>Ga0335069_10001182_pt1 | contig 42204 bp, 63 predicted proteins | sample Lox_Sample_11_FD_206714 | JGI IMG/M metagenome (GOLD analysis project Ga0335069, IMG submission 206714) | Soil microbial communities from Loxahatchee National Wildlife Refuge, Florida, United States - Lox_Sample_1.1 | ecosystem: Environmental > Terrestrial > Soil > Wetlands | place: USA...
AGAAGCTCGCCGTCACGGTTCCGTCGGCGTGAACGTGGTGCAGCCCGATCCCGCAGATCTTGCCGCAGTTGCATTTGATGAGCGGCTTTACCGGCTTGCCGTCCGCGTTCACGGGAATCCAGCACGGCCCCGGTGCGTCGAAGTCACCGCGCGGAATTTCGACATTCATGGCGCACCTGTTTTCATATCGGTTGCTTCAACTGTTTCGCGTTCGGCCCATTTTGGATCGACGCGCGAGCACAGTTCCTCGACCACAAGCTCGAAAGTCTGCGATACCTCGGCTTCGCAGAGCCCGGCGAGCGCCAAGTCAACAAGCTCCTCGCCTGACTTGTTCTTCAACGCCGAATAAACGCGGAGGTACTCGGCGAGCCGCTCGCCAGCCTCGCGCTGCTCCTCCGGGCTCAGATCCTTGATGTCAGGTAGACCCGCAGACTTCATGTGAGCGGCTCCGCATAATCCGCGTACTCAAAATCGGTACAGGTGCGGGCTGTCAGCAGCAGCTTCGCGTAGGACTTTCCGTCCAAATAGCGATCCCGGTAGCTGATAGTCCAGTGCTTCTTTCCGCACGTACTGGACCATTCATCACCGATGGTTAGTTCGCTGTATGTCGGGCTGCCGCCATCGAAGTACCAATGCTTGCACTCGACGCAGGATCGCGGTCTAACGATTGGCATGACGATCTTCCTGTTGCTGTGCTGCTCGCCTAATCGGCCATTCGTAGGGAAATAGCGGGCGCGTCAGTAGCAGATTCCGGCAGAGCCAACCCATGCGGGTTGATTGCCCCGGTAGTCCGCGTTTCGTGTAGCGCCAGTTCCTCACTTTGTCGGCCCCGCTGGCGTTTGATCCGTTGCTCTATCGTAGCCACAGGTGCAGCCAGCCGGCACAGGGCTGTGATTCGACCACATGCCGTGTGCGTCGATAGGATCACCGCAGTGGCAGCAGTCAGGATCAATCTGCTGCCCGCAGCCTCTGCATATATGCAGATCAACTGTCGGCTGGTCAGCCGTGCGCTCTGCGCCGCAATCGCACGGCAAGCCGATAACCGCGCCGCATCGCCATTCGTGGCCGCGCGTTGCCGCCAGCCTGGCCGCGCGCTCTTTCGACGCCGCAAGCGCCGCGTTGATCGTGTCCGTATGCTGGGGATTGATGAGCGCGCCGTCGCGGACGTGAGAATGCATAAGCCACGCGATCGCATCCTCGAGGCTAGCGATTTCGGCGGCATGATCGAACGTGCACCATCCGTCGCCGTTATAGAATTGCGGAAGCTCGGCCGTCATGACGCGCGACTATCGCAAATCTCTTTTGCGTTTGCAAGTCGGGCCTATTTGCGGCCAATTTGCAACGCCGCAAAATCGGTGATAACGTCCGCCTCCGTGAAAACCGCAAAGCGGGCGCTCCGACGCGCCATCGAAACCGTCGGAAATTCCGGAGTCGTCGCGCGGCGGCTCCGTCCGCAATTGACGCGGCAGGCCGTCGACCATTGGGTGAAGACGGGCCGCATCCCGAAGCGATGGGCGCCGAAGCTCGCGAAGCTTTCCGGGATTCCGGAGCACGTCCTTTGTCCGGAGTTCTTCGCCGAGCCGGTCATCGCCGCGGCGCCGCCCGCGATCATCGCACCGCCGCCTCGATCCCCTGAGCAAGCCGAAACGTCGATCGCCGCCTGAGCGCGGCGCCTGTCTCGTCTCGATTCTCAGGGGAGCGAAGCATGCGAAAGAACAAGGCGGCGCCGCCGGCCGAGCGGCCGCCGGAATTTCAGCGCCATATGCAGCGGACCGGGCCGATCTCGGTTGGCTACGATCGCGCGACCGGACTCGTCACGATCTGGCAGAAAGTACCTGGCATCGCGAACCGCTCGCTGATCGTCGTCGATCCGGCTGACGTCGACTGGCTCGCCGAGCGCATCGTCGCGGCGCGCGAGCGCCGGAGTCTTTGACGATGGCGCACTATCGAATCGTCGACGTTCGCATCTGGTCGGACGAGAAATTTCGCGCTCTCTCGCACGATGGGAAACTGGTCTTTCTGTACTGCCTGACGCATCCGAATTTGACGGCTCTCGGCGTCATGCGCGCCAACATTCCGGGCCTCGCAATCGATCTCGGATTCGAGGCGAAAGCCTTCCGCAAAGCCTTCGGGGAAGCCTTGGTCAAAGGCTTATTGGAGTTCGACGAACGCAGCGGAATCGTCTGGTTTCCGCGGTTCATTCGATACAACCCTCCGCAGTCTCCGAACGTCATCCGTTCATGGGTGAAACCGTTCGATCTGATCCCGGAGGGTGAGACGAAAATACTGATTTATCAGAATCTTAAAACCTTCACGGAAGGCTTATCGGAAGGCTTCCGTAAAGCCTTCGATGAAGCTTTTGAAAAGCTTAGGCTTATCAGGATCAGGAATCAGGAACAGGATATTAAATCCTCCGAGCCTTCCGCCGTCGCAGCCTCCGCCCGCGCGCGAGGCGCGAAATCCGGGAAGGCTCGGAGCGCAAAAAGCGCGAAGGCGAAGATCCGGAAGTCGATCCGCCTGGCCGAGCTTCTCGCGATCGCCGATCCGCTGACCGCGGAATTTCACGACGTCATCGCCGAAGCCGCGCCGCGGGCAGACGCCGGAACCGTCTGGCGTTCGTTCCTCGAATGGATTCAGGCCGAGAAGATCGATCCGATCTTCGACGTCTGCGCGTTGCTTCGGAAGTTCGCGAGCGGCGAGCGATTCAGCGAAGCGCAATGGGAGCGGCGCAAGGCGGCCGAGAACGCCGCACCAGTCGCGCCGGCAATCGCCGCGCTCGCGGCGACGAAGAGGGTCGGATAACTCGAAAACACATTTCTGAACTTGTCCACCGGGAGATAGAACGATGACAGCAAAAACGCGCGGGCCAACCTTGAGCGAGAGGTTAGTGGAAGCATTACGGAAGATCTCGGAACTCGAATCGGCGCGCGGCGCTGCTCAAGCGGCTTATGAGGCGCTCCGTTTCAAATCCCGGCAGGACAACGCCGAATTAACGGCGCAGATCGAAATTCTGAAGGCCGAAGTATCCGCATTGCGCGCGCAAAATCCGGCGCCGGATGATTTGAAAACACTGGCGCGAGCGATGGCATATTACCTCGCGTCGACTTTGTGAAATTCTCCGGCCGACCGCATGGCGCGAATCCGTTTCAGTACGGGATCAGCGATTGCGGCCGGTACACGATCGCGCGCGTCATGGTCGGCGGCGTCGCGACGTTCGAACCGTTCCGCGTTGAGCCCGACGGACATCCGGCGACCGAGGCCGTCCGCCTGGCGACCGGGTGCAGGACGATTGCGGCGGCGGCTTCGATCTGCGAAGCCGACGCGGCGATGATCGCGCGGCAATCCGCCGCGATTCAAACAACGAAAGAGGTTCAGCAATGATTACGATCACGAAGCGCGAAGCCGCCTATGGGAATCATGTCAACGTCCGAAGCGAGAATCACGGCGACGAGAAAATTCCGGCGTGCGACATCACGGTTTCCGGCATCCTGTTGCAAGCGCATGAGCTCGACGCTTTCCTCGGCGCCGAGGCGCATCGGCGCATCTTCGAGAAACAGACGGACGGGTTCCATACGCCGGCGTTCCCGATGCTCGATCAGGTTCGCACCGTCCGCGAGAAGTACGAAGGCGCGCGCGTCGTGCTGTATCTCGGTTTGATTCCCACGGAAGTCGTGCTCGCTCCGGCGAAGCTCAAAAACGTGACGCTCGAGCCGCAGGCCGGCGGGCTCACGGCGATCGCGATGACGATTCAGGCGACGCCGGATCCGGCCGTGATGGGCACGCTCGCCAGTTTCATGAATTCCGGGATCTCGATCGAGATCACCGACGCGAAGCGCGCCGCGGCGACGTCGCGCAAGCAACGCGAATTGCCGCTCGACGGAGCCGGCGGCGCGGCGCCTGGATCGGAAGCCGAGGCCGAAGCGGCGTGAAGGCGCGCACCTTCGCGGCCGAGAGCGCCAAAGCCGAGCGGCAGAAATTCGAGGATCTCTTCGAGTTCCAATGCCGGCAGTACCGGCTTCCGCCGTCGATCCGATCGTTCCCGATGCCGCAGAGCGCGCATCCGCATAACGCGCGGCGACAGTGGTACTTCGACCGCGCTTTCCCGCGGCAGCGGCTACTCGTCGAGATCGACGGCGGGATCTGGCGCAAGGGCGGCGGCGCGCACTCGCATCCGCTCGATATCGAGCGGAACATGCGAAAACAGAATGACGCGACGCTCGCCGGCTGGCGGATTCTCAGGTTCACGCCGGCCGAGATCACCGGCGGCGATGCGATCGCGTTTACTCAGCGCGTGCTGCACCGGATCGCCGCCGGCGCGCTCCCCGCGCCCCACCTGGCGCCTCAGAGTCAGCCCGGAATCGGTCTGCCGGCCGCGCCGTTTCCGGAGGCCGATTTGTAACCGCCGGCCGGCTTGTGGTTTACTCGGCGCGCTGACCTCCCCTGTGGTTACCTCGCGCCGTCGCAAGGCGGCGCTTTTCCGGGGAAGGGATCCGAACCGGCCCGGAGCAAACGCAAATGCTGGAACGTCTCGCGGCCTTTCTCGAGCATCACCGTTCGCAGAACGGAACAGCGCCGCCACGGCTGGCGATCAGCGACTCGGAGGCCGTGAAGCTCGTCGGCCAGACGACACCGGCCGATCATCGATTCCCGGACCTGATCGCCTCGGCCGTGAAGCGGCTCGAGGCCGCGATCGCCGCGCCGATCCCGGCGGATATCGATGCCGCCGAGGGATGGTTCCGCGAGAAGATCGCCGCGAGCTCCGCGCTGTGGGACGCGCTCGAGGGTGACGTGATTCACGGCGTCGAAGTGATCCGGAAGCGATTCGCTCCGGTCGCGCCGCCGGCCCCGGAGGATAACCCCGCGACGATGACCGAGGCGGCGGCGGCGGATGCTTCGGCGTCCGCCGCCGCCGCGGCGGAATCCGCTCCCGCCACGGAGGCGCCGCAGTGAAGATTTTCAGCACCGCCATCCGCGCGACGCTCGCGATGATCGGGACCGCCTTCGCGCTCGTCCTCGGCGCGCTCGGCATCAACGCCAGCATTACGGAGGCGATCGCCGCGCCGCGGATGTTCTACGCCGCGCAGTGTTTCGGTCCGAGCGACGCGAACCGGGCGCGCTATATCGCGATCCGCGATCGAATGTACGGCGCGCGCGGGCTCGGCCGGCATGACATCGCGCGATCGCTCGAATTGCTGCTCGCCGACATCCCGCTCGAATTGCGATGGGCAGACGGCTTCGGAAATCTCGTCGTCACCGGCGGGAAGAACGATCTTCTAACGAACTATTTCAAGGGTTCGTCCTACACGGCGGCGTTTTACGTCGGGCTGGTCGACAATGCTTCGTTCTCCGCGATCGCCGCTGGCGACACGATGGCATCGCACTCGGGCTGGATCGAATCGACCGCCTACTCGAATGCGAACCGACCGACCCTGACGCTCGGCACGGCGTCTGCGGGATCGATCGACAATTCGGCGGCGAAAGCTTCGTTTTCGATCAACGCGACGGCGACGATCAACGGCGCGTTTTGCACGACGAACAACACGAAAGGCGGCACGTCAGGAACGCTCTATTCCGCCGGCTCTTTCGGATCGACGCGCAGCGTCATCAACGGCGATACGCTGAACGTCCAAGTAACGCTCACCGTCTAACGGAGCGCCGCGCCGGCAGCGATCAACGGGAACACAACCATGTTTCGCAAGTCCCGAATTGACCTCTGGCGCGGCGTCTTCGTCTCGATCCTGATCGCATTCGCGGCCGCGCCGGCGCTCGCCGGGCAGGCCGTCGTGACGTGGACGCAGCCGACGAAGCTCGCGGACGGATCGCCGACGCCGGCGAGCGGACCCGGCGCGATCACCGCCTATCGGGTCGAATACATCCTCGGCCCGTCCGGCTGCGCGACCTGGCCGACCGGAACGAGCACGTCGCAGAGTTACGGGCCGACGGTCCTCTCGGCGACGATCACCGGACTTGGCTTCGGGACATGGTGTTTCCGCGCCTACGCTTCGAACTCCGGCGGCGAGTCCGTGCCATCGAATATCGCTCCGGACACGATCGCCGTCCCGCCGCCCGGTCCGCCTGGCGATGGCACGATTCACGTCGCCGACCTGACGATCTATGACATCGTGAAACAGCCGGGGAAACTCGTCATGCTCGCGGTCGGCACGGTTCCGGCCGGTACGCAATGCGACACGACGCAGACGGTGAACGGGCTCTATGCGGTCCCGACCGACGCCGCGCATTGGTTCGGGAACGTCCGGCCGGTCATCGTCTTCGCGCAGTGTTCCTGATTCGGCTAATCTGCCGATGGTTTCCGAGGCTCTCGATCTGTCGCACCGCTGGCGCGCCTGATGCGCCGAAGCTTGGAACGCCGGTCCTCTCTCGAAATGGAGTTCAGCGCATGAAAGTTTCGATCCCGGTGACGCCGACGCTGACGCGCGAAATGAGCGACGGCTCGAAAGCGCCGATCACGCTCGCGGATCTCGCGAAGATTTCCGGCAGCATCCGCGTCGCGACGCCGGACAATTCGGCCCCGTGGGCTGCGCTCGCCGACCTTCCGCCGGCCGCGACCGTGACGTTCGAAATCACGGATCCGACGCCGGGGACGTTCGAATTCGCGGCGACCGAGACGGACACGGCGGGCCGCGCCTCGCCAATGAGCGCGCCGGTTCCGTACACCGTTCCGGTCGCGGTGACGCCGCTCGCGCCTGACGCGCCGACGGTCGGCACCATCACGGTCGGCTGACCGGCTCGAGCGATCCGACGCACTCGCGATGCTGCTAGTAACCGGAACCGGCGATAGCGTCACCGTAACCACGGGCTCGGCCGGCGCGATCGCGGTTCACGCCAGTTATGTCGACAACAACGCCGGATCGTTCACCGGCGGGCGCACGAACACGCCGAGCATCACGACGGCGACGACGACGACCGTCGTCGCCGCGCCCGGCTCCGGCATTCAGCGCAACGTCAAACACCTGTCGATATTCAACACTCACGCCAGCGTCTCGAATCTGGTCACGGTACAGCACACCGACGGCACGAATATCGAGACGCAACAGAGCGCGACGCTCGCGCCCGGCGAGTCTCTGATTCTGGATCAAAACGGCGACTGGACCTATTACAACGCCGCCGGCATCCCCTACGTCAACAACGGACCAGGCCGTTATCTGAAATCGACACTGTTGACGAGTGGGACGAGCTTCACGACCGGCAGCGGTACGAACACCATAAAGGTGCGTCTTGTCGGCGGCGGCGGCGGCGGCGCGGGATGCACGTCGGTTTCGTCCGCGGCCTCGGCCGGCGGCGGCGGCGGCGCGGGCGGCTATGCCGAAAAGACGTTTGCTGTAGCGCCGAACACCGCGTATTCATACACCATCGGCGCGGCAGGCAACGGCGCATCGGGCGCGGCGGGCGGCAATGGCGGCTCCTCGACGTTCGTGGTCGGCGCGACGACGGTCACGGCGAACGGCGGACAAGGCGCGCCAGTCGCGACCGCCGTCACGACGCTGATCGCCTACCGTGGCGGGCAGGGCGCGGCCGTCTCGACGAACGGCGACGTCAATGCCGGTGGCGATCCCGGACAAATGGGGATCATCTACATCGCGGCCGGCGCGGGCGTCTCAGGCGCCGGCGCGAGTTCGGTAATGGGCGGCGGCGGCCTTGCCATCACCGCCGTCGGCAACGGCAACGCCGCGACCGGCTACGGCGCCGGCGGCGGCGGCGCGCTCACCGGCGCGAGCGCGGCGCGCACCGGCGGCAATGGCACGGGCGGCTGCATCATCGTGGACGAATACTCATGAGCCGCGCGCCGCAGAGCGCGTAGACGCCGTGCCGACCCCGCTGCTAACGCTTCCGGTCTCGGTTATATCGGTCGGAAGCCACGGACCATACGTCTCTGCCCCATTTCCCGCCGGCGCGACCGGCTACGTCATCAACTTCGCGCGCACCGCCTGGCCGACCGATCCGGCGGCCGTCGTCTGCGATTACCTGATCGAGATCAGCTTCGACGGCGGCGCGACCTGGCGACAGGACAACGTCAGCGCGCACGGCGGGCAGGCCTCGATCGCTCAGCCTGGACAATGGTGGACCGGATTCGGAACGCGCAACGATCAGCCGGTTACGGCGCCGGATAGCGTCAACTGGCTCTTGCGAATGACGGTGAACGCGCATCAAGCGTGCGCCGCGACGATTTCGATCTCGAGCTTGCCGTGAGCATCGGAATCCTTCAGGAACGATCGAGCGGGCAGACGTCCTCGAGCGTGACGTCGCAATCAGTGACGCTGCTCAGCAACGTAACGCCTGGCAGCGTAATCCACAGTCACGCGACGTTCGGCGTGACCGGCGCTTGCACCTTCGACGACAGTTACAGCGGCGCCGGCAATTACACCGTTCTCGACACGGTCTACGATAGCAACGCCAATCAGTCGGAGTCGCATGCTTGGTTCCAAAATTCGGCGAGCGGCGCCGACACCATCACGGCTCACTTTCCGTCGACGAATTTCACCGGTTGCACGGCGCGCGAGATCGGGAATTCAAGCGGCTACGATACCGGCAAACACGCGACCGTCACGCTAAATTCGCCTGGCACCGGAACGGACGTAATCAAAACGGCGGATCTGACGCCGTCGACGCAGCCCGGACTTCTCTCGGTCTTCGTCTCAGACAACGATGGCGGAACGACAGTCGTCGCCGGAACGAGCGGCGCATTCAATACCCCGGCGTTTTCGACGCAGCAAACCTCCGCGTCGCAGCCTTATGGATCCGGAAATAGCGGACTCTTGACGGAGTATTTTCGCTATACGGCGACAAGCGCACTGACGCCGGCGGCAACCGATAGCACAAGCGGCGGCGGACATCATTACGTCGTGCTCGCCGCAATGTTCGTTGAGGGATCGCCAGCCGCCCCGATCGATAAGCGCGCGGGGCTCCCGCGCAAGCGCCGCAGTCGCGGCTTTGATGCGCCTTATAGCGCGTCGGGAACCTTCGACGAGGATCTGATTCCGTCGGCGTCAATTCTCGCCGGGTGGTTCGATACCGACTTCGTCATTGACACCGGCGGCGGCGGTCCGCATACCTACAACGTATCGCTTACCGAAGCCGGTTCTGCGGCCGACGCATTGCTGACGCTGCTCACCGCCGCGAACGCGCTGACCGAAGCCGGATCTGCGGCCGATGTCGACGCCGGAACATTCAGCGCAACGCCGACGCTCACGGAAGCCGGATCCGCTGGCGATACCGAGATCGGCGGTCTTCTCTTCGCGCCGACGCTCGCCGAAGCCGGCAGCGCCGCCGATGCGCTCATCGCGATCCTGTCCGCAGCCGGAAATCTCACCGAATCGGGATCCGCTGCCGATGCGCTCGCGACCGTTGCAACGCTGATTGGAAGTCTGACCGAAGCGGGAACCGCCGCCGACGTCTGGACGGCACTCGCGCAGGCGATCAACGCGCTGACCGAAGCCGGCGCCGCGGCGGACACGCTGACCGGGCTCGTCATCGCGATCAATACGCTTGCCGAAGCCGGATCCGCCGCCGATGCCTGGACGAACAATCTCGGCGGATCGACGTATACGGTAACGCTCACGGAAGCCGGCTCCGCCTCCGATGCGCTTTCCGGCTTGCTGACGATCCTCGCGACCGACGCGGAATCGGGCGCCGCATCCGACGCACTGACAGGCCTCGCCGCAGCGATCGGGAATCTAACCGAATCCGGCGCCGCCGGCGATTCCGAAACCGTGCTCGGCACGCTCGTCAACGCGATTTCCGAAGCCGGTGCCGCTACCGACGTCCTCATCAGCCTGCAAACGGCAAATGCGTCGATCACGGAGGCCGCAAGCGCCGTTTTCGTCGCTGCGGTAATATCCGGCGCGAACGCGGGGATTTCGATCGCCTTTCGGCCGAGATCGAACGGACTCGCGCCTGATCGCCGGAAGCTCGTCGCGATCCAGATTCGCGGCAAGTCTCGAGACGCGACGACGCGCGGCAAGGCAAGCGAAATCGGCAGATCGAAGATCATCGAACCGACTCGGCACTGAGAGGTTTCCGGAATATGGCCGACTCGATCCTGACGGTCACAATTCAGAAAATGGCCGGCGAGGCGATCGACCGGATCATCAACCTTCGGCCGGAAATTCAGAACATATGGCGCGCCGGCGTCGATTACGCGCTGAATGCTTACGTCCGCCCGGTCAATCCGAACGGATTCGATTACAAGGCGACCGCCGGCGGCCGCAGCGAAGATATCGAACCTCGCTGGCCGACCGTCGCCGGTCAGACCGTCATCGATGGTTCGATTACCTGGACTTGCTTCGCGCCTTCGACGTCGTCATGCGATCCGCTGACCGGCAGCGCCACGGCAACGCCGCAATCCGGAAACACACTGGCGGTTATGTCCACCGATCCGAACGGCGACATTGTCGTTCGCTGCGGCGGCGGCACGACAGGCACGGATTACGTCAACATCCTGTCCGTGGGTACGGTCGGCGGGCAGACCATAAACGTCCGTGTCGTCGTTCAGGTTCGGGGCTGACCGTGCGATTTGAATCCGGGCGCCAGTCACCGAACCGCGACGCGCTCTATGGCCGTGAATGGAAGCGGCGCGCGCGCGCGTTCCTCCGTCGGCATCCGATCTGCGCGTATTGCGAGGAGGCGGGCCGACTCAACGCGGCGTCAGTGGTCGACCATAAGACGCCGCACAAAGGCGACGCCGATCTGTTCTGGAATGAAGCGAACTGGCAACCGCTCTGCGCGCCTTGTCATGACAGCATCAAAAGCCGAGAGGAGCGCACCGGCATGCGCGTCGGATGCGACGTCAACGGTACTCCGCTTGATCCTCGTCATCCGTGGCGGTCAGAGACCACGGGGGGGCATAAAATCCTCGGAAACTTTTCGCCGGACACCGTCGCCGTGCATTTTTTCTGCTAAATCGCGGGATTTGCACCGCCGCAAACGCCGGGAAATCAAACGCAAGCCGCATGGGTAAACGCAATGCTTCAGAGGGGAAGAAAAAGCGCGCTCGCGCTCGCGCCGGTGACGGTTCTGCCCGGTCAGCGGCCGCAGCCGCCGGCAAGTCTCACGCCGGCGCAGGCCGAACGGTGGCAACGGATCGTCGCAAGCAAGCCGGCGGACTGGTTTCAGGCCGAATCGTTCCCGCTGCTCGAGGCCTATCTCGTCGCGGCGGACCTGGCGGCGACGCTGAAAGCCGAGATCGACCGATTCGCAAAGCGCCGCGGCCGTCTGGCGGGAAAGCGGCTCGCGGACTTCCGCGCTCTCGCGCGCGAGCATCGCGAAGCCTCGGATACGCTGATGCGCCTCGCCACGAAGATGCGACTGACGCAACAGAGCCGGTACACGGAGAAGAAAGCCGGAACGGCGGCCCGCAACGGCGCGAAGGCGCTTCCGTGGCAGACCGCCGGCTGACGCGCGGCGAGCGAAACTGCGACTGGATCGAGGCGCATTGCCTGATTCCCGAAGGCCGGTTCGTCGGCCAGCCCGTGCGTCTGCGGCCGTGGCAACGGAAAGAGATCCTCCGGATTTATGACAACCCGGCGCGGACGCGGCGCGCGATCCTGAGCTTCGCCCGGAAGAACGCGAAGACCGCACTTTCGGCCATGCTCTTGCTCTTGCACCTGGTCGGTCCGGAGGCGCGGCCGAACTCGCAGCTTTACTCCGCCGCGCAGTCGCGGGATCAGGCCGGCGTACTGTTCTCGCTGGCGGCGAAAATGGTCCGCATGAGCGACCTTCGCGAATACGTCCACGTCCGCGACAACGCGAAGCAACTTTTCTGCCCGGCGTTAGGCTCGCTCTATCGCGCGCTGTCCGCCGAAGCCTCGACCGCGCACGGACTCTCGCCGGTCTTCGTCGTTCACGACGAGCTCGGGCAGGTTCGCGGCTCGCGCTCGGAACTCTTCGAGGCGCTAGAGACTGCGGCCGGCGCGCAAGAGGAGCCGCTTTCGATCATCATTTCGACGCAGGCGCCGACGGACTCCGCGCTGCTCTCGGTCCTGATCGACGATGCGCTGACCGGCTCGGATCCGAAAACGATCGTCGCGCTCTATTCGGCACCGCTCGGTCTGGACCCGTTCTCGGATGAAGCGATCCGCGCAGCGAATCCGGCCCTCGGCGACTTTCTCAGCTACGAAGAGGTTCGCAACCAAGCCGAGAGCGCGCGGCGCATGCCGAGCCGAGAAGCGTCCTTCCGGAACCTGGTCCTAAATCAGCGCGTGCATCAGAATTCGCCGCTCGTCTCGCGCTCCGTCTGGATCGCGAACGGCGCCGAGGCCGACATCGGAGCGGTATCCGGCGCGCGCTTCTACATCGGTCTCGATCTCTCGAGCCGGAACGACCTGACGGCGCTCGTCGCACTGGCGAAAGACGCCGACGGCTTCGATCACGTCTTCCCGACGTTCTTCGCGCCGGCGCACGGCGTCCACGAACGCGCGCAGCGGGATCGCGCACCCTATGACGTATGGGCATCGCAAGGCCTGTTGACGCTCGTCCCTGGCGCGTCCGTGGATTACGGCGCGGTCGCGGACAAGCTTTGCGAATGGTGCGATGACTATGACGTCGCGGCGATCGGCTACGATCGCTGGCGGATCGACGTCCTGAAAACCGAACTCGCGCGCCGCGGCCGCGAGCTTCCGCTGATCCCGTTCGGGCAGGGTTTCAAGGATATGAGCCCGGCGATCGACGCGCTCGAGGCCGAGCTAGTGAACGGCCGGATGCGGCACGGGAATCATGCGGTCCTATCTTGGAACGCCGCGAACGCGACGACGGTCCGCGATCCGGCGGGAAACCGCAAACTCGACAAGTCGCAAGAGATCGCCCGAATTGACGGGATGGTCGCGCTCGCTATGGCGAAGGCGCTCGCCGCCCGCGAGGCTTCGACCGCATCGCCGTTCGTGATCGATTCCGACTATCAGATCATGGTGGTCTAAACGTGAACGCTCGCGTATATAACGCTTCGATGGGTCTCGGCCTGGCGCTGATCGGCGGCGGAACGTGGCTCGAGCGCGGGCCGGCGGCCGCGGCGATCGTCGTCGGCTCGCTCGTCATCGGTCTTACGGTCCTGGCCGCCTTTCTAACGCGGAGCCGCTGAAAATGTTCCTACCGACAAAGCGCGCCGAGGGATTCGACGACCGTAGTCCGTGGGGCTCGTTCTGGTTCGAACCGCTCGGCTCGCGGACGATGACCGGCGTCAACGTCTCGCCGCGTTCGGCGATGCAGCTTTCCGCGGTCTTCGCGTGCGTGAGGGTGCTCGCCGAGTCGTTCGCTATCCTCCCGTTCAAGCTCTATCGGAAGGCGAAGCCGGGCGGCAAGCGGGTCGAGATAACCGATCATTGGCTCGTCCGGCTGATGCGAAAGCCGAACGACTTTCAGAACGGGTTCGAGTGGCGGGAAATGATGCAGGGCCACATTGCCTTGCGCGGCGCCGGTTACAACGTGATGGCCTTCGGCGAGGCGGGCGCCGTGACGTCGCTCATGCCGTTGCATCCCGACCGCGTTCAAACCGAGATCCTGAAGACCGGCGATTACCGCTATCGGTATAAGAATCCGGACGGGACCGACACGCTCTATGCGCGCGACGAGATCTTCCGGATCGCCGGGATGTCCGACGACGGCGTCAACGCGCTGAATCCGATAGAGCTCGCCCGCGAGACGATCGGGCTCGGGCTCTCGGCTCAGGAATACGGCTCGCGGTTTTTCCAGAACAATGCGAGCCCTGGCGGCGGCTGGATCGAGCATCCCGGCACGTTCAAAGACAAGGCGGCGCGCGACAATTTCCGCGAGCAACTTCAGAACGCGCAGACCGGCTCGAACCGGCATAAGACGCTCGTTCTCGACAACGCGATGAAGTACCACGAACTCGGCGTGAAGAACAACGACGCGCAGTTTCTCGAGACGCGACAGTTCGAAGTGACCGACATCGCGCGGATCTTCCGCGTCCCGCCGCACCTGATCGGCGATCTCTCGAAGTCCACGAATAACAACATCGAATGGCAGTCGCTCGAATTCGTCAAGTTCACGATGACGCCGCACGCCGAGCGGTGGGAATGGAAGATCGAAAGCGATCTCTTGCTCGAGTCCGACGACGAACTTCAGCCGGAGTTTGGCTTCGAGGGACTTGTGCGGGGCGATTCGAAGGCGCGCACCGAATACTATTCGGGCGGCATCAACGCCGGATGGCTCACGCGCAACGAAGCTCGCAACGCCGAGGATCTCGACCCGATCGACGGACTCGACGAGCCGCTGCGGCCGCTGAATATGGTCGAAGAGACCGAGGCGCAGGAACTCCACGATCAGAAAGTGAATCCGCCGCAGCCGCCGGCTCCGCCGCCTGGCGAAAAGCCGCCGGCCGAAGGCGCGCCGCCGCCGCCGGCCCCGCCGAAGGCGCCGCCGAAGGCCTCGGCGGCTGGTGTTGAGGAGGCCGCGACGGCCGTCGTGCGCCTCGCTATCGAGCGCGGCCGGGTGCTCGCCTCGGCCGCCGCGGAGCGGATCGCCCGCCGGGAATTCGAGGCCGTCCACGACCTGATGATGCGGCGGCAGGACGTCGGCCCGTTCTATGCGAAACACGTCCGATTTGTCGCCGCGGCGCTCGGAGTGGCGGAAAATGTCGCCGCGCAGTATTGTGCGGCGCGTATGGAGCAATGCACGCCGGGCGTGACCGAGGAAGACTTTCAGGCGCTCGCCCGCTGTCAGCTTGAACGTCTCGCGCTTCGGGGGTCTCTGTGAAACGGCACCTTTTGCTCGCGGAGTGCATGGCGCAACCCTGGGCGCTGATGCAGGAACGGATGGGGCCCTACGCCGCCGTTCTCGCCCGATGGGCGCGCGGCGAGACCGCCTCCGACGCCGTCCTCGAGTCCGTCCGGGCGGACGCCGCCGCCCGCGACGCGCGCCGGGCGCAGAACAGCGCGCGGGCGGGCGGGCGGATCCAAGTCCTGAACCTGTTCGGCGTCATCACTCAGCGCGGCAACATGGCGGATGACCTGTCCGGCCCCGGATCGACGTCCGCGCAGGCCTTCGCGGCCGCGCTGCGCGCCGCGCTCGCCGACGATTGGATCGACGGCGTCCTGATCGACATCGATTCGCCTGGCGGCTCGGTCTACGGATGCCCGGAACTCGCGGCCGAGATCGCCGCATCCCGCGGCGGGAAGCCGATCGTCGCCTTCGCCGATTCGCTGGCCGCGAGCGCCGCCTACTGGATCGGGTCGCAGGCCGACGAGTTCTATATGACGCCGAGCGGCGAGGTCGGCTCGATCGGCGTCTATCTGATGCATCAGGACATTTCCGAGGCGATGAAAGCCGATGGCATCGCGACGACGCTCGTCAGCGCCGGGAAGTTCAAAACCGAGGGATCGCCATACGCACCGCTTGATGCGGCCGCGCTCGCGCACCTTCAGAGCCGCGTCGACGACTACTATTCCGCGTTCACGAAAGCCGTCGCCTCCGGCCGCGGCGTGACGCAGAAAGCCGTCCGCGAGGGGATGGGGCAGGGTCGCGTCCTCGGAGCCGATGACGCGCTCGCCGAGAAAATGGTCGACGGCGTCATGACCTTCGACGGCGTCGTTTCGCGGATGGGGACCCTGATGAAGCGATCGCGCGGGCCCTCGGCTCTTGCGAGCGCGCAGAGAACGCTTCAGATTTTGGGCTGATCCTGGCCTAACGGTCGCGCCATCGCGCGGCCGGCTCCGTCCGTAGACGGAACGGGATCGCAGAGCAACCTTCAGTCATTCACGGAGCATTCACGATGCGTAAACAGAAGCGCGAACTTCTCGCCCGGCTGGCCGCCGCGACGACGGCCGCGACGGCGATCACGGACAAGGCGGCGGGCGAAGCTCGCGACCTGTCGGCCGACGAGACGACGGCATTCGACAAGCATGCCGCCGAGATCCGCTCGATCCGCGCGGCAATCGAGCGCGAAGACATGCTCGCCGAGGCGGCCGCGGCCGCCGGCGTCATGACGGTCGAAGACGCGTCCTCGATCCGCGTTTCCGGCCCGCGTCTGCTCGAGGATCCGAAACGCGGGTTCAGCTCGTTCGGCGAGTACCTTCAGGCGATCAAGCGTGAGGGGACGAACTTCACGAACGCCAGCGACGAGCGGCTTCGCATCATCGCGGCGGCGCCGACCACGTTCGGCAGCGAGATCAGCGGCGCCGATGGCGGTTTCGCGGTCCCGCCGCAGTTCGCGCGCGACATTTGGACGCTCGGGCTCACCGAAGACGCGCTCTTGCCGTTCACCGATTCCTACGCGGTCGACGGCAATTCGATGGTCTTCCCGAAGGACGAAACGACGCCGTGGGGCACGGACGGCATTCGCGCGTACTGGCAGGCCGAGGCCGTCGCCGCGACGCAGACGAAACCGAAGCTCGGCACCGCGACGCTGCGGCTGCTCAAGCTCATGGCGCTCGTCCCGCTGACCGACGAACTCATTTCGGACACGAACGCGCTCGGCGCATACCTGCCGGCGAAGATCGGCGCGTCGATCCGCTGGAAGACGAACGACGCGATCCTGAACGGGGTCGGCAACGGCACGCCGATCGGCGCGCTTCAGGGGGCGGCGGCGCTGACCGTGTCGAAGGACTCCGGTCAGGCTACGGCGACGATCACGACGACGAACCTGACGAACATGCTCGCCCGCCTGCCGCCTGGCAGCAACTCGCGCGCGTTCTGGCTCGTCAATAACGACGTCCTCGGCGCGCTCTTCGGCCTGACGCTGAATAACTACCCGGTCTTCCTGCCGATCGGGGCCGGCGTCGGCGGCATCGTGCCGAACCCCTACGCGGCGGGCATGCTGCTCGGACGGCCGCTCTTCGTGTCGCAGCACGCGAACACGTTCTCGAGCCTCGGCGACGTGATGCTTCTCGACCTGTCCTATTACTGGTCGATCACGAAGGCCGGCGGCGGCGTGGAGTCGGCGACTTCGATGCACCTGTATTTCGACGCGGACGCGACGGCGTTCCGGTCGATCTTCAGGGTCGACGGTCAGCCGAAGATCGCCGCGCAGATCTCGCCGTTCAAGGGCTCGAACAAGATGAGCCCGTTCCTTCAGCTTCAGAATCGGTAATCCCGAAGCGATGCCGGCGGCGCGGGCCGCCGGCGTTCGGCGGGATGACGGATCGAAACGACTTTTTTTTCGGGAGAATTTTCAATGCTGGTCAATCAGAAAATGTCGGAAGGCCTCACGATCGCGGACGCGCTTGCGCCCGCATCGCAGGCCGCGGGCACTGTCGCCACGCCGAACTGGATCCCGGTCCTGGTCTATCGCCGGATGATGGCGCTCATTCAGACCGGCGTTCTCGGCGCCTCGGCTACTCTCGACGCCAAGCTTCGGCAGGCGACGGACTCGAGCGGCACCGGCGCGAAGGACATCACCGGCAAGGCGATCACGCAGATCGTCAAGGCGAGCGGCGATAACAAGATCGCCACGATCGACCTGAACGTCGACACCGATCTCGACTCGGCGAACGGTTTCGCCTATGTGCAGGTTTCGCTCACGATCGGCACGGCGGCGAGCATCGTCGGTGCGTACCTGTTCGGCCTGCCGGGCTACGAGCCGGCGACCGCGTACAACGCTGCGGCAGTCGTTCAGAACGCCGGCTGATCGGCGGCGCGGGGCGCGCTCGCGGCGCCCCGCTCCGGTTGAGGTTCGCGCATGCCGCTGCAAGTCATCACGCCGCCGACGTCCGAGCCGATCACGGTGGACGAAGCGAAGGCGCATCTGCGCGTCGACCATAATCTCGACGACGCGCTGATAACGGCGATGATCTCGGCCTGCCGCGACTTCGCCGAGGCTAAGACGCGGCGGTCATTCCTGCCGCAGACGCTAGAGCTCACGCTCGATTCGTTTCCCGGCCCGTCGTTGATGGGAGTCCCATACGGCAAGGCCTACTCGATCCCCGGACACGCGATCATCCTCGAGCGCCCGCCGATCGCCTCGATCACGTCGATCAAGTATCTCGACACCGGCGGCACGCTTCAGACCATGCCGACGACGGATTACGTCGATCTGACGGCCGGCGGTACGCAGCGCATCGATGATCTCTGCCGCATAACGCCAGTCTTCGGGAAGATCTGGCCGATCAATCTGTGGCAGATCGGCTCCGTGAAGGTTCGCTACGTCGCCGGCTGGCCGGACGTCGCCACGATCCCGCCGGCGCTCAAGGCCTGGATGAAACTGCGCCTCGGCGCGCTCTATGAAAACCGCGAAGAAGTCGCGGTCGGAACCCGGATCGTCGTCGCCGAGCTTCCGTTCGTCGACGGGATCCTCGATCAATTCACGGTCGAGGTTTTCTGATGCAAGGCGGGCAGCTTCGCAGTCAGATCACGATTCAGCAACGCTCGCAGGCTCAGGACGATTTCGGCGGGCTCGGTCAGACTTGGGTCGATTTCATCAAGACGCGATGCTTCGCGGTCCCGACCGGCGCGCAAGAGCGCGAAGTCGGCGGCGCGATCCGCGCTCTTCAGCGGTACACGTTCACGATCCGCTATCAGCCCGGCATCACGGCGGCGCACCGGATCCTGTTCGAAGGCCGGATCTTCGACATCATCGGCCTGAACGACGTCGAGAGCCGTCACCGGCAGATCGACATCAACGCGGTCGAAGGATGGACGGCCGGCTAATGGCCGAGATCGCCAAAGTCGAAGGCCTCCGGGAACTGGCGCAGGCGCTTCGCTCGCTGCCGGTGCGCGTCGCGTCGAAGCAATTGGCGAAGCCGGTCGCGCAGGCCGGAGCGATGATCCGCGATGCGGCGCGCATCATGGCGCCTTACTACACTGGCGCGGTTTCGAAGGGACATCCGCCGCCCGGTACGCTGAAGAAAGCGATCATCCTGAAGAAAAAGCCTTCCGGCTCGCCGTTCATCGCCGATTACATCGTGACCGTGAAGCACGGGAAGCGATATCAGGACGTCGGCAAACAGCACCAAAACCTAGACGCTTTCTATTGGACGTTCGTCGAGTTCGGCTCGATCCACAATCCCAAGACGCCGTTTCTGCGGCCAGCCTTCGAGGCGCTGAAGAACGACGCATTGCGCGTGATCGTCGACGGGCTCAGGCTCGGCGTCGAGACCGAGGCGCAGGGCGTGACGTGGTTCGGCGGTAGCCGATGACCGGCGGGGAGTTCCCGGCGGCGATCCTGGCGGCGCTCGCGACCACGCCGGTCGGTTCGAACGTCTTCCCGATGGTCGGACCAGATCAGCAAGATGCGCCGTTCGTCGTCTATTCCGGCGTCGGCTCGGCCCCGGAAAACACGCTGGCGAACGGTCTTCCGATCGAGAACGAGCGGATTCAAATCGACGTATGGTCGCGAAGTTACGCCGAAGCGCGTACCCTCGGCGCGACGGTTAGGGCGGCGATCCTCGCTATCCCGGCGCCGATCTCGGTTTTCCTGATTAGCGAATTCGAGTCGTTCGATCCGAACGTGAAGATGTTCCGCCGCGTTCAAGATTATTCGTTCTTTCTACCAAGGTAAGGAGCTTCGAACATGACCTCTTCGGCAATCTCGAGCGCGCTTTCGACGCTCTCGATCTCGAGCACGGCCGGCGGCGCGAAGAACATCACCGCCGCGGCGATCGGCAACCCGGTAATTCTGACGTCCGCCGCGCACGGACTCGCGAACGGCGACGTCGTCGCGGTCGCCGGCATCGTCGGCACGCTGTCGGCGCTGAACGGCACGACGCAGGTAGTCCGCCGCGTCACGACGAATACGTTCTCATTCGACTATGACGCGACGGGCCTCGCGTACACGTCTGGCGGCACGGTCACGCCGAACACCTGGACGCCGATCGCGAACATTCACACGTTCAGCGGCTTCGACGGCTCGGCGCAGAATCTCGACGTGACGAACCTTCAGAGCGTCGCGAAGGAATACCTGATCGGCGTGAAAGATCTCGGCAACTTCACGCTCGAACTCGATCTCGATCCGGCGGATCCCGGTCAGCTTGCGCTGCTCGCCGCACAGTCGTCGCAGGCGAAAAAGCAATTCAAGCTCACGCTGCCCAGCGCGAATACGGCAACGTTTTTCGGCTTCGCGAAGAAAGTCGGATCCGCTGGCGCGGTCGATCAGCCGTTGAAGCGCGCCGTCGAGATCCTGATTTCCGGCGACGTCACCTGGACCTGATCCGGGGATAGCGCCGGCGGCTTGGGTTAGTCCTCCACAGGGGAAGTCAAAAAATGCGATTGCTCACGAAACAGGAAATCATGAACGCGCGGGACATTCTCACGGAGGATGTCCCGACGCCGGAATGGGCGCCGGAGGGTACGCCGCCGGAAGAGGCGGCAACGTGCGGCGTCCGGGTCCGTGGTATGACCGGGCGCGAGCGCGACGCTTTCGAGGCCTCGCTCGTCGTCGGCGAGGGAAAGAAGTCGAAGCGCGATCTTTCGAACCTTCGCGCGCGGCTCGTCGGCGTCTGCCTGGTCGACGACGGCGGCCGGCGCGTCTTCACCGATACCGAGATTCAGTTTCTCGGCGCGAAGAGTGCGGCCGCGCTCGATCGCGTCTTCTCGGTCGCGCAGCGACTCAGCGGCCTGTCGGCGGCGGACGTGGAGGATCTCGAAAAAAAATCCGCGCCCGCCCCGAACGAGTCCTCGCCTTCGATCTCTGCCTAGCTCTCGGGATCCCGCATCCCGACCGCTTGCTCGATCGACTGACGGCCCGGCAGTTCGCGGAATGGATCGCCTATCTTCGGATCCGCGGACTGCCGGAAGATCGGAACGACTTTCGGGCCGGGCAGATTTGCGCGACGTTTGCGAATGCTTTCAAGTCGAAGGATTCCCGCTGGCTTTTGCCGACGGATTTCATCGCGCAACGCGACCTGACGCCGGAGGATGACGGGAGCGAGGAGCCGGCCGAGCCGGTTCAGGTAGACTTGCAGGCAATGGCCGAGCCGTTCCGGAAACTGCTCCGCAAGACCGAGGATTGACATGGCGACCCTTGGCTCTCTCGTCGTTACCCTCGAAGCCAACATCGCGAAGTTCCAAAGCGATCTCGGGAAGGCCGTCACCGTCGCCGAATCGGCGATGAACAAGATTTCGAACGTCGTCGGCGTGGCCGGCGGCGCGATCGCCGGGCTCGGCGCGGCGCTGACGGCTGTCAAGATTGCCGACTTCGCGAAAGACGTCATCGAATCGACCGCATCGCTTCAGGACATGGCGGCCCGCACCGGCGCCTCCGTCGAGGCGCTCTCGGCGATGAAAGGGATAGCCGAGAAAAGCGGCACATCGCTCGAGACTGTCTCGGCGTCGTTCGCGAAGCTCGAGAAGACGGCCGCGGCCGCAGTCGGCGGCAACGTTCAGGCGCAGCGTGCCTTTGACGCTATCGGGATGTCCGCGGCGGACCTGGCGAAAGGCCTGAAGGATCCCGACGCGATGTTTCTCGAAGTCGCGAAGCGCCTCGAGGAGTTCCGCGACGACGGCAATAAGACCGCGGTTCTACTGGCGCTCATGGGACGCGGCGCGTCCGAGAATGCGGCATTCTTTCATCAGCTTGCGGACGAAGGCTATGCGAACGCGACCGCGAGCGCCGAACAGGCCGCGCGCGCGCACGAACTGACCGACAAGCTTCACGATCTCGACGAATCGGTTCTAAAACTGACGCGCGACCTATTGCTCGATCAGGGTTTCCCGTTGCTTCAGACGGTGAAAGTCGGGATCGTGACCCTGATCTATGATTTCGACGTCGCCTACACGACGATTACCTACGGCTGGAAAATCATGCTCGCGGAGCTCGGCGCCGGATGGGGCCGCTTCGCTACGTCGGTCGGAAACACGATGCAGATTCTCGGCCGGGCGACCGGGCCGCTCGCGCCGATCTTCCGGCAAGTCGGAAGCGCGCTGTCGGCCGCGAATTGGGGAAAGAACGATCCCGCGGCGCTGAAGGCCGAACGCGATGCGAAGCTCGCCGCCTCGAATGCGGCCATGCAGGCGGCGGTAGAGGATTACGCGGCGTCGCAGACTCCCGGCGTGCAATTGGCGAATCACAAGCGAAGCGCGCCGACGATTACGCAGGCCGACCGCACCGGCGAACTGAAAAAGTCGCTCGAATCCCGGCTGAAAGTGATTCAGGACGCAATCAAGGCCGAGGATGCCGCCGAGAAGCTCGCGAACACGATGCTTGACGCGGATTACGCGAACGGGCTCGTTAGCCTGGCGGACTACTCGGATCAGAAATCGAAGATCCTCGAAGACGGGTTCACGCTGCGGCAATCCCTCTACGATTCCGAGATCGCCGCGATTCAGGCGCAATTGCCGGCGCTCGCTGCGGCCGGCAAGGCCGAAGAGGGTCTCGCGCTCATCCGTGCCGCGGCCGATGCGAAAGTCGCCGATCAGAACAAGCACGAACAGGACCGCGAGACACTGCTAAAGGATCTTCAGGCGGCGTCGGAGAAATACGCGAAGTCGCTCGAGAATCTCGACAAGGCCTATGCGACGGTGAACGGTGATACCGTCACGCTGGCCGCGCTTCAGTATCAAGAGCAATACGGCATGCTGCAACTGACGGCGGCCGCGAACGGCAATACCGACGCGCTGATGAAGCTCGACGCGATTCAACAGGACATGGCCCTGCGCGCGGCGAAAGACCCGCTCTCGGGGATGAAAGTCGCGATCATCGATTATTCGAAAAGCATTCAGGACGTCGCGAAGGCGACGCAACAGATCACGACGAACCTTTTCAAAGGAATGGAAGACGCGCTCGTTCAGTTCGCGATGACCGGAAAACTCAGCTTCAAACAGATGATCGATTCATTCATCGCCGACCTGATCCGGCTCGAGATCCAGAAGAACATCGAACAGCCGATCTTGAATTTCGTCGGCAGCCTGTTCGGTTCCTCCGGAAGCTTTGGCACCGCGAGCACGGGATCGACGATCGGCGCCGGAAGCGTGATGGATTGGGCGCCTGGCGAAGCGAGCGGCGGCCCCGTCGTCGCCGGCATGACCTACAAGATCGGCGAGTTCGGTCCGGAAACGTTCACGCCGAAGACGGACGGCGTCATCACGCCGAACGGCGCCAGCGGCGGCGGCGTCGTGTATGCGCCGGTCATCAACGTAGATGCGCGCGCGGATCGGGTTCAGGTTCAGCGCGACATGGCGCAGATCGTTCAGCAAGGAAACTCGCAATTGCTTTCGATGCTGCTCCGCTATAACCCGTATCTAAGGACGTGACGCCGTGACCGACTTCGTCCTGCCGCCGCCGGTCCCGAATACGTGCGAGTGGACCTTGCACGATTACACCGGCGTTTCGACCTCCGTCGTTTCGGGAGCGATGCGGACCGTCTCGCGCGGCCAGCGATGGGGCGTCCGCCTGACCTGGCATGACGTCGCCGGCGCGAGTCGCGCGGCGCTCGAGGCCTTCGTCGCGGCGATGCGCGGCAAGTCTAACCGCGTCTGGATCTCCGATCCGGCTTACGTTCAGCGCGGCTCATTTCCGAGTTCCGAGCTTCTCGCGAATTCCGCGTTTGCGTCGACCGCGAATTGGTCCGGCGGCGTTTCTTACACCCTGACCGCGTCGGGGAACGTCCTCCGTGGCACGCGCGCGCAGAGCACGGGCGCGAATTCCTATATCGCCTATCCGGATAACATCCCGACGACTTTTGCGGCGCCTGGGATCCCCTATATGTGCCGCTACCTGACGAAGCCGGGGCCGGTGACGCCGCCCGGCGGACTCAGCATCTACGATCGCGTGCTAGGGTCGCGCGTGATCGCGACCGGATTGACGTCCTCGCTCGGTCAGCAACCGATCGGCATGGGCCTCGGCGCGTGGGTGCCGCCGCCGGCATCGGCCAACATTCAGCCGGCGCTTTTGGACGATACGACGAATCAGGGCGGCATCGCGCCGGGGAACTATCTCGAAATCCCGTATGCAACGGTCCGGCGCTGCGCGCTGATCGATGCGGGCGCGAATGTCCTGACCTACTCCGACGACATTTCCAATGCCGTTTGGACGAAATCGCAGACGACGGTAGTCACGAACCAATTTACTGCGCCGGACGGGACCGTCACCGGCGACGACATCTTCGAGACCGCCGTCACGAATTCGCATTCGGTTTACCAGCAAGTCACGAAGCCGGCAGTCGCGCAGGATTGGTGCATTGCCGGCGCGCTTATTAAGGGCGGCGGCGCGAACGCTCGCAATTTCGCTTACCTGTATCTGACCGATCTCGGAACGAACGCCGCGACGATCAGCTTTAACCTGACGACCGGAGCGATCGTAGCGTCTGCGAGCCCGTCAGGGACCATTACCGCGGCGCGCGGCGGCTCATTCAATCTCGGTAATGGTTGGTTCTATTGTTGGCTCATCGCGAATATTCCGGCGTCGATCACGACGTTCTATTCACGAGTTCTCTTGAGCACGGACGGCACAGCGGTCAGTTACGCCGGGCTGACGAACGCCGATATCGGCGTCTGGCGCGTGACGACCGCGCAGTCAAGTGTCCCGGTAAAGCTCACCGGCACCGTCGCCTCTGCGGTTCCGAACGGCACGACGCCGACGGGAACGGGTGTCTATGTCAAGGGTCTTCCGCTATCGACTAGCGGTTTGCTGCTCGCCGGTGATCAGTTCGACGTCGCCGGCGAGTTCAAGCGGGCGACGGCTGATCTCAATAGCGACGGCGCCGGCTGCGGGTTCCTGCAATTCGAGCCGGCGCTGCGCTCCGCGGGATTCATCGATAATTCCCCGATCATCCTCGGCGAGCCGATGGGTCGCTTCATCATGATGACCGAGGCAACGCAGCCGCGCCGTCCTGGCGGCTTCGCCGACTTCGATCTCGAGTTCATCGAGGCCGCATGAGCCGGATCGTAAACGCCGGCAACGCAACCGCTCTCGCGGGCTCGGCGCTCGTCGCTTGCGTAATGGTGAAACTCGATTTCGCCAGCGGCATGATCTACCTGAACGACGGGATTTCCGAAGTCCTGTATGGCGGAAACGTCTATTCCCCGGTCGGCATCTATGGCGGCATCGATTCCGTCGACGAGACTCTCGACGCGACCGCCCGGCCTGTGCGGCTGATGCTATCCGGCGTCGACGCGAGCATCGTCGCGACCGCTCAAAATGAGATCTACAAAAACCGCTCCGCGACGATCTATCTGGCCGCAATGGACCCGATCGCCGGAACACTCGTCGAAGTTCCCGAAACGGTTTGGGAAGGCCGGATGAATAAAATGACGATCACGAAGGACGCCGGGCTAGGCTCGCTCGCGCTGACGTGCGAATCGCGGATGCGCCGCGAGCCGCGCATCGCCCGTTACACGGATTCGGATCAACAGCAACAGCACGCCGGCGACATTTTCCTGTCGTTTCAGGAGCAATTGATCGGCTTCGTCGCGCAGTGGGGGAATCAAAATATGCTCTACGGCGGCCCGAATTACGGGAACTTCGCGCCGAATTCGCCGAACTGGCTCAAGCAATTTCATTTCTAATGCGCGCCTGGAACTGGCTCGAGCGGCTGAACGCGACGATCGAAGCGGCCTCTAATGAGGCTTTCGATTACGGCTCCGCGAACTGCGCGCTATTCGCGGCGGATTGCGTCGACGCCGTGCTCGAGGATTCGCACCGCGGCGACGAGCTCCGAGCGATGTTCTCGACCGCGCGCGAAGCCGTCAAGGTTCTGCGCGACGTCGGCGGTATCGAGGCGGCCGTGACTGAACGACTCGGACCGCCGGTCGCCTGGCCGCGCCTCTGCCGCGGCGATATCGCGCTCGTCGAGACGGCCGAGGGGCCGGGCCTCGGCGTCTGTCTCGGTCACGTCATCGCCTGTCGGGGCGCGGGCGCGGAACTCGCGTATGTTCCGCTGCACTACGCTTCGAAGGGATGGAGGGTCGAGTAATGCCGCAATTGGCCGCACTGCCGGCAATTCTTCTCGCGATCGCGACGCCAGCGACCGAAAAACTGATGCAGGTAGCGGACCGGCAATGGAGCCTCGGCGCCAAGCTAGATCTTTGGAACTACGTCGAAGACCGCAACCCGAAGCCGGCGAAGCTCGACTCTTCGGGAACGGCCGAATACACGGGCACGGTTGAGCCGCGGCGCATCCTCTATGGAACGCTGCTCGTCTCGGGCGTCAACGTGATTCCGCCCTGGTGCGGCGGCGCCGGAAACGCGATGCTCGATCAGATCCTAGTCGTCGCCGGGCATCCGATCAGCGCCATGCGCGACGTGTATCTCGGTCAGGAATTGATCGCGAGCGCGAACATCGGCGCGGTCACGGGGACGACCTCGGACGGGCTCGTCACGACGGGAAGCTTCGCTAACCGCGTCTGGATCCGCCGCTATAACGGAACGCAGACATCGGTCGACTACATCCTGCACAACAAATGGCCTAGCTATTGGACGACGGCGGCGGTCGGCTATGGCTTGCCGTACATCGCTCTTCAATTCCAATGGGATCAGAACGTCTACCGTTCCGGAAAACCCGACGTCAAGGTTCTTTGCGACGGGAAGATCTGCTACGACCCGCGGCTAGACCCGACGCCGGGCGCCAGCCCGAACAATCCGAGTTATCGCACGTTCACGAACAACGTGGCGCTTTGCATTATCGACTTTCTTCTCGACACGACGCTCGCCATCGGCGAAGACGCGACGCGCATCGATTGGACGCTCGCGGTCTCGGCCGCGAATACCTGCGATGAAAACGTGGCGATTCCCGGCAGCACGACGCAAAAGCGATTCACCTGCAACGTGCTGCTAGATGCGACGGCGCCATTCGATCAGAACATCGCGACGCTCTCGGCGGCGATGATGGGCGCGACGATCTACTCGGGCGGGAAATGGCGATTGCTGCCGGGGATCTGGCGATCGCCGTCATTCACGGTCAACGATGCCGATCTCGTCGGCCCCATGACTTACGATACGGATGTCGACTATCAGGATCGCTGGAACGCGGTCCGCGGTCAGTTCTACGATCCGAATCAGTTCTATCAGCCGACGGACTATCCGCCGGTCCGCATCAGCGCCGACGAGACGACCGACAACGATCCGCCCGGCGCCGGCGGCCCGCTGTGGCGCGAACTCAATCAGCCGACTTGCACGAACACCTATGAAGCGCAGCGCGCGGCCATCATTACGCAGCGGCTTTCGCGCCGGAAAAAGTCGTGGATCGTCCCGGCGTCCTATGGTCTCTACAAGGTTCGGCCTGGCGACTTCGGCACGCTGAACGATAGCGAACTCGGGCTGTCCGGAAAGTATGTCCGCTGCGCCGGCTGGAAATTCGACGGTATCACAATGGGCGCGCAAATCATGCTCATCGAAGCCGATCCGAACGACTACAACGATCCGGCGACCGTCACCTATCAGACGCAGGGCGGAACGCCGACCTTCGCGCCGACGACGTCGACGCCGGATCCGTTAGGCGCTTTCATCCTGGCCGGCGTCTCGAAGGGAATTCAATTCAACTGGACGCTGCCGAACGTCTGGCATCCGAATCTGACCGTCGACATCCTCGAGGCCGCGACGAATGACATCGCCGGCGCCTCCGTGATCTGGTCGGGCGTCAATACCGGCGCGCTGATCGCGAAGAGCGATTTTACGACTCGCTATTATTGGGGTCGCGTCCGTAACGTCACGAACGGCAACGTCTCGACAACGACGCCGGCCGGCGCGACGTCCGGCGTTGCGGGCGCGGCGACGCAGGTTCCGACGGGAGACATTGCGGCGAACGCCGCGACCGTCGTCGCGCAGCAATACACTGCGACACAATCGCTCTCGGGCGGCTATCCCATCCCGATTACGTTCGGCACGCTCACTATGCCGACCGATCCGAATCCGGCGATCTTCCAAGTCACGGCGCAAGTCGATGCTTATTACGGCACGCTGGCCGGCGGCAACCAGACGCTCTCGCTGCACGCCGGAATCGGGGGCACCGGCTACGACGCCACCGGAAAGGTCGTGCTCGGGTCAAACAACGCCAGCGCTCCCGACAAGATCACTTTGATTTGGAACTTCTCCTACCCTGGCGGCAACGCCGCTTGCAGCGCGATGCTGTTGTGGACGCCGGCCGCCGCCGGAAACACCGCGACGGCCAACCACATTACGATCAAAGGCGAGTACATCAAGCTATGAGCCTCAGGACGTGGCACACCTTCGCGCTCGACACCGGGCTATTCACCGGGCAGTCGGTCTCGTATTCGGCGAACACCTACGCGGGTGCTGACCCGGAGAATGGCGAGACAACGCTCGACGCCTTCGTGCGGGCGCAGATCCCGGACGGTTTTGCGGCGATCGAGGGTGTTTCGGATTGGCGTTCACAGCGCGTCGATCTGGCGACGGGAAGCGTCGTCGACTATCAGCCGCCGGCGCCTTCGATCGATCACGTTTGGGACGCTGTCTCGCGACGCTGGCGCCTGACCGATGCGGCGAGCGCGGCGATCGATGCGCGCGATTCCGCATCCCGCGCGATCGCCGATCTCGAGCGCCAATCGCTGCGCGCGCTGCGCGAGCACATTCTCGGCGATCCGGCGGCTGCCGATCGCCTCCGTCAAATCGACGCACGGATAGCGGCTCAACGCGGGGCACTATCGAAGTGAGTAACGACGTCGACCATGCGAAACAGATCGCGGACGCTGCGACGACACCTGGCGGCCTTGCGGCGCTCGCCTCCGGTCTCGCGGCCATATTCGCCGCGTTCCTGAAGTATTGCCGGCGCCGGCCGGTTACGAATCGCTCGCTACGGGATGAAATGATCGCCGGGTTCGAGGAGCGCAAGCGCGATACCGCCGAGCTTCGGAAGGACATCGGCGTAATCCGCGAGCACGTCGCACGCATCGATGGCAAGCTCGAGGAGCGCGATCGAGCCGAGAGGCTTCGGCTTTGGGAGGATGGCAAATGATCGTCTTCGGCTGGCTCTACTGGCTCGCCTTTCAGACCGTGTCGCTGATTCTCGCCGCGATCGGCGCGGTCGCGATCCTGCCGCTCGCGGCGCTTCACCTTTGGAAGATCCGGCCGGGCCGCTCGCGCTACTATCCGAACCGATCCGTCGCCGCCTGGCCGGCGCTCGAGGCCGGCTGCGCCGGTTTCATCGCCGGCGCCGCACTCGGCGCAGCCGCGACGCTTCCGTTCCTGTTCGCATGCGCTCCGATCCTGATCGCCGCGCTGATCGGCGCCGCGGCCGGCACGTTCGGCGTCTGGAACAACGAAGAGGACGGCGTCACCGGCTCCGAGGCTTACGCTCAGGCGCATGCGAAGCGTCCGGCGTGGCTCAATACCTACCTATGGTCGGCCTGGCGGAACGCGGTCGATAACCTTCGATTCGCGCCCGGCGCGTTCTTCGTGATCGACCGCGCGAAGCTCGCCGTCCGCGCCGGCTCGAGCGTCACGACGGTTTCGCACGGTTGGCGGCAATGCCTCATCGTGCATCCGAAATGGCTTCCGATCGCCTTCCGGTTCGGTTGGCTCTTGCGCCCGGACGCCGCGACGGGCGACTATGCCTGGCCGATCGCCGGCCCGGAGTAGCGCCGCGATGCTCATTTCGAAATGGTTTCACCTTGAGGAGTTCACGACGAGCGAAGTCGCCGCGCGCGCCGGCCGCGAGATCATCGCGCCGCCCGACGTCCTCGCCAGCCTGACGCGGCTCGCGAATCAGTGTCTTGACCCGATCCGTGACGCCGTCGGGATGCCGATGCACGTCACAAGCGGCTATCGGCCGGACTGGCTGAATGCGATGATCGGCGGCGTCGCGAACAGCGCGCACCAATGGGGCGGCGCGGCCGACGTGATCGTTCCCGGCATGACGAATGTCGAGCTCGCCCGAAAGGCGCTCGAGGTTCTGACCGGCCCGGCATTCCCGATCTTCGATCAGATCATTCTCGAATTCCCGCCCGGCGGATGGGTTCACATCGGGCAATCGCAAGCCGGTATGCAGCGCGCGCAATCGCTGACCGCGCTTCACGTCGCCGGCGCGACTCGGTACTACTCAGGATTTCTCGAGCACATCGAACAGGGGGCCTAGTGGATACCCGCGGCATCGTCGATTGGCTCTTGAATATCGCCGAGCATTACCCCGACACCGTTTGCTTGCTGCTCGGCTCGATCGCCGCGTTCACGCTGACGGCGATGCTCGAGCGGTACTTTCTGCCGCCGACTGTCGATCCGGTCGCGCTGCGCCGTCAGCAAGGGTTCACGTTCCTATTTTGCTGGCTCGCCTCCGGCGTGATCTCGTCGGCGCTATGGACCGTCGTCGACCCGGCGGACCCGCTTCGGATGCGGCTCGTCGTGAGCTTCACGGTCGGGATCCTTCCGTTCCCGACTTATCCGATCCTGTCGCGCCTGGCGGCCGCGCACTTCAAGGCATTCTCGACGGCGTGGATCAATCCGCCGGCCGGGCCGCCGGCATGAGTCACGAAGCGCAAGAGCGAGTCAAGGCGCGCGGCGCCGGCGCGTGGGAGATCGAAACGCGGCTCGCCGGCTCGAAATGGTTCGTCTTCGCCTGCCCCGGCTGCGGCTCGGTCGGGGAGATCGAAATCGTCCCGCCCGGCTTACCCGCGCTGAAGCCGCATCAATGGGAATGGGACGGCAACGCGGAGGCGCCGACGCTCTCGCCGAGCCTTCAGGAAAACGGCGGCTGCCGGTGGCACGGGTACATGCGCGGCGGCGCGTGGGTGAAAGCGTGACGCGGCTTCGCGAGCTCGCCGCAGAGTTCCTCGCGCTGACCGACGAGCCGCGAACCTGGCGCCGGCTCGGCGATTCGATGGCGGGCGCCGACGGGATCACGTTCCTCTGCCCGGCATGCTTCGCCGCGAACGGCGGCCCGCGCGGCACTCATGCCGTGATTTGCTGGTTTCGCGGGCGCGTTCCGGACGATCTTCCGCCGGTGCCTGGCCGATGGACGCCGGCGGGCACCGGACTAGATGACCTGACCTTCGTCCCCGGCGATCCGCCGATGGCGACATCGGTTCTTCTCACCGGGCCCGGCTGCGGATGGCATGGGTTCGTCACGAACGGGAGCGCAGCGTGAACCTTTCGGATCTGATCCCCGGCGTCGGAGAGGCGAAAATGATCGCTGCCGGCGTCGGGCTGGCGGCCGTTCTGGCGCTCGCCGGCTATGCCGTATGGCAGCATCGGGAGGCCGTGAGCCTCTCTCAGCGGCTCTCAGAGGCTCAGGCGACCGTCGGGAAGCTCGAGCGGGCGAACGCTTCTCAGGAAACGGCGATCGCCAGCCTCGAGAAAGCCGTCGCCGGCTGGCGGGCGCTCGTCCCGACACCGGAGGCGGCCGCGGCCGCAGCCGACCGGATGGCGGCGGCAGCGAAGGCGCTCGAAGACCGGGCGCGGACCCTGAACGGCCGGGAGGCCTCCGACAATGCGAAACCGGACTGTGCGAAGCTTCTCGCGGTCGACCTGGCCGCTGTCTGTCCCGCTCATGCTGACAGCATGCGGAGCCGCGCCGCCGGTCTTCACTGACCGGACGGTCGAGATCCCCGTCGCCGTCGTTAAGCCGCTCCCGGAGCGGCTGACGGCCGACTGCAAGCCGGCCGTGGACGTCCCGGCGACCGGCCCGCTGCCGGTCTCGCTGGCGTTCTCCCGGCTGGCGGCGGTCGAAGACGCGCTCGCCGCCTGTCGGGCGCAGCTTGCCGAGATCAGGACTTCGCAGGTTCCGGCCGCGGCTGCGGCGGCGCCGGCGGGTGCAAAGGGCCCGCCGCCTTAGCGTCCGCCTCGAGTTCGCGCATCAGCCGCAGCCGGCGGCGCTGCGCCTCGATCGGCTCGCGCACGATCAGCCGCGGGCCGTCCTCCGGATACTCGGGATCGCCTGGAACGCCGGTCACCGACACATCCCGTTCGGCTGCGGCGTGCAAGGCGGCTTGACGGTTCCGATCGCGAGCCCGGACGCCGGCGCGTTCTGCTCGCGGTGCGCCTCGATCGACCCGACGACGATCGCCGTCGCGACGACGGCCGTCACGGCGCAGCCGGTCGAGTGACGTTCGCAGAATCCGGCGCAGCCGGTCAGCGCGAGCACGGCGGCGAGAGCGATTGCGGTTCTCATGGGATGACCTCCGGGATCCAAGTTTCAGCCATCGCTCGCGCGATGCCGGGATACGTTTCGGCGCGGAGCGCCGAGCGGTTCTTCGAGGGCGGCAGCTTGTTCTGCCCGCTATCGGTCTGATTCGACCATCGGGGCCGCGCGATCTTCTCGCCGGCGCAGTTCAGGCAACCGTACTTGTCGCCGCTCGCGACGACGTGGCCGCAGCAAACGAACCGCGGGGGGTAGAAGAGCGCCGGATCGATTTTCAGCGGCGGCAGTCGGTAAAGCCAAAGCGCCGTCGCCTTGCTGGCGTCATCGCCGAATTGCCACGGTTGAACGATCTGATCCGGCGCGCGAAGAAACCTGGATAGAAAGCCGACCGAATTCTCGAGACAGATTCGCGGGATCGGTGCATTGAAGAGCTTCCGCGCGAACTCCGCGGCCTCTAGCAACTGATCGAGGCGGCCCGACCGCTTGCCTACCCAATGCATCCCGGACGCGCAAAGATAGCGGCACTCCGGATGGAAGATCGCCAGATCCCATCGGTCGCGAAGTACCTCGAGCACGTCGCAGCGAAGATGAAACGGCGAACCGTCGTCGGCCGGCTCGAGATCGCAGGACCACGCATCCGCGCCGCGCGCGCGCATGGCGCGGCGCACGACGCCGGACTTCTCGCAGCCGATCAGGACGCGCACGGTCGCGTTTTGAGATCCGGATAGATTACGAGCACGGTCGCGCCGTCGAACTGGCGGACACGCGCTGCTAAGGCCGGCTCCCATTCGCCCGTCGGCAATTGGACATAGACGGGCGTGTCGTTCCGCTGATTCGCGCGGAGGCGATGCGTCGCCTGATCGAGTTCCGCGATATTCATAGGGCGCCGCCGCGGATATCTGAATTCGTCCGAAGCATAGTAATCGTCCGCGTCGTTCTCCGGATCGAAGCCGGTTGAACGACTCTCGTCGCTCACCGGCTCGTCGATTAATCCTTCGCAGATCCCGTACTGATAGAGTTCCTCTTCGAGCGCGTCGAGATCGTCCGATTCCTCGGACGAGTTACCGATGGTCAGACACCATGCGGCGCTGCGGCCTTGCTCGATCACAAGTCCGCCACGATAGACGCGGCCCGGACCTTCCCAAACATCGCCGGGAAGTTCGGCCGCGAGATCTTCGACGTCGCGGCCGGACTGGCGGAATTCGGCAAGCGTCAGGATGTCCGCGGCAGTCATGACCTTCCCTCCGTGTGCGGGGCGATCGCGCCGGCGCCGCGCAGGCCGGAGTCCCATCGAGCTTCGAGCGCCTGTGTGCGGGCGATCATCAGATTCGCGGCGGAATCATAGGATTCGCCGGCGACTCCGTCCTTTCCCTCGATCCAGAGCGCGTCGACCTTCGCGAGACATCCGGCGTAGTTGACACGGGCGCCAGCACCGTAGAACGAGACGAGCGCCGCAGCGGCTTCGTACTCTTTGCAAGCCGCCTGATAGACGCCGTGCCGATCGAAGATCTTCAATTGGGGGGCGCATGCCATTTTGTGAACCTCCGCCCGGATCTGCCGGGCACGGTTCCTTTATACGCTCTAAGCAAAAGCAATGCAAACGCCGTTTGCACATCCGGCTAGGGGATTCTACGGACCGGGATCCGCAGTCGAATCAGCGACTTAGGCCTAGCTCGATCGCGTACCGATGCGCCTTCCCTAGCCGCCGCCGGCTTTCGACACGCTGCCGGACCCGCTTCGCGGCGTTGCGGCGATAGTATTCCCGATGGTAGGCGCGGCGGTTCATACGCCGCAGAGGCCTTCGCACTCGTTCCCGAACAGATCGCCTTGACCATGATCCGCTGCGGTCGAGAGATCGACTTCGTCGATTGGCTTGCAGTCACGATGCACATAGAGCGTCCCGGTAATCCGCGCGCCGTTGATCGTCGCTTTCTGGCGGCGACGGATTTCGTGATCGAAGGCGACGAGCTTATGCCAATCATCGGGCGCTTCGTCTTTCATCTTCCGAAGTCTGGCGTTGGCAATGTAGGGACAAAAGATGCACGCGGATTTAGGCGGCGTTCTAAATCCGTGCCGACTCAACCATCGAAGGCAATCATCGCGCGTCATCCGAAGATCGATCAGCGGGAAAATGTTCGTTATGTACTTCACGCCGGACGGCTTCATTCGCAACGCTTCGTCGAGCGATATGCCGATCAATTGCTCGACCTGGCGGCCCGCACTCAAGTCGCGGACGAACCGGCGGATCGGAATCAATTTGTATTCTTTCGTGCATTGCCGCCAAAGGCGGCCGCCGAGTTTCTTTTGCGCATTCCAAACCATAAACGGCGGCTGTCCCGCGCGTCCGCGCTGGTTATCAAGCGCGGCGAGAAAGTCTTCGCTCAGCTTCCCGGCACTGACGATCCGGACCGGGAAAGGCAATAGCGGCGTCAGGTAGGATAGAAAATCGTAAACGCCGGCCGGCTCGTCGCCGGTGTCGGCGAAGACGGCCGCGTCCACCATTGGAAGCTCGCCGGCCGCGATCATCAGCGCGAGCGTCGAGGATTGCACGCCAGCGCCGAGCGAGAGGATCCGGATAGGCTTTTGATCCGTCATCCGAATAGCTCCATATTCTGATAGTCATCGATGACGCTCTCGGACCAATACGCCGAACTCGCGTGCGTTTCGATCCTGTCCATTAGGATCAGCGCGCGAACGTAGCGCGATGTCGGCGCGTAGGTGCCGCGCCATCGGCTGTCTATTCCGGCATTCCTGGCGACGTTGCAGGAATCCGCGCTTGCAAGCGGGAGCTTCGAGAAAACGCCGGGATCAAGCATCCGCAGGCCGTGAAGTTTCTTTCGCGGCCGCCCGGTCGAATCGCATGCGACCGCCATGATCTCGGCCATGCGCCGCCACCATTTGCGGCCGCCGATCCGCGAAAAGGCTCCGGAGGATCCGAGCGCGACGCGCGGGAACGGGCCGCACATCAGCTTAGGCCTAGCTCGATCGCGTACCGATGCGCCTTCCCTAGCCGCCGCCGGCTTTCGGCACGCTGCCGGACCCGCTTCGCGGCGTTGCGGCGGTAGTATTCCCGATGGTAGGCGCGGCGGTTCATTCGAAGAGATCCGCGAGAGCCTTCGGCGCGCGGCGTGTCGTTCTGGCGTTCCGTTGATGATGCGTCTGATCGTAAGCCAAATGGCACCGCTGGCAGAGCGCGCGGAGGTTTTCCGGCCGGCAGTCTTCTGGCGTATGGTTCAAATGTGCGACCGTCAGGACAATGCGCGTCACGCGCGCGCCGTCGCACGTCGACCATGTTTCGGCTTGCATTTCATTGAAGGTAACGGCGTCGGTCTCGCGGTTCCGATAGGCGCCATTCGGGATGCGACACGTCTCGCACCGATCAGCGGCGCGCTCGAGGATCCGCGCGCGGATCTCGCGCCAGTTCTTCGGATAGCGGCCGCGGTTTTCCGGCTTGATCGGCATTCTAGGATTCAAGTCCCGCGATGATTAGCGCCGCGGCTAAAAACGTCGCGGCAATCTGGCGATCGCCGAGTGCGAAATACGTCATGCTGATGACGCAACAGATGAGAAAAACGATAGTTGATCGTTTCATTGGCTGCGCCTTTTGCGCCCCGCCGGCGATCCCCATTTCGAAACGTATCGCGGCAACGTCTCGACCAATTTCGAGAGCGTCTGAAGATCTGCGCGAGACAGGCGCGATGCGGATCGAGTAATCCGCGCCGCGGACATCGGCAAATAGTAGTCGATCAGTTCCGCATGCCCGTCAATGATGCACGCGGCGACTAGAACAATGCGCGGCGTCTTCATAAATTGAGCCTCATTCGAAAAGCGCCTCTGACGCGATGACCATCCCGCGCGAATGCTCGCGGACGAGTTCCTTAGCAGCGAGCCGGTGAATATAAGCGTCTCGGCTCGAGCGTTTGTATCCGGTCTTCTCGATCAGCGCGTCGCGCGAAACCTCGCTCGGATAGGCTTCGATCAGTCCGGAGAGAATCGCCCGCTCGCCGGCCGGCAGCCGCGCCAGCCAATGATCGCGGAGCGCCGATCCGGTCGGAAGCGGCTCGGCGTCCGGGAGCGCCGCGCGGCCGGCGCTCGTCGCCTTGATAAGTGCGCCGTCGAGATAGACGAAGCCGCGATCGCTTAGACGCTGAATGTACGCATCGCGGCTTGATCGCTTGTAGCCGGTGAGTACGGTCAATTGCTCGCGCCGGAGGCCTGCCGGGAATTGGAGACAGGCGCGCAATACCGATTCTTCGCCGCGTGGGATCTTCACGCCGGCGCCGGGCCGGTGCAGGAACGCCGCCTCAACCTGGCGGACCATCGAACTAGCGACAACAGCGGTTGGACCTTCGCCGCGCGCCATCGCCCGGCCGATCGGCGGGATATTGGCGAACGTCTGAAACGCCGCCTCGATCGCCTTGTGAATGCCGGCCCGCATCGTTTTCAGCCGCTCCGCCGCCGCGTGAGCGCCTTCCGCCCGCCCGCGCGCGAATGCTTTCTCTTCGATCGCCCGGACGTCCTGAGCCGGCGCCGGCTTGCCTTTGGCGGCTGCGGCTTCAAGCTCTCGGATCCGCGCTTTCAGCCTGGCGGGATCATTGGCGATCGCATCCGCGGCGACCGTCTGAAGCTTCGCCGCGATCGCCTCGCGGTCGATCGGCGCTAGGACGACGCTGCCCGGCTGGTCCTCCGACGGCGCCCGGCTCGAATCGTAAGTGCGGATTTTCGGGAACGTGACGCGCTCGAGAATCCCTAGCTCCGGCGCCCAAATCCACGCTTGTCCGGTCTTCAGGGTCGCGAGCGTCGAGATTACTTCGCGGCCGGTCTTCTCGTCGGCGTTATCTTTGATCCACTCTTCGACCGCCTTTCGATCTTGTGGCGCGATCAGCCGCATCGCGACGAGCGTCTCGACTTGCGTCAGCGAGTCTTTGTGCAGCTTCGCCGGCCGTTGAGTAATCAGCACGATCCGAAGGCCTCGCGAGCGGCCGAGCGAGACGAGATTATTCGCGGCGTGGAGCATGGCGCCCGACTGCGGATCGCTGACCTTGCCTTGCGGCGCGAATAGGTGTGCTTCATCGATCACCAGATGAAGCGGCCCGCGGTTCTTCCGAACGAGCGCGTCGGCGAAATCGGCGAAAAAACGGGTTCGCTCGCCGACCTTCATCTGCGACGTATCGATGATCGCTGGCGTCGAAGACGTGCCGATGATCTCGGCGAGCGCCTCGCCGTGCGCCTGGCCGAGCGGCAGATCAGCATGGGAGCCGCCGAAGATCACGACGGGGAAGCCGGCGCGCGAACCGCTCGCGGACGACTTCAATCCCCACCATGCGCCGGTCGGATCGATGATGCAGACGCGCGCGCCTTCGTCGATCAGGCGCTCGGTGGCCGAGCGGACCGCCCAAGTCTTCCCTGATCCAGTCTTACCGAGTACGGCGATATGCTGGCCGAGCGCAGCGGCGGGGATTGGGTGGCTCATGCGGCCGCCGCGACGGAATCGAACAGACATCCCGGTTCGTGAAAGATGCGGCCGCCCGGATCCGGAGAATCGCGGCGCGCGCCGCACTCCGGGCAGTATTTCGCCGGGTGTCCGGTGCCGCGGATCATGATAAGACCGTCGCGGCGCTCGACGATCTGGATCCATTCGCTCGGTCGGGTTTTCCAACCGATGCCGCGGAACACGGCGCCGGCATAGCGGTGGCCGTCGATCATCAGAACGTCGGTCGCGGCATCGTAAGACACTGCGAGCGGCGGATCGCGCTCAGTCGGATCGTTCATTGTACGGACCTCCATAGCGGCGAGAGTTTTAGGTGGCTCGTCGCGCTGCCGACATTCACCGCGCCGGCCCGCTCGATAATGCCGAGCTTCACGGCGCGCACGATCACGCTTCCCCATGCCCAACCGCTGACGCTATCGAAGCCGCGGGCCGCCGCCCATTCGCGAAGCGCCAGCGTCGTGAACGGTTGGCCGACTTCCGCAACGTAGCGCCGGAGCATCGCGAGCGCGCCTTCGGACCAACCTTCGACGACGCGCTCGGCGTGCTCTTTGGCGCGGCGTATTCCCTTGTCGCGCGCCTCGCGGAGCCGCTCGGCCTGGTCCTCGGCCGGAGGCGCCGCAGCGCCGAATAGATCGAGCGTCTCGCCTGTCATAGTCTGCGCCTCATGAGTTCCGATCGAAGCTCGTCATTCTCGCGATTGAAAGCCTCCGCCATCGATCGCCAATGCGCCGCCTCGAGTACCGCTTTCGCGAGTTCCGCGGCAGCGGTTCGCATCGTCAAATCGCAGGCGAGACGGTGCATCATCTGGCAACGGATGACGAGCCGCAGCGCGCGGCGCGGAGTCATAGAGTCGGCCACGGAAGGCGCCCCGCCATAATTTCCGCCCTGGCGGCCCGTGCAACGTCAACGCCGGCGCGGCAGGCGGGGCATGCCGTCGCATTCGAGGCTATGCCGTCAAGAGCCGTCAGCGCGCGTTCAAGATGCGCCCGCTCGAGCTTCACGCGACACTCGAAGCATACCCATCCTTCGAGGCCCGGCGCCGTGACCATCCTATCGAGCGCGCGGCCGCGGATCGTCGACCGACACCGGCAGCACAAAAGCGAATAGAACGGGCTCCGTTGCTTTTCCCGACTCACTGCGCGAGAGCCTCCCGCCGATCGTTGTATCGCGCCTCGAGCGATAGCGGGATGTCCGCTTTCACTTTCTGGAACTCTGCGCGAATGCCGACCCATACGGCCGCGACGCGTTCGATGCTATCGGCCTCGGCGATCGCCTCGATCGCGCGCGCTTCCAGATCCGACGTATCCGCCGGTTCATCCGGCGCCGGCTGACCGCTATGCGCGAGAAAGGCGCCGGGATCATCATCGTGTTCGATGACGTGATCGAGGGCCGTTCCAATCGAGCCGATGTCCGCCGCCGGAAGACGCTTGAGAAGCCGACGGACGGCGGATTTCATCGACATTCGATCCGGGTCCGTGCCCCAAGGGCCCCGGTCGCCGGCCGGCGAAGCCTTGCGGATGCGCTCGAGATCCGCTCGGCCGAGCACCTCGCGAACCTGGCCGCCGGTCTTCAGCGTCGCGATCGCGTATGCGGCGATAACCGGACCGCGGTCATCCCGCAAGCACGGCCGGTGCAGAATCCGCGGATCGCTGCCGAGTTCGACGTCGAATTGATCGTTTTCGAAGACCGCATAAGCGTCGATCCCCGTAACGTGTCCGCTCTCGAGCGCGAGATAGACCATCCCGCGATAGCTTGGATCCCAAACGGCCGTTTTCGCGGAACTGTCTTTGTTCTTCCGGACGATGATCGACGACATCTTGCCGTCAATCGGAAGGCCGCTCGCGGCCGCAGCGCCGAGCGCGCGGAGCACGGACGGAACGGAGCATTCCCAAATATCGGGATTGTCGACGACCGCGCGATTCGCGAGCGCCAGAAACCGTTTCTGGTCGGCTTTCTTCGGAAGATAGGAACCGATGACCTCGGCGGCGCCGGAGATTTCCGAAATCATCTTATCGCGTAGAGCGAGCGCGCGGCCGCGCTGATCGCCGCGCGATGCGGCGTTAGGATTGCTGGACATCGTCTTACCTCTCGCTGTGGACCGGGCCGCGCACCGGCTCCGGCGGTTTCTTCAGGATCTTCAGATAGCGGCCGCGCGCCTGAAGTTCGGCGATCGCATATTCGGCCCGCTGCCGAAGCGCCTCGGTCTCGGCCGGCGCGACGGTCGCGGGGATGAAGTATTCCGCATCGCGCCGGATGCGGTCCGAGATCTCTTCGGCAAGCATCAGCCGCGAGGCCTGGAAGCGCCTGAAAATATTCAATGCCGCTGCTCCGGCTGCGAAGCCGCGATCTGCGCCTCCGCGTTCCGTAGCGCGTCGGCGAGCGCGAGCCGGCGGCGCTTCTCGAGAACGAGCGCGGTTTCAGCCGAGATTGCGCGCGCGAGCGCACTATCGAGATCGTCGCGGAGCTTCTCGAGGCCGGCGGACGTCAGCCGCATGCGCGGCGGCTGGCGCGATAGGCGCGAGAGTTCCTCCGCCTGGCTCGCCGTGAGCTCGTCGCAAAAGTCAGGCTCGCGGATGTCCGGCCGCGCGAGCCGCTCGCCGATCGCCGCATAGTCGGCGTCCGTGAGGCGCGCGCCGATGCTGCGATTCCATTCGTCTAGCGCCTCGCGATCCTCGGAGAATCCCTCCGGCGCTTCGGCCTCATTCAGCCGGTCCCAATGCGCCAGCGCACGGAATAGCAGGATCAGCGCGCCACAGACGGCGGCGAAGATCAACAGGAACGACGTCACCGGATCGGCATGCACGAAGTCGGTCATTTTGCGGCCCTCGCCCGGAGTAGTTCGAGCATTCGGAAATGATCGGCTCGATCCTGATTCAAGCCGATGAACGATAGAAGCAAGTCCCGCCGGCCCGCGAGAATCCCGCGATCGACGTCGGTTAGCTCGCTCATGCGCCGATCGAGTTCGGCGGCGTGGATCTTCTCGCGGCTGACGGCGGCGATGCGGGCGCGGCGGATCACGGCGCGTGCTCCGGCGGCGTCTCGACATAGTCGGCGCAAACCGGGCAGCGCGCACCGACGCCGAATCCGTGCTCGCATTCTGTCGGCTTCTCCGGAGGCACGATCTCGGCCGGCGTCACTTCCGCGACCGCGTCGACCTCGAGCCTCGGCGCCAGCATCACGAAGGCGACCCGATTCACCTGGCCGGCGTGAACGATCAATTCGACCGAGAGAAGATTCGGGATATCGCGGCCGTTGATGCGAATGCTCGCATTGCCGTGGCTATTCGAACGGATCGAGACGGTCGGCGGCTTCGGTTTCATTTCGTTTCCTGACGAGCTTTTGAGTTAGCAGCATTGCGTTCTGTGCGCGGGCCGGCGGCGGGCACACCCGCAGAATCGCCGGCCAACGCTACGCCTGTGGGGGCGCACCGCGAGAGCAAGTCTACTGTCCGAGGGCGATCAACCCCTCGGGGTAGCGAAGCCTCGGGACTCTCGCATCCCTTTGGCCCTATGACTGGTGCCCGTGCTCGAATCACGGTTGAGCCCCCTTTGGGGGTGTATTCGATTTGATCCGCGCGACCTCGCGTCGGTGCACGGTGCGGATCTCGGTCCACTCGCCGCATTTCGTGCAACGGCACTTACTGCGCTCCGCTAGGCTTGCGCGGGCCTTTTCGATACGGTCCCGCTCCCAATCCCACCGGCCGAGCGTGCGTGCCATGTTGGCGAGGTAGGCGATTGGGTTCAACTTCGCGCCGCAATCCCGACATTCAAGCTCGGTCAGCTTCTCGTCCACGATGGCGTGAAGGTGCTGACATCCGACGTAGGTCGGGGCCAGTTTCAGGACCCGCGGCGTGCCCTTAATCTGCACCGGCAGGCGCGTGATCTTGTCGTCGCTCACTTAGTTGTTCCCGCAGATTTCATATCAGTGGGGCAACTAATCCGCCGATAGATCAGGTCGCCCAATTCGGTCGCGGCGTGAGGATCGTAAAAGTCTCGCCACGTATGCCCACGTCGCACTTCCGAGGCGACGTGTTTGGCATGGATCATCTCGATTTCCTGCGCAAGCCGGTGCGCGCGGATCATGGCGATTTTCACGGCGCGCATCCTATCGAACGGGCGGAAATTCGCCGCGATCGTAGTCCTTCAGTTTCAGAAAGACGTGCCAACCGCAGCCGGGCTGATGCTTATAGGTCACGCCGCCGTCCACAAACTCGGACGCCTCCGAATGGTAGAAGCTCGCCGTCACGGTTCCGTCGGCGTGAACGTGGTGCAGCCCGATCCCGCAGACCTTGCCGCAGTTGCATTTGATGAGCGGCTTTACCGGCTTGCCGTCCGCGCTCACGGGAATCCAGCACGGCCCCGGTGCGTCGAAGTCACCGCGCGGAATTTCGACATTCATGGCGCACCTGTTTTCATATCAGGTAGTCCACCAATGCCGCGTTGCGCGCGACATAGAGCGGATGGCGCGGTGCGCCGGATTTGGTCTTGCCGAGACACTTGATCGGCGCGCAGTCCCGGAGGTTCGCAAGCACCGTCGTCGCGTGGAGCGGGCGCACGAACTTGTGCGCGCCCCACGCCGCTACGATCAGTGCCGACTCTTTCGCCATCTCGCGGAGGTGCAGGCCGTTGCCGACGCCGTAGGGCTCCGGGTGCTTCGCCAGTTCGGCCGGATCGGTCGCCCGAAGCGCGTACAGGTTCCCGACGTTGATCGCGCCGTAGCCCCAAGCCTTCGCGAACCCAATGCAGCGCCGAATGGTCGGATCGTCGCTATCCGCGTCGGCCGTGCTCG
>Ga0335069_10001183_pt1 | contig 42204 bp, 38 predicted proteins | sample Lox_Sample_11_FD_206714 | JGI IMG/M metagenome (GOLD analysis project Ga0335069, IMG submission 206714) | Soil microbial communities from Loxahatchee National Wildlife Refuge, Florida, United States - Lox_Sample_1.1 | ecosystem: Environmental > Terrestrial > Soil > Wetlands | place: USA...
CTACTCGTCGACGAATCCGGATTGCGGTTTCACAGCCCTGACGAACCTGGCTGGCGCGGGTGGCAGCACGGTGGCGGCTGGACTGATCGACAACGTCCTGGCTACCGGTGTGAAGAGCGGCTACAGCTTCGGCACCGGCAACATCAGCGGCGGCGTGAACTGCGGAACGGGTACCGGCACACCGAACACGAGCTACTCGATCAACGCGAACCCGTTGACGGTAGGAACGACCGGTCAGCGTTACTTCTTCTCTGACCAGTCGGGCGTGATCCGTTACGACCAGACGGCCGTGGCGACCAACACTTCGGCCTCGTTGCAATAACAGCTTCAGTTTGGCGAAGTACCTGGGGGAGGGTACAAGCCAGGGCGCAGGCGGCGCAAGCTACCTGCGCCTTTTCCCTTTGCAGAGCACGATGGCTCCTACTCGCGGCGCCTCAGCCAGCTCAATCGAATGTTGGGTATTTGACGTTACTTCGGCAGTTGCTTTAACCGCTCACCCGCTTCCGCAGCAGTTTCAGGATGGAGTCGTATCTCTTCCTTGTATTCCGCCCGGGCAGCGTCAATCTTTCCTTTCATTTCAAACACGGTTCCGAGCCAGTAATGGCACTTTGGCAGGTTCGGATCGCGGCTGAGCGCGGCAGTGAAAGAGTCTTCTGCCCCTGCATAATTGCCGTACTTGAAGCGGCAAATACCCTGGTTCAAGTGCGTGGCAGCATCGCTCGGATCGAGAGAAAGAGCCCGGGTGAATAACTCGTCGGCACGGCGAAAGTCGCCCCGGTAATACAGTACAGTGGCGTAGTCGGCGAGGTTTCTCCAATTGTTCGGATCTATTTTGAGAGCCTCCTCATACAAACGCGCAGCATTCTCTCGATCTCCTCGCCGATATAACTCGGCCGCGAGATAGCCCTTAGCCCATCCGCTGTCAGGCTGCTGGCGGGCACTGTGAGTGAACAGCAAAACGGAATCGGCCCAAGGCTGTTCCTGCCAAGCTGTGGCAAAACACATTGCTGTCACAATCAACGGCAACAATCCTATGGCCACGTACTTAAGAAAAGGCGATCTACTGTTCCAACCAAAAGAGAGACCGTGCGCCAGCAACAGGCATAGACCAAACGAAGGTAGATAGAGATAGCGATCGTGCAGCCATTCGCCAGCGTGGAAGAGCGGCAATCCGAGGATTGCTGGCGCGAGAAAGGCAAATACCCAGAGGAAGGAAAACGCAAAGATACGGGAGCACCGCGCTACCCACCAAGCCGCGGCCAAAGCGGCAATTCCAGTCAGCATCGGCAACCAAAAGCGCCATTCCCAAATGGAAGTTACCGGAGGCGTGGCATAAAAAGCGGACAGCCCCACGGGCCAAAAGAGCAAGCGCACGTATCCCCCCAGTATGGCGGGGACGGTCATCACAATGTGGCTCAGCGGAAATCCAAAGGGGTGTTCAAAGCCATGTAATGCCAGCATCCGGCCTGCAAGGTAAATTCCGGATGCAATCCAGAACGGCCACGCGCCCAATATCAGGCACATGGGGCTGCGCTTTTGTCCAAACAGATATTCGTAGGCAATCACCAGAATTGGTAGCGCAAACGCCGTCTCCTTGGAGAGGCAACCTAGCAAGTAAAGGACTCCGGCAAACAATTTCCAGCGCGCCCCATGCTGTTGAGAGTCAGTGCCTCGGATCCAAGCCCAGAGCGCTGCAAGAACGAACATCGACATCAACGGATCGGTGGCACCGGAGATCCAGGCTACCGACTCAATGTGAATCGGGTGCAATCCGAAGAGAATCGCCACCACTCCAGCCTGTGTGCCACTACGGAGAATCTGCCGGGAGACCGCGAACGCCAACCATGTGGTTGCGAGATGGAGGGCCAGCGCGCACGCGTGCCACGGGATCGGGTTGAGTCCCCAAAGCATGCGATTCAGGAGCAGCCACGACATGAAGATGGGACGGTAGTAATTGCCGGGCCAGTTTGGAATCCTAAATTTCCAAACATGACTGAGAAAGAGAGTGGGCAAATATCGCCATGAAGTGAGCGTGGGATTGCCGACGATCTGCGGCAGGTCATCGTACACAAAGCTAAAGCGCAGTGTCGCCAAGTACACGAGGCAAGTTAGTACCAGCGCTACGATCAAAAGCCATCGCCCCAGTTTGGCATCTGTCAGTGGAACGGCTTTGATTTGCGCAGCGGGTGCGCCAAGGGAAACGTCGGGCACGGTCACTTCCTGTCCAGGGCGCTGATTCGTTCTTGCGCGTCGGTGTTGGAATCGGGATGCAGTTCGAGCTCGGTCTGATATTGGCGACGGGCCTCGGCAAACTCACCCTGTTTTTCCAGGGAATAGCCCAGCCAGAGATGGGCTCCGGGCAATTGGGGATAGCAACGGATCGCCTCGCGGAAGGCGGCCTCCGCCCCGGAATAGTATCCGTAACGGAACCTGGTTACTCCCTGATCGAAATGGCCAGAAGCGTCGTTCGGAACGATCTCCAAAGCTAGCCCGTAGATTTCGTCGGCTCCGCGATAGTCTCCGATCTTGTAAAGCATTCTGGCGTAGTCGGAAAGATTCTTCCAATTGCGGGGAGCGATCCTGATAGCTGTGACGTAGGTTTCACGAGCTCCCTGTAGGTCGCCATTGCGAAAGAGCTCCCATCCGAGGGCGCCGCGCGCCCACGGGTTCATTGGCGCTACTCTCACGGCATGTACGAAAAGCAAAAGCGAATTCGCCCAGTACTGCTCCTGATAGGCGGTCCCGAACGCCATGACACCCGCAAGCGCAAGCATTGCCAGCAGCGGCGCCGCACGACGATTAAACAGAAGTTGCTCGCCGGGCAAATGGTCGATGGCGCGAGCCAGAACAAGGCACACCCCGAAAACCGGAAGGTATAAGTACCGATCGTGCAGCCATTCGCCGACGAGAAACACTGGCAGGCCCAGAATGGCTGGAAACAGAAACAAAAATATCCAGAGGAACGAGAAGCCAACCAGCGGCAATCGCTTCGCAGTGCGCACCACTAATACGGTCAAAACAGCGAGTGCGGCTAGTGGTAACCAGAAACGAACTTCGGTCGGGCGCGTTACAGGCGGAATGTCATAGAAGACCGCCAATCCCACCGGCCAAACCAAGCGGCGCAGGTATTCCCAGATGACAATTGGAACTGAGAGAAGAGTCTGCGATAGCGACGACAGGTCGGGGTGGATCAGTCCACGAAGAGCAACGGCGCGGGCGGCGAGATAAACAACCGAGGCCATCCAGAGAGCCCAAACGCGCACTGACGATCGTAAAACGCCGTCCTTCTTCGCCAGCAACACGTCGTAAGCAACGATCAGAAGTGGCAGAGGTAACGCTGTTTCCTTGGTGAGACACCCCAGCAAATAAAGAACAGCGGCAAAGAAATGCCAATTGATGGGGCGGCCACTGTGTTCCCCGCGAATCCAAGCCCAGAACGCCGCGAAGACGAAAACGGCCATCAACGGATCGGTGACGCCGGAGATCCATGCCACCGACTCGATGTGTATCGGATGAAGACCGAAGAGGATTGCGGCGAAGCCGGCCTGTGTGCTGCTGCCGAGAATCTGTCGTGCGACGACAAACGATAACCAGGTGGCCACCAGATGGACGGCTAGCGTCGTCGCATGCCAAGGAGCAGGATTCAGCCCGAAGAGCATCCGGTTGACCAGCAACCAACACATGAAGATGGGGCGGTAGTAATTTCCTGCGGTCCCTTGTTGCAGGAACTTCCAAACCTGGCCCGTGAAGTAGGTGGGCAGAAAATGCCATGCTGTGAGAGTGCTGTTGGCGATTATCTGCGGCCCGTCGTCGTAGGTGAAATCGAAGCGCAGGGTAGCCAGATAAACCAACGCTGTGCCGACCAGAGCTATGGCAAGCAGGGCGTTCCCGTTTTCCTCGGCAAAACGGGGGTTCCATCTTATGGGCGCGGCGGAACTCATCGGGTTGGGTTCATGGTAGTGCAACAGTAGTCACCAGAGTAATGACGGCGGCGGTTCTTCCCTGCCGCTATAATCTGGTCGGCATTCACTAAAGTGATGGTCACGATCGAGACGTTTGGGCTGGAAAAGACTTATCGTGTTGGGTTCTGGCGTAGAAAGCCGAAGCTAGCGCTGCGGCCGCTGACGCTTTCGGTGAACGAAGGCGAGATATTCGGCTACCTCGGCCCAAACGGCGCCGGTAAAACGACTACGCTGAAGCTCCTGATGGGGCTGGCCGAGCCATCCAGCGGTGGCTGCAAGATTCTGGGCGGAAGAATCAGTGATCCTGCGGTGCGCGCCCAGATCGGATTCCTTCCCGAGCAGCCTTATTTCTACGATCACCTGACGCCGCTTGAACTCCTGAATTACTTTGCCGCGCTCTCTGCTGTGCCGGCAAAAGACCGAACCCGGCGCATTGATGCCGCCCTCAAACGCGTGGGTCTTGATGAAGATGCCTGGGCGACGCAATTGCGCAAATTTTCGAAGGGCATGTTGCAACGCGTTGGTTTGGCGCAGGCGATCCTGCACGAGCCCAAGCTGATCATTCTCGATGAACCGATGTCCGGCCTTGACCCGATGGGAAGGCGAGAGGTCCGGGACCTGATTGAAGAGCTGAACCACGAAGGACGGACGATTTTCTTTTCCACCCATATCTTGTCTGACGCGGAAGCGTTGTGCGATCGCGTCGCGATACTCAATCGAGGCGAGTTGAAGGGCGTGGGGGTAGTGGCAGACCTGGTCGGCAGCGTAAACGGTAACGTCGAAATCATGTGGCACGGAGCGGAGGCTGCGTCTGCCATTCGCGCGCGAGGCTTCGAGGTCCACGCCGTGGGCGAGACGGTCCGCGCAGTAGTACCGGAATCGGAGGTGGACCGCGTCATCGATACCTTGCGGACGCAACGCGCCAAATTAGTGTCGGTCACGCCGATGCGCACCACGCTCGAAGATTATTTCGTGGCTAAGATTGGCGGGCCGGCGGAGGTCGCACGATGACCCGTCGAATCGGAGCAATCGCCTTCAACACATTTCGGGAAGCGGTGCGCGACCGCGTGCTGTACAACCTGATCATTTTCGCGTTCCTCATGATCGGCGCTTCCCTGCTGCTTGGGCAGATCACGATTGGCGTGGAGCGGCAACTACTTATCAATCTCGGACTGACAGCGATTTCGATTTTCGGGGTGCTGATTGCGATTTTCATCGGGATCGGGCTGGTTTCAAAGGAGATCGACAAGCGAACGCTCTACACGGTGCTGACGCGTCCGGTACAACGGTGGGAATTCATCGTCGGGAAATTCTTCGGCCTGGTGGGAACACTTGTGGTTAACGCAGGGCTGATGACGCTCGGCTTCTTTATTGCCTTGATGTACCTGATGCACGGTTTACAGTCGAGTGATACATCCATTCTCGCTGCTATCTATTTCATTCTGCTGGAGTTCATGATGGTGACGGCGATCGCCTTGCTGCTGTCGTCGTTCTCGACACCGATCGAATCGGCGGTGCTGACGTTCGCTATTTTCGTGGTTGGCAGCTTCAGCGAAGACCTGCGGAACTTCGCCGAATCCGCAAAAGGCAGCACGCATTACGCGGCTCTCGCGTTCAGCTACCTAATCCCGAACTTTGCCGCGATGAACTACATCGCACCGGTTGCGCATGGCAGCCCTGTCCCGGCCAATTTGATCGCTTACAACACGGCTTACGGTCTGCTGTACGCAGGCGCAGTAGTATGCGCGGCGAGCCTGATCTTCCAGAATCGGAACTTGAAGTGAGATGAAAGAGCGCTCCCAACACGCAGTTTCCCTGGCGCTGACCGCCCTGATCGTGGTGACGTTCGCGGGATCCGCCTGGGCGCTGCATCGATTGCAGCAGGCGCGGCCGAATGCGAATCTCGAAGATGTGCTTTATATTCCGTCAGCCAAGACCTTGAAACGGATGAGCCTTGGATATGACGGCCTTCTTGCCGATATCTACTGGACACGGGCCGTGCAGTACTTTGGCGATAAGCATAGGCGACGGGCGCTAGGGTATCCCCTGCTCTACCCGCTGCTGGATATCACCACGGAACTCGATCCGCACCTTATCGTCGCCTACCGTTTTGGGGCTACGTTCCTCGCGCAGCAGCCGCCTGACGGAGCGGGGCAGCCAGAACGTGCCGTGCAATTGATCGAAACCGGAATCAGGAACAATCCCGATAACTGGAGGCTTTATTTCGATCTCGGGTTCGTGTACTCGATGAATCTCCAAGATTATCAGGCGGCGGCGAATGCGTTCCTGCGCGGGTCGGAGTTGCCGCATACGCATCCCTTCCTAAGGATCATGGCGGCACAGATGGCGCAGCATGGCGGTGAACTCCAGACCGCACGCATGCTGTGGCAAGCGACCTACAACAGCACCGATGACGTGGCCATCAAGGCGAACGCGAAACTTCACCTTCAGGCTCTTGACGTGGATGAAACCGTGCCGAAGCTCGAGGAGTTGGTAAAAGACTATCGAGACAAAACCGGGACACAGCCGACCAGCTTCTTTCCTCTTGTCCAGGCCGGCTTGCTCCCCAGGGTACCGACCGATCCCCTCGGGATGCCCTACAAGCTGTTCCCTGACGGTCACGTTGAAGTGCAAGATCCTCAAGCCTGGTCGTTCATTCGTCAGGGGCTACCTCCAGATACTGGAACGAGGCTGCCCGCAAAACCGTAAGGTGAGCTAGTCTGGTAGGGTGATCATTCGGCAAGCAGCCTCCCTGTTCCTGTTGCTCCTTCCCTTGACCCTGCTGGGACAAACCAACGATAAGTTGGCTCAGCTTACCGAGAAGATAGACAAGCACTACGACAGCCTGCACACCATGCGCACGCACTTTACCGAGGATTACCACGGCGCCGCCATGACGCGGAGTGAGTCGGGAACGCTATGGCTGAAAAAACCCGGGAAGATGCGTTGGGAATACGACCAGCCGCGCAAGAAGCTTTTCGTCAGCGACGGCAAGACGGCATGGTTTTACGTGCCAGGCGAGCAGCAGGCCCGAAAGGCTCCGGTCAGCAAGCTCGACGATATCCGGTCTCCGCTGCGATTTTTGCTGGGGAAGACCAAATTGCGGAAGGAGTTCGACGAACTCGGCACTGCACCGAACATCAAGCCGGAGAGCTCTGGCGACATCGTGCTCCGGGGCTCGCCGAAAGGAATGGAAGACCGGGTGCCGCTGGTGATTCTGGAGGTCACGCCGGATGGGCGAATTGACCGGATCCAGATCGAGGAGACCGATGGGGCGGTAACGGACTTCCGATTCAGTGACACGCAGAATAACATGGCCGTCGCCGACAGCTTGTTTCAGTTCACGCCACCGGCCGGGGTGGAGGTGGTTGAGGGCACAGATTTGGGTAATTAGGGTAACCGTACCATCGGGGGAACCTGTAATAAATTCAGGAACTTTGCGATGTTAAACTTGAGATTCCGTACTGCATTGAATGGCTGAATTCCTGGTAAAAGTCGCCGACGAACGCGGCCGGGTGATGGAGCAGGTCGAGAAAGGATACTCGGCCGGCGAGGTCCGCGACCGGATTGCCCAGCAGGGCCTGCTGGTGTATTCGGTCAAACAGAAGGGCGTGCTGCTGGGCGGTAAGGTCAACATTTCCGCACGGAAGAAGGTCCGGACAGACCAGTTCATCATCTTCAACTCGCAGTTTCTGACGCTGATTAAAGCAGGACAGCCAATCGTGAATGCGCTCGCTTCGCTGGCAAAGCAGCAGCGCAATGCGTTCTTTAAGTCGATGCTGGAAGATGTCCGCGACCGGGTGAAAGGGGGCGAACTTCTTTCCGATGCCTTCGACGCGCAGGGAGTTCTGCCGAAGCTCTACACCACCACCATTATGGCGGGAGAAAAGAGCGGCAATCTCGAGGAAGTGCTGTCGCGGTATATCCAGTTTCAGCGCTTGGCCCTGACGTTCAAGAAGAAGTTGCAGTCGTCGCTGGTGTATCCGGCACTGCTGATCGTGCTCATCGTGGCGATGTTGAGCTTCATGTTCACGTACGTGATTCCGAAGTTCGGCGAATTGTATACGCAGATCAGCGCCGAGAAGCAATTGCCGGAACTCACGCTGATGATGCTGTCGATTGGAGCTTTCGCCCAGCGATACGGGTTAGTGGTGCTGGCAGTAGCAGTGGCCGCTGTGGTGGTGTTTTTGCGCTGGCGTAAGACAGAAAGCGGTTCCCGTTCCGTGGACAATTTCCGGCTGCGCATTCCGCTGCTGGGCAGCATTTGGCTGAAATACCAGGTGGCTCTCTTTTCGCGGACACTGGGAACGCTGCTGACCGGCGGCATCCCGCTGGTTCCGGCGATGGAGACGGCGGCGGCTTCGATGCAGAGCCGTGCCGTAGCCGATTCGGTGACGAGTTCAGCACAGCGAGTTCGCGAAGGGCGCACGCTCTCATCGAGTTTGACAGAGACGAAGAAGTTTCCCGAACTCGCGGTCGAGATGATTGAAGTCGGGGAAAGCACGGGCGCCTTGCCGGCGATGTTGAACTCGGTCGCAGACTTTTACGAAGAGGATGTGGAAACTGCACTGACGGCAGCGATGGCATTGATTGAACCGTTGCTCCTGATTGTGATGGGCTTCGTGGTCGTGTTTGTGCTGTTGTCGCTTTATTTGCCCATCTTCACGCTGGGCGCGGGCGGGGTTCACTAATAAGCATTTATGGCAACTACGAATCAGAAATTGTTTGTCAATGGCGGCTCGGTGATTGCGCCGCCTGCCCAAGGTGTAGAAGAGGAATCACGCGGACGGGAACTGGCTCGCCGATACCGGTGCGAGTTCCTCGACTTGAAAAACACGCACCTCCAGCCGGACCTGTTTAAGAAGGTTCCGGTGGAGTTGATGTTCCGCTACAACTTCGTTCCGCTGGAAGAAGTAGACGGACGGCTGGCGATCGCGATTTCCGATCCGAGCCAGTTGATGGCGATTGACGAAATCAGCGTGCTGCTGGGAAAACGCATCCTGACGAAGGTCGCGACCGGCTCGCAGATTACCGACATTCTGCAAAAAAACAAGCAATCGGATCGCGTGCTGGAAGAAGCCAGCGAAGGCTTCACGCTCGACGTTATCGGAGAAGAAGAGGCCAGCGACGAAACCATCTCCATCGAGCGCTTGACGGCCGAAGCCGATATCAGCCCGATCATCCGCCTGGTGGATACGACCATCTTCACTGCCTTGCAACGGCGGGCCAGCGATATCCACATCGAAACGCGCGACGACTCGGTGGTAATGAAGTACCGCATCGATGGCGTATTGCAGCCGGCCATGCCACCGATTGCAAAAGAACACCACCAGACGATCATTTCGCGTATCAAGGTCATGTCGGAACTGGATATCGCCGAGCGCCGCGTCCCGCAGGATGGCCGCTTCCGGGTACGTTACAACGCTCGCTCTATCGATTTCCGCGTCTCGATTATGCCTTCGATCCATGGCGAAGACGCCGTTCTCCGCGTGCTCGACAAGGAATCGATGAGTGAGAAATTTCACAAGCTCACGCTCGACGTGGTCGGCTTTGGCGAGGAGGACCTCAAGAAATTTCGCCGCTACATCGCCGAGCCCTACGGCATGGTGCTGGTGACAGGGCCAACGGGTTCTGGCAAGACCACGACATTGTACGCGGCTTTGAACGAGATCAAGAGCGACGAAGATAAGTTCATCACGATCGAGGATCCGGTCGAATACCAGATCCGTGGTATCACCCAGATTCCGGTCAACGAGAAGAAGGGCCTGACGTTCGCCCGTGGACTACGTTCGATTCTGCGTCACGATCCGGACAAGATCATGGTCGGCGAAATCCGCGACGCCGAAACGGCACAGATCGCCATTAACGCCGCGCTTACGGGGCACCTGGTGTTCACCACCGTCCATGCGAACAACGTGGTGGACGTGATTGGACGTTTCGTCAACATCGGCGTCGAGGTGTATAACTTCGTGTCGTCGCTGAACTGCATTTTGGCGCAGCGGTTGGTGCGTGTGATCTGCGATCACTGCAAACGTCCGGTGGACTACGAAAGCTCGACTCTTGAGGCCAGCGGACTCGTTCAGGCCGAGTGGCGCGACGTGCAATTCTACGAAGGTGAGGGCTGCATTGATTGCGGCGGCACTGGTTACCGGGGACGAACGGCCATCCACGAGTTGCTTGACCTCAGCGACCGGGTTCGCGAGATGATTCTGGCGAAGAAACCGTCGTCGGAAATTCGCAAGTGTGCGAAGGAAGAGGGCATGCACTTTCTGCGCGAATCGGCCCTGATGCGCGTACGCGCGGGCATCACAACTTTGAAGGAAATCAACAAGGTCACCTTCATCGAGACCACCAGATAATGGCAATTAATAAGAAACCGGGTCCGCGCATTGCCTGCGAGCTTTCGCAGGAGCGAGTGATCGCCGCGCGACTGTCCGACGAAACAACCGCGATCGATTCGTTCACGGCTCGCAACATCGCCGCGGGTGCGCTGATTCCGCGTCTCTCGGAAACGAACGTGGGCAACGGTGACGCGGTGCGACAAGCAGTAACCGACGCGCTTACCACGGTAGGATCACGTAGCCGCGACGTAATTGCAATCTTGCCCGACGGCAGCGTTCGCGTGTACTTGCTCGACTTCGATACGTTTCCCGAGAAACGCCAGGAAGCCGACGGCGTGGTGCGCTTCCGCTTGAATAAGGTGATTCCGTTTGAGGTGAACGATTCCGCAGTCAGCTACCAGACCTTTCGCGCTGAACGACGAGTCCGCGTGGTTGCGGCAGTCGTTTTGCAGTCGGTACTTGCCGAATACGAAAGCATCTTCCGCGAACTCGGCTACTCGCCAGGGGTGGTGATTCCCTCTTCGCTGGCGGCGCTGGGCAACGTCGAGAGCACCGATCCCACGATGGTAATCAAATCCGATGCGGCCACCACGACGCTGGCGATCGTCGGTGGCGGCGAACTGCTTTTGTTCCGCACGCTCGAAAACGCAAACGGTACAGCGCCGAATGCGGAGCAGCTTGCGCCTGACGTCCATGCTTCGCTGGCGTTCTTCGAAGATTCCTACGGGATGCGGGTGGACCGTATCCTCGTCGGCGGGTTGATCGATGCGGAACAGGTAGGGCCAGAGCTACAGGCGCAAACGGAAGTCCCGGTGCAGAACCTGGTAGCGGCGCGGCATCTTGGTTCCACGCGACAAAATTTCCCGGTTGCGACCATGGCGGGAGTAATAGGAGCATTGCTCGGTTGATATGCGCCTGAAGATCAATCTCGCCTCTCAGCCGTACGAGGACGCACGGCGTTTCATGATCACGTGGTCGTCGCTGCTTGGCGGCCTTTCGGTGATTCTGCTGGCGCTCGTCATCATCCTGGTCAGGCACTGGCAGAACTACCGCCACATGGCAACGAATCTGCAACGCGAAAACCAGGTATTGCAGGACCTCAACAATAAGCAGGCACAAGGTCTGGCCATCCTCAACGAGCCCACGAATAAGGACGTCCGTGACAAGTCGGAATTCATCAATTCCCTGATCCAGCGCAAGGAAGTTTCATGGACGCGGATATTCGTAGATCTCGAGCGGCTGATGCCCAGCCATCTCCGTGTACTAGGGATTGCACCGAGACTGATCGGCGATAAGATCATGATCGAAATGCTCCTGGACGGAGACTCGCGCGATAAAGCCGCTGAACTGGCGCGCCGAATGGAGCGCTCCAATGTATTCCGGGATGCGCAGATCGATGACGAAGCCATGGGCGGTGGCAAAACCGGTCAGGCTGAGTATCACTTTCACATGAGTGCCGAGTACGTTCCGGGACAAAACTTGAACACTTCCGACAATGACAAGACCGTGACCGAAAGCGCCGAAGCCCGAGGTGGCCAATGATGGCGAACTTTCGGGATATGCGGTTGCAGTTGCGCATCGCAACGGCGGTGGTTGGTTTTTTGTGCGCGGTGGCGGCTGGACTGCTGATCTTCGTGCATACGCGGTCCGTCAGCGACGAGCAGCAATTTCAGTCGCTGCATTCGCAAGTGCAAAATGGCCGCGGCTCCGTAGTGCCTCCGCAGGTGGTCGGTGACCGAGTCAAGGAGGCGCGGGAACAGATCGGTCAGTTCTACGAAGCCCGCTTCCCGGCTGCGGAATCGTTGATTTTTGAGGAACTCGGCAAGCTGGCCAACGAGAACCAGGTGCACCTGACCGGAGCGAGCTACAAGGCGAAAGAGTCCGATTTGACAGGAATCGACCAGGTAGAGATCAGCGCCAACCTGAACGGCAACTATGCCCAGGCGATGAAATTCATCAATTCGGTGGAACGCGACAGAATGTTCTTCATCGTCGATAGCGTCAGTCTGGGCGGAGAGGAAATTAACGGTGCCGTTCGGTTGAACATCGCGCTTGAAACCTACATGAGGAGCGGCACAGAGTGAAGCTCGGCGCTGAAAACACGAAGAAGACGGCGGCCGCAGGTGCGCTATTCGTAGTGGCGATCCTCATGTTCATCCACGTGCTCTCGGGATCCTCGGGAAATACTACTTCTACGACCCCTGCTGCCACCGCGCCTCGACCGGCGCCGACGCAGGCACGACGCACTACCCCTCGTCGGAGCGGGCCGGGCAAGTTAAAAAAAGGAGCAACTCCGGTTACACCGAGCCTTGATCCACGTCTGCATCTCGACGCGCTGAAGGAATCTGAGGACACAACCTACGACGGCAAAGGACGCAATATTTTCATGGCGACAGAAGAGCCGAAGGAGGTGGAAATCCCGAAGGCAATAGCTCCGGGAATAAAGAATCCACAGCCCACGCCGGTCGTGCAGCAGGGTCCACCGCCTCCGCCGCCGATTAACCTGAAGTTCTTTGGTTTTGCCAGCGGGCCGGATCACAAGCGGGTGTTCCTCGCCCAGGGAGACGACGTGTTCGTCGCGGGCGAAGGCGATATCGTGCGGCAGCGTTACAAGATCGTAAAGATCAATAACAACAATGTTGAAGTTCTCGACGTGCTCAGCAACAATCGCCAGACGATTCCGCTGACGGCGGGATAAGGAAGTACATTCGTTTATGCGTCTCGGCCACCTCCGCTATCGACCTTCACGTCCCAGCAGCCAGGAATCTGGTTACATGCTGATCATCGTCTTGTTCCTGATCACGGTGCTGGTGATCTCGGCCTTGGCGATAACGGCGAGCATGAAGGAACAGGTCCAGCGTGATCGCGAAGACGAGATGATCCACCGGGGCGTGCAGTACGCACGCGCGATCAAGAAGTATTACAAGAAGTTCGGGGCCTACCCTGCGACGCTGGAGGCGCTTGAAGATACCAACCACGTGCGCTTCCTGCGCAAAAAGTACAAAGACCCGCTCACCAAGGACGGCAAATGGGTGCTGGTCCGTTATGGACAGATCCAGATGGGAGCCCAAGGCGGCATGGGCTTTACCAACAGCGGTCAGCCCGGTCTGCCTAACGTTCCTGGTGTAACGGGAATGCTGCAAGGGCAGAACCCGATGCAGAGCAACACCGGCAGCTTTGGGCAGTCTAGCTTCGGCCAATCCAGCTTTGGGCAGAGTTCGTTCGGACAGTCGTCGTTTGGGCAGTCGAGCTTCGGACAATCGAGTTTTGGGCAGAACTCCTCCTTTGGACAGTCGAGCTTCGGACAGAACCAAGCTCCGAGCCAGCCTGTTCCCTTTAGCGGTCCAGGTGGACAGGCCCAAGCGCAGCAGACGACTGGTGATTCGTCGAATCCCGCTGGAACTCCCGGTGCGACGGGTAACAACTCCGGTGCCAATGCGAATGGCCAGAATCCACAAGGAAGTTCAGGTCAGAGCCCGAACGGAAGCACAGGCAACAATCTCGGCCAAACCGCGACCGGACTGATCGGCACTGGCCCAATGGGTGGCGGCGCAATGATCGGAGTGGCTAGCGCGAGTCCTAAGGAATCGCTTCGCATCGTCAACCAAAAGAACCACTACAAAGACTGGGTCTTCGTTTACGACCCCATGCTGGATCGCGGCCTGATCAAAGGACCGTACGATCCCAAGAAACTGGCCATGGGACAGCAGCAGCAGATCGGCATCCCGGCTGGCCAGGCGGGTAATAGCGGAAGCAGCAATTCCACCAGCAGTTTCGGAAACTCCGGGTTCGGCAATAGCTCCTTCGGCAACAGTTCGTTCGGGAACTCTTCTTTTGGCAGCAACAACAGCTTTAGCAGCCAAGGCGGCGGATTCAACAACAATAGCTTCGGCGCGCAGCAACAGCAGCAGCCTCAGCCTACGCAGCCCAACCAGCCATAGCAGTGCATCTCAACGAATTTCACTTCATCGAATAGAATCGTCTTATGCCGAGGAAGAAGGTCCTCAGCCTGCGCTGTCCCGGGTGCCGCAAGCTGGTCTTGCGCGACGATCCCGAGTTCCCTTTTTGCAGCGAGCGCTGCCGACTGATCGACCTCGGGAAGTGGGCCAGCGGAGGATACGTGATTTCGAGCCCGATCACCGATCCGGAGGATATCGAAACCCTACAGAGGTCCCGCGGAGAGGAAGAGCTTCCAGCGAAGAGCAAGAATGACCGCGACATCCACTGAACAAGCTAGCGCCTCGAAAGCGAAGGCTCCAGAGTGGGCCTGGGTAATCGGCACCTTTTTCGGCGCCGGGCTTGGACGTCCCGGTCCGGGAACGTGGGCGTCGGTTGCAACCAGTTTGCTCTGGTTCGGCCTGGCACGGTTTGCCGATCCAATTTCCCTTCCGCTAATCGCCGCGATCACCGCCTGCGTTGTGACGCTTATCGGTATTCCCGCCGCGACGCGTGTGGCGCGTGCTTTGGGGAAGGAAGATCCCTCGCAAGTAGTGATCGACGAAGTCGCCGGACAGATGGTCGCATTCATCTACGTGCCGCTCCATTGGCACAACATTCTGGCAGCACTTATACTTTTTCGAGCGTTCGATATCACAAAGCCGTTCCCGATTCGCCGCCTTGAGCATTTGCCCGAAGGCACGGGAATTATGCTCGACGATATCGGCGCGGGACTTTATGCGCTTGCCGTCATGCAGCTTCTGCTGCATTTCGGCGTGCTGAAATGACTTGGGGATCCTTGGGCTTGCTCGGCAAAAAGAACGTTAACGGTCATCCGCAGATCGACCGGGTCGAACCTGCCGCAGGCCTGCCCGGAGGCGAAGTGCGCATTCTGGGCAGCGGGCTAAATCCTCCCGGGCTGCGCCGTCCTCGTGTGCGCTTTGGAGATGTGGATGGCGCGGTCGTGGTCAGCACCCACAAGTTCGTAATTGCGCGCGTGCCGGATGGAGCCAACTCCGGTCCCCTCACCGTCACGACTAACGAAGAACCGAGCAACGCTCATGACTTCCGCGTCGGCTCGATGATCGCCGACAACCTGCATCCGGTCACAAATCCTGCAATGGATTCGGAAGGCAACCTGTACGTGACGTTTTCGGGCTCCCGCGGACAGAAAGTCCCGGTTGCGATTTTCAAGATCGACACAAACTACGTCGTGAAACCGTATCTCGCCGACATGATGAACGCCACGGCAATCGCCTTCGATCGCGAGGGCCAGATGTACGTCTCATCGCGTTATGACGGCACCGTGTACCGAGTGGCCCGAAACGGAACGATGGCTGCCTATGCCGAAGGGATGGGAGTCGCAACCGGCATCGCATTCGACGCAGAACAGAATCTTTACGTCGGCGACCGCAGCGGTACCATTTTCAAGATCAGCCGTGACCGCGACATTTTTGTCTTCGCGACGCTGGAACCCAGCGTCTCGGCTTACCATCTCGCCTTTCATCCCAACGGCGATCTTTACGTCACCGGGCCCACCACCTCCAGCGTGGATGGCGTTTACCGCATCACTCCCGCTGGCGACGTCTCCGTTTTCTACAAAGGCCTGGGACGACCGCAAGGGATCGCCTTTGACATCGACGGAAATGCTCATATAGCTGCTTCCCTTGGCGGGCGCCGGGGTATCGTGCGCATCTCTCCTGATGCCGAAGCTTCGATGGCCATTGCCGGACAAGGCCTTGTGGGTCTCTGTTTTGCGCCGGGGCGATCCGTCGTGCTGGCCAGCACCAATGCCGTCCATCGTCTCTCCTGGGACGTACAGGGCAAGCTACTCTCCTCGCCGGAATTCTGACACTCTCAATTTCTTGCAACATATCGCGTCACGATGTGTCTATAACATACTGGGAGGAATACCAGCCATGAAGTACTTCAGCAGCATCGTCCTCGGCATACTACTCACTTTTCTGCCCGCGTTCGCTTTCGGCAGCGAACAAAGCAAATCGGTACAGATTCCCCAGAAGGTGCTAGTGGGAACCCAGCAGCTTAAACCCGGCCAATACAAGGTGAAATTCGATGACAGCCAGGAGCATACCCGGGTCACCTTTGAGCAAAACGGAAAAACCATGGCGACGGCTCCGGCGCGCGTCGTCCACAAGAGCATGAATGAGCCGGATCAGGAAAGGGCCGACATCGAGATCAACAGCGCCAGCGGACATCCGGAACTCCGCCGTGTGTACTTGAAGACGGAGCAGCTTGTGTTCGGCCAGGTCACGAACACTTCTGCAACGAACACTCCCCCAGCGCAATAAGGCGCAGTAAGGGTCGACTGGTTGACACTGGGCGCGGGACGCCCCTGCCCGCGCCTTGTCATGGTCCTATTCCTTAGTCACATTGAGATGAACCGGGAACTTTGCTACGCTTTAAGTGCGTTGCATCTGAAGTGGTTCTCGAGCAAGTGCTGAGTAACCTGCCTGTAGTGCCCTCCGGTCAAACGCGATTTCACGAGAAGGAATTGCTCCAATGGAACAAGGAACAGTGAAGTGGTTCAACGACGCAAAAGGCTATGGCTTCATCACCCGCCAGAGTGGCGAAGATGTGTTCGTCCACTACTCGGCGATTCAAACACAGGGCTTCCGCAGCCTGCAGGAGGGCCAGGCCGTTCAGTTCGATGTCGTCAAAGGACCCAAGGGGTGGCAGGCGGAAAACGTGCAAGTACTCTAGATCGAATGAGTTCGCGAAGGCGGCTTGCGGGCCGCCTTTTTGCTGGTGCATGCGGCTTTGGTAATCCACTCAAAGGTGTATTCGAAGTAACTCTGCCGACGTAACCTTCCGATGATTACGGTCTTGTCCTACGCTTCTAATGATTGGAGAAGTGTATGTCAGCCGCGCTTGTTCTCTCCCCGACAGACAAGCTGACGACCGCAAGAGCCTTTGCGCGCAGCTTGAACATTCTGTTGAAACACGTGCGCCTGTACGGGCTGGGACATAAACGATCCACTGAGCAGTTCGAACAGGCCTGGGGCCTGCTAAAGGCCGTCATCAGCGGACAGCCGAGCTTCCTGCTCGGCATTTCCGGCAACAAGTTGCTGCTCGACGGGGTTCCGCTGGAATGCGGCCCGTCAGAGCAAACGTTCGCCAAGATGCTCGCCGGTGCAGGCATTGCCAGTATTCACTTCTACAATCGAATCACGATCGACGACCTCCAGATCATGGTGGAAGCGTTTGCCAACTCACGCCCATCGGACTTGCTGTCGACTTTACAACGCTCGGTGAATGAAGCCCCCACCACAGGAATCCGCGTCAACGAAGTACGATTCGTGGCGCAGGATGGTGCTGAGGGGCAATCGGGCACGCTTGCGACTGCGATCACGGCTCGTGCCCTGACCGAGCTCGGTCCGGAAGTGAAGGATTGGTTGCAGGACCCGAAGAAGTTATTGCAGCTTATTTCAGCCGCAAATGGCACGCACGGCGGACAAAGTGATGGCATCGGAAGCTTCGAATTGCAGGTCACACCCGCATACGACGATCGTCCCGAGCCGTTGAAGGAAGACGAAGTGATGAGCGTGCTGCGCTTCCTTGGCCGCATGGGACAACTGAAAGAGTGTAGCGATGCGGTTCCCGATTCTGCAGTATTGCAGCACGAAATGGCAGAACTAAAGGGCAACTCTCAGAGTGTGTTGTACCAGGTTCTGTTTTCGTCGGCAGCAAATTCCTTCGACGGGCAGACAGAGATGCCCGACCTGTTGAAAGTGGCCGAGCACCTCGCGATCAAGTTTGCCGTGCAGAGCTTCGAGCGCGGCGAGGTGAAGATCAACGCCGTTCAACAAATGCTCGAGCGCATGACTTCCGAGATCGATGCGCTGCGTAAAGTGCTGAATGCCCACGAAGACCAGATGTCGCGGGCCGGCATGGTCGTGGAGAGCCACTCCGAGATCATGGATCGCCAGTTCTGGGCGGCCGTTCCCGAGTGGGGCAAGAAGAACGTGCTTCTCTCCGCGGATGGCTGGTGTATCCCTGCGCGCAATGTCCGAAGCTACGTTGAACACCTTCTGGAACTTCGCGATAACCAGACAGCAACGGCGATCCTAGTCAAGTATCTCGATGCGGTAGAGAGCAAAGATACGGACGCTCGGCGCAACACAGCCGGCGGTATTGCGGAGCTGGCGGATCTGTACGGGCTTGTCGATCACGGCTTGCTGCAACAGGCGATCCTGCGGACAGGAAGGCAACTGGCAAAAGAACAGTCTTTGGAACTGCAGACGATGCTAAGCGCTGCCTTCGTGCGACTGAACCAGGAGGCAAGCTCGAAGCGTGACTACCTGGCCCTCGAGCAGTCGCTGTGCAGCCTGGCACGGGTAGAGAAGAACCTGCCCAACGTGGCGAGTGATATTCGCCCACGAGTTTCGGTACACAGCCGCCTGCGCGATTTCATTTCAGAAGTTCACGAAGCGCACACACTACCGCAGGGTCTAGTAGATGTTCTGCGCCGGACGCCTGCAGCAGCAGCAGAAGAGATCGCAACGCAAGTTGCTCGTTGTTCCACGCGAGACGAACTGGAACGTTACGTGGAGTTGATGGAGAAAGTCGGCCCCGCGGGAGTGCAGCATCTGGAACATCTGCTAACTTCTCGCGCCGGAAGCGAAGCCGTAATCGGAGTAGGGTTGTTGAGCCGGTTCAGCCCGCAGAAGCTGAGCGACGAACTCCCGGCCCGGCTTCGCGGTTGGTCGCGCCATCACCAAGACTCAGTGGTGCGCCAGATCGCGGCTTCTGGCGGGGAGAATCGCGGCGAGTTGTTGCTCGGGATTATCCATGAACTCGATCCGCTTATCGTTCCCGAAGCCATCGACGAGATCGGTCTAAGCGGCGAAAACCTTGGGGCCGGCCCTCTAATGGAACTGGCGGCCGGTGCGAGATCTTCCCAATTTGTACAGTTGAAGGCCGTAGAAGCTCTGGGCCGCTTGCGCACCTTTGGCGCCGAGACGCTGCTTTGCGAAATACTCCAGCAGCGGACCATGTTTTCCTGGGTACAGCCGCACGAGCTACGCGTGGCGGCGATGCAGGCGCTGGAACGAATCAATCCCGATCACGCCAAGTCCATGCATGCGAAATGCGGCCTCGATGACACCGAATTACGGGTGCGTCCGCTGGATGCGGCGATGGGAAACTGGCTTCGCCAGCGCCGTTATGCGCGCGTGGTCCCAGCGACTCCGATTACGGCATCAACCATCACGCCCAAGGGCAAGTGCCAGATCTCGCTGGAGCGCATCAGCCTGGGCGGCGGACTTGCCTCACGCAACGGCCGCAACCACACCGGGAATGAAGCGACACTCGAAATGTGGATGGGCTTCCGCCCTATCCGCAGCCGGGTGCTGATTCGCGAATCGCAGGCAGGCATGATGTTCGAAATCGCGGATATTGGCCTCGAGGAGCGAGGCAAGCTGCGAAAGCTAATTGCGGCGCAGATGCGGTAAAGAAGTGGTTAGTGGTTGAGCGGATCGGCGACGGCCGATCAGTACCCCGCCTTCTTGTTTACCACCCCAATCAGCGGCGCTCCCGCAAGGAACCTGTGCAGGTTCTGCGAGAACAACGCGTACTGTCGTTCCCACAGCTTATGCGCGATGCCTGCTTGATGTGGCGTTATCAGCACGTTGTCAAAATCCCAAAGAGGTGAGTTCGCCGGTAGCGGCTCTTCTTCGAAGACATCGAGCGCGGCTCCGCCGATTTTCTTCTCTCGGAGCGCAGCAACCAATGCAGCTTCATCGACCAGTGCACCCCGGGCGACATTGATTAGGTAAGCATCGGACTTCATCGAGGCAAGTGCGGATGCGTCGATCAGGTGCTTTGTGGCCGGAGTAACAGGCGCACTAATCACGACGAAATCAGAGTCCGCGAGAACACGATGGATATCCTTCGGCCCGTACACGCGGTGTTGTGAACGCGTCGGATCAGAAGCGGGAAGCCAATCAATTCCCTTCTGCGGATTAGCCCGGACGGCAAACACGCGCATCCCAATCGCCGCCGCGATGGCGGCCACATGACTGCCGATCGACCCAACACCGATCAGCCCCAACGTGCAATCACGTAATTCGCGGATCGGAGGCTGCTCGTGTGTCATGTCCTCTTGCCCCCAACGATGCTCGCGTTGCATTCGGACGGCAGAGGGTAATCGCTTAGCAAGCGCAAACATTTGCGCGAGTACATGTTCGGCGACCACAGGCCCATGTACGCTGCGAGCATTCGTGACAAGAATGTCGCTGTTCACGATCTCAGGAATCATGAGCTGATGAATCGCCGCAGCAGTGGAGTGTATCCAGCGAAGGCGAGTTGCCGTCTGTAGTTGCTCTGCTTTGATCGACCAGCTCACGACGACATCAGCATCTCGAATGTCGTCGGTTATCGTGTCGTAGCCTCTGCGATTGACGAACTCCACATCCGGAAATTCAGCCTGTAACGTCTGGACGAACCACTCCGGCGCTGTCCAGAGCGCGAACCGATGCTTAAGAACGATAAGAACCTTCATTTGCTGTTCTTTGGGACCAGCAAACTGTGCCCAGACATTTCCTTTGGCTGAGGAACGCCGAGGATGCTCAGGATCGTCGGCGAAATGTCCTGTAACGCTCCGTCCTTTCGCAGCGTGAACTTGTTTGCATCTTCACTGGCCACAATGAAGGGCACAGGATTGGTGGTGTGATACGTATGGGGACCACCAGTCACCGGATCGACCATCATTTCAGCATTGCCGTGGTCGGCCGTGATAAGCATAGCCCCACCATGACGTTTCACTGCGCCGTAGACACGGCCAATGCAATGATCAACCGTCTCAACAGCCTTGATCGTTGGCTCAAGCTTACCGGAGTGGCCAACCATGTCAGCGTTAGCGAAGTTCACCACGATAACGTCGAACGCCGTGTCGTTGATCGATTTCTCAATTCCATCGGCAATTTCTTCTGCGGACATTTCCGGTTTCAGGTCGTAGGTGGCGACTTTTGGTGATTGAACCAGCAGACGATCTTCGCCAGGGAATGGTTTCTCCACGCCGCCATTGAAGAAATACGTTACGTGCGCATACTTCTCGGTTTCCGCCACGCGCAGGTTCCGCATATTTGTCTGTCCCATGACGTTCGCCAGAATGTTATCGAGCGACTCGGGCGGCACCACGTAAGGCAGCGCGAACTTAGCATCGTACTGTGTCATGCAGACGTAGTGCAGATTCTTGGGCTCGCTCTCGCGCGGAATGGTATTGTCGAGGTCTTCCCATCCGAGCAGGTCGCGGCCTGCTTCCTTGCTGAGTCCGCTGTTGCGGCAAAGCGCGCGAGTGATTTCGCGGACCCGATCGGCGCGGAAGTTAATGCAGATGCAGGAATCTTCGTCGTCGATAGTCGCCAGCGGCTTGCCTTGCGCATCGACGCACACGAACGGAATAACGAATTCGTCGGTAACCCCCTTGTTATACGATTCCTTGATACCCTGCACCGGATCAGCGAACGTGCCCCCTTCGGCATTGCCGTGAACCATCGCATCAAAGGCTTTCTTGGTGCGCTCCCAACGGCGATCGCGGTCCATAGCGTAATACCGGCCCGAGACACTGGCGATCTTTCCCACGCCGTATTCCCGCATCTTCTGCTGCAGTTGCTCAACGTAGCCGACGCCGCTATTCGGAGGCGTGTCGCGGCCGTCCATGAAGCAGTGCACGAAGACGCGCTCGATGCCCTGCTGCTTGCACATCTTCAGCAGTGCATACAGGTGCGTATTCATCGAGTGCACACCACCATCGGAGATCAGGCCGAAGATGTGCAGTTTACGTCCGCCAGTGCGCGTGTTCTTGACGGCCTCGAGCAGCACGGGATGCTCGAAAAATGTGCCTTTCTCGATCATCATGTCGATGCGCACGATGTCCATGTACACGATGCGTCCGGCGCCGATGTTGAGGTGCCCAACTTCGCTGTTGCCCATTTGCCCGTCGGGCAGACCCACATAGCGGCCGCTGGTGTAAATGAGTGTGTTGGGAAACTCTGTGAGCAGCTTGTCGTAATTTGGTTTGCGGGCGAGCGCAATCGCGTTGTTTTCAGTTTGCGGCGAGTATCCCCAGCCATCAAGGATGGTGAGCACGAGCGGTTTCGGTCTGGCCATTAGCTTTCGATTAGTCCTGTCAGTCGATGAATTCGGAACGTGACATTCTAAATGATGAGAGCAGATGAGTGCTGCTTTGATCTCTCTTACAGAGCGATCGCGCGGGTTACAAGAACCGCATCAATCCTGTCGCAGGCAGATCGGGGACGAGAAACTCTGCCCCCGCGATGGCTTCGGCCGCGAGATAGCCGCTGCGAACGGCGCCTTCCATCGTCGCGGGCCAGCCGGTGTCGGTCCAATCGCCGGCGAGAAACAGACGCGGCCAAGCAGTTCGCGCCTTGGGACGATATTCGTCCACGCCCGGCTTCGGCGAATACGTCGCATGTACCTCTTTGATGACCGTAGCTTTTTCGAGTCTCGCCTGGCGGACAATGGGGAAGAACTCGCCAAGTTCTCGAACCGCTAGATCGATAATCTCTTGCCTGCCCATTTCGACCAGCGACTTCGAAGAGCTGACCACCAACTCAACGTAACTCCCCTCGCCTTCGCGGTTCAACAGTTTCGATTTGTGGAACACCCACTGGATGGTGCGATCGAGCAGAACGGCGTGCTCAAGTTCGGTGATCTTGCGATCAAACCACAGGTGTATGCCGGTAATCGGCGAACTCTCAAAGCGGCTGATTTGCTGCCGCAGAGCCGTCCCCAAATCATCTTCCGGCAAAAGATTAGAGATCCCATTGAAAGGAGCAGCGAGCAACGCAGAATCAACACTGATCTCCTGACCGCTCATGCAAAGGGTCGCGGTACACTCGTTGACCTTAACGCTTTCGACCGAGGAGCGAAGGTTCACTTCCCCGCCGCGTTGTCGAATGTATTCGCCGGCTGCGCTATAGAGTTCGCTGAGTGGAATGGCGGGAATGCCCATGCGGCCCGCCTGCGCCGATTTCAGAAATGATTCGCGAAAGACCTGCGACGCATAGAACGTGGAGCAGCGGTCGAGATCTTCGTTCAGAGCGCTCACCAGCACCGGAGCCCAGAAGCGCTGAATCGAACGCTCGGTCTGCTTGTTGGAACGCAGCCAATCGAGAAAGGAACGACCGTCATCGGCTATCGGCTTGCGTAATTTCAGCATCGCCTGCGCGACGCCGATCTTGTCGCGAAGACTCAAAGCATGCGACGTGAGAAACGACGGAGCCGTGTGTAACGGGGCCGGTAGCTCGGTCAATTCGATGACGGAATCGCGCCCGCCTGGTTCAAGAAAATGCAACCGATCGAACCAACGCACCTTGTCTTCCACGCCCGTGCGGCGATACAGATCAATGAGATTGGTGCAACAGCCGAGCAGGACGTGCTGGCAGTTATCAACCACCTCGCCCGTTGCCGGATGTTGATACGAGGAAGCGCGCCCGCCCAGGTACGGGCGCCGCTCGAAAAGTCGTACCTGATAACCATTGTCGGCCAAAGCGCAGCCGGCGGAAAGGCCAGCAAGTCCACCGCCGACGATCGCAACTGTAGGTTTGGAGGGATTGGCGGGCATTACGTCAGGCGCTTGGCAAAGCCTTTCGCGAGGACTTTCACTTTCTCACCCGTGGTCAACCGAACTTTTTCGCCGAACACGTTGTAGTGGAGTTTGGCGATCTTCTCGAGCAACCGGCTGTAAATCTCGATCAGCGTCCACAGCGCTGGTTGGCTGTCGTCGTCGATATGCTGGATGAGGTCGCGACCCGACTTATAGAACTCGCGGGCACGGTCGGCCTCGGCGATTAAAATCGGCTTAATGCGCGCAAGGTCCGTGCCTGCGGCCACGTCCGCCGCAGTGATACCGGCCTGCGTCAGTTCGGCTGCGGGCAAATAGATTCGCCCCATGGCCGCGTCCTCTTTCACGTCGCGAATGATGTTCGTGAGTTGGAACGCAACGCCGCAACGCTCGGCCAACTTCTCCGCCTGTGGGTCACGGTAGCCGAAAATCTTGATGCAAACCAATCCAACCACTGATGCCACGTGGTAACAGTATTGATACAACTCCTCGAAGGTGCGATAAATGACGACTGGCTCACCCGCATGCGTTTCCGAAGGCGCATACTCCACATCCATCATCGTTCCGTAGACGAGTTTCTCCAGCAGATGCACCGGAATCTTGTACTGCTGCCGCGCGTGCGAAAGCGCCAAGAGGACAGGATCATCCGTCGGCTTGCCGGAATCCACGCTGTGAAACGATTCCATCAGAGCCTCGAGTTTCAGGCGCTTTTCACCATCCGATAGCTGAGGGTCGTCTGAGATATCGTCCGCATGCCGCATGAAGGCATAGACGGCGCAGAGTGCGTCGCGCTTCCGAGTTGGGAGGACGAGGAAACCGTAGTAAAAGTTCTTGGCCGAAGCCCGGGTGATGCTACGACAGACCGCGTACGCGGCACGAAGCTGTAACGGCGCGGTCTTCACTGCGGGTTTTTGTGCGGTGTCGGCGGCCGCCATCAGAAGATCCTCCGCACTGTCGCTCCGAGCACCAGGGCCAACTTGCGCGCTTTCGAAATCGCCGGACGCGACTTCAAAACATCATAACCCTGGCGTTCGATGGCATTCAGGATCTCCTGTCCACCACGAGTAAAGAGTTCGATATCGAGGGCGAGATGCTTATCGACTCGGCTGGCCAGGGGCAGACCCAGATTGAAGTAGTCACGCGCGCGCGTCACCTCGAACTTCATCAGTTCGTGAAACTCAGGGCTGAAGCGCCCGTCTGCGATCTGCTGTTCCGTGGCTTTGAAGCGGCGGAGGTCCTCTAGCGGCAGATACACTCTTCCTTTTTCCCAGTCCACGGTTACGTCCTGCCAAAAATTCGCCAACTGCAATGCCACGCAGGTGTAGTCGGAAAGGAACTGCAATTCGGGATCGCGATACCCGCAAACGTACAGGACCAGACGCCCAACCGGATTCGCCGAATTCCGGCAATAACCAAGCAAATCCTCGAACCGCTCGTAACGCGTGACAGTCTGATCCTGTCGGAAAGCGACCAGCAAATCCGCAAACGGCTTCTTGGGAATGTCGCACTGGCGAACCGTTTCGACCAAGGCCACGAACACCGGATGCCGCGGTCGCCCTTCGTAGCAGGCGTTCAGTTCGTCTTCCCAGGCATCGAGCAAGCGAAGCGAGGTCTGTGCGTTGCCTACTTCATCGCCCAGATCGTCTGAGATCCGGCAGTAGGCATATACGGCATAGAAATGCTCGTGCAGGTGCTTGGGCAAGAACCATGTCGCTACCGAAAAATTTTCGTAGTGGGTGGTAGCGAGACGGCGGCAATAAGCACGGGCTTCAGCCAGCGAAGGCGGTTGCGCCGGAATGGCGTATTCCGGAGGCAATGCAGACCAATCCGCCGACGTGAGATGTACGCTTCCGCCCATATTTTCGTCAGTGTGAAGAATGGAATTGGAAGTACGAGGAGCGAAGTAACTAGACGTTTTTTACTTCGTCCTTCTTACTTCGCCCTTCGTCCTTTCTTAGTGCCCGGGGATAATGGCAGTCTTGATGTCGCCATTCCGGTTCAGCATGTGGTGAAGCACCGCCTGCAGGCGCGACAACGGAGCCTCACCGGTGATGTAGTCGGTCCCCTTGATCTTCCGTTCTGCAATCAGTGCAAAGGCCTTCCGCACGCTGGCGGGAGTGTGATGGAAGGTCGCTTTCAACGTGATCTCGGAATAATGCAGGCGCTGCGTGTCAAGCTGCACCTTGGTCCCATTAGCGCAGCCACCAAAGAAGTTCACCGTGCCACCCTTACGGACCATATCGATGGCCCACTCCCAGGCCGTCGGACGGCCCACAGCTTCAACTGCCACGTCAGCTCCGCGCTTGTCAGGCGTCAGCGCGCGAACAGCTTCCACCGGATCTTTCACGTTCGTAATCTGCACCACGTTATGCGCACCGATACGCTTCGCTGCTGAAACCTGCGAATCCCGTTTAACGACAGCGATAACATTGCAGCCTGTCAGCTTCGCGGCCTGCATGAACATCAATCCAATCGGTCCACCGCCGATCACCGCAACCGTGTCGCCGATCTCAACGCCTGTTTCGTGCAGTCCCCGGAGAACGCAAGCCAGGGGTTCCACCATCGCCGCTTCCTCGTAGGAAACGTCGCTGGGAATCGCCAGCATGTTCGCTTCGACAATCCTGCGAGGCACCTTGATGTACTCCGCGTAGGCCCCGTTGTTAAACAACAGATCCTCGCACATGTTTTCCTGGTGCTTGGAGCAATAAAAGCACATTCCACACGGTGCCGAGTTCAGCGCTACCACGCGCTGCCCCCGCTTGAAGCCCTTGACTCCGGAGCCTACTTCCTCGATTACCCCGGCTAGTTCGTGACCGAACAAAGCCGGAGGCACGATCATGCGCGCATGATATCCCCGTTGGTACACCTTCAAATCGGTACCGCAGGTCAGCGCTACTTGCACTTTTATGAGTACTTCGCCGTCGGCAACCCGAGGAATTGGCACTTTCTCAATTTTTACGTCCTCTTTTCCATAGAGGACGGCTGCTGTCATATGTCCGTTCACTATTAGTCCTTCCAGTCGCTGCCGCACTGAATCACCAATTTCATGGTGTCCGGTTGGGGATGGGCAGCGATTCTTAGACCCTCCACCGCTTCCGAAAGTGGAAAACGATGGGTCACCAGTTGGGCCAGGTCAACCGCCTGGCTGAATACCCAATTCGTCGATTCGTCCTGCAGGTCCACCGAGGCGCTGTAGGATCCGAGAAGCATCTTCTCGTCCACACAAACCGCCGCAGGATCGATTGTCGCCTGCTCGCGAACCGTCTGGGCAAATAACATGATTCTTCCGCCCGGCCTTGCAGCTTGAATGGCTGTCTCGATTAACTTCGTGCCCGGAACGGCGAGAATAACCGCATCTGCTCCGCGTCCCTCGGTCTGTTGCCGGGTGTACTGGACGGTGTTTATCCGCGAAGCGTCGATAACTTCTTGAAGCCCAAACCCTTTAGCTATTGTAAGCCTCTCGGGAAACAAATCGGAAGTGATAACTCTAGCTCCAGCCCGCTCGGCCAGAATGGCCAGGATTATGCCAATCGGTCCTTGCCCGATAACCAGGAACGTCTCACCGCGTTTCGGAGCGATAACATCGATGGCTTTCCAGCAGGTATTGACCGGCTCCATGAACGATGCCTGTTCGTGACTGACACCGTCAGGAATTCTCGCCACGCCCTTTTCTACGATCCAATCCATTACACGTACGTACTCTGCGAACCCGCCGCCGCTAGGCTCAAAACCGGCGGTACATCCGACCTTCTTGTAGACAGGACATTGTGCAAAAACTTTGTGTCGACAGTAGTAGCACTTCCCGCAAGGAATATGATGGAAGAACGCCACCTGGTCGCCCACTGCGAACCTCGTCACGCCTTCGCCGATTTCCGCGACAACGCCCGTGGTTTCATGGCCGAAAATCCGCGGCGCCGAATGTGAACCCGTCGCGATCTTCTTGAGATCGGTTCCGCAGATCCCGCAGGTATGAACCCTAACCAGTAGCTCACCCGGACCAATCTCCGGCACTGGCACGGTCTGGACCCGCACGTCGTTTTGCCCGTGATACACAACGGCCTTCATCGTCGTGGGGATCGCACCGCTTCGTTCTGAACTCAGTTGTGTCGCCGTTGACATCTTCAAAAAAAGCTCTGTCAGGACCTCGTTTTGGTCCTGAGTCCACACATGACCTCTTGGAAGTCTCTGCTGATCTGATTCTCCAACCACCGGCAGAGTTGCGAAGACGCCTTCCGGGAGTTCGCACCGAGTTGTGCCACTGCCGGCCAGGAACTCGGCCGAACGGCTACGTAACTCAGGAACTGCAACGTATTGAGCTTCCCTGCCTCGGTTACGAACCGATCCATCGGAGGCATAGCGAAATCCAGTTCATCTGATATCGCCTTGACCGCACAGAACACCACCGATCTCTCCTGTGCTACTCGCGCCACTGCGGCCGCTTCCATGTCGACTGCCTGGGCGCCGAACTGCGCAGCCAACTGCCGCTTCCCTGCCTCGCCCAAGATTCCTGTGTTGCTCACCAAGACACCTTGGTCGTCACTCGCCGAAAATCGTTCTCCAGTCGCGCCGTCGATCACGGTTCCCGGTGTTATCACATCTCCAGCTCTATAGCCTGGGGCGAGAGCTCCAGCAAAACCCACAGACATTACTACTTCGGGCTTATGAGTGGCAATCAGCCAGGCTGTTGCCGCCGCAGCTTGCTTGCCTCCCATACCGCTACAGACCAGCCAAATACCTTTCTTTTCAAAGATCGCCAGATCCTTGGGTCCATCATTTCGCTTCGCAAACTTTCTCGTCAGTGGTGCAACTTCGCGTTCCAGAGCAGCGACAATACCGATTTTAGGCCGCATAGCCATTTGCCTGGAACCATGTCACCGAACGGCGCAATGCATCATCCACCGGCAAGACCCGCCAGCCCAGTTCGCGCTCCGCTTTCGCGGATGACACAAACATGATTTTGCGTCCCATGCGGACCTCGTCCAGCGATGCCCGTGGCTGCTTCTTCAACAAGTGTCCGGTAACAAGAGTGTCGAACGCACCGAAGCCGAACGCCACCGCATACGGCAGCTTGACTCGTGGTGACGGTAGCCCCGTGATCGCGGCAAGCTTGTCGAGAATCTGCTTTAACATCAGGTTCTCGCCACCCAGAATGTAACGCTCACCCGGACGCGCCTTCTCCATCGCCAGCAAATGTCCGCGCGCACACTCTTGGACGTCAACCAAGTTCAATCCCGTTTCCACATACGCGGGGAACTTGCGTTTGAGGAAGTCGACAACTATTCGGCCCGTTGGCGTCGGTTTTACATCCTGCTCGCCAATCGGAGTCGTCGGATTCACCACGGCGACGTTCGCGCCCTTTCGGCCGGCATCGAGCGCCACCTGCTCCGCCAGAAATTTCGATTTCTTATAGTGGCTGACCATGTCGCCCAGCGAAACTGGTGCAGTCTCATCCACCAGCGACCCGTCAGTCCTGAATCCCATCGTCGCCACGCTGCTCGTGCAAACGACGCGCCGAACTCCGGCATCCTGCGCCGCCGCGATGATCGCTCTTGTACCTTCCACGTTAGAGCGGTACATCTGGTCAACGTCGGCTTTCGTCGGCGTCCACAAACGATAATCCGCCGCCACGTGAAATACCACGTCGCAGCCGGACATGGCCGTTTTCAGCGACGCTGGATCGCGCAGGTCACCGGTGATCCGATCTGCTTGCCGAAACTGTTCGATGTTTCGCGGATCGCTGGAAGCCCGCACCAGGAGCCGTAAATTCGCTCCACCATCGGCCAGAACCCGGGCTACATGGCTTCCCAGGAATCCGGTTGCCCCTGTGACGAACGCAGTCAGAGTGCTGCGCTGCAACGATCCTGCACTGCTGGCGGCGATGTCAGTCAACGATGGCACTTATAGGTGTTTCGCTTCGCGCAGGTTCGCGGTCGGCTTTTCACTCCCGTTCGTCAGTTTGGAGTACGTCGCTAACGCGAGCAGCGGAAAGTACTCGGCATACATGTGGTACTTAAGGTAGAAAACTTTTGGAAATCCCGTGCCCGTGTAGTACTGCTCCCACCACGACCCATTCTTCTGCTGGTGGGCAAGCAGGTATGCGATGCCACGATCCACCGATCCGCTACGGAGATCTCCGGCGGCCATCAAGCCCAGGCATGCCCACGCAGTCTGCGAGCACGTGCTGGGACCAACTCCCCGCGTGTTCGGATCGTGATAGGACCACACGCTTTCTCCCCAGCCGCCATCCGGGTTTTGCACCATGCGGATCCATTCGGCAGCCTGTTGTATATACGGCTCGTTCTGATCGACGCCCATCGCTTCCAGTCCGCGCAGGACAAGGAATGTTCCATACAGGTAGTTGCATCCCCAGCGCCCGAACCACGCGCCGTCCGGTTCCTGCTCTTTAAGGATGAAATCGATGGCCCGCCGCACTCGTTTGTCTTCGCGCGAATACCCATAGAACGCGAGCATCTCAAGTATCCGGCCGGTGATATCGACGGTCGGCGGATCGAGCATGGCGTTATGGTCGGCGAACGGGATGTACTGGAACACCATCTTGGTGTTGTCTTTGTCGAAGGATGCCCAACCGCCTTCTTTGCACTGCATGCTGAAGATCCAGTCGATCGCGCGTTCGATCGACTCGTGCTGGTAGCGCTCATTGGGATTTCCCACCTGGCCCAAGCCGAGACAAACCTGCGCACTGTCGTCTACGTCGGGGTAATACTCGTTGTTGAACTCGAAATACCAGCCCGCTGGCTTGCCTTTCTTGTTCTTCACCGCCCAATCGCCGTACTCGCGAACCTGTTTGCTCAGAATCCAGTCTGCAGCTTTGATCATCCGCGGATCGCTTTTCGGAACACCCGCTTCCCCGAGCACGAATATCGCGTAGCCCGTATCCCATACCGGCGACTTGCAGGGCTGCATCCGGAAAGTGCGCTCTTCCTCAATCCCCAGTGCCTCGAGTTCATCCATCGCCCGAATGAACTGCGGATCGTCCACCGAATAACCCAAACAGCGCAGCGCGATGATGGAGTTCACGACGCCGGGGAATATAGCACCCAACCCGTCGCTCTTCTCAAAACGCTGGAGCACCCATTTTTCGGCCGATTTTAACGCGATGGAACGCAACGGGCGCAGGTGCACCCATTCAAACCAGTGGGTTAAGCGATCGAAAAATAGGAAGAAATTCCGCCAACTGATGACCTTGTCATCCCAGTGCAAGTGCATCTGGGCGTTTTCTTTCCCCTCCACAAACAACTCATCGACGCCTTGCTCTCTCGGGATTTTCTTGAACGGCTTTTTCGCGTAGACAATAGCGAGCGGAATAAAGATCGCACGCGACCACGAGGAAATTTCGTAGATGTTGAACCAGAACCAACTGGGGAACAGCGTAATCTCGGGCGGGATCGCCGGCACGGCATCCCAATCGTACTGCCCAAAAAAGCACAGATAAATCTTGGTATAGGTATTGACCGCCGTCACGCCGCCCAGCGAGAGGATCTTCTCGCGCGCCTTCACCATCGCCGGATGATCCGCGCTATAACCACAGAGTTTGAGGGCGAAGTAAGCCAGGACCGAGCAGCTTATCTCCGTCGGTCCGCCTTCGAAGATCGGCCAGCCGCCATCCTGGTTCTGGTGATCGAGCATCCAGAGACAGGCCTTCTGCATTTTCTTCTGATCGCCCGTCCCCAGCAGGACGTGCATCAGGATGTATTCCGATTCCAGCGTGGTGTCGGCTTCTAGTTCGCCGCACCAGTAGCCGTCCTCATGTTGCGCGGAGAAGAGATACCGGCGGGCCGCATCCATGGCAGCGGCAACCCGGCTGCGCATATCGTCCATGCGCCCAAATCGAATCGGTGGTTGCGACGACACGCCTATCGGGGCATGTGGGGGAACAGCACCCGAAATATCATCCATAGTTCTTGTTCGCTCCGTACCGCCACTACCCGGCTATACTGCCAATCCCGACTAACGAATTGGGATTGGTGTTCACCGCTTCCACAATCTCTGGCGGCAACCCGAACCGCACGTTCTCCGGCATCACTTCCACTTCGTGCAGGTTCGTAAAGCCCTGTTCGGTCAAGTACTCAATGACCCGCTCGACCAGAATTTCCGGCGCCGAAGCTCCTGCCGTTAACGCAATTGTGGTAACTCCATCGAGCCATTCCGGACGAATCGACCGAAAGTTTTCGATCAGGTGTGAATTCGTGCCCAGCGTCCGTGCGACTTCCACCAACCGCTTCGAATTCGAACTATTATCCGAACCAACTACCAGCAGCAGGTCCACCTTGCTCGATGTTTGTTTCACCGCCGTCTGACGATTTTCGGTCGCGTAGCAAATGTCCTGCGCCGCAGGCCCCTTGATCTTCGGGAACTTCTTCTTTAGTGCAGCGATGATATCCCGCGTCTCATCCAAACTCAGCGTCGTCTGGGTCAGGTACGCGACGCGTTCCGGATCCGGCACATGAACGTTCTCGACCTCTTCCACCGACCCGACCACCTGCGTCACCGTAGGCGCTTCGCCCAACGTGCCGATCACTTCGTCGTGATCACGATGGCCGATCAGGATCAGCGCATAACCTTCCTTCGCAAACTTGACCGCTTCTACGTGGACCTTCGTAACCAATGGGCAAGTGGCATCGATTACCCGTAACTTGCGCTGCTTGCTGTTCTCGCGCACCTCCGGCGACACGCCGTGAGCGCTATAGATCACCCGCTCCCCAACCGGAACCTCTTCCACGCTGTCCACGAAAATGGCGCCCTTTTGTTGGAGTTCCTCCACCACAAACCGGTTGTGGACGATCTCTTTCCGGACGTAAATCGGAGCTCCAAACGTCTCCAGCGCAATACGAACGATGTCGATCGCCCGTACCACCCCGGCGCAAAAACCGCGTGGTTTCAAGAGCAGCAGGTTCTTTCCTTCAGCCAATGCCATCCCCTTACCCTAATCGTTTCACGTTACCTTATTTTAGCAAAGTTACTCTCCGGCAACCCCGATCGTCAACGTAAGCCACGCCAGATGAATGGATTAGCAGCAATCGGCCATCCTGAGACCCTGGACTGCAACCCCCTAAATTGGTTGGATGTGCATTTCGTTTCACACATCTACCTGCCCCTGAAATGAAAGGGTTGCGTCTCTACCTTTCCGTGTAGAAGATGTCTTCACAATATGAAACCCAGAATTGCTCTCCTTGTCGTGCTTCTTTCGATGTTGTCCCAGGCCCAGACCGCCAATACAGTGGACCCTGGCCACTATCTTGAACCCGCAGACCTGGTTAAGTTACTTCCCCAAAAACCCCTCATTCTGAACGTCGGACCCCAAGTCCTCTACGCTCAGGCCCACATTCCCGGTGCTGTGTACGTCGGCATGACCTATGAACCGGCCGGCATCGCCAGCCTACGTGCTCACGTGCAGAAAACCCCAAAATCGAAGTTCATCGTCCTTTACTGCGGGTGCTGCCCCTGGACCCATTGCCCGAATATTGCCCCCGCGTACAACGAGCTGAAGTCGCTGGGCTTCACCAATGTGAAGGTGCTCTACATCGCTCAGAATATTGGCCTGGATTGGGTCAGCAAGGGATACCCGGTTGAGCGCGGACAATAGAGTGTATTTGGGAATGAGAAGCGTTCTCGTTGCAGCGCTTCTGGCGCTCATGCTGATCGGGGCGGAGGCCTGCAAACCGCGCGCAAGCGTTACCCCGTCGGCAAGCAATAAGCCTCCCGCTCCCGAGTTCTCGTTGACCGACATCAACGGCCAGAAGCTTGACCTCGCTTCGTTCCGCGGCAAGGTCGTCCTGCTCGATTTCTGGGCGACCTGGTGCGCCCCCTGTCGTACCGAAATCCCACACTTCGTCGAACTACAGAACAAGTACGGGCCCCAGGGATTTCAGATCATCGGCATTTCGCTCGACGACAGCACAAAGCCTGTCCAGAAATATTACGCCGAGCAGAAGATGAATTACCCGGTGGCCCTGGGTAACGACAAACTCGCCGAAGCCTACGGCGGTGTACTCGGACTTCCGGTGGCGTTCCTTATTGATCGCGAGGGCCGAATTATCTGGAAACAAACCGGCGAAGCAGATGCAGCGGTATTTGAAAAGCAAATCGCGGATGCGCTGAGTTCCAAGTAGGCGGGACCTGCGATCTCGTTTTTTGGACTTTCAATCTCGTTTCACTTTCTGAGCATTCTCAATACTTCGACTCTACGGCTGTAAAACCTTCAACAGGTTCCATTCCTCCATTGAAACAAACACGACAGTCTCTTTTCCTCGCCAAGTCATGATCTGCGGACCATCCTTCAGGGTCGCATTCGTGAGTCTGTTGAGTTTGGCTCTCGCCTCTCGCGACGACCAGTGCGCCATCGGATCACCTCAAAGATGAACATCGGCCCAATAAGCCAAACGAATAAAAGAAAAAGGAGTGACCGGATCGATCACTCCTCGCATTAAACGTATGAGACGCCCTACACCCCGATTACTTCCACCAGTTCCTTCACCGCTCCCGCACTGCGCTGCAGGCCAGCCTGCTCTTCGGGCGTCAGTTTGATTTCAATGATCTTTTCCACGCCGTGCGAACCAAGTTTCACTGGCACGCCGACGAAAAGCCCGTCGATCCCGTACTCACCCTGCAGATACACCGCGCAAGGCAGAATCTTCTTCTTGTCCTTAAGGATCGCCTCTACCATCTCCGTGAATGCCGATGACGGCGCATAGTAGGCGCTGCCCGTCTTTAGGTATTTCACAATCTCGGCGCCGCCGTCGCGTGTACGTTGGATCAACCGCTCGAGCGTGTCTTTGTCCATCAATTCCGTGATCGGAATTCCCGCTACCGTCGAATACCGCGCCAGCGGCACCATGGTGTCACCGTGTCCGCCGAGCACGAACGCCGTCACGTTCTCCACGCTCACGTCCAACTCGTCAGCGATAAACGTCCGGAAGCGAGCCGAATCGAGCACCCCAGCCATGCCGATCACGCGCTCGCGTGGCAGTCCGCTCAACTTATATGCGGCCTGTGCCATCGCATCGAGGGGGTTCGACACAATAATCAGGATGCAGTTCGGTGAGTACTGCATCACCTTGCTGACCACGTCGCTCATGATCTTGTAATTGGTGTTGAGCAGGTCATCGCGGCTCATGCCAGGCTTGCGGGGAATGCCGGCCGTAATCACGACGATATCGGAATTCGCGGTGTCCGCATAGTTGTTGGTCCCGATCACGTGCGAGTCCCGCTTCTCGATCGGCATGGCTTCCAGCAGGTCGAGCGCTTTGCCCTGCGGTACGCCGTCGAGAATATCGATCAACACTACGTCCGCAAGTTCCTTGCTTGCAATCCAGTGTGCTCCTGTCGCCCCCACATTACCCGAGCCGACGATCGTAACTTTCTTTCTCATGAGAACATCCTTTCGCGATGAAACACGCCGGGGCTGGACCCACACCGGCGTTACAAGAACTTGAAATTAGAATACAGCACCCGGGGGAGCGGAAACTCTGCCAGTTTAAACTTTAAGCACTTGGTGACCCGATCGTCCTTCGGCGAACCTCACTGGGCAACACCCAAATTCCCAAACCGGGAAACCTACCCACTGCCCACCAACCACTATCCACTGGTTCTAGACCGCTTTCGCAACCGACGCATCCATGTACTTGATTACGTGATCGCCGAACTCGCTGGTCTTCACTTTCGTCGCGCCTTCCATCATGCGATGGAAATCGTAGGTAACCTTCTTGTTTTCTATCGCGCGCATAATGCCATCTTCGACCAGCTTTGCCGCTTCTTTCCAGCCGATGAAATCGAGCATCATCACGCCCGAGAGCATCACCGAGCCCGGATTGATCACATCGAGATCGGCATACTTCGGAGCCGTGCCGTGCGTCGCTTCGAATACCGCATAGCCATCACCGATATTCGCCCCCGGGGCGATTCCCAACCCACCGACCTGCGCCGCACAAGCGTCAGAAATATAGTCGCCATTCAGATTCGGCGTAGCCAGCACGGTGTATTCCTCGGGACGCGTTACCACCTGCTGGAAGATCGAGTCCGCAATGCGGTCGTTGATCATCAGCTTCGATTTCCACTTGCCATTGCCGTGCGTCGAGTAGATCGCGTCGAGCACATCTTTCACTTCCTTCTCCACGGCCTTCCGGAATTCCGGTGGAGCAAATTCCATGCCCGGCTCGACGAGGTTCGCGTTCGCTTCCACGGTCAGCAGCGGACTTTTGTCTTTGTTATCGAGAATCCAGCTCTCGCGCTCGGTTACGACCTTGTCGCGATATTCCTGCGTCGCCAGTTCGTAGCCCCACTCGCGAAACGCGCCTTCCGTGAATTTCTGGATGTTGCCCTTATGGACCAGCGTTACGCTCTTGCGCCCATTCTCCAGCGCAAAATCAATCGCGCGCCGGACGAGGCGCTTAGTTCCAGTGATCGAAATCGGCTTGATGCCCACACCGGAGTCTTCGCGAATCTTCTTCTTCCCGCCCGCGAGCATGGTGTTGTTGAGGAAGTCGATCAGCTTCTTGACCTCGGGAGTTCCCTGCTTCCACTCCACGCCGGCATAGACGTCTTCCGTATTCTCGCGGAAGATCACCAGATCCATCTTCTCCGGATGCTTCACCGGCGAGGGCGCGCCGTACCACTTCACCGGACGCACGCACGCGTACAGATCCATGATCTGCCGCAAAGCCACGTTCAGCGATCGAATGCCGCCGCCTACCGGAGTCGTTAGCGGTCCCTTGATACCCACCCGAAATTCTGTGAATGCCTGCACCGTGTCATCCGGCAACCAGTTGTCGAATTTCTGCTTGGCCTTTTCGCCGGCAAACACTTCAAACCAGGCGATCTTCCGTTTTCCGCCGTAGGCCTTCTGCACCGCGGCATCGAACACCCTCACGGAAGCCTTCCATATATCGCGGCCGGTACCGTCGCCTTCGATAAAAGGAATGATCGGTTGGTCTGGAACGTGATACTTCCCGCCCTCGTAGGTGATTTTCGAACCCTGCGTGGGCACGGGAATTCCATTGTATGAAGCCGGCATTCAATAACCTCCACAGTTAGTCAAAGCTTTCGGAATCGGAACTTCGGGATCACAGCAGTATAAGCAGCGGACGCACGCAACCATGGTACAGCCGTCACAAGCTCATGTGACAAGCGTCCGAGGGAAACCCTCTCCGCGAAAAGCGGCCACCTGAGCCCTCAATCATAGCACTCACTCTTTGCTCGGGTCTCACTGCAGCGTGGAATCGTAGATCCCGCGGACTCTACTCCACGAGGCTTTCATTGTTTCTTCGAGACTGCCTTGCAGCGGCCGGCTCAACATTCGCGATACCAGTTCCGTCACGGACCGGTGCGCCCCCTCTGACACCGGAATCGTCTTGGCCGCTCTCGCTGTCACCAGCCGAATGGCATGATCGACCGTCCGGAACAACTCCATCGCATCCAGCAGATCCTGCAGATCGTGGCTCTCCAACAATCCTGCGCGTCCGGCCGCTTTCAGTCGATCGGAAATCGTTCCCGATGCGGTGTGCACGCCATGCTTGATCACCAGGTAAGCCGACAAAAAGTCGATGTCGTAGGAGCCCCCGGGAACGGTCTTCAGCGACGGCTCCGCGTTTTCCAGCTTCGCGCGCATTTGCCTGACTTCCTCGGCAAATGCCGGATCTCCGGCGAACCGGTCGCAAATCTCGATCGCGGCACCTTCTGCTTTCCTGCCCAATCTTTCGTCTCCCGCGATCCAGCGCAGCTTCGTATACGTGAGTGACTCCCACGCGGAAGCCTCTTTTGCGAAGTACTCCCTCATCTTCTCGACAGTGGCCGTCATCTCTCCTTCACGCCCATGCGGACGCAGGCGCATGTCGACCGCTATCACGCTCCCCTCATTCGTGTATGCCGACAAGGCCTGTACCACTTCTTCCGCGACGCTCGTTGCTCGCTTGGCGCTGACCCGTTTGTCGCGTACGAACAACAAGTCGGCATCCGAGAGGCAGTCGAACTCCCCTGTTCCCAGGCGCCCGAGCCCCAGGATCGCCATCCCTTTCGGGCGTCCTACCATAGCCCATGCGGCAGCTATCGCTTCTTCGGCCGCAGCCGTTGTGTCCGCCAACGAAGCAAACACTGGACGAGCTTCGATCACATCTCGCGCCCCCGAAAGAAACATGCGGTAGCGAAAACGCCTCCGCAGCAAAGCCATTCCCTCTGACCAGGTCAGAGCGTCGGAAGCGAGATAATCCTCCAGCCCCTCACTATGTCCCCCGCGAATCAGGTCATCCGTCGCAAACAGAACCTCGTTCTGGTGACGCGTCGACGAAGTGCGCAGATCGTTCAGGCTGGCAACGTCCTCCGGATGGCGAATCAGAATGTCAGTCAAGAACTCGCTGGTGCGGAATAGCTCCAACGCGCGTTCCACTGCATCCGGCGCATCAGCCACCGCTCGATATCGTTCCGCCGACGTAAACGCGCTGCTCAGGAATTTGAACAGATTGCGCCGCGTGTGCGCCTCGAGTTCTGGATTCGAAGCAATGCGATACAGGGCTGGCGAATCTACCCCCAACTGCCGCAGCACCTGCTGGTCCGACGGCACTCGTCCAAACTCAATCTCGGCGGTTTGCAACTCGAATGTCTGCGGAAGTTCCTGGTCTCTGCTCCGATGCTGCTGGTGAATGATGCGGTCATAGATTGTCGCCACGGCCGCCATTCGCTCCCGAAGGTTCTCAAGCATTTTCTGCGGCGAGAGCGGATCTTCTCCTGCACGGCTCAACGAGCGCGCCAACACCTGCAATTCCCGTTCCTCCATGGGAATGCGGTGTGTCTGCTGCCCATTGCGCAATTGCAGACGATGCTCAATGCAACGTAAGAACTCATACCCGGTCGTCAGATGATGAAAGTCGCTACCCGAAATGTGTCGCTTGTCGTGCAATTTCTGCAACGAAAACAGCGTACCGCCTGACCGCAGCCATCGCTGCTTGCCGCCGTAAACCCGCTGCAGGCACTGCACCAGGAACTCGATGTCGCGAATGCCGCCCCGATCAAGTTTCACATCAATGGAGCCGGTCGGCACAGTCACGCGCTTGTTCCGCATCTTGTCGAGCGCTTCAAGCGCGGTCTCAATGGCTGGAAAATTCACGTCCTCGGTATAGATGTGTTCTTGCAATCTCCGAATGAACTGCCGCGCCAGCTTCACGTCTCCTGCTGCCGGACGCGCCTTGATCATCGCCTGCCGTTCCCAGTCCTGCGCGACCTCCGAGTAGTAATTCGTCGCCGATCCCAATGAGATTGCCGTTTCGCCCTCCCTACCCTGTGGACGCAACCGCAAGTCGATACGGAAGACGAAGCCCTCCGCTGTCACGCGCGACAACACATTCGTCACCTGTTGCCCCAACCGCACAAAATATTCGCGATTTGTAATCGGCGCCGCATCATCCGCTTCGCCGTCGCCGTAGACGTAGAACAAGTCGATGTCCGAACTGTAGTTCAGCTCGTTGCCGCCCAGTTTGCCCAGCGCCAGCACCGCGAATGGTGTCTCGACCAACCGTCCTTCAAGATCCCGATGCTGCGGCTGACCATATTTCCTGTGCAGTTCGGTCGTGCACTCTCGCAATGCCTCCTCGATCAACACATCGCTAAGCGCCGAAATTTCTGCGGCCGTTTCCGCGAGCTTCGCAAACCCCAGCACGTCTCGCAGCATGATGCGCACGTACTCCCGCCGCTTGAAACGCGCCAGCAGCAGCGCAATATCGGTCTCAAACGATCGGGAACGGAACCGCCCAAACGCCTCCCGATATTCCTCGTGCTCGTGCGAGCGGTCGAGGTTCGCCTCACGAATCAAAGTCTGGAGAATATCCGTGTTGCGGAGGAGCGTTTCGGCAAGGTAATTCGAATACCCAAACACCGCCAACGCGTAATGAACCAGCGTGTGATTTTTCGCCAACAGCCGGATCAGCTCTCGATTCGCGCCTTCTGTCAGCCGCTCAAAGTGGTTCAGCGCCGCGTCGGGATCGGGCAAATCCGCCAGCAGCGCCGGAATCACCTCCGCCAGTTCCGCCGGAACCCGCTGCCGAATCTGCGCGAGATTCGCATCCGCTCCCGCGCGATTGCGAAACGGTATTCCGCCCAACTCCGCCGATTTCTGTTCCGATCCAGCCATGTTCCGATGCCCGTCAGCATATAGCAGCGCGCCTGCTGCGGTCAGCACTGCCCGTCACTCTCGCCGTGCTACCATCGAAGATTCGACCTGACATCATGCGCCTGCTATTCATCGGAGACATCTTCGGACGCCCCGGCCGCACCATCGTCAAGCACCGACTCGGCGACGTCGTGCGCGAACATCGCATCGACCTCATCATCGCCAACGGCGAAAACGCCGCTGCCGGATTCGGCATCACTCCGCCCATCGCCGAAGAGTTTTTCGAGATGGGCATCAGCGTCATCACCACCGGCAACCATGTCTGGGACAAGCGCGAGATCATGGACTACATGGCCGATTCCGACGGCAAGCCAGCCCGCCGCTTGCTGCGTCCCGCGAACTTTTCTGCTGGCAATCCCGGCCACGGCGTCTACGAAGGACAAACCCGCACCGGCATCAAGTACGCCGTCATCAACCTGCAAGGTCGAGTCTTCATGGGCAGCAGCGACGATCCGTTCCGCAAGGCCGACGAAATCCTGAAACAGCTCACGGCGAAGGTTATTCTGGTCGACTTCCATGCCGAAGCCACATCGGAAAAGGTCGCCATGGGCTGGTATCTCGATGGACGTGTCACCGCCGTCCTCGGCACTCACACCCACGTGCCTACCGCCGACGAACGCGTCCTCCCTGGTGGCACGGCTTTCCAAACTGACGTGGGGATGACCGGCCCCTACGACGGCATCATCGGCGTCCAAAAAGAACTCGTCCTCCAGCGCTTTCTGACTAATCTTCCCGCTCGCTGGGAAGCCGCCACTGCCGACGCCCGTTTCTGCGCCGTCGTCATCGACGCCGACGAAACCACCGGCAAAGCGCGCTCCATCCAGCGCCTGATGCTCAAGGATGAATAGGTGGATCATGAACCAGCTATGGAAGGTACCTCCAGTCACCCCAATCACCCGGGGTCCTTATCTGAAGGTGCTTCCGAAGCGCGAATACGAGATTTCATTCTTGGTCGAAAGCGAGAATGGTGGCGAGAAGCCCCATTCGCTTAAGTTCGTGGAGGTCGAAGCCTTCAAGTGTACTCATATGAAGGCGCTTGGATCAGTTCCCCGTGAAGTTCGGCAAAACTCGTATTTCGCTCTCATCGAAGTCGAGAACAGCCCCTGGTTCAAAGAAGTTTCAGGAGCACATGAGACTTACTGCGCATCCGCTAAATTGAAGCCACCCAGACTAAAGCACCTAGTGATGACGTTCGATGACGATCCGTGTTTTGAGTTCATCTGCGCAGGCTTCAGGATTGATAAAGGTGAACCCAGTCAGCGGTAAGAGTTTCGAGTCTTTCATCTACCAATTTACTAGCTTAACCAATTTACTCATTTACTAATTCCGAGAGTCCACACCACCTGCAACACGGTGTTTCCCGCGATCTCCAAGCTCTTCGGGCTAACTTTGTCGAGCGTGTCCTGACTGGTGTGATGCCAACTGTTGTTCGGACCGTAATCGAGATCGATGATGTCCGCGCTCGGCACGCCCAGCCGCACAAACGGCAGGTGATCGTCTTCGATCGCTGTCTCCGTGGCGAAAAAGTGCGGCGAACAGCCCAGCTTCTCTGCCGCTTGGTAAACCATGTCTTCCAGCCACGACGTTGAATTCGTATCGCGCTGGATATCGAGATCTTTATCGCCGATCATGTCGAGGAGCAGGAACGCCTTGATTTTGGGCAGCACGCCCTCTTGTTGCCACTTCTCCGCCAGGTGACGACTGCCATAGAGGCTGTCAGTCGGCGACCACTGCTGCACTGCCTCCTCGGCATCGAACCACACCAGCCAAACTGTCGGACGCCCTTCCTTGTGCTCGCGCAATACGTTTGCCAGTTCCAGCGGTAGCCCTGTGCTCGCGCCGCCATCGTTCGCGCCGACGAAACTTTTCAGGTTGTAAACGGTGTCGTAGTGTCCGCTGATCACCACGATTCCATCTTTAGTCCCCGGAAACTTCGCAATGAAATTCGTGATTGGGAACTTCCCCGCCGGAGTGTCGGCGGTCGAAACGTCCTCTTCCAGATTGTCGTTCTTCAGGTGTTCGCGGATGTACGCCTGCAGTTTTTTGTGCGCCTCGCTGCCGATCGGACGTGGCCCGAACGCCACCACCTGCCGCACGTACTCCATTGCCTTGGCGCCATTCACCTTGGGTGCTTCGACCTGCGTCGTTGGTGCCGGAGCAGTTGGAGTCTCGTTCAGGCTGACA
>Ga0335069_10001184_pt1 | contig 42194 bp, 42 predicted proteins | sample Lox_Sample_11_FD_206714 | JGI IMG/M metagenome (GOLD analysis project Ga0335069, IMG submission 206714) | Soil microbial communities from Loxahatchee National Wildlife Refuge, Florida, United States - Lox_Sample_1.1 | ecosystem: Environmental > Terrestrial > Soil > Wetlands | place: USA...
ACCCGCACCCAGTCGGGCTTAAAACCACTACTTCTTAAGATTTTTTCAGGTAATGCCGATACAACTTATAAAGGGGCCTACGGGCTCCAGCCGGCACTGAATGGGGAGGTGCTATGTTATTCAATAATAGTAACTATAGAATCGGTACCCGGCTCAACTTGGCGTTTGGGTCTATTCTTGTTCTCATGCTGGTATCGGGTATCATATCGATGTATACAGCATGGCAAATGAATAAGAGCACAAAAAGCATGTCCGAAAACACTATGCATACAGAATATGCCAACAGCATCAGGAATAGCGTACAAAAGGCTAACATGGCTATTATGGCTATAGCTCTGGTTAATGACGAAACTACACGATCGAAACAGAAAGCGATTTTGGAAATGGCCAGGAAGGAATATCAAACTTCTATGTCAATGCTCGAAAACTCACGGCAGGACGCTCAAACAAAACCCCTCGCTGCAGAGTTGAAAAAGAAAGTTGAGGTAAACGCCAAGGAAATGGACAAGGTCATTAAGCTCATAGAATCTGATCTTACAGATCTTGCCTTGAGTTCATTTATCGGAAACATGGATACAACAAACGCAGTTCTTGATCTGTGCGATCGTATCGTAGGCCTGCAAAAAAAAGAGACTGAGGCCACTGTCGGCACCGCCGCAAGCATTTACATACTCGCTATCACGATAATGGCAGGTACAAGCGGGATCATCATTCTCCTTGCTCTCTTGATCGCTATCACATTGAAACAAAGCATTCTCCGGCCTTTAAATAAGGGAGTTGAAGCGGCCACAATGCTCGCGACTGGGAATCTGGCCATCGATCTGGCTGTCTCAGGCAGAGACGAGACAAGTGTTCTTCTTCAGTCCATTAAGGACACGATCGCAACCCTCAGGGAGATCTTGGGCGGCATCAAAGTAGCCGCAGATAATCTGGCTTCTGCAAGCGTTCAACTGAATAGCAGCGCATTCGAAATGTCCCAGAATATTCAGGAGGAATCCAATAGGGCAGCTCAGGTGGCCACGGCAAGCGAACAAATGACCCAGACTGTTCTGGAGATAGCCAAAAATGCTGCCACTATATCGGACTCTTCAGCTGAAACAGTAAGCCAGGCACAGACGGGCGGACGTACGATGGAGAACACTGTCCAAGGAATTAATGCCATAGCGTATACTGCGGGCGAGTTTTCGCGTATTATCAACAACCTCAGCGAAAGCTCAAAACAAATCGGCAACATTGTGGGTGTTATTAGCGACATTGCCGACCAGACGAACCTCCTTGCTCTCAACGCCGCCATCGAAGCGGCCCGGGCGGGGGAGCACGGCAGGGGCTTTGCTGTTGTCGCAGACGAGGTGAGAAAGCTTGCAGAACAAACCACTGTTGCTACCAAGGAGATTGACCAGACCATAGGCTCCATCAAGCTTGAAGTCGGAAAAGCCATAACTGCTATGAACCAGACTAATTCACAGGTAGAGTCCGGCGTTGTCCATGCCACCGAATCTGGAAAGGGACTCGATGCTATCATAGTATCCGTGACAGAGCTACAATCCATGATCCAGCAGATTGCCGCAGCAACAGAACAGATGAATGCCACAACAGACGGGATTACGCAGGACATTGGCCATATCGCCGCCTCTACAAGAGAAAATTCTTCCGCCGCAGAACAGATAACGCAGTCTTCCACCAACATGTCTGACCTTGCGGCACATCTGAAGCAGATCGCAGACCGCTTCACCTTATAGGTACGGGGAGTATAATGCGTTTCACTTAATTACTAAATGAAGACAAGGAGGAAATTATGAAAGGTTTTAAAACGTTACTATTTGTGATTGTCTCGATTATTTGTTTCGCGTCTGTATCGATAGCAGCTGAATTCGGCACGCCCGAGGAAGCCGAGGCAATGGTAAAGAAGGCTGTAGCACTGATCAAAACACAGGGAAAGGACAAAGCGTTTGTGGAAATAAGTAACCCGAAGGGTAAGTTCATCGACCGAGACCTCTACATATTTGTTTACGATTTGAACGGGAAATGTGTGGCCCACGGGTTTAATCAGAAAATGATTGGCGTTGACCTGATAGACATGAAAGATCCTGACGGCAAACTATACGTTAAGGAACGCGTGGAAATCGCCAAAACAAAAGGTAAGGGATGGCAGGACTACAAGTTTACCAATCCGACCAGTAAGAAGGTTGAACATAAACGCGCGTATATCGAAAAAGTCGACGACTATATCGTTGGGTGCGGGATCTACAAGTTCTAATAATTCTGGAATTGATCTTCCCCTTCTTATGAGCTACACCGAAGAGCCGGAATTGTAACTCAGCAGAGCAGGGAACGGCGTGGTATTAGCAGAATGCTCTTAGCGTCAACGCGCTTGAATGGTAGGTGGAGCGAACCACCTTCCGGGTTTTTCTCCCCAAAACGGTAGCGGATGAGCCATCGGAGGCCGTAGCTTCCGCCGTAATCCCCTCCGGTAATGAGAAGAATCTCTTTCATAGAGGACGAAGGGGTGATTGCGCAAACAAGCCGGGGCATGCTACAAGGGTTGGGTCATACAGTTACATCCCTAACGAGCAGCGCCTGACCCCCCCCAATAAATCAGTCCAAGCGCTCAATTATACCCGGGCTTTAAGTTTTGCCCGCTCCCGCCGATGAAATACTTGCATCGACGGATGGCAACGGGTTACCCCGTCACGCGTACCCCTACGCGCGGTTACAGGCCAACCCTATTCCCTGAACTGCTGTCCGTCTTGCCAAAGAAGACAACGTCTCATCTGGCGAACATATCCTCTTCCGTAACGATACATTTTTATGTCACCGTCTTCCGTAATGATCCTTGTAACATACGGTACTTGCAGCACATTTCGGTGTTTGTCCCCACTCCAAAAATCATGGCATGTTTATTGTAATACGTAGTGAGTCCGGTAGAAGACGCATCTGGATGACGAACCTGAAGTCAGGCGCCAGCCACTCCCGGCCATCGTTAGCCCGAGATGGTGACTGAAGGAGGAACAAGATATGGGGATCAAGGAATTTGTAAGACAGATAGGGGAAATCGCGCATGCGAAGCTGACGGGTCGAGAGGGTTGCGTCGTCGAGGTCGATGACGAGATCGTTTTCTGTGTGAAAAACGAGCCCGGATACCTCTTAGCGGGGGTCAAATTTGATGATGACATACCCTGGATGCTTCGATCGGCCGGGATCAATATTATCAACCGAATGGTTTTTAATCTGAGTCCGGGAGAGGCGTCAGCAATAGTAACATCTACCATGCCTAAAGTACGCGTTTTTCAGAGAAGAAAAGAGCAATTGCTATGCTCAACGTGAGAGGAAAAAATTCACGGGTGCTTACGTTCAAGCGGGAACAGCTCGATGCCCTGCGCGCGCTATCGAGGCGGGATGTCGTCGCGGACGGGGTCGCATCCCTGCGTAGAATCAACGGCGGATCGCTCTTCGTTTCGTTCAGTGTCGTAGGGGAAAGAATACCCTGCATCTTCAAACATCGGTATCTGATAGCACCAAACGGGACAATAAACCAGTTGCCGGTGAAAATCATAGATGATTGGAGATATGTGAGTTGTAAAGAAGGACGCTCGCAAGGAGGCAGCGACACGCGAAGACAGACGTGTGCAGTTCTTACAAGAGTCACAATAAGACCCAAAACGGGCACTTGTAGGAGGAAGGCGTAATGAGTTACTTATTTCCCACCGTATACAATCACAGAGTTTCTTTCGGTCCCCCCGCTTACCAAATTCGCAGCAACCATATTTACCCGACAGTTTATAACCAGCAGGATTCGTACGGGCTTCCCTCATATGAAATACGGGGACGGGAGCTGTATCCGACTGTCTACAATAAGCGACATTCCCACGGTCTCCCTGTCTACGAAGTTTGCGAATCACACTTGTACCCGACCGTGCATAACCACGAGGACTCTCATGGGGTTGCAGCCTTTGAGATCCGATGAAGGCATATCTTCATCATCCTCTGTATCGGGTACAATGAAACCGTGCCAGCGGACATAGGGGGGCGGGTATCAAAGAATACCTCATGAACCTCCTTGCGGTTCGCCATCGGGCTTGCTGTTTGGATTCGCGCGTATTATCTTCCGTCAAGGACTTGACCGCTGAATCTTAGGTAAGGAGGGTTCGCCATGGAAAAACTCATGGAAAAGGCGGCTGTGATGAGTTTCAACAAGCCGGATGAAGTACGAACTTTTCCCAAAGGAAGACTGGAGCTCGTAACCATTGCGGGGGTTACTATCGGGAGGGCTACGTTCGAGCCCGGGTGGAAGTGGTCCGAATCAGTGAAGCCAATCGTAAACACCAGGAGCTGCCAGGCGCCACATTTTCAATATCACATTTCGGGCACTATCATGGTTGTGATGGACGATGGCGCACAGTTTGAGTGCAAACCTGGTGATGTCTCCCTGCTGCCCGTGGGACACGATGCCTGGGTGGTTGGGAATGAACCCGCGGTAATAGTAGACTTTCAGGGCATGGCAGAATATGCGAAGGGGTCGAAATAGCGAGATGAGTACGATGGCCGCCCAAAGGGCAAATAAAGGCGGCCCGGGTGCAAAGCGAGAAACTACTTAAAAGGGGAGAAAGTCGATGGCAATTTACCAAACAGGGGGGTATCGGGTAAAAGCAACTGCGGTGGACAAAGTGAAGTGGGCGATTAAAGAGTTTGTCCACCATGTGGAAGAGAACGAACCTGGTACCCAGATGTATTTGGCTTGGCAGGACAAGAATGATCCCACGCGGTTCTTGCATCTGTTCATTTTCGAGGATGCCGCTGCTCGCGAGCGACACGGCCAGTCAGATGCCGTGAAGCGCTTCCAATCCGTCTACGGCCCCGAGTTGATTGGCGGGGATGTTGTATTCACCGATTACGAGATGATAGCCGGAAAGCGATGATACGGGCGATCATTTCCACGTCCCATGATCCCTGCACAGGGGTTTAAATTCGGCAGCTATGCGATATTGCTGCAAATAGGAAAAAGGAGGTCAAAGTCATGAACTATTCTTTCAAATGCCCGGCGCCGTGTAGCGAGGAAATTAAGGTTGACGCCAAGAATGACGACGAGGCTGTAGACAAACTGATGGCAGCTGGCAAGGCTCACGCCAAGGAAAAACATCCCAATATGCCACCTATGTCGGAGAAACAGATGAAGGACATGCTTAAGGCAGGTATGAAAAAAGGGTAACGGGGCCACAATGGTTGTGCACCGCATCATCCTGATAAGCGCATTCTGCCTCTGCCTCTGTCTTGCGGCCTTGGCGGATGACGCGGCGAGGCAAAACCCTCAAGCGTCATGTGTTGTGCCCCCGCTCGTAATGCCTCCAACGCCCGCGAAAATACCTGAATACGCTGAGCTTGATACCACAACCGGCCTACATGTCACGGGCACGATGCAGCAGATTGACCTTACCACCTACCGGCTGGAAGTAACCGGCACGGTGGACAGTCCTCTTAAGCTCGCCTACGATGAACTGCGTTGTATGCCGCGAATAGAGGCACGCCTCAAGCTCGTCTGTCCTGAATTCTTCGAGGATACGGCGACGTGGGCCGGTGCATCGCTTAAGTCCGTTCTGCAAATGGCCAAGGTTAAGACAGGCGCAACAGGAATACGCTTATTCGGCGCGGACGGTTATTCCGTGATGGTGCCGATCAACGCCGCTATGTCGGATGGCACCTTTCTCGCCTACGAGTGGGAGGGCAAAGCGCTCCCGGCCCTTCACGGCTTTCCGCTCCGGGCAGTATTCCCCGGATCTGAAGGGCTGGAGTGGGTCAAGTGGCTCATCAAAATTGAGGTCTACTAGATAAGGTACGCGCAACGGGCACCCTGGTCCATAGGATCCGCATAGGACCTTGAGGAGGGCATCCTTTAAGCGCGAGGTCAATCCCTCGAGCGGCCAGGCATTCTATATCTTGTGCGATTTCACCAGGTTACTTACCTGCGCCAGGCTCACACCGTCCCCTCCTACTGCAAAATTATTCTTTTCTACATGAAGAATAACACACCAGATGTTTTGACCTTTTTGCCCGGCCGTATAATCATCTTCTTCAACAAATAGATTTGTTACTTTGCGAAATAGCCTGGCCCTTGTTTCGTCAGAGTAGGCCTCGGCAAAAACATAAATTGTTACTATGATCTTACCCTCTTTCGATAGATTGCCGCCTATATACATTGAATTTGAACTGTGCAAGTTTATGAAACATATTGATCTGGAAATCGGATTATCCTCAAATCCTTCAGCCTCCAGCAGTATTTTTGTCAGTCTTTCAATAATAATCTGCCTTTTGTTGCGTGGAAAATTGCTCTCAGAAATAACGATGTCACAAATCGGCATATCTCGCTCCTTTTTTCAGCCCTTAGTTGTTTCACCAATCGCATACGGCGGCGCCCCGGAGGTTGTGGGGCTCAGCTATGATCTTTCCTATCCGTGAAACAGTTCTTTCCTTATCTTACCTTCCGAATCAAAAAAGAAGATGCTTGCCACTATCGAATTGCTGTACGAAGTTCGAAATATGTACGCAACCGAGTCAACTCCTTCCGCAACAGAGATTAGCTGCGAACTTAAGTCCGGGACGTTTGTCAAAACGCGCTTCCACCATTCCCGCACCTTTGGCTTTCCGTTAAGAGTGCCGTCTTCGACGCCCAATTTGTCCTTTACATGTAACGAGCTTAATTCAAAATCGTCACTGTAGAATTCAAGAATCCTGTCAATGTCCCTTGCGTTCCATGCTTTATCCAACTCTTTGATAATTTGGGCATAATTTGTCGTCATTTGTTTTTTCCTCCTTCGAACAGTGATTCTTACTTGCATATTGCAAGTAATAATATGACTACTATACATACACTACTTGTGTTTTGCAAGTTATTTTTGTATAATCAATGCCATGAAAATCGGCAGACGCTCCTTATGCCCCATAAGTTCTGCCCTCGATCTTATGGGAGATAAGTGGACTCTTCTTATTATTAGAGATTTGTTGTTTCTTCAGAAAAATACGTTTAAAGAGTTCGCTTTATCTGACGAAAAAATAGCCACCAATATTCTTTCCGATAGGTTATCGAGACTGGAAACCCTGGGAATCGTGAGTAAGACCCCGGACCCCCAAAACAAGACGATAAATGTGTATCGACTGACCCAAAAAGGAATAGATTTAATGCCGATCCTGTTTGAAATCGTTTTATGGAGCGATAAGTACATGAAGATTTCAACTCGGGGTCATCTTCTTGCTGAACGGATTCGTAATAATCGTGCCGGCCTGCTCGAAAGACTCAGTACAGCCCTATCTCAGGCTAATGCCTTGGACAGGGCCGAAAAGGTGCGCGGGGGCAAGCGGACAAAGAGATAAAAATCTGGTCCTCGGTGGTTTCTCACCCGCTCGCGCTCGGTTCCTCGCCTGAAAATGACAGGTTCAGGCCGGGCGCTCCCCATGCATTCTCATTTTTCCGAAGCACACACGAAATTGCTCGCATCCTCAACGCTGCCTGTTCCGCTGTAACGGGCGTAGGCCGGATACGGGCAGAGCGGTCTCGTCCGGTGAGGGAAAGTGGCGCCGCTTGCAATCATCTTATCGGGGGCATTCCCGTTCTCAACCCAGTTTATCATGGCGCTCAAGGTATCAAAAAGGTCCGTGGCGGGTCCTCCGCCACAGTGAGTCATACCGGGTACCAAAAAAAGCCGTGCGAATGACCCTGCCTCGGCAGGCCCATGGTGAGCGGCCACAAGCCTGTTATAGTAATCGATGCTCTCATTTGCTGAAAAAATAGGATCGCTCAATCCGTGAACGATCATAAGTTTGCCGCCGTGCGCCGTGTAAGAGGCGAGATCCACGTCTTTCCAGGTGTCATATATTGCGCCGAAGTCGGCCATACGCGCGGGATCCGTATCAAAGTTAAATTTCAGGATACTGAAGGTCGGGTCCGGAGGTGTAAAGAATTCATTTCGTATGGCATCCTGCATGAGAAAAAAGAACCGCGAGTCCGGTGTCGCATTAGGTGAGTTCCCCAGTTTCCACGCCCTCCAGCCGCCATCTTTAATCCCTGCATCCCACGGCCACGTGGTATACAGCCGCTCGCCGGCAGAGTTCATGGGTCCGCCAAAGCCTTTCTTTAAAGCAGCCACTTGCTGTTGAGAAAGGCATGTGGCGTTCTTGTCGCCGGCGCACTGGAGCACGGCGGGATCGAATCGACACTGCGCGGCGTTATTGATGCTCCCGTCAGCCACCCCGTCCAATGCGTCGCACGCCTTAAGAATTGCATTTGAGACCAACGAAAGGTCGGCGTCGGAGAACGCCCTGCTCAGGATGTGGTTGCCATTTGCATCCGTCGGGGCGATTACGTTATACGCCTGCGACTCCCATGCCACACTGATAGAAGCCTTGGTAGCGACGCTCATTGCCGGGGCCGCAGCCACGACACCGTCAAAATAGTCAGGGAAGCGCTGTGTAAACATCATCCCCTGTCTCCCGCCCCCGGAACAGCCGATGAAGTAGGACTTATCCGGGTACTTCCCGTAATACAGATCGATGATCGCCTTTGAGACACGGGCGGTTTTGCCGTACGCGTTGTAAGCGTGATCAACGCGGGCCTGGGGATCGAAGCCGAAAGTGTCGGCGATAGTGCCCAGATGGCCGCCATCAGTCTTTACCGTGGCAAACCCTCGGGAAAGAGCGGGACGTGCGCCAAAACGTGCATCCCCCGTCGCTTCAGGAAATGCGCCGTCGTTGCCGCCTCCCCCCTGAAAAAAGAAACGGCCACTCCATCGGGTGGGTAAGCGCAGCTCGAACCCGATCGCGAAGGGGGTGTTGTTCACGCCTGTGCGGGGGTTGATCTTTCCTTTAACCAGACAGTGCTCCGGGAGTTGAGGGGTCTCGGCTAAGGGTGTCGCAGAAGTAATCTGCACTACGTCCGTTGGTGATGGGAGAAGCCCCTGGGGAATCTTGAGCGATGTCAGCTCACCGCAGAGGCGTCGTGCAACAATGGCGCCGGAAACGGTCAGCCTGGCGGCCGCTTTGTCGGAGCCCTTGCCCGGATAAACCTCGATCACGTTCACGCCGGGAATCAATCCTTGTATGGTACCCGTCATAGACCCGCCTGTTGCATCCATTGCGAACGCGACATTAATATCGTGTCCATTCAATTTCAGCGACGCATTGCGCAACGATTCTGTGGACGGCCCGGTAACCTTGACAGATACGCTACTACCGCTGCTCACGAATTCCGGATTCGGCGCATTAAGACTCTGGATGCTATACAGTGCAGCGGGGGCGGTCTGGTTTGATTGACCAAACACCGGCGCGCTGCCGCATAGTATCACAACCATCACGAGAGGGACGAGGGTCAACCATATTTTCCTTGGCGCCATATGCATTCTCCTTTCATGTGCGGTTTTAGCACTAAGTAACGTTCTATTTCCAAATTGTCAACAAAATAGTATCTTGAGCTGAAAGCTGCCCCACATCATAAGAATCAGATGGCCACATTTACGAGGATCGGATTAAGCACCCGCATGAGTTCCCTGGGCTCGATTCCCACAAGGTATCCGCGTTTACCGCCATTTATGTAGATTGTTGGAAGGTTGAGAATGGTCTCTTCCATGTATACCGGCATTAACTTTCGTGTCCCGAACGGGGACGTGCCTCCTACCATATAACCCGAATGTTTCTGTGCAATCCCGGGCGTGCAGGCTGCCGCTCTTTTCACGTCCATAATTCTCGCCAGAGCTTTTGTGGAGACTTCTTTGTCTCCGTGCATCAGCACGATGAATGGCCTCTTGGTCTCGTCCTCCATGATGAGCGTTTTTACTAAAGAGTGTTCGTCAAGGCCAAGCTGCCGTGACCCTTCTGCGGTCCCCCCTCGATCTACGTACTGGTAGGGGTGTTCTGAGAAGGAAACCCCGGCATCCTTAAGTACCCGTATCGCAGCGGTCATTGGGCCTTTGTCTTTGCTCATCAAGCAATCCTTGATACTACGGGGCTCACCTTAACGCTGCACATGAACGTTCTCGCTATATCGGCCAGTGAGGTTGATGCTCCCGTGCCGGCCTTGAGGCGCGATTCTCCACGCCACAACTCACGTTATCGCCATTATCCCTTGCCTCTTCCCTCGCCGCCCGGGTCCCGAAGCCGAAGGAGCAGGTGCCACGCATTAAGACTGGCATCCATGATCAGGAGGATCATGACGGGTACAAGCCAATACAAGGCGCTCGTGCTGCTCATTAAAATCAAAACAGCGATAGGAAGCGATGAGGCATAGCAGACAATCGGCAATCTGAATCGGGATGTAAGGTATTTCCTGCCCCACCTTCTTTGCTGGCTTTGGCGCGCTCGAAAGAACCGGCGGATGGTGATAAAGAGTCCGAAGCCGCCGATTCCGAACAGGGGCAGTGCGAGACCTCGAGGAGTTTGACGGGGAATCAGGAATAGTACAGCAAATAGGAGAACAGTAAGAAAACTCGCAAACGTTTGAGTGGCCAGCACTCGTAAATCGTCATTTTCTTTGCGTGTAATGGTGTCCACATTTATCGACAGGCTGACGAAGAGCAGCCCCATGAGCGTGGCGGACGTCGTTCCCATCATTACGTAAAAATCATGCCAGGTCTCAACGGTGTGAGTAAATGCTTCCATTGAATGATCCTTAAGTGCGCGCACGATCGGGTCCTTGCCATCAGGAATTGATGGCAGGCATCCGTAATTTCACCAATAATAAGAATTTTGGACGATGGGTGTCAAGCATAATGAGCAACTGACTGCCCGGTTCAAAGCCGCAAATTGGGCCGCTACAGTCGATCGACCGCTCTCGGTACACCATACTTCAAAAAGACAACCAGGGGTGAAGTAAACAAAGGTTCGCGCGCTGAGCGCGAGATTCTTTTAAGGGAGGCGTCCCCACGGATCGGAGCAACCTGACCCATGGGGACGATATTATCAGAACTTGCTGCGGGGCGTGTATTTTGTGTGGAGCAGGTGGTGCGACTTCTCACCGAGCGGTGCACCGAGGAACTCTTCGTAAATCTTCTTGATCGAGGGGCTTTCGTGGGACTTCCTCAACGTGAGTGCGCAGTCCTCCGCATAGAGCGCCTGCGCCCTTCGGGTTCTCACATCGTTACTTACGGGGATCGGCTGGCCGCCTCCGCCCACGCACCCGCCCGGGCAGGCCATAATTTCAATGAAGTGGTACTGGACTTTGCACTGTTTCACCCTGTCGAGAAGCTTCCGGGCGTTACCCAGGCCGTGTGACACGGCGACACGCACCTCCCCTATGCCCTCCACAGGGATAGCCGCTTCTTTTATGCCTTCAAGGCCCCTCACCGCGGTGAACTCAACGTTTTCCAGGGTCTTTCCCGTTACCAGTTCATAGGCCGTGCGGAGCGCCGCCTCCATCACGCCGCCCGTGGCCCCGAATATGGTGGCCGCACCGGTATATTCGCCCATGGGGTCGTCATAGTTGCCCTCAGGCAGGTTTTGAAAATCAATGCCAGCCTGTTTGATCATCTTGGCAAGTTCTCGTGTGGTGAGCACGTAATCCACATCCTGATATCCGCTCGACCTCATCTCCGGGCGCTGGCACTCAAATTTCTTGGCCGTGCAGGGCATGACCGACACCACGACCATATCTTTGGGGTCAACGCCGGTCTTTTTGGCGTAGTATGTCTTGGTGAGCGCGCCGAGCATCTGGTGTGGCGACTTGCAGGTCGAAAGATTGGGGAGAAGTTCGGGATAGAAATGCTCGATGAATTTGATCCAGCCCGGGCTGCAGCTCGTAATGAGCGGAAGTGTGCCGCCTTCCTTCACGCGCTTTAAGAGTTCGCTCCCCTCCTCGAGGATCGTAAGATCAGCCGCGAAGTTCGTATCGAAAATACGATCGAAACCGAGTTTTCTTGCCGCAGCGAGCATCTTGCCTGTGACGAGTGTACCCGGAGGATAGCCGAATTCCTCGCCGAGTGCGGCTCTCACCGCCGGCGCATCCTGAATAACCACGAACTTGGTGGGGTCGTTGATCGCATCCCAGACCTGATTGATGTATTCCTTCTCGGTGATGGCACCTACCGGACAGACAAGGGAGCATTGTCCACAATTGGTGCACGCCACGTCGTTTATGTCTCTGTCAAAGGCAGGCTCTACGCGCGTATCGAACCCCCTGCCCTGCAGGTAGAGCGCGGTAACGCTTTGAATTTCCTGACACACGGTGACGCACCTGCGACAGAGGATACACTTGTTCTGATCCCGTCTGATCGAGGGCGATGATTCATCGATACGGCCGCCGCTCTTCTCTCCCTCAAACCGGACTTCTCTGATGCCCAGCTCCGAAGCCAGGCTCTGAAGCTCGCAGTTCAAGTTTCTCGCGCAGGTCAGGCATTCGAAGGGGTGGTTGGAGAGAAGCATCTCTACAGAAAATCTTCTCGCCTTTCTCACCTTCTCGGTATTCGTATACACAACGAGGTCTTTGGCTGCCGGGGACACACATGCCGCCTGGAGGGTGCGGTTCCCTTCGATCTCAACAAGGCAAACCCGGCAGGCCCCGATGGCCTGGACTTCCGGCAGATAACAGAGTGTGGGTATGTGGACCTTGGCCTCTCGCGCAGCGTCCAGAATTGTGGCCCCTTCCGCAACCTCAACCTTACGACCGTCGATAGTTAAACTTATCATAACGTTTCACGCTCCTTGTCACGTATTATTATCATTCGCTCTCACGCATGTAGCAGTGCAGGCACCTCTTTGCCTCTTCCACCGCGGCATTTGCCTGGTAACCGAGCACTACCTCATTGAAGTTCTTCGCCCTCTTTCCCACGGGAAGATGGGGCATGGGTACCCTTTTGCGTTCCTTCTGGTACTCGGCTTCATCGTAGGTCACGGTCATGCTGATGAGCTGATCGCGGTATGCGTTCATGAGCTTTCCATCGCCGCCCAGGTATTTATCGATAGCCATCGCTGCGTTCTTGCCGTCTGCAACGGCCTCTACGGCTGTCGCCGGACCCCGTACGTTGTCGCCCGCCGCGAAGATTCCCTTTGCATCTGTCGCAAGGGTCTTTTTGTTCACGTCGATAGTGCCGCTTTTCGTCGTCTTGACCCCGTCGCCGTTGAGATAGGAGAGGTCAGGGGCTTGACCGATGGCCGCGATCACCATGTCGGCCTCGACCAAAAATTCGGAGCCCTTTATAGGTTCAGGTGTGCGACGCCCACCCCGGTCGAATTTTCCAAGCGCCATGCGAAAGCATTCCACGCCGGCTAGTCTTCGCGCCTTGGTGGCGATCTTTTTTGGGTTAACGAGGGTATGGATTTTTACACCCTCTTTCTCTGCTTCTTCAATCTCTTCTCTATATGCAGGCATGTCGTCTTTCTCTCTTCGATAGAGAATAGAGACCTCGTCGGCCCCGAGTCTCAAGGCCGATCTCGCCGCATCAATGGCCACATTGCCGCCGCCAATCACGACCACCTTTCCTTCCACCTTCAGGGTCTTCTTGAGGTTGACAGAGCGCAGGAATGTAACGCCGTCCACAACACCCTTTGTTTTCTCGCCCGGCATGTTGAGCTTCTGACCGTTGTGCGCGCCGGTTGCCATGAGAATGGCGCTGTAACCGTCGGCAAAAAGCTTCTTTGTGCTCATTTCTTTCCCGAGCGCCATATTGTATTTGATCTCTACACCGAGATCGGTGATCGATTTTATTTCTGTGTTGAGTATTTCCTTGGGCAAACGGTAATCAGGGATTCCAACGGCAAGCATGCCGCCCGCCACGGGCAGGGCTTCGAACACGGTTACCTTGTAACCCTTAAGTGCCAGGAAATAGGCGCCTGCAAGACCCGCAGGTCCCGCGCCGATGACGGCCACTTTCTTGTCTTTCGGCTTTTCAGGCTGGGGCCGGTATGAAGGGAACCCACCCATGTCCAGGTCCGCGGCAAACCTTTTCAGTGCGCAGATGGAGACGGGCTCGTCGATCTGAGCGCGCCGGCATTTGGTCTCACAGGGACGCACACAAACACGTCCCAAAACAGCGGGGAATGGATTGGCCTCTTTGATGAGCGCTATGGCTTCCTTGAATTTTCCTTCGCTCATGAGCGTAACGTATCCCCATGCGTTCTGGTCCGTAGGACAGGCATTCTGGCACGGTGCGTCGAAAAGCGAGCTGCACACGCCTGCGTTACACCTTTTGTCCTCGATGTGCTCCAGGTATTCCTGTTTGAAGAACCTGAGTGTGGAGAGCACCGGGTTCGGGGCCGTCTGACCGAGACCGCAGAGAGCCGCGTCTTTGATGCGTGTTGAGAGCTCAATCAAGTCATCGATGTCTTGAACTTTCCCCTTGCCCTGGGTGATACGCTTTAAGATTTCCAGCATCCTCTTGGTGCCGATGCGGCAGGGGGGACATTTGCCGCAGGATTCGTGCTGGATAAAATCGAGAAAGAACCGGGCAAAATCAACCATGCAGGTATCTTCGTCGGCCACGATGAGACCGCCAGATCCTACTATGGCCCCGAGCTCGATAATCGATTCATAATCGACGGGCACGTTTAAGTGCTCAATAGGGATACAGCCTCCGGATGGTCCGCCGAGCTGTGCTGCCTTGTATTTCTTGCCGCCTTTGATGCCGCCTCCGATATTGAAAACAATATCCCCGAGCGGGGTCCCCATGGGCACTTCCACGAGACCCGTGTTGTTGACCGCTCCGGCGAGCGCAAACACCTTGGTTCCCTTGCTTTTTTCCGTTCCGTACTGGGCATACCAGTCTGCACCTTTTACGATAATCGCAGGTATGTTTGCGTAGGTTTCCACGTTATTGAGCAAGGTGGGCACATCAAAAAGACCCTTTATAGCCGGAAATGGTGGCCGAGGCCTGGGTTCGCCCCTTTTTCCTTCTATGGACCTCATGAGCGCTGTCTCTTCGCCGCAGACAAAGGCGCCCGCGCCGATCCTGATGTCGAGATCGAAATCGAAACCTGTGTCGAGAATATTCTTTCCCAGAAATTTGTAATCCCGGGCCTGACCTATGGCCCAGTTAAGCCGCTCGATGGCCAGCGGGTATTCAGCGCGCACATAGATGAAACCCTGGTGGGCGCCGATAGCGTAAGCGGCAATGGCCATGGCCTCAATCACGCTGTGCGGATCGCCTTCGAGCACGCTCCTGTCCATGAACGCCCCGGGATCGCCCTCGTCGGCGTTACAAACAACATACTTCACGTCGCCCGCCGCCTGTTGGGTAAATCTCCACTTGAGGCCCGTAGGGAACCCGCCGCCGCCCCTTCCGCGAAGACCCGACTTCAAGACTTCGTTCACGACCTGTTCCGGCGTCATTTCCGTGAGCACTTTGGCGAGGCCGAAATAACCGTCGCGAGCGATATATTCTTCAATATTGAGCGGATTGATGATGCCGCAGTTACGGAGCACTATCTTTACCTGGTCCTTAAAGAAATCCATCTCTTTAAGCGATGAGATTGTCTTGGCGCTGACCGGCTCCTTATAAAGCAGACGTTCTACAATTCTCCCTTTGAGAAGGTGTTCAGACACGATCTCTTCGGCGTCTTCGGGTTTCAGCTTCTGATAGAGTACGCCTTCCGGATAGATGAGCGCGAGGGGGCCAAGATCACAGGAACCGATACAACCGGTCTCGATGATTTTTACCTCATCCTGTAATCCTTTTTCTTTTACTCTATGAACAATAGCGTCCCTTATTTCGCGACAGCCGGAAGAGACACATGCAGCTCCAGCACAAACCAAGACGTGCGCGCGCGTTACCTCCATTGTTGTTCTCCCTCCTTACTCATACTTTTCGATTATTTCCATGGCGTTGGTTGTTTTGACACGTCCGTACACATCCTCATCAACGAGCATAGCAGGGGCCAAACCGCAAGCACCGATGCAGCGGACCACGTCCAGAGAATACCTTCTGTCTTCTGTAGTGTCGCCCACCTTGATGCCGAGTTCTTTCTCGGTCTTTTCGAGAATCTTCTGAGACCCGCGAACGTAGCAGGCCGTCCCCAGACAGACTTTTACGCTGTGTCTCCCCTGGGGCACTGTGGAAAAGAAATTATAGAACGTTATGACCCCATAGACTTCGTTAAGCGAAACGTTAAGCCCTTCGGCAACCATTTCCTGTACCTTCCGAGGCAGGTATCCGAAAAGACCCTGTGCCTTGTGAAGCACCATGATAAGGTCCTGCGGTCTATCTTTGTGCTCGTCAATGATCTCTTGCAGCCTCGGATAGAGCTGCTCCTCCTGAGTCTCGGCGCAATGACATTGGTTTTCCGTGGCCATGATTATCCTCCCTTGATTCCTCTGCTATTATGCGTGTGGTTTATTCTCCCGGCAACACCTTGCCGTCAACCGTACTTCTCTTAAAATAGTGCGTGTGGAGAAGTTTGTGCGATTTTTCTGAATTCGGTTTTTCAAGAAACTTCTCGTACACTGCCAGAACTGAAGGGTTCTCGTGAGAGCGCCGGCGAGGCAACGACTTATCTTCCGCATAAAGCGACTCACCCCTGCGCGCCCTCTTCGCCATGTTACTGCCCCACGACTGGCCGCCGCCGCCCACGCAGCCGCCCGGGCAGGCCATGACTTCTATGAACTGGTATTCACACTTTCCTTCCTTCTCAAGCTGATCCGCTACCTTATTGAGGAGCTCCCGCGCCTTTCCGCAACTGTGCGCCACAGCCACCTTCACCTTGGTGCCTTCGATGTCAATCTCGGCTTCTTTAATGCCTTTGAGCCCCCTCACCGGGGTTATGTCAAGATTCTCAAGTTCTTTTCCCGTGGCAAGGCGATAGGCCGAGCGGAGTGCGGCCTCCATGACGCCGCCTGTCGTGCCGAAAATTGTTCCTGCCCCTGTGTATTCGCCCATGATATCATCGGGCAGCTCGTCGGGCATCTCAGTGAGGTCGAGCCCTGCCTCTCTCATCATGCGGCCGATTTCTCTGGTGGTGAGTACATAATCTACATCCTGATACCCGCTCGCCTTCATCTCGGGCCTCAGGCACTCGAACTTCTTGGCCGTGCAGGGCATGATGGAAACAGAAACGATCTTTTCGGGTGGAATGCCTTTGACCTCGGCATAGTAAGTCTTCGCCAGCGCACCGAACATCTGTTGGGGCGACTTGGCCGTGGACATATGGGGGATCATGTTGTGGAAAAACGTCTCCATAAATTTTATCCATCCCGGACTGCAGGACGTAATGAGTGGCAGGTTCTTTCCCGATTTAAGTCGTGAGAGCAGTTCCGTGCCCTCTTCCATGATGGTCAGGTCAGCGGCAAAGTTTGTATCAAGGACCGCGTCGAAGTTGAGCCTGCGCAATGCTGCGTGCATCTTGCCGCTCACGAGCGATCCCGGCGCCATGCCGAATTCCTCTCCGAGCATGACCCGCACCGCCGGGGCTTCCTGAACTACCACAAATTTATCCGGATCGTGGAGGGCCTCCCAGACCTTCTCCACCTGGCTGTTTTCATAGAGAGCGCCGACCGGGCAGTGTACCACGCATTGCCCGCAGTTGATGCAGACGCTGTTTCCGAGACCCGCGTCAAAGGCGGTGGACAGAAAGGTGTCGGCCCCCCTGTGGTTTACGGCAAGGGCATTTACGGTCTGGATGTTGGAGCACACCTGTGTGCATCGCCCGCAGAGGATGCACTTGTTAGGGTCTCTCACGATGGAGACGCTTGTCCTGTCGATGGGCATCTTCTCTTCGAGCTTGGCGTATTCCACCGCATTGATACCGAGCGTTGCCGAGAGGGTCTGCAATTCGCAGTTGTTGTTTTTTATGCAGGTCAGACAATCTGTGTCGTGATTGGAGAGGATGAGCTCCACGAGCTGTTTGCGCGTGGCCATTACCCTCGGCGTATGCGTATGGACCTTGAAACCTTCGCCGAGCGGCGTCATGCACGACCGCTTGAGTCCGGGTATCCCTTCGATTTCAACCACACAGATTCCGCATTGTCCCCCGGGCGTGAGATCGGGATGATGGCACAATGTGGGGACATTGAATCCGGCTTTGCGCGCCGCGAAGAGTATACTCGTCCCTTCAGGAACCTCCACATCCACATTATTTATCTTGGCTTTTATCATCGTCGTTTAATAACCTCCCTCGAAATGGTCTGCCTTCAAGCCCTCTATCCAACCCGCGCGTAAATCTCGTCACCGAAATATTTCAGAGAACTGGAAATAGGCAAATACAAAGACTGGCCCAACGGACAGAAGGATGCGTCACGCATAACTTCAGAAATTTTGACGAGCTTCCCGATGTCCTCTTTGGCTCCTTTTGACTTTGCCACGCGCTCAATGATTTTTACGAGCTGGGCCGTGCCCAGTCTGCAGGGCGCGCAGTGTCCGCATGATTCATGTTTGAAGAAGTGAAGCACGCTCTCAAGCATGTCTACGATATCTGCCCCCTCATCCATGACGAGGATCGCCCCGGAGCCGAGAACTGCCGCGTACTCCTTCAGGTTCACGAAGTCCATCCGAACATCGAGCATCTCGGGCCCGAGAAAGGCGCCCGCAGCGCCGCCGATCAAAGCGCCTTTGAATTGTTTTCCGTCTTTGATGCCTCCGGCATATTCATAGATGATATCGCGCAGGGTGGTTCCCATTTCCGCCTCGATGAGGCCGGGTGTTGCCACATTGCCGATGATGGTAAAAACTTTGGTGCCGGGGCATTTATCGGTTCCGTAGCCACGAAACCAGGACGCTCCGTGCTCTATAATTTCCGGCACATTGCCGAGAGTTTCCACGTTGTTCACCACGGTCGGTTTGTTCCAGAGACCTTCCGTGACCGGATAGGGCGGCTTGTTCCTTGGGTGTCCCCTCTTTCCTTCCAGAGACTCAATGAGCGCCGTTTCTTCGCCGCAGACATAAGCGCCGGCGCCTTTCATGACCGTTATATCGAATCCGAAGCCGCTCTCTAAGATATTGTCGCCGAGCAGTCCATACTCGCGGGCCTGTGCGATGGCCTTTTCCAGACGTTCGATAGAGAGCGAGTATTCGCCCCGTATGTAGACAAAACCCTTGCTCGCCCCCACAGCATAGCCGGCGATGATCATGCCCTCGATGAGCTTGTGGGGATCGCCTTCCAGAATGAGCCGGTCCTTGAAGGTCCCCGGTTCGCCTTCGTCGGCGTTGCAGATAATATACTTGATCGTGCCCTGTGCCTTGCGGGCAAAATCCCATTTCATGCCCGTGGTGAAGGCCGCACCGCCGCGGCCTACAAGACCGGATTTCTTGATCTCGTCGATGACGCCCTCCGGCTTCAAGACAAAGGCCTTTGCGATCGCCGCATAACCTTCATTGGCGATATATTCGTCGATACTCTCAGGATTGATAATACCGCTATTTCTCAGAACAATGCGGGGCTGTTCTTTGAGAAGCCCTGCCTTTTCTTTTCTGACCACATGCTGTTTCGGCAGCTCGGTGAGAAGAAGCCTCTTCAACTGGCGACCCTTGAGAAGATGCTCCTCCACAAGCTGGGGTACGTCTTCAACGGTGACTTTGCCGTAATAGACGCCCTCGGGATATACGACGATCACGACCCCCTGGCCGGTCACCCCGATACTTCCCGTTTCGAGTACGGCAATCTCATCCGATAACCCCTGTTTCGCAATTTCATCAACCAGGGCCTTTTCCACAGCGCGGGCGCCCGCCATGATGGTCCCCGCATCGATACTTATCAACACGTGATTTCTTACGAGATTCATAGTTCTTTTCTCCTCTTTCCCAGGATGGAATCGACCTTCTCCGGTGTAAGATTGCCGAACATCTCGTCGTTAAGCATCATCGCCGGTGCCACGCCGCAAACCCCAAGACAGCTTGTGGTTTCCAGGGTGAACGCGCCGTCGTTAGTGGTTTCTCCGATATTTACCTTGAGCGCCCCCTTCAAGTAATCAAGAAGCGACTTTGATCCCATGAGATGGCACGGGGGAGAATCGCAGAGACGTATAATGTTTCGTCCCCTCGGTTTTAAACTGAACATGGTATAGAAGCTTGCAACGCTGTGCACGTAGCTGTAAGGTACATTCAAGTAATCTGCGCATGAAATTATATCACTTTTGTCGAGATAATGCAGGGGGTTGTTATCCTGGAGATCATGGAGGATGTAAAGGATATTGTCCGGGGTTGGTTTGAACTTTCTTAGGATTGCCTCTTTGTCCACGGCAGGCGACCTCCTTTACCGTATTTAGATTGCAAATTCAGACACGGGGTTACCGTTCACCACGTGTTCCGCTACCACACGTTTGGTTTTCTCAACATTCATGTTACCGTAAACCACCGGGGGTTTGCCTTCCTCAAAGACCTCAACCATGGGTTCCTGGGAGGCAAGGCCTTTCTCGCCCGTCTGCGTTACGATCACATCGCCTAAGTTCCTCCGGCTGACTTCCTCAATAAACGTCTTGAGCACGTCTCGCGCGCCGGCGGCGATGCCGCTCGTGCCCATTCCAACGACAATCCTTATCCTTGCCTGTTTTTGTCTCAGTTCGACGTCTTTTTGAGCCTTTTCCCTGATTTTCTTGAGTTCTTCTAGATTCATCGACCCCTCCTTATAAGCTGAATTAATCTATTATGATTTACAGGTACGCGTCAAGATATTTAATGAAAAATTTCACTACCTCTGGATCGTTCAGAGGTACATCTCCGAGAGTGGCTCTCATGGCCGCCGTATCAAAGACTAACGCCTTCTCGTTGACCGCATAACTGAACAGAAAATCGATGCCGGGATTCCCCACAACGAGGACGAGAATGGTGTCCTTGAGTTTTCCCATGGGTGGCAGATCAGGATGGTTGAGTCGAAACGACGCCCATATGTCTACCCCGTGGCCCACCTCGCTCGTCAGAGAAAAACTCCCCCCGGTTGTCTCGGCGGTGCCCTTGAGCAGGGGAATGCCGAGCCCCACCTTTTTACCCGTCTTTGTTGAAAAGAAGGAATCCTGGACTTTCTTAATCATATCGCTATCCATGCCCACTCCATCGTCCTTGAAATGGAGGGTCAAGAGTGCTTTTTTCGGATCGGCCGTAATGGAAATCTCTATATGTTTGGCTTTTGCCGCTATCGCGTTCATCGCGATATCCATTACATGAGAGGCGATTTCATCCATCATAGGGTTCTTGCTCCCTCACCTGAGACGCCCCGCGCAATTGAGCGCTCGTTGTGCGCCGTATTAGGATCCACAATAGGGCTTCTCTCACTCATTTCTTTGCGCACCCAAAGTCTTTAATGCCCCTGCGATCTCGCGACAGGTGGGCTCATCCATCGTAAGCGTGATGCTTTTACGGCCGATGTCGGCCACGTAATGGGCGTCCGAAAAACTTACAAGCGGGATATTCTTTCGCATAACAAGGGGTAAAAGGCCTCGCGCACCCTCGGGGTTACGTACCTCAAGGGCATCGAAGGGGATATTTTCAGGCACGAATCCGATCTGACTTATAATGCTGAACGTAGCGCTGTCTATGTGCGAAGGGATTGCAAGCCCTCCCATAGATTTAATGAGATTGGCAGCGGTATCGATCGATATTTGCGCGGAATTGATAAGGAGCCTCGGCTCGGACCGGACAATCTCGTTCTCTGTGTCCACCACAATCTGGTCACCGTAGAAATCCACATCGTTTTCCACATCGGGCAAAAGATCGTAGACCTTCTTTTGAAAATCAAAGGCCACTTCGTATGTGTCAAAAATGGCAAGTAGATGTATCTCCTCGAGGGTCTGAAGTTCCATGCCGCAGAGCACGGTGAGACCCTGCATCTTGCCCAGTTTCTGCGCGTAGAAGCTATTTTCCGTCATGTTGTGATCGGTGATGGCGATGACGTGAAGACCTACCTCACGCGCTTTTTCAACGATGTTTCTCGGGGACATATCCAGGCTGCCACATGGGGAAAGCGTTGAATGGATATGAAGATCGCAGGAAAATACCCTCACGGGCCGCTAACCCTTCCTTAATGCGTTATAGATAAGCCCTGAGATCTCGAAGGCGGATTGCTGGCACCGGATCATGGCGATATGTTCTTCCTGCGCCTTATCTACGACGTCTTTATCGAGCTCGAGGCCGCGGGGGATAACGATGGCCGCAACATCCTTCAATTTCGCCACGCCGAGGATGTTAATGTGTCTCTGAATGGTAATCCAGACTGCGTCATCGCCGATGTTGGCTATGACATCTGAGAGCAAATCCGATGTGTATCCCGATCGTATCTCTCGCTCCATATTGGTATTGCCGGTGAGCACTTCAAGGCCAAGGGCACTGACTAATTGGGCGACCGTCATGATATCTTTCCTCCGCGTTTTTGAGATCTGCCGCTTGAATGGCATGGGCTTTCGGTCAATCTTCGTGACTTCTATTTCTTTTCTTGTTTTTTTGAATTATCTGCCATGGCCGGCGGTACGATCCTGGCCAGGTCAAGTATTTGTTCCGCCAGCGTCTTTACCCGTTCCCTCAGTTTGATGGCGCAATCGGTCTCGAAGGCCAGGCCTCGAATCATGTCCTCGGCGAATGCACGACAACTGGGCGAACCGCAGGCCCCACAATCGAGTCCCGGCAGCTCGTTCGTGATTTGATCGAGACGCTCCATCATAACCAGGGCCTTCGACACATCCTGGTCAAGTGTCATAATCGATTTAGGCACAATCGGCTCCGTTGATTCGAAATGCCCCTGCTCGTATATGCTTAAGAGGTCCTTTTCGCTGAAATAGGGCTCTTTCGGCGTACCGTTGCGCTTGATCAACTCTCTGAGTCTCACCCTGCCGACGAAGAGATTCTCGATATTCAACGGACCACCCACACATCCGCCGGTGCAGGCTTGCAGTTCGATGAAATCCACGTCTTTCAACTCGCCGCGCTCGATCTCCTCGAGAAGGCTGATCACATTATGGATACCGCTCACGGCAAGCGTTGTGCCCACATCGATGTTTTTCGATTCTCCGGTCACGTATCCCCAGGCCATTCCAAGATTGGTGGCCTTCTGTAACGGCCTCGCGCCTTTATGTTCCGGGTCTTTGCCAAGATTCTTGACCACGTCCTTATAGATGAGATTAACGCCGATCACCCCATTCACGGCCGAATGTTTGGTGGTCATGGGCTGTTTGACCTCTGTAACTTTGGCGGGACAGGGAGAAACGAAGAAGGCCCCGATCTCGTCATAGGCGATGCCGGTCTTTTTGACCGCCACTTCTTTGGCAAGTCTGGCCGCCACTTCCATGGGGGTGAGAACGTGTGTCGCCTGTTCGAGCAGGTCGGGAAACTTAATCTGCATGAGCCTGAGCACCGCGGGACAGGCAGAAGAAAAAACCGGATGCTTGCCCCTTCTCTCGGCGAGCTGGCGATGCACAATAAACGCTACGATCTCTGCGGCAAGGGCCACTTCATAGACTTCGTCGAACCCCACATGAACGAGGGCGCTCAGGATATCGTCCACATTGCCCAGGTCCTTAAACTGCGCGAAGAAGGACGGCGCCGGCAGGGCAATATTGTACTTGTATTCGGCGAGTCTCTCGAGCGTGTCGGTGAGCGCTATCTTTGCATGGTTGGGGCAGAACCTTATGCATTCCCCGCAGTCGATACAGCGCTCTTCCATGATGGTCGCCTTGCCGTCGTGCACGCGGATGGCCTCCATGGGACAACGTTTGATGCAGTTCGTGCAGCCCTTGCATTTTTCAACATCGAGTGTCACGGAATGAAAACGTTTCGACATACCTGCCTACCCTGAACTCTCGGGATCTTTGGGGCTGAAATAGACTTTTGCCTTGAGTGTGGTCCCCTGGCCGACCCGTGAATCGATGGTGAGTTCGTCAGAGCACTGTTTGATATTGGGCAGTCCCATGCCGGCCCCAAAACCCATTTCCCTCACCTCGTAAGGGGCGGTCGAATACCCTTCCTGCATGGCAAGGTCGATGTCGGGGATCCCTGCTCCCTGATCGCTTGTTTGAATGGACACGCCTTCCGCGTCGATTTGAACCGTGAGCAGTCCGTGGTGTGCGTGGATCGCCACATTCATAGCGGCCTCATAAATGATGATAGCTATTTTCTTTATGATATCCTGTTTCAGGCCTATCTGCTGCAACGTCTTTTTGACTTTGGAAGCGGACTCCCCTGCCATGAAGAAATTCTGTTCCCCTATGGGGAATTCCAGAGTGATCTGGGGTGTGTATTGCAGCGTGTCCACCATGGCAGAGCTTAATCAACGGGGATCTTCTTGTCGCCCCGGATACCGTTTGTGAAGAGCCGTCCGCAACATTCATAGATGAGGTGAGGAGTTGAAAGAAGTGGGACATTATTCAGCTTTCCGCTTTTGATGACCGCTTCTTCGGGCTTTTTTCCACCTACGAAGATCACGCCGCTTGCGTCCATCACCTGGGCGGTGTGTATGACATGCGCGTTCGTGAGCGACGTAATGAGCAGGGATTGGGGGTTAACGTAGAGCAGCATTTCGCTGATGAGGTCGCAGGCAAAACAGGCCTTTACTTCCCGATCAAGAGAATCGGCACAGCAGAGCACCTGTGCGTCGAGGATTTTTGCAATATCTTTCAGTTTCATATCTCAATCCGCTTGGTTAATTTCGCCGTCGGCCTCGCCTTAAGGTAATCAGGTCGGGCATACGGGGGCACCCTAACATATCAGGATTTCCCTGGCCTCTCCCTTACTGTCTTGCCCGGATTCGGAACGAATTTCTGCGAATATGTTTTGAAAGAGAAGAGATTCACCTGTGGAAAAAGTATAGATAAATTCTCAGCCGATGTCAAAGGTTTGTCTCGCCCGGAGAAAACGGGGTAGAACGTAAGCGAAGCCCAACCGCGTGGCTCATGAGGACATCGGGAGAAGTAGCCTCCCCGCATGATGAAGCGAGGGTCAATTCCGATTTGAAGCAGGTAAGGACCCCAAACCATGGCGCCCGGCGAATTTTAGCGATAGGGCTTGCAGGAGGAATCGATCACCGTTTATTACCGCAATCAACGCAAAAGACCCGAAAACCCTTGAATATTTACCGTGTTTTGTGCTAAAATAAGTGTAAGGAATTATGAATCTGCTTCGCACATGCCGCACCGGATTTTATCTCTTACCAATGCTGCAATAGAAGCTGCATAAACTGAATAACGAACCAAGAAGGAGGAAGTATGATTCACGGAACGCAACAGGATTTCTTCAACGCCACGGATTACTTTATTGACCGCAATATCCGCCAGGGCCGCGGCAATAAGGTTGCGGTGTATACGGAATATCGCAATTACACCTACAATGACATTCAAAAAATGGTCAATAAGACCGCAAATGGCCTGCGCGAACTGGGCGTTCGCGTTGACGATCGAGTCATGATTCTCATGCTCGACGTGCCTCAGTTCTATGCCATGTTCTACGGTGCCATTAAAATCGGGGCCGTACCGATCCCCGTTAACACCATGCTCACCCCTGAAGATTATGAGTATTACCTGAACGACAGCCGGGCGCGGGTGCTCGTGGTTTCGGAGCCGCTCGTTCCTCTGGTTATGAAGATCACGGGCGACCTCCGTTATCTGCGCGATCTTATCATTATCGATGAGAAACAGGGCGCCTTTATCCCGTTCAAACAGAAATACAGGCACGCACCCGAGACCATCAAGACGGAGTTTACCACCAGAGATGACGTGGCTTTCTGGCTTTATAGCTCAGGCTCAACCGGTTCCCCCAAGGGCGCCATCCATTCACACTATGATATGGTGGCCGTTTCAGAATCTTTCGGACAACACGTGCTTAAGCTCACTGAAGATGATATCCTGTTCTCGGCTGCACGGCTCTTTTTTGCTTACGGTCTCGGTAATTCCGGATACCTACCTTTTTCCGTTGGGGCATCTGTCATCCTCAACGCACAGGCGCCGAAGCCCGAAAGCGTTTTCGAATACCTCAAGCAATATCGCCCCACGGTGTTCTTCGGTATACCCACGCTCTACGGTCAAATGCTTGAGTACAAAGAGAAGGAAGACAAAGAGAAAGGGACGACCCCCGACCCGAACGGAAACCATGAACTCTCCTCGGTACGCATCTGCACCTCAGCCGGCGAGGCACTACCGCCTGACATACTGGTCCGCTGGAAGAAACGTTTCGGCATCGAAATCTTAGACGGCATAGGGTCCACGGAGATGCTCCACATATTCATTTCCAACCAGCCGGGAGACGTGAGGGCGGGATCCACCGGTAAACCGGTGCCGGGTTACGAGGTAAGACTTGTTGACGAGGAAGGCAGGGACGTTCCCAAGGGAGAAATAGGCATGCTCCTCGTAAAAGGTGGAAGCGCCGCGCAACAATACTGGAGAAAAAGAGAGAAGACGCGAGCAACCATGCAGGGTGAGTGGATCAATACCGGAGATAAGTATTATGAAGACCAGGATGGCTACTACTGGTGTGCCGGTCGCGGCGACGACATGCTGAAGGTGGGCGGTATCTGGGTCTCTCCTGTTGAAGTGGAGAATTGTATCATGGAACATCCCGCCGTGTACGAAGTGGCCGTGGTAGGTCATGCCGATGAAAAGGGTCTCGTCAAACCCAAGGCATTTGTGGTCCTCAAAGAAGGTCAGAAGGGAACAAAAGAACTGGCCAAAGAGATACAGCAGTGGGTCCTCGACAAAATGGCCAAGTATAAATATCCGCGCTGGGTTGAATTTGTTAAGGAGCTTCCCAAGAGTTCGACGGGTAAGATCCAGAGGTTCAAACTCCGCTAAGCCTTAGCGCAAAAAACCAATGAAATCATCAGCCCCTGTCACCAAACAGGGGCTGAATTTTTATCTTAAGGGTTGGGCGATCGGTATCGGTGTTTCTTTCGTGTCATCTTATCATCGACATTTCGGTGGTTTTTTTCTATAATGATACTCTTCCGTACCGTTCGTAACACTTGTGGTACCACCACATAATTGAAGGGGAAGACTTTGGCTACTCGCTCTGAAGAATCCGGATATTTGTTTCCAACCGTCAAGGATATTCCCAAACGGTTCGTTTTGCCCCATCCCATAGTGAACGTACGATATCTCGTCGGCGGCTCACTCAAGAGCTGGGACGGGCCGACAGAGGAAGTATTCTCGCCCATATGGGTTGAAGGCCCGATAGGCCCCGGTCCGCTAAAGCTCGGAAGTCATCCTCTTGTCAACGAGACTACCGCGTTAGAGGCCCTGGACGCGGCCTGCCACGCCTTCGACGAGGGCAAGGGCGTCTGGCCCTCTCTTTCCGCTACGCGACGGATCGAACACGTCGAGGCCTTCGTTTCCGCCATGAAACAGAAGAAAAGTCAGATCGCAAGGCTCATCATGTGGGAGATTGGCAAAACCTATGATGATGCAATCAAAGAATTCGATCGGACCGTTGCCTACATCCGGGGTACGATAACCGCACTGAGAAGGCAAGAGCGTAAGGCGAACCGAACAGTTTGTGAACAGGGCATCGTGGGAAGAACTAGACGGGCGCCGCTCGGGGTCGCGCTCTGTATGGGGCCCTTTAATTATCCCCTTTATGAAACGTTCACCTTTGTCGCTCCAGCGCTCCTCACCGGAAACACGGTCATTTTCAAACCCCCGAGATACGGGTCTCTCATTTTCGCCACGCTTCTCGAGGCGCTCTGCGATGCCTTTCCGCCCGGAGTTGTGAACCTGATCTTCGGGGAGGCCCGGAGGATAATACCGCCACTTATCAGATCAGGCCGGGTCGATGTGCTCGCCTTTATCGGCACCAAACACATAGCCGATCAATTGAAAGGCTTCCATCCGAGGCCACAGCGATTGACGAGCATCCTGGGTCTCGAGGCCAAGAACCCTGCCATCATACTTCACGACGCTGATCTCAATGTAACGGTCAGGGAATCTGTTATGGGGGCGCTCGGCTTTAACGGCCAGCGCTGCGCTGCGCTAAAGATATTCTTCGTGCACAGAAGTATTGTCGAGGATTTCCTCAAAGGCATGAGCCACGAAATGGAAAAGCTCAAATCCGGTATGCCCTGGGAAAAGAACACATTCATAACGCCTCTTATCGAACCGGACAGGGCAGCATACTTAACGCAACTTGTACAAGACGCCACCCGGTTGGGAGCAAAAATCCTCCGCGGCTCCCATCCCGACAGGAATCTTCGCCTCTATGAGCCCGCGATCCTCTATCCGGTAAGTAAGAACATGAGGATTTATCACGAGGAACAGTTCGGTCCCCTCATTCCTGTTGTGCCCTACGACGATATCGAAGAACCGCTGCGGTATGTGAGCGCCTCCGGTTACGGACAACAGGCAAGCGTCTTCGGGAGAGACGCGGAGGCGCTCGCTACACTCGTCAACCACCTGTCCCACCAGGTGAGCAGGATAAATATAAACTGCAAGTGCCAACGAACGCCCGATGAGTTCCCCTTTACCGGGAGAAAGGATTCGGCTCAAGGCGTTCTTTCGATCTCCGAGGCCCTTCTCGCTTTCACAACCCCCTTATGCATCACCACACGAAACACGGCGCCGGACAGCGGGCTATTCTTTAACGTAACCGGAGAGAAAACCCCGGTCTGAGTCTCGTTCCCGGCTCATCGGTGTGGCGCTTAATGGAAAGGTTGGCTATTTCCTCTTGATCTCGGCGAGCAATTTCATGAGTTCGCCCGCCTCGGGAGAGTTGATCCCATATCGGGACACGGCCTTTTCGAGGTTGGTCCGCGCGAGGGAGAGATTACCCGTGGCTAAATAGTATCTGCCGAGATACTCGTATCCGTGCGCCTCCTGACCGGTGCGGCCATAGAGCATACCGAGCCGGTAATATATCTCCGGAAAGATGGTCCCGTAAGTAGTAAGTCCCTTGAGGGACGAAATGGCGGCATCGTTTATCCCCAAGCCATCATACGCCTTAGCGAGAAAGAAGTGCTCGATCGGATCCGTGCCATTTTTCAGCACCTCAACGGCTTCCCTGAACTTCCGGGCATTGACGAGCATCTCTCCGAGGAAAAGGCTCTTAAAGGCCGACCCGTTCTCTCCCGCGATCCGAACCGACGCTTCGCTGTCGCCCTTTAGGGCGTATATGAGGCTCACCGCATAGTTGTTAACCGGGTTGTCTTTGTCTTTCAGGTAGCGGTTCGCAAGCATATCGTCGATACTTGTACCCGGTGGCCGGTGAAGGATGTTCGCACGTACGACGAGGTAAGGAAAGAACGGCCAATCGGGAACCACTCTGTTTACGCCCCATATGCTCTCAAGGGCCACGATCCTTGCTTCGTGATAGGGGTGGGTGAGTAGATATTGGGGAAGCATTTTATCGCCGCCCGTTCCCGTTGCCCGGAGTTTTTTGAGAAATTCAACGGTACCCAGCGGGCCGTATCCGGTCTTGTCTGCGATGATCGCGCCCTCTCTGTCGGCCTCTTCCTCGTCTTCACGGGTGAATTGCAGCGACATGGCCTGGGCGCCGGCTGCGCCTGAGGTGATAACAGCTGCGGGCGTCTGACCCGCGCCGACAAGCATGCCGAGGAGCATGGTGGAGAGCATTCCGATATTGATGTATTTCTGCTTTTCCATCATTTTGGCCACATGCCGTTTCTTGATATGACCAAACTCATGTGCAAGCACGCCGGCCAATTCCTCCTCTTTGTCACAGAGGGCTATAAGGCCTGTGGTCACATACACATACCCGCCCATGGTCGTGAACGCATCGAGCATCGGCGCATCGATGATTGTGAGCGTAACGGAAAAAGGCAGGGCCGCTTTGGCCTCCAGCTTCTCTTTGATCGTATTGAGGTATAGCGAGATATACGGATCGTTATTCACCGGAGCAGACCGCACGATCTCCCGATAGATCTCTTTTCCGTATTTTCTTTCTTCGTCGTCGGTAATGGCGAGCACTACTGAGGAACACGCGAACCAAAGAATCAGCGTGGCGGTGAATATTGTTTTGTATGGAACCTTCATCAGATACGGTTGGCTTTTCTGGTCTTCTTCGCTCTGATCTTCTTTATGGCAGGGATCTTGGGTCCTCTCTTTGGCCGGTAAGAGGCGAGGCTCGGCGAGCCTGCTCTTGCAAGACGCAATTCCCGGTCGGTAGGCAGCACTGTGTAAAGGTTCTTCAGTATCTCCACGCTGTCGCCCCAGAGATTGCGGCTTCCGAGTAAGGCGAGAATGTAAACCCTCCCGTCTTTTTCAAAAGCACCCACGTAGCTGTGTTTGGACGATCTCGTATAGCCCGTCTTGCCGCCGATAGTGGGTTCGAAACAGAACAGCAGTCGATTGTGGTTCTTATACTCCACGCGTCGCGGGGTGTCCTGAAAAAGAAAATATCTCGTGGTAATCAGTTCCATAAACCTCTTGTCCAGGAGAGCCTCTTTGAAAATCAGCGCAAGATCGTAACATGTGGTGTACTGATCAACGGCCGGCAGTCCCGAGGCATTCTCGAAGTGCGTGTCCGTTGCGCCGAGCTGTGCCGCCCGCTCGTTCATCATGACTGCAAACCTTTGTTCGGTTCCCCCCACATACGTTGCAAGCGAATAAGCGGCATCGTTGGCCGACTCTACCATGGCGCCCTTCATAAGATCCCAGGACTTATACTGCTTTCCCGGAACAAGATTCATTTTTGACCGGGGTATTTTGAGGACCGCCCTATCGGGGGTGATGGGCTCGTTTCCTTCCAGTTTTTCCAGGGCAATAAGCGTTGTCAGGACCTTTGTTGTGCTTGCCGGCGCAAGTCTTTTGTAATAGTCCCTTCCGGCTATGATCTCAAGACTATCCTTCTCTATGAGAATATAGGACGGTGCCGTAATGGGGCCATTTGACTCGACCGCGTGAAGGGTAAAAGGAAAGAGCAAAAATAGGACCAGAACAAAACGCATCGTAATCATTCTAACCTATTTGATCTTTTCTGACAACCGGTTTTGAAGCATATCTACCGATTTCCCTTCCTTTTGGGCGAGTTTTCTTATAAAATTATGCATGGTTTTTGTGAAGAGAGCAGTTAATGGTGTGTCCCTTGTTAGTCTCAGCCTTTTAGTCGCCGCTGCGATTTTAGTCGCTATCGCGCCCGTGTGCCACGCTGTGGGCGATGTGGGGATTGTCATAGAGCGGGCACAGCCGGGCCAAATCGAAAAATGTCCTTACTGCGGTAAGTTCATCAACGTGAAGACGATCCACACTGATGCGGAGAAGATAGTCAAAACGAAACTGGAGCAGGCATTGACGAGGCACGGTGTGGGATTTAAAGAGGGCAAAGAGAAGCAGCCTTACATTAACGTGCTTATTTACCGATTCCAGGAGAGACAGGGTGGCAATTTCTCCGTGGAAGGGCCGGCAAGCATCGGTCTCCATATGCATCTTATCGAAAGCAACGTTGTGAAGCGAACATTTGTTTTTGACGAAGACCAGCAGGCATTGACGCAGAACATACTGAATATTGGCAAGTTCCTCAAAAGAGGTGCCAGATGGATCACCATGGATGAACTTGCTCAGGAAGGGATCGATGCGGGGACAGATTATCTCCTCGAGATATTGCAATGAAAGCACTTTTCGCAATGGACCTCATGGGCGGCAAAAGCGTAAGGCTCATGAAAGGCGATTTCACCAAGGTCACCGTCTATAGCGACAACCCTGTAGAAAAAATCCAAGAGATGATACAAAGGGGTGCCCGTGATTTCCATATCATAGATCTTGACGGGGCGAGGATGGGGCGGAAGGTACACCATAAGGTCATAGAACAGATAAGACAAATGGTGACAGGTTACATGGAAGTGGGCGGAGGCGTGAGAGAGCTCGAGGATATCAATTATTATCGCGATATGGGGTTGAACGGCATCATCGTGGGCACGAGAGCTCTCGAGGATGACGCGTTTTTCAAGGCTTTAGGCGCCTTCGGCAACATTATTCTCGGACTTGATCTTTTTCAAGGAAAGCCCATGGTTCGAGGCTGGAAGAGGGCCGTGAATAGAGACGTTGAGGAAGTTCTTGACGCCGCCAAACAAACTGGCGTCATGGCCGTCTTATGTACAAGCATAGAACGGGACGGCATGCTCACAGGTCCCGACTATGCCGGTCTTAAGATGCTCGCGGCCATAACAGACCTCCCTCTTATCGCCTCCGGAGGCGTGACGACGATTGACGACGTGAAGCGGCTTAAAGATACGGGGGTCTTTGCCACGATTCTCGGAAAGGCGGTCTACGAGGGCCTGATTAAAATCGAAGAGGCAATCGCCTATGCTGACTAAAAGGATCATCCCCTGTCTCGATGTGAAAGAAGGCAGGGTGGTAAAAGGCACCAATTTTCTTGAGCTCAAGGACGCCGGCGACCCCGTGGAAAATGCCAAGGCATATGAGGAACAGATGGCTGATGAGCTCTGTTTCCTCGACATAACCGCATCTCATGAGAAGCGAAAAACCATCATAGATGTGGTCGAGAGAGTCGCCCACGAGGTCTTCATGCCGCTCACCGTGGGCGGAGGCATCACGAGTATCGATGACATCCGTCAGACCTTGCGCGCCGGGGCAGATAAGGTGACTGTCAATACAGCCGCCGTGGAGAGGCCTTCCTTCGTCAGGGAATCGAGTGAGATCTTTGGAAGCCAGTGTATCTGCGTGGCCATTGATGCCAAGCGCCGAGAAGAGGGCTTTGAAGTTTACACATATGGGGGGCGTAAACCCACAGGGGTAGATGCCGTTCAATGGGCAAGACGCGTGGAAGAGCTCGGCGCCGGGGAGATCCTCCTCACGAGCATGGATAGGGACGGCACCAAGATAGGGTTTGACATCGAGTTGACGAGGACCATCTCTGAATCCGTACGTATACCGGTTATCGCCTCCGGTGGTGTAGGCACGCTTGAACACCTCTATGAGGGCCTGGTTGACGCAAAGGCGGACGCGGTGCTCGCTGCATCGATCTTTCACTACCGGGAATTCACAGTCATCGATGCAAAGAGATATTTACGTGAGCGAGGCGTCAACGTCAGGCTGTAAGCGTAAGCCGGGGCGTCTTACGGGTACGAGATAAAATCCGTTCTTAACGAACAATAATGATTACAGGAGAATCCATGGAAGAGAATGTTAAGTGGGATGATCGAGGACTCGTGCCGGTCGTGGTGCAGGACTTCACAACCAAGGATGTTCTTATGGTGGCCTACATGAATCAAGAGGCGTTTGACCTCACCCTCAAAACCAATAAAGCACACTATTATTCGCGGTCAAGAAAGAAGATATGGCTCAAGGGAGAAACGTCCGGACATACACAGGAGATCAAGTCTGTCCGCATGGATTGCGACGAGGACGCCCTGCTCATTGTAGTCGACCAGAAAGTAGCTGCCTGCCATACGGGATACTGGAGCTGCTTTTATCGTATCTGGAACAATGGATGGAAAGTCGTGGGCAAGAAAATATTCAACGAGAAAGAGGTCTATGGGGATACAAAGACCGCTCACTAGGCTCCTTGAGAGCGTTGTAACATGCTTATATGTGGGATATCTTCCATTGGCGCCGGGCACATATGCGTCGGCGCTCGCTGCGGCTGCCATCTATCTTTTTCCTTCGGTCTTTGGCAATATGCTTTTCGTGGCCTCTTTCGTTCTTTTTTCCATGATATCCGTTGAGCTTTATCCCTACGAGGGCCGCGACCCCGGCTACATCGTGATCGATGAGCTCGCAGGCATGTGGGTTACGCTAGCCGGCCACAGAATAACCCTTCTCAGGACAGTCATCGGTTTCGCCCTTTTCAGACTTTTTGATATTGCCAAACCATTTCCCATAAGGCATGCGGAGCGGGTCAAGGGAGGCGCCGGCATAGTGGCCGATGATGTGATCGCAGGGGTCTTTGCGAGTCTCATTCTTGCAGTGCTTGGACGGTACCTGTGACGTTAGAGGAAAAGATCGGTGAACGTTTAAGCAAGGGGTCTCTCACGGTGGGGCTCGCCGAGTCCTGCACCGGGGGGCTCGTCGCGGAAAGGCTTACCCGTGTGCCGGGCGCTTCTGACTATTTTGAAGTGGGCGTTGTTACGTACAGCAATAGATCGAAGACGAGGCTGATTGCCGTACCCCAGGAGGTGATCGCCGAGAACGGCGCAGTGAGCGCCATTGTAGCCGAGTTCATGGCGCGAGGCGTGCGCGAGATGGGGGCGGTTGATATCGGTCTTTCCATAACCGGCATTGCGGGGCCCTCCGGAGGAAGCCCCGAGAAACCCGTGGGAACGGTATTTATGGGACTTGCCACAGAAAAAGGGGTATATGCAAAGAAACTTTCCTTGGCCGGCAGCAGACAGGAGATCCGATACCAGGCCTCGGAAGAGGCCCTGCTCATGCTTCTCGATTACCTCGAAGGCAGGCCCCTGTGAGAGCCTTTCTCGCCCTTGAACTTCCTGCCGAGATAAAAGAGTATCTGGCGGTCTACACCAGGAACCTGTCGAAGAGCATCCCTCAAGTAAAATGGGTCAAGCCCGAAGGGCAGCACGTAACGCTCAAGTTCTTTGGTGAGATCGCAGAGGACAGGGCACAGGAAATAGGGGCGGCGCTCGCGGGCCTGGAAAAGAATCACGTCTCTTTTATCGTCGGCCTGAATAAGACCGGTGCCTTCCCCGATCTCAAGCGGGCCAGGGTCATCGTGGTTTCTTTTCAAGAAGGGGTTGACAATGCACAGGCGATATTTCATGATATAGAAAACCGGCTCTCTACCCTGGGAATAGAAAAGGAAAAAAGGCCATTTATCCCTCATGTTACCCTGGGAAGAATAAGGGTGCCGGCACCGTTATTAAGAAGAGATATGCTTCCTCTAGAAGAAAAAAGGTTCTTTTTGGAGAGCCTTGTTCTTTACCGAAGCACCTTAACGCGGGAAGGGGCAACATATACGCCGCTTCAAATAATTAAACTTGAAAGGAATCTTGAATGAAAAAGGGAGGCAGCGACGTGAAAGAAGATACGAGCAAGAGGGAAGAAGGCAACAAGACAAAGGCCATAGACATGGCGGTGACCCAGATCGAGCGGCTCTTCGGCAAAGGCTCTATCATGAAGCTCGGCGAGAAGCCAATTGAAGCGGTCCCCGTGGTCTCCACAGGCTCTATCGCCCTCGACATAGCTCTGGGAATCGGCGGTCTTCCCAGGGGACGGGTCATTGAGATTTACGGCCCTGAGGCCTCAGGCAAGACGACCCTCGCGCTTCAGGTCGTTGCGGAAATACAGAAGCAGGGGGGCGCCGCTTCCTTTATCGATGCGGAACACGCACTCGATGTGGCCTATGCCAAACGCATAGGTGTCAATACGGATGACCTTCTGATCTCGCAACCGGACACAGGAGAACAGGCCCTTGACATTACAGAGATCCTGGTGAGAAGCGGAGGTGTGGACATCGTGGTGGTGGACTCTGTGGCGGCGCTCGTGCCCAGAGCGGAGATTGAAGGCGAAATGGGGGATGCGCACATGGGGCTGCAGGCCCGGCTCATGTCTCAGGCGCTCCGCAAGCTGACGGCAACGATCAGTAAGTCCATGACTACCGTAATCTTTATCAATCAGATCAGACAGAAGATCGGGATCATGTTCGGAAATCCCGAAACCACTACCGGTGGTAACGCCTTGAAGTTCTATTCGTCTGTTCGCCTGGACATCAGACGCATCGCATCCATAAAGGACGGGCAGGAGGTCGTTGGCAGCAGAACCCGGGTGAAGATCGTGAAAAACAAGCTGGCCCCGCCTTTTAAAGAGGTCGAATTTGATATCATCTTTGGTCAGGGTATATCACGGGAGGGTGACGTTGTGGACCTTGCCACCGATATGGGCATCATGGAAAGAACGGGGACATGGTACTCTTATGGTGATTCCAGGATCGGCCAGGGACGCGAAAACGCCAAGGAATTTCTCGCCAAGCACCCCGATATCATGAAAGATATAGAAAAAAAGATTCTCGCGCAGGTAGAGATGAAGAAAGGTGAGGCGTGACATCAAGAGAGATTAGAAAGAAATTCCTCGAGTATTTTGCCCAGAGGGGCCATACGATAGTGCCCAGTTCTTCGCTTCTGCCGGAGAAAGATCCCACCCTGCTTTTCGTGAATGCGGGCATGGTCCAGTTCAAAAACCTGTTTCTCGGGGTTGAAACGAGACCGTACACCCGGGCCACGACCTGCCAGAAATGTGTAAGGGCCGGCGGCAAACATAATGACCTGGAGAATATCGGAAAGACGCTGCGTCACCACACGTTCTTCGAAATGTTGGGCAATTTTTCTTTCGGCGACTATTTCAAAAAAGAGGCCATCGCATATGCCTGGGAGTTCCTGACGAGCGAGCTTAACCTCGACAAGGCTAAGCTATGGATAACCATCTATAAGGATGACGCCGATGCGGGCCGCATCTGGAGAGACCTCGGCGTTCCCGAAGACCGGATTGTGCGGCTCGGGGAGAAAGACAATTTTTGGTCAATGGGTGATGAAGGTCCGTGCGGTCCGTGCTCCGAGATCATCTACGACCTGGGGCCGGGTGTTGGGTGCGCCACGCCCGATTGTAAGGTCGGATGTGATTGCGACAGATATCTCGAGATATGGAACCTCGTGTTCATGGAGTTTGACCGGTTAGCCGACGGACAGATGAAGAAACTGCCCAAGCCATCCATCGATACGGGCATGGGGCTCGAACGGATTACATCGATTATGCAAGGCAAGATCGGCAATTACGACACCGACCTCTTCGTCCCCATTATCAAACGACTCGAAGACATATCGGGTCATGCTTATGGCGAGAACCAGAAGACGGACACTGCCATGCGGGTCATCGCCGATCATGCACGGGGGGCAACCTTTATCATTAACGATGGCGTTCTTCCCTCAAAGGAGGGCAGGGGCTACGTGCTCCGGCGCATTATCAGAAGGGCCTTGAGATATGGTAAGAAGCTCGGCATTGAAAAGGAGTTCCTGTATGACCTGTCCAGGACCGTTGTCGATAACATGGAGTCGGTCTATCCGGAAGTAAAGAATAACCATGCCTACATCGTCCGGGTGATTCGAGGCGAGGAGGAGCGGTTCGTCGAAACCCTGACCATGGGCATGAAGCTCTACGAGGAGTTCGCCGACACGCTTAAGCAAAAAGGACAAAAGATCATACCGGGTGACGTCGTCTACAAGCTCTACGATACCTATGGATTTCCCCTGGACCTCACAACGGACATGGCCGAAGAGGACGACCTTTCTATTGACCGGAAGGGTTTTGAGGAGGCCTCCCGTGACCAGAAGGTCCGATCGAGAACGGGTTCGAAGATAAAGGGCGAGGAGTGGGACCGGGGCCATCTGAATATTCTGAAGGAAGGCATTACCAGCTTTTTTACCGGCTACAAACTGGTGAGTGACACGGCCACCCTTGAAAGGATCCTGATCGGAGAAGAGCTCGTTCAAGCGATAAGCGCAGGCGAGGAGGGCGAGCTTTTCTTCAGCCAAACCCCATTTTACGCTGAAAGCGGCGGCCAGGTGGGTGACGAAGGCTTGGTGAGCACGCCTTCAAACGGGGCAGAGGCGCGTGTTTTTGAGGTGAAAAAGATAAAGGCGGACCTTTTTTCTCATAAATGCCTTGTTGAAAAAGGGACCTTCAAAACCGGTGATACCGTTCGACTGAACGTGGATATTGAAAAAAGAAAGGGCGTGTCGAGAAACCACACGGCCACACACCTTCTCCACTATGCCCTGCGGAGGGTCCTGGGCGATCACGTCAAGCAGTCCGGTTCCCTTGTGGATAAAGAAAGGTTCAGATTCGATTTTACCCATTTTGAGGGTATGGCCGAGGGAGAGATTGCCCGCGTTGAAGAAATCGTCAACGAAAAAATCATGGACTGCGTCGACGTAAGCGTGGATGAAAAAGACCGCGACGCGGCGCTCCGTGAAGGCGCCACGGCCCTGTTTGAGGAAAAGTACGGGGAGAAGGTCCGGGTTATTACCATCGGTGACTTCAGCAAGGAGCTCTGCGGAGGCACTCATGTGAGGAACACCGGCGAGATCGGCTGTTTGTACATCGTTAGTGAAAGCTCTCTTGCCTCGGGGGTCCGCAGAATTGAGGCCACGACCGGCAGCGGGGCGCTTTCCTACAAGAGGAAGATCGAAGGCACGCTGAAAGCCGTCTCGAAAAGAACCAACACCGAGATCGAGCGCGTGGAAGAAAGGGTGGAGGGACTTTTTAAGGAACTCGACGCCAAAGAAAAACAGATCGACCATCTGAAAGAAGAGATTATGCTCTATGCGATTGACGAGGCGATCGAGCGTGCGCCACAGAAGAAGGGCGCCAAGATAGTTTCCTTGTTTCTGGCCGGAGCAAAAGCCGACGACTTGAGGAAGGCGTCCGATATGGTCCGCAGTAAGGTAAAGGCATGCGTAGTTATCGCGGCCTCTTCGGGCGAGGACGATAAGGGGCTTCTTGTTGTTGCTGTGAGCAAAGACGCCCAGAGTACCCATAACGCAGGAAAGATACTGAAAACCATGGCCGAACGATACGGGGGCAAAGGGGGCGGCAGCCCTCATATGGCCCAGGGCGGGTTACCGGCCGGAAAAATAAAAGAAGCTTTAAAAAACCTTGACGATCTTTTTGATAACGGGTAATATGTGAGACAGGTATGATGCGCAAATATGCCGACAATCTCCGTAATGTCAGTCTCTTTTCGACCTTAAAAGAGAATCAGATAGACACCATATCACACATACTATTCGTAAATTCGTACTACAGAAATCAGGTGATCTTTCAGGAAGGTGAAACCGGAGACGCCCTTTTTATCGTGCTCAAAGGCAAGGTGCGGGTCTGCCTCTATGATGAAGAGGGGAGAGAATACATCCTTGATGTAATCAACAAGGACGGCTTCTTCGGCGAGCTCGCCTTGATCGATGAGCTGCCCCGGTCCGCAAATGCTATCGCCATGGAAAGCTCCGAGCTCCTCATCATCAGAAGGCCCGATTTTCTGAAAATCCTCATAGAAAACCCCACAATCACCATAGAAATCTTGAAGGTGCTCTCGCGCCGCTTACGCATTGCCGACGAGAGAATCCGCTGGCTCGCCTTTCTGAACGTGGAGGGTAGGATTCTCAAGTTTCTCCTGGAGATCGGGGCAAAGTCCGGTGTGAAGGTCAAGGACTACATTGTTATCGAAAAGGGACCGACCCAGATTGAGATCGCCAATTCGTGCGGCTGCTCAAGAGAGACTGTTTCAAGGATGTTGGCATCGCTTATCAAAAAGGGGTTTATCAGCGTGATGCGTCGCCAGTATACGCTAAACCCGGGTTCCCTGAAATTCTAAAGCAGATCATTCTCCAAAACTTCCGGCATGGAGACCTATGGCAAGGTACCTGTTTCGTTGACAAACTAACAGGGGATACAATAAGATTTAGTTTATCGGTGGTAAGCACGGAGGAATTGAGGTAGTGGCGCAGAGTCGAAAGCAGGACGACAAAGAACAGGAACTCAGGATCCTCCACGAGATCGCCAAGGACTTCAGTGATGATCTCAGCCTGAATCAGCTTTTGAGACGCATCGTGGACACGATCATCAACTTCGTGAAGGTGGACTCGTGTCTCATCTATCTCTATGACAAGCAGAATGACGAGCTCATCCTGACCGCCTCAAGCGATCCGGAAATAAAGGCCCTCGGAGATTTGCGGCTCAGGATGGGAGAGGGCGTGACCGGATGGGCGGCCAAGGAAAAGAAACCCGTTGCCCTGTCCAGGGAGGCTTACAAAGATAAAAGGTTCAAGGCTTTTGCTTTTCTGAAAGAGGATAAATACGAGGCCCTCCTCTCGGTTCCGATCCTTTCCAAAAACGAGATCGTTGGCGTCATGAATCTGCAACACAAGAAGGAGCATCTCTATCCCGAAGACCAGATCAAACTCCTCTATACTATCGGAAGGTACCTTGGAAGCGCCATACGCAACGCCATAATTCACGACGATGTTTTGAAGAAGGCTAAACAGCTCGATTTGCTTTCTGAGGTTTCACGGACCATAGTTTCCGATCACTATCTCAAGGAAATACTGCAACTTATCGTGGCCATGACAGCGAAAGTCATGGACTCAAAGATATGTTCTATCATGCTCCTTGATGAGAAGAAGGAAGAGCTTGTCATCTCCGCCACTCAGAGCTTGAGTAGCGATTACGTCAACAAACCCCATCTCAAGGTGGGGCAGTCCATAAGCGGCCGGGCAGTTTCGGAAAAGAAACCGATTACGGTGCTTAATGTGACCAGGGAGCCTGGCTACATGTACCCTGATGTTGCGAAGAAAGAAGGTGTGGTGTCCCTCCTTTCTGTTCCCATGATGATCAAAGACAGGGTCATTGGCGTGATCAACAGCTATACGAAAAGCGAGCATGTTTTCAGAAAAGAAGAAGTTGACATCCTGCAGGCCGTTGCTAATCAGGCTGCGGTTGCTATTGAGAACACCAACTTAAACCATGAAATCCTCGCCGCCAAGGAGGCCCTGGAGTCGAGGAAAATTATTGAGCGGGCCAAGGGCATTCTCATGAGGGAGATGAATCTTACTGAGGATGAGGCGTACAAAAAAATACACAAAAAGAGCATGGACATGAGAAAGACCATGAGGGAAATCGCAGAGGCTGTTATCCTCGCTTCGGATATGAGGAAGAAGGCTTAAAACGGGTGTGGAAAAGGTTGATTCCGGCTGCTCAACAGGGTGCGTGCTTAGCCGGTATAGAGCGGCGCAAAAACACGAGAGGACAGGGGCGTCCCAATCGCGAGAGGTGGTTTGAGGCGCCCTTTTTATTTCTTTTTATGCTTACGGTGGTGAAATCATGATGCGTATTGCGTTAGCCCAGATGAACAGCACGGTGGGCGACCTTGCGGGAAATTGCGCCAAGATTATTGACGTTATAGAAGAGGCGCGAGCCGCTCTTTGTGATGTCGTTGCTTTTCCCGAACTGGCGCTCACGGGATATCCCCCCGAAGATCTACTCCTTAAGGCGGGTTTTGTCGACGATAACCTGAAAACGCTTGACCATCTGGCGCGGCGGGTGGGAGATATAACGGCTATTGTGGGTTTTGTTGACAGGCAAAAGGGGGCGCTTTTTGATGCTGCTGCCATCATGCATCGGGGCACTATAAAGGGCGTCTGCCACAAACAAATTCTGCCCAATTATGGTGTCTTCGATGAGAAGAGGTACTTCGCTTCAGCAGGACCTGCCCGTGTTTTTCAGCTCAACGGGGCCATATTCGGGGTGAGCATCTGCGAGGACATATGGCACAGACAAGGCCCGGTGAGGGCGCTTGCCGCGAACGGCGCCGGGCTGGTGTTCAACATCAACGCCTCTCCCTATCATTCCGGAAAGATCGCCCTGAGGGAAGATGTGGTAAGAGAACGCATAGCAGAAAGCCATGTCTACGTCTGCTATGTCAACCTTGTGGGCGGACAGGACGAACTTGTATTTGACGGCCAAAGTTTTGTCATGGACAAGAAAGGTTCTATAGTCGCTAGGGCTCGCGCCTTCACCGAGGATTTGCTCATCATGGATATTCCGGTCGGCGCCCTTAAGAGGAGAAAGAGAAAGATCGCCCTCAAGGGACTCCCGAGGGTGCCCCTTGTATCGCTCTCAACCAGGGGGTTAAGAGCAAACAGGGATGCCGTCGCTACCCGGAAAGCCAAGGCCTTAGACCCTGTAGCTGAGGTCTACGAGGCCCTCGTACTTGGGCTTCACGATTATGTGACTAAGAACGGTTTTAAGAAAGCCGTCATCGGCCTTTCGGGTGGTATTGATTCAGCGCTCGTCGCAGTCCTTGCTGCAGATGCCCTTGGCAGCCAGAATGTTGCCCTTGTGTTCATGCCTTCTCAATACACATCCCGGGAGTCTTACGAGGATGCCGAAAAGCTCACCCATAATCTCGGAATAGAATTACTCTCCGTATCCATTCAGGAGATCTACAAGGCCTACATCTCTACGCTCGCGGGATTCTTTTCGGGACTGAAAGATGACATTACCGAGGAGAACATCCAGGCGCGAATTCGCGGAAACATCCTTATGGCACTGTCAAATAAATTCGGCTGGCTTGTGCTGACCACGGGTAATAAGTCTGAAATGAGCGTAGGCTACGCAACCCTTTATGGGGACATGGCGGGTGGTTTTGCTGTTATCAAGGATGTACCCAAGACGCTCGTTTACAGGCTTTCTCTCTACCGAAATTCCCTGGGCCCTGTGATACCTGAACGCATACTTACAAAGGAACCCACAGCCGAGTTGAAGCCCAATCAGAAAGATCGCGATTCCCTTCCTCCTTACGAACACCTTGACCGGATTTTGAAGGGCTACGTCGAGGAAGATAAAGACTTAAGCGGCA
>Ga0335069_10001185_pt1 | contig 42182 bp, 31 predicted proteins | sample Lox_Sample_11_FD_206714 | JGI IMG/M metagenome (GOLD analysis project Ga0335069, IMG submission 206714) | Soil microbial communities from Loxahatchee National Wildlife Refuge, Florida, United States - Lox_Sample_1.1 | ecosystem: Environmental > Terrestrial > Soil > Wetlands | place: USA...
CAAGCTTCCTGAGCTTCGCCCAGTTTGTCAAGGCAATTGGCTCAATGATCGGAGCCCCTCTTGCGACAGTCTTTGCTGCAAATTTTACCCACGACTGGAAACTGCTCTTCCTGGTTTTTGGGATAGTCTCAATAATTGCCATTATCTGGCTCACCACATCACATGTTGACGAGATCAGGCAGGTTGGCGACAAGGCAACAATCTCCACCTCGTTCAGGCTCCTGGGTAACGGTTTCCTGATACTGATGGTTCTTGCAATATTTGTTGTTGTCGGCGTTGATGTGGGCTTTAATTCCAACTCCGGCCAGTACCTTATGAAGCACTTTGGAATCGGGCAGACAGCGGCCGAATCGGGCAGAAGCATTTACTTCCTCGGTCGTATGCTCGGGACGTTCCTTGGAGCCCTGCTGCTGACCAGGATCACATCACGTCATTTCCTTGTGGGTACAAATATCCTTGCTCTCCTGGCTATTACCGCAATTCTTTTTATACCGGGAAAGATCACAGCGTGGATGCTCGTATTCATTATTGGATTTGCTGTTGCAAATATCTGGCCGCTTGTATTTTCAATTGCGGTGGAAAAATATCCTGAACGGAACAGCGAAATTTCAGGACTGATGATTACGGCAATCTGCGGCGGCGCAGTGATCCCATTGCTGATAGGATGGGTGGGCGACCTGACCGGGAATATTGTATTCGGCATGTCTATCCTGGTTCTGTGCATGATTTACCTTCTGGCAGTCTCACTTTACTGCCTGAAGAAGTAGGAAACACCTTAACCCCACTTGCGCTGTTCTGCACGGGAACAGGGAATATTTTGTATGTCCCGGCGCAGAAAGCGCAGTTTCATTATCATAAATGGACTTCAGGAACACAACCCAGTACCTGTTGCCTTCCGCCAGGCCCTTGAAACCGGGAGGAAGGTATGATATCTATCCCGATTTTGAGATTGGAAATAACATGATCCACAGGGGTGTTAAAACCCTTGCCGGTGCAATTTCTGCTGAAAAGCTGGTCATAATTGACGGATTCTCAGGGGTGTTTTTTGACCTTGTAAGGGAAAGTATCGATTCTATGCTGAAATCGGACCACGGGATTTCGGCAGTCTGGATCGATTCAACACGATGGTTAAGGTCAGCTGAGGAGATTGAAGATCTCATCTCCCCCTTTGCAGGTGGAGACGATCCGCTTTTCGGTTCAAGATGCAGTCTGCAACTGACCGATTTTTTTGTAATGCCTGTGAACATACCGTGCCCACCCGGGGAAGATATGACAATAATCTATGGCACGGGTGCGGCACTTTTCTCCCGCGACGGTTTTCTTGTCTGGCTCGATCTGCCAAAAAATGAGGTCCAGTTCCGGAGCAGGGCCGGAAAAATAACGAACCTGGGCGCGCCTGTCCCATATGCTCCGAAGGAAATGTATAAGCGATTTTACTTCATCGACTGGGTGGTGCTCAACCGGCACAGGGAATCAGTGGTAAATCGGATTGGTATTTTCGCCGATGCGCAAAGACCGGATGATATTACATGGATGCGCGGAGATGATTTCACAAAGTCTCTTGCAGGCATTGCTGAAAGCCCATTCAGGGTCAGGCCCTGGTTTGAACCCGGAACATGGGGCGGAAGCTGGATAAAAGACAAGATTGCTGGTGTAAACAGCGAGGTGCCTAATTATGCGTGGTCATTTGAGCTGATAGCACCGGAGAACGGCATTATTCTTTCAAGTTCGGGTATCCTTCTGGAGTTTTCTTTCGATTTTCTCATGATATTGAATTCTAAGGAAATTCTGGGCCACTGCAGCGAACAATTCGGGACAGAGTTCCCGTTAAGGTTTGATTTCCTGGATACCTTCGGCGGGGGAAATCTCTCGATACAATGCCATCCGCTTCCGGGGTACATGAAGGATAATTTTGGCGAGAATTTCACACAGGAGGAATCCTACTATATCCTTGATGCCGGGGATAATGCGGGAGTTTATCTCGGGTTCAGGGAGGATATTGACCGGGAAAGGTTCAGGGATGCACTCACCAAAAGCTTATCGGAAAATGTGGCTATTGATATAGAGGATTTTGTCCTCAGGCACCCGTCGCACAAGCATGACCTGTTTCTTATACCCTCCGGTACTGTCCACGGGTCCGGTAAAAACAACCTTGTTCTCGAAATTAGCTCCACACCATACATTTTTACATTCAAGCTTTATGACTGGCTGAGGCCCGACCTTGACGGAAAACCACGGCCGCTGAATATTGAAAGGGGAATGGAAAACCTGTGTTTCGGCAGGAAAGGAGAACTGGTCCCGGAGGAACTGATCTGTCGACCTTACCTGGAAAAGGAAGAGACAGGGTGGAAGCTCTACCACCTGCCAACCCATGAAACCCAGCTTTACGATGTGCAAAGATATCATATTGCCACTTCAGCCCACCTGGATACCGGCAATAAATGCCTGGTTATGAACCTGGTGCAGGGAAATGGCATCAGAATTGAATGCGCGAATGGCAGAATGATGAGAATTAATTATGCCGAAACCTTTATAATACCTGCTGCGGCGGGCCGGTTCACAATAATAAACGAATCGGCGGAGGAAGCGATGATTGTTGCAGTATTTGTCAGGGACAGGTATACAAAAACTTAAGATATGGATACTATCAGGATCTCAACAGTGCAATTTGAAAACAGGAGCAATGATAAGGAATACAATCTTTCCGTAATTGACGAGTTTGCAGGAAAAGCAGCAAGAGAAGGATCGGGGATCGTTGCCTTTCATGAATGTTCTGTCTGTGGCTACTCCTTTGCAAGGAAGCTTACCTCGGAACAAATGCTCGGGCTTTCGGAACATATTCCGGGTGGACCATCTGTAACACGACTTCATGAAATTGCGGCAAAACATAACATTGTCATTCTTTCCGGCCTTTTTGAGAAAGACGATGAAGGGAGAATCTTCAAGGCGCAGGTTTGTGTCGGGAAGAACGGGCTCATTGCCAGGCACAGGAAGCTTCATCCATTTATTCATCCCGCCATCCGTCCGGGCGACAGTTATACTCTCTTTGAGATTGACGGCTGGAAATGCGGGATACTTATTTGCTATGATAATAACATTATTGAGAACGTCAGGGCAGTGCGGCTCCTGGGTGCAGAGATTATTTTTATGCCGCATGTTACAATGTGCACTCCTTCACCACGGCCGGGTGCAGGTTTCGTGGATCCTGAACTATGGTACCACCGCGATACAAGGGCAGAAGAGCTCAGGGCCGAGTTTGATGGTGCCAAAGGACGCGGGTGGCTGATGAAATGGCTTCCATCGAGGGCTTACGATAACTCCGTTTATGTGGTCTTCTCAAACCCCATCGGGATGGACGATGACCAGCTGAAGAATGGCTGTTCGATGATTCTCGATCCCTTTGGCGACATAATGGCGGAGTGCAGGAAGCTGGACAATGATATCGTTTCTGCCACACTTACAAGGGATAAACTCAGCCAGGGCGGAGGATACAGGTATATAAAGGCCCGTCGTCCGCGATTATACCGTGATATTATCGGGAAGGACCATGCTCCAGAACAAAAGGTAGCATGGATGAAATGACCCTCCGAATTAAGGTTTTTTAAGCCCGTGGGTTTGATTAAATTGATTAAGTTTATTCTCCATGAAAATTTTTGACTGACCTAATCGAGATAACATGAAAAACATTATTAAGGGCAGGAGGGACTTCCTGAAAAAATCTGCCGCCGCCGCCCTGGCCTTTACCATTGTCCCGAGGCATGTGCTGGGCGGACCTGGTTATACGGCACCCAGCGATCAGCTTACCAAGGCCATCATTGGCACGGGCGGGATGGGCATGGGGCATATAGAATATGAAGGTACAAGGCTCATTGCAGTGTGCGACGTGGATAAGAACCATCTTGAGAAGGCCCTCGCTGCAGGCGGAAAGGATGTGACCGGGTACCACGATTTCAGGGAATTGCTGAGCCGTCAGGATATCGATGTAGTTCACATCGCAACTCCTCCTCACTGGCATGGCATTATATCCGCGATGGCAGCTGAAGCTGGTAAGGACGTCTGGTGCGAAAAGCCTATGACAAGGACGATCGGGGAAGGCATTAAGGTTGTTGAAGCAGTGAAGAGGCACGGAAGAATGTTCCGCCTTAATACCTGGTTCCGTTTCAAGGACCAGTTTTACGGGCTCGGGACCACCGTAAAACCGCTGAAGAAGCTTGTTAGCAGCGGCGCCCTGGGGTGGCCGTTGAAGGTTACCGTTTCAGGGGTTACCGGCTATGACTGGAAATTCTACTGGTCGGGCCTCTGTAATCTGCAGCCCGTGCCGGTTCCTCCCGAACTGGATTATGATTTCTGGCTTGGCCCGGCTCCTTATAAGCCCTATAACCCAGAGAGAGTGCATGCAAAATTCAGGGGATACTGGGATTATGATGGCGGAGGCCTGGGAGACATGGGACAGCATTACCTCGACCCGGTCCAGTACATGCTTGGAAAGGATGACACCAGCCCGGTAACCGTTGAAATTGATGCCCCCCAGCAACATTACGATGCCGTGGGATCGTGGAGACGTATCACATATACATATGCCGATGGCTGCAAGATTATACTCGACGGTGAAAACCGTGATAAGGATGCAGCCTATATTGAAGGACCGAACGGAAAAGTGTACAGGGGCTTCAGATCCGATGTGCCTGATCTTGAAAAACTAATCAATTCCCTGCCCGATCCGGAACCCCAGGTCACAACTTTCACCGAATCGGTTAGGACCAGGAAAAAATTTGCACTGAACGAGGAGAACGGGCATCGGTCCTGCACGCTCGTTAATCTCGGCGTTATTGCACTCAGGCTGGGGAGAAATCTTGATTATGATCCCGTTAAGCAAAGGTTCATCGGCGACGAGGGTGCAAACAGGCTTATTAACCAGCCGATGAGAGGGCCATGGACAATATGATTCACTTCAAATACTTCATGAAATGAAAAAAATCAAATCTATATTACCCATACTGCTGATAGTGCTTGCCACCCGGGCCATCCATGCTCAGGACGTCAGGCTCACAGTCACAAAGGTTGCTGATATTCTTGCCCAGATGCCTGCCAGGGACAATGCGTTCCTGTCGAGGCTCATGGCCGATATGACATCACTTGGTGACGCCGGTCTTAAACAGATTTGCGACCAGGTTTTACCTCCTGGCTCGGGTGATGATTCGAAAGCCCGTTTCGCTGTCGAGAGCTTCTCGAGGTACCTTACCAGACAGGGACTTGAAAAAGAGAAGGGAAACTGGGAAAAAATCTGCCTTGGATATATTGAAGAACGACCTGATTACACTGTCAAGGATTTTTTTATGAAGCAGCTTCAGCTGGTTGGAAGCGAAATTTCTGTACATGCCATGAAGAAATATATAACAGACAGGGACCTGTCCGTGCCCGCTGTTTCGGTGATCGGTACAGTTGGTGGGAAAGATGCGGAAGCCGTGCTGTCTGAATCGCTTAAAGATAAAACTATCAGCTGCGCGGCTGCCATCATGAACACTCTCGCCCTGATGAAATCGGCAGCCGGGGTCAACGAGTTCATTTCATGGTCATCATCAGGTGACAGAAATATCCAGGCAGCAGCATATAATGCCCTGGCCGGAAGCGGGAGTCCGGTTGCATATCCGGTGCTTGCCAGGGCAGCTAAGAATGCAGGATTTGGATGGGAGCAGACCAAGGCCACTTCATCATTCCTGGAATATGCAAAGCGGATCGGCGAGAAAGGCGATCTTCAGGCTATGAATAAAATCTGCAAGGCGGTTCTGAAAGCTCCGGGAACCAGGAATACGATCCAGTACAAAACCGAAGCACTTGGAATAAAGGTTCAGTTTACAGGCGCAGAGTCTGTTCCTGACATCATCGATGCCCTGGGCAGCCAGGATAAAGGTTACAGGAATGCCGCTCTACAGTTTATGCTTGAGCTTAAAGGTGAACCTGTTACCCGCAGGCTCATTGCATATTTTTCCAAAGCATCCCGTGAAGCAAAGCCGGAGATTATCAGGAACCTTGGTGCCAGGAAGGATTTGATTGCAGCTCCTGTTGTCGCATCAGCTCTTTCCGATCCGGACCCTGCTGTAAGAAAGGAGGCTGCTGCGGCGATCGTGCAGATTGAAGGTGGAGAAGCACTTAACCCCTTGCTTGATTTCATGGGTAAGTCTCCCCTTCAGGATGACCAGGATGCCGCAAAAAACTCACTGAAGACAATACTGAATTCAAAATCAATCCCTCTCCTGGAAACCAGGCTAAAAGAATCCCCCGATTTTGCCAGGAGGAGCTTGATTGAGCTCCTGGGGTGGAGCAGGGATGAAAGGTTTTTTCCCTCAGTCTTTCAATATGCTTCTTCAGGAGATGAGAATGTTCGCAATTCTGCGTTCAGGGCATTATCGACAGTCGCTGCACCTTCAGATCAGCAGAAATTGATCGGCCTGCTTGGAATAACGGATAATGTTTCCGCCATTGCCGATCTGCAGATAGCAATCGCAAATGCAGCAAATAAAATCACAGATCCTGAAAAAAGGTCATCCGAACTTCTAAAATCACTCACTGGCTTCAGCCATCGTGAGCGGATCATTCCGGTCCTGGCATTAACCGGCGGGAGAGAAGCACTGGCATCAGTGCTCAGGGAATTCGAATCGGGATCGGTTGAGATGAGGGATGTCTGCTTCAGGGCATTAAGCACATGGAAGGATTTCACAGCTCTTTCCGCGCTTTATGAAATCTGTGTCTCGGGCAACAAGACTTATGAGAACCCTGCCTTTGAAGGTTATGTAAAACTAGCGAAGTCGGCACCTGTTCCTGACGATCAGAAATTGCTTCTCTTCAGGAAGATTATGCCATGCGCGAGAAGCGCCGACAGGAAAAACATGATAATCGACTACCTGGCCGACATTCATACTTATACATCATTATTCTACACCGGTTCATTTCTTGACGACCCCGGTACATCATCTCATGCTGCTAAGGCTGTAATGCTTATTGCGCTGCCCCCGGCCGGATCAAAGGCAGGCATGTACGGAAAAATCTCGAGGGGTATTTTAACAAAGGCACTTCCGCTTCTGTCAGGACCGGAAAGTGAGTATAACCGTGAGCTGCTGAATAAATACCTGGCCTCAATGCCTGCCGATGAAGGTTTTGTCCCTTTGTTCAACGGAACCGATCTCTCTGGCTGGCATGGTCTTGTTGAGAACCCTGTCGCAAGGGCCAGGATGAGACCTGCTGAACTTGCAAATAAACAGGCGGAGGCTGATAAGCGGATGACAGAAAACTGGAGTGTGAAAGATGGTTGCATCTGGTTCAGCGGGAACGGTGATAATCTGTGCTCCACAAAGGATTATGGCGATTTTGAAATGTATGTCGACTGGAAGATAACGAAGAAAGGCGACAGCGGGATATACCTGAGAGGCTCCCCGCAGGTCCAGATATGGGACACATCAAGAGTCGAAGTGGGGGCGCAGGTCGGGTCGGGAGGGTTGTACAACAACCAGAAGAATGAGAGCAAACCTCTTGTTGTTGCGGATAACCCAATTGATGAATGGAACACTTTCAGGATAATTATGACAGGCGAAAAAGTTTCAGTCTGGCTGAACGGGATACTCGTCGTTGACAATGTTACCCTCGAAAACTACTGGGACAGGTCCGTTCCCATCTTCCCGAAGGGACCCATTGAACTCCAGGCACATGGAAACCAGCTGGCATTCAGGGATATATTTGTCAGGGAGATAAATGAAAATGAGTACAACCTGACAGCAGATGAGAAAGCCGACGGATTTGTCGCACTGTTCAACGGAAGGAATATTGATAACTGGACGGGTGATAAGGAAGCCTATGCTGCTGAAGATGGAATGATAGTGGTGAAACAGGATAAAGGGACGGTTGGAAACTTATATACCGATAAGGAGTACAGCGATTTTATCTTCAGGTTTGAGTTCCAGCTTACACCCGCGGCAAATAACGGGATCGGTATCCGTGCCCCGCTGGCCGGCGATGCCGCGTATGTTGGAATGGAAATACAGGTGCTCGATGATTCTGCTCCGGTTTATGCAAATCTCCAGCCATACCAGTACCATGGCTCGGTTTACGGGGTGATACCGTCGAGAAGGGGGTTCCAGAAACCTCTTGGGGAATGGAACTACGAAGAGATTTCCGCAACAGGTACGCATATAAAAGTTACTCTTAACGGAACGGTAATTGTCGATGGAGATATAGCCGGGCCAAGGGATAACGGTACGATGGACCACAACAATCACCCCGGGCTCAGGAATAATTCAGGACATATTGGATTTCTCGGGCATGGTTCAGTTGTGAAATTCAGGAACATCAGGGTAAAGGATCTCTCAAGATAGGTTTTCAAAACTAATTCAGCAAAACTATGAAGTTCATATCATTTCTCGTACCATTGATTTTCCTCCTGTCGTGTTCCACCGACAGGCCGCCTGAACCCTTCGGGCCGGTGCCGTCTGAACGGCAGCTGGCCTGGCATCAGATGGAGTACTACATGTTCGCTCATTTCACGGTAAATACATTCACTGACCGTGAATGGGGACAGGGCGATGAAAAGGAAAAGGTATTCTGTCCGTCCGCCCTCGACTGCCGGCAATGGGCAAAGACCGCCAGGGACGCCGGGATGAAAGGCATTATCATTACAGCCAAGCATCACGACGGATTCTGTCTCTGGCCTTCCAGGTTCACTGGTCACTCGGTAAGGAATTCAGGATGGAAGGACGGCAAAGGTGATGTGATAATGGAACTATCTGAGGCCTGCAGGGAGTACGGGTTGAAGCTGGGGATCTACCTTTCGCCATGGGACAGGAACAGCGCCGTTTACGCCGGCCCGGAGTATATAACCTATTACCGTAACCAGCTGCAGGAGCTGCTCTCAGGATACGGGGACATTTTCGAGGTATGGTTCGACGGGGCCAACGGCGGCGACGGATATTACGGAGGCGCGAGGGAGATGAGAAAAATTGACAATAAGACCTATTATGACTGGCCCGGTACTCATGCAATAGTCAGGAAGCTGCAACCCGGTGCTGTGATGTTCAGCGATGCAGGTCCGGATGTAAGGTGGGTTGGTAACGAAAGCGGGATGGGAAGCCCGACAAACTGGTGCCTGCTGAAAAAGGACGGTATGTACCCGGGCGGAGATTTTGCATCCATCCTTGGAGAAGGACACGATGATGGTAACTACTGGGTTCCTGCCGAGGTGGATGTCTCTATCAGGCCCGGATGGTTCTACCACGCCAGGGAGGATTCAATGGTCAGAACACCCGGTAACCTTCTTGATCTCTGGTACCAGTCGGTGGGACGAAATTGCAACCTGCTCCTTAATGTACCCCCCGACAGGAGGGGATTGCTGAATGAAAAGGATGTGAAGGCATTGATTGGATTCAAGGAATTGAGGGAGAAAGAGTTCTCCAGGGAGGTTGGTAAGGGAATGAAAGTCGCGACCACATCCTTCAGGGGTAAAAAATTCCTCCCTTCATATATCAACGACGGAGATAATGATACTTACTGGGCGGCCCGCGATAAAGACCTTACGGCATCGCTTACCATATTCTTTAATGAACCTGAAGAGGTTAACAGGATCCTCATTCAGGAATATATAAGGCTCGGCCAGCGGATAAGCAGGTATTCGGTCGAAGCGATGGTTGACAATGCTTGGAAAAAAGTTGTTGAGGGAACTACTGTCGGGCACAAGGTGATCCGTAAGTTCAATACGGTAAGGGCTTCGGCTGTCAGGATTAATATTGAAAAGTCAAAGGCTTGTCCCGCCATATCGAATGTTGAGCTATTTCGCGCTCCGGGTGACTAGCAGATCCTGAAAATATCAAATCCGCTCTGCCATGTTCCGGGCGGTGGTACATAAGGCTTCGGACCTTGCCGGTGTACAGCCAGGTACACTTGTTCCTTTGTATCAGGCCGACTTCAGCATTTTCACCATCTTGACAGCGGCGGCCACCCTCTTTGTGAGACGTTTCCAGTCCTTGGCCGTAACAAGGTCCTTTGTAAAGAGGTTCGACCCTATTCCTACACAAGTTGCCCCCGCGCTGAACCATTCACCCATATTCTCCATCGTAGGCTCGACACCACCTGTGGGCATTATGCTCGACCATGGACACGGACCTTTGACTGCCCTTATAAAATCAGGGCCGCCGGCTGCAAGCCCGGGGAATATCTTTACGATCTCGGCACCCGATTCTTCCGCCTGGCTGATTTCGGAAAGCGAACCGCAGCCAGGTATCCATAGGATCTTACGCCTGTTGCATACCTTTGCCATCTCGGTGTTCATAATCGGCGAAACGATAAAATTTGCGCCGGTCTGAATATACAGGGCAGCCGTGGCCGGATCAATAATAGTGCCGGCCCCCATTATCATTCCCGGGACCTGTTTCTCTGCCCATTTGATAAGATCGCTGAAAAGCTCGTGGGCGAAATCACCCCTGTTTGTGAATTCAAAAACTTTCAAGCCGGCATCAAAGCACGATTTTATCACCCCCTTGCAGATATCCGGATCCCTGTGATAAAAGATGGGTACAATACCTGCTTCCCTGATCCTGAGGATCACATCTATTCGTGAGTATTTTGCCATGACTTAAGTAATTTATACAAATCTACCTAAATCACTTTATTTATCCAATAGCCGGGGCATTGTACGGGGAATGAAATAATACCCGCCGTAAAGAATATTTTTTACCTTTATGAGGTTGAGATTAAATCTGAAGAATGGCACTTAACTATATCTGGATAGGTTTTTTTCTGATAGGCTTTGTCTTTGCACTCGTTCAGTTGATTTTCCTTGGAAACACCCAGGTATTTAATGACCTGGTAGGTGCCGTCTTCAGCAATGCGAAGACCGGTTTTGAAATTTCACTGGGTCTGACAGGGGCACTGACTCTATGGATGGGACTTCTTAAGGTGGGGGAGAAGGGAGGAATTGTCAGTATTCTCGGAAAGCTTATGGGGCCGTTTTTCAGGAGGATATTCCCCGAACTCCCTGCCGGCCATCCTGCCTATGGCTCAATCACACTTAATATAGCAGCCAACATGCTTGGACTCGATAATGCCGCCACACCCATGGGCCTCAAGGCAATGAAGGAGCTGCAGGATGTTAACCCCGACAAGGAAAAAGCATCTAATGCCCAGATCATGTTCCTTGTCATCAACGCGGCAGGACTGACAATTATACCTGTAAGCATAATGGTTTACAGGGCCCAGCTTGGCGCCGCCAACCCTGCGGATATTTTTATTCCGATACTTCTTTCAACTTTCTGTGCATCCCTTACCGGGCTGGTAAGCGTCGCACTGATCCAGAAAATTAATCTCTTCGACAAGGTCATACTGGCTTATCTAGGGGGTCTGACAGCTATTGTTGCAGGGATTATTATCTACTTTTCAGGATTGCCGAAAGATCAGATAACTGCGATCTCAACTCTTGCCGCAAACTTCATCCTTGTGACTATTATCATCACCTTCATCGTACTTGGCCTCGTCAGGAAGGTGAATGTCTTCGATACATTCATTGAAGGCGCCCGGGAGGGTTTCAATACGGCAATCAGGATTATCCCGTTCCTTGTTGCAATACTGGTTGCAATCGGGATTTTCAGGGCATCCGGTGCAATGGACTTTGTTGTTACTGCATTAGCCAGGTTCTTTGCCCTGCTCGGTATTGATACCAGCTTTACCAAAGCACTCCCCGTTGCCCTGATGAAACCCCTGAGCGGGAGCGGGGCAAGAGGTCTCATGATCGATGCAATGAAAACTTACGGACCCGATTCGTTTGTTGGCAGGCTCTCCTGCACAATGCAGGGAACAACAGATACAACATTCTATATAATCGCAGTCTACTTCGGGTCCGTTGGAATAAAAAATACCAGGTATGCTATCGGATGCGGACTTCTCGCCGACCTTGCAGGATTCATTGCTGCAATAGTAATTGCTTACCTCTTCTTTTCCTGAATCCCGTGGGCCTCCGCTTAATCAGTTGTTAAAATATTATTCAGAAATTAACTTTACCATACAATTAATAAAACCTGTCATGAAAATTGTCCCTGCGATATTACCACTCCTGCTGCTGGCTGCAGGATGCAAAAACGGTTCTGAAAATGCCCCATCACGAATACAGGTATCGGCCGCTTACGATACGTCGGATAAGACGAATAATTTTTACGACAACACCGAGACCCACTTTCTCGCCGTACCTGAAATCACTGTTGACGGGGAGGTTGCAAACCCCGGGAAAGTTGACCTTTCCACGCTCACGACCCATTCAGTTTTTGTTAAGGAGACACTGCTCGACAGCACCGGCAGCGACAAGTTTGTCGGGGCATTCAGGTATGATGGCTACTCCCTTTTTGATATACTCGACAAGGCTGTTCTGAAAAAGGCAAATTCAAAGGAATTCAATCCCATAATAGATCTTTATGTCGAGGTCCGCAACGCCAGGGGAGATATGGCGGTTTTCAGCTGGGGCGAAATCTATTACCCCGTAAACCTGAACCGGGTAATAATTGCAAATGCCGTGTCAAGAATAGTACCATCAAAAACCAGGGACCTGTGGCCCTTGCCGCAGGAGTCGAAGATTGTATCAGGAAATGACCTCATCACAGAAAGAAACATTTCAAACCCTGAAAGAATTACAGTCAGATCATTTCCCAGGTCATTTGCAGTCACGAAGGGACTAACCCCGATGTTCCAGAAATATTTTGAGATTTATGAAGGCAGCAGGATGGTTGCGGAAATAGCTCCGGACATAAGAAATGCTGTTACATACAATACCGTCTTCTACGGCAGGGGCAAGGGCATTCACAGCACCTCGCCCTTTAAAGGCGATCTTCTGAAAGATTTGCTTCAGAAATATTACCCTGTGACAAAAGAGAATCTCAGGACAGGCATTCTATGCCTTGCCGCAAAGGATGGCTACAGGTGCACACTGGCATACTCTGAACTGTTCAACAGGAACGACCAGCAGGAGTTCCTGCTGATCAGGACAAAGGCTGGCGAGGACGGGGGACTGTACCGCGTTTTCCCCTCGGCAGATTTCTTCTCCGACAGGGCAGTCAGAAGCCTTTCAGGGATCTATCTTATCAAATGAACCTTCCTTCCTGACAGGCAGATAAGAACTTCAGGGTATCCGTCAATCTTATGTATCAGTTTTTTAACATCCCGGCGGGGCGGAAACATTAAAATATTTCTGTACTTTTAAAGTTCTTTTTATTGATTCAAAAATACCCTGTGATGCCATTTCTAAGAAAGATTTCAATTTTAGCTTCTATCCTGTTGCTCCCGGGGATGATTTCGGCCCAGAGCGGCGGCCCCCTGCTTACCCACTATCGTGAAAGCACTGAGATAGAGAATCAGTCGTGGGCCATCTGCCAGGATGAGAATAACGTCATGCTGTTCGCCAATATAAGGGGACTCCTTACATTCGACGGGCAGAGCTGGAATACAATCAGCCTGCCGGTTATACCATACTCTTTAAAGTTCAACAAAACGCAGCGAAGGGTATATGTGGGTGGAGATAATGACTATGGATTCCTCCGCAAGGATGAAAAGGGATTCTATAATTTTGTTTCACTGAAAAGTGATACTTCAAGGACAGGCATAATTTCGAGAATCGTATTCACGGATTCAACCGTCTGGTTTTACGGTGAGAAGACAATACTCAGGCATGACCTCGGTACGGGAAAGCTTCAGGTCAGGCTCGCGCAGAAAGGCAATAATCCCTTCACCGGCATGTTTGTGACGCCGAAAAACGTCTTTATTAACGTTTACTCTAAGGGTCTTTACAGACTTGAAAGCGATACTCTCTTTCCTATTGTCACGGGTTATCTTACTGAGAAAAAGGAAATCCTTTTCGGTCTGCCCTACGACAAAAAGATGGTCGTGGTAGGTGAGGACGACGGAACGCTTTCCCTGTTTGACGGGATAAAGTACTATCCATACCAGGTTCAGGATAACGGTTACCTGAGTGGAAATTCGCTTGCCGATGGTATTGTAATCTCCGACAGCCTTTATGCTTTTTCAACACTTGATGGAGGAGCAATGGTGGTTGAAAGGCTGACAGGAAAGGTACGCTTCTCGATCAACTACCTTAACGGCCTGCCTGATGATGAGATATTTGCAATAGGCTCAGATCACAACAGCGGGTTATGGCTCTCACACCAGTATGGACTTACACGGGTGGAACTATCACTTCCAGTGGCCAATCTTGGAATCTATCCCGGGCTAAAAGGTAACCTGGTGAGCCCGCTGTGGTACGGAAATGAGCTGTATGTGGCAGCCAGCGACGGGGTTTTTTATCTTTCAGAGATAAGGAACTATGCCGAAACACAGGTGATTGTGAAAAAAGGACAGGAAGGTAATGACCAGAACGCTATAACCGGCACAGATCTGCAGGAGGGACGTAAGACACGAAGAAGCATCTTCTCGAGGATATTCGGGAAAAAACCGGCACAGGAACAGCAGGATGCCGTTTCCCCGGGTGAGCAGGGGAAGAATCAGTATATACAAAAGACCGTGAGCAGGTTAAAATCCATTGAATACGGATACAGGAAAGTCGAGGGCATCAGTGAAAAGTGCAGGCAGATGCTGCCGGCACCGGATGGCATACTTGTCTCCACGGTAAAAGGCATTTACCTGGTATCGGGACATAAGGCAAGACTTATTGCATCGGGAAGGAACATAAACTCGGTATGCAAAGTCCCTGACGACGGACGCTATTATGTGGCTAGTTCAGATGGATACTTTTACCTGCTGAACGGAGTACAGGGTTGGACAGCCTCAGCACTTCAGAAAGGCTTTAATCAGCCACTTTACTCAATCGCCTGTGCCGGCAAGGGAATTCTGTGGGCCGGGGGAGATGATTTCGCGGTGAGGTTAACCCCGGGAACTGATCCGGGATACCATATTTATCCCATTAAGAGCGATTATCCCCAGCATTGCAGGGTGTGTTATGCCAACGACACTCTTTTCGCCTTTAATGAATCGGGAGTCTTATTCTATGATCAGGGAAAGGACGCTCTCGTTCCATATACCAAGGTAAGCCTGGCAAATGGACAGCGGCTTGAATATATCGATACCCATTCGGCAGGTGTATATTTCAGGCAGGAAACAGGCTGGATTTATCTTGGAAGCCGGAATTCTGTCTCAGGTAATGATCTTGCTATTTTAAAAATATTCGACAATATTGCCTCGATCTCTACAGATGATAAGGACATGTGGGTTGTCACCGCAGATAACCAGGTTTACAGGATTGCAAGGGAGAAGGCCGGGAAAATGAAACATAATCTCGAACTCTTTGTCAGGAGTATCCAGGATGATAAAGGACTTTTCTTCAACATATCCAAGATAGAATTTGAACGGGGCGATAATAATGTCTATTTCGATATTGTAGCACCAGGATACCAGAAGAGGAATTCCATTTTGTACCAGTATACGGTTGATGGAATGATGGACGACTGGTCGAAGTGGTCATCACATTCAACTATAAACCTGATGCTGCCCCACGGGACCTATAGCCTCAGGGTAAGGGCCAAGGATATCTGGGGAAACATAACAGAACCCCGGCAGATCACTTTTACAATCAAGACACCATTCATCCAGACAACTTTCTTCTATATCCTCGTGCTGGCGCTGGGCCTGGTTGCAGTTGTAATTATAGTCAGGTTCAGGGAACGTCACCTGCAGCATGAGAATCATATTCTTGAGGAAAAGGTAAGGGAGCGTACTGCCGAAATTGAAGCACAGAAACAGGAGATCACTTCAAGCATCGAGTACGCGGGCAGGATCCAGCAGGCAATGCTGCCAATGGAAGAAGTTTTCAAAAATGCATTCTCCGAGCACTTCATAATGTTCAGGCCAAGGGACATTGTCAGCGGCGATTTTTACTGGATCGGGGAGGACAGCAAGCATTATTTCTTTACAGTGGCTGACTGTACAGGTCACGGGGTTCCCGGTGCCTTCATGAGCACACTGGGGATGTCGACACTGAATGAAATAATTACAAATAAATCGGACCTGCATGCAAATACGGTACTGAACCTTCTGAGAATCAAGATCAAGACGTCGCTGCACCAGACAGGGAAGGAGGGCGAAGCAGCAGACGGCATGGATATAGCTTTCTGTATATTGCACAAAGACAAGAAGATACTTGAATATGCCGGGGCGTATAATCCGCTCTTTATCTGCCAGGGAGGTGAAGTGAAGGAGTATAAAGCCGACAGGATGCCAATCGGTATTTATGTCGGGGAAAAGGAATCTTTCACCAATTATGAGATAAATGTCAGCAAGGGTGATGTTCTCTACCTGTTCTCGGATGGTATGCCCGATCAGTTCGGTGGCCCTGGCAGTTCAAAATATAAAAAGTCATCTCTCAAAAAATTATTTTCCACAATCTTTGACAAGCCTTTAGGAGAGCAGAAGGTAATCATCGAAAATGAGTTTGAAAGATGGAAGGGCAACGGGGCCCAGATAGATGATGTTACTGTTGTTGGAGTAAGGATCTGAAAATCAAATCAAATAGAATACAATGAAAATCAAATTTCTCGGTGCCGCCCGCGAGGTCACCGGAAGCAAGCACCTTATTATTACGGACAGCGGAAAGAAGATACTGCTCGATTGCGGGATGTTCCAGGGCAAGGGACTCGAAACTGATGGCATGAACAGGAAGCTCGGATTCACCCCTTCGGAGATTGATCACCTGATTCTAACGCATGCACATATCGATCACTCAGGATTAATACCCTATATATACAGGCTCGGATTCAGGGGATCTGTCATTTGTACCAGCGCCACAAGGGATTTATGCGCGATTATGCTCTCCGATTCCGGCTTCATCCAGGAGCATGATACCTATACCTTCAACAAGAGGCGGTTTAAAAAAGGATTGCCACCCGTTGAACCGATATATACCCAGAAGGATGCCCAGGCTTGCATGAATCTTTTTATAGGGGTGCCGAATGACATGAAGTTCAGGATAGACGACAGCATAAAGGTCAGGTTCACACCCAGCGGACACATGCTTGGCAGCGCCGTGGCAACCATACAGATTATCGAAAATGGACAGATTAAAAGGATCTCTTATACGGGTGATATAGGACGACATGTCAACAGGATACTGGCCCCGCCTGCCCCGTTCCCTCAATCGGATGTACTTATTACCGAATCGACATATGGCGACAGGCTCCATCCCGAGCATGAGGAGGCTGAAAATGAGCTGCTTGATATAATGATAAAGACGTGTGTCGACAAGGGGGGTAAGCTTATCATCCCGGCTTTCAGCGTGGGACGCACACAGGAGATCGTTTATACTCTCAATGAATTTTATAACAGCGGCAGCCTTCCAAAGATCGACATTTTTGTTGACAGCCCCCTGGCTGTAAACGCCACGACAGTCTTCAGGACTCACCCTGAATGCTTTAACAGGGAGATACACGACTTCATGCTGAAGGACCCTGATCCTTTCGGATTCAACAGCCTGTTTTATATCACGAGGCAGGAAGACTCCAAGAAGCTTAATGACCATAAAAATCCCTGCGTGATTATTTCCGCATCGGGTATGGCTGAAGCCGGAAGGATCAAGCATCATATCGCAAATAATATCAGCGACCCTAAGAATACCATCCTGATGGTCGGTTATTGTGCGCCAATGACACTCGGAGCCAGGCTTCTCAACAGCCCGAAAGAAGTATCGATTCATGGAACAGCGTATGAGGTAAAGGCAGATATAAGGAAGATAGAATCATTCAGCGGACACGGTGATTACAGGGAGATGCTGGATTACCTCTCTTGCCAGGAGGCGGGGGCCGTGGAACAGACCTTTATTGTTCACGGGGAGTACGAGACGCAGAAAAAATATGCGGAAAGGATGAAGGATGCCGGATTCAGGAACGTTGAAATCCCTTCAAGCGGTTCGGAATATACCCTGAAGATTTGAATGCAAAGGCGGGAGAAAACCGGGTCAGTTATTTACAAAGGGAAACTGATCAGGTAATATAGTTTCTCAGGCTTTTCCTTACCTCCTTCCAACAGGGAAAAACTTCACCGAGAAGGTTATAGAATTCCCTGCCATGGTTGTGATGATGAAGATGGCAGAGTTCATGAAGTATCACGTACTCTGTGAAGATATCGTCAATCTTTATCAGCTCGCTGTTGATGGCAATCTTTCCATGCGGGCTGCAGCTGCCCCACCTTCTCTTCATCGGTTTGACGGTGAGTGATGATATTTTAAAATTGTGCCGGCTGAATTTGGAAGCAAGATCATCAAGGCACGATGTCACCCTTTCAAGAGCTTCTTTCCTGTACCATTTGTCGAGCATAGGAGCCGGTGACTTCCCGGGTTCCGGTATTCCGGCAATGATAGTATTATTTTCAATCCTGACGGACCGGTTTCCGGAAATATCGGTCCTTAGCCGGTATTTCATCCCCCGGTACAGCAGCTCACTTCCATCCTTCGCATCTTTATGGCTCAGCCGTACCATTGCAATATGATTATCAAGGTGTTTATGTATCCATACCGATTTTGACGCTACGAACCTGTCAATCATGTCAGGTGGCGTGCGGTAAGGAGCCCTGACCAAAACCCCCTTTTCCGGTGAGATGATAATACCGATGGACCGTCGCCGGCTGTAAACTATCCTGTATGAAACAGATTTACCTGCCATCAGGATGCACGTACAAGCGTTATGACGGTAATTTCAGGCGGCATGAATATCCTGAAGGGAAGCCTTATCACGCCTAAACCCCGGTTGACATAAAGGAACTGCTTCCCATTGGTATAGAGACCATTCCAGTTTTTGTAGAAATATTTTGAGGGCGACCATCTGAAGTTTTTTGTCAGGATACCCATCTGCATTCCATGTGTGTGCCCCGAAAGGGTGAGATCGATATTTGTCTTGTTGCTGATATCGCTCTCCCAGTGATTGGGATCGTGACTTATCAGGATGCGAAAATCTGCACTGTCGAGTCCTGCTATAGCTTTTCCAAGGTCCCCGTGGGTGATATTAGGGTAACTTCCCCTCGTCACCGTACCTGCAATACCAAGCCTTGCACCGCCGATTTTCAGAATGACATTCTCATCCCTCAGGAGGTGATAACCCGAAGCTGTTATCAGCTTTGAGATTCGGGCAATGTTGGTATCGATCCCTTCCTCCGTGATCCCCGGATAATATGTTCCGATATCGTGATTCCCGAGTATGGCGTAATTTCCGTACCTCCCTTTCGCAATGTTGAAAATGGTATCGTTTCTTCCAAACTCATTGTACCCGATTTCAACAAAATCCCCCGAATTGATGACAAGGTCAGGATTGTAAGAGTTGATTTTTAACATCAGGTTCCTGAGGGTCTTTTTGTGCCTGAAAAAGGTAGTCTGGTGGACATCAGATATCTGGACTATCCTGAAACCGTCCAGGTCCTTGTTAAGACCCTTTACATTAACTGAAATGTTTTCTGTTTTGAAGTTGAACTTTCCGTGAATGCTGCCTCCTGTTACAAGGGCAAAGATTATGATCCAGATAAAGATCCCTGCATTTGAAAGTGACCTTATATGAGTATTTCTGTGAAGCCTGATCAGCTTTCCCGTGAAGTGAAGGATATCAAAGATAACCCTGGGGAACAATATTGCCGATACCGCTCCTGCAAAATTCATCATAAGCCAGACGTGAGCCGGATCGTCGTACCTGCCGCCAAAGGACGACACCTCAGCATACAAAATCCACAGGTAGATGCTGAGGACCGTGTTCACCAGGGCTGACAGGTAGTACTTTGTCCTGGAGAATCCCTTGTAATGCTGCCTGAATGCCAGGAATGTAAGATATTCTGAAGCAACAAGTATGAGGAAGAGGATCATTATCTTTTAATTTGTGTCAAAATTACTTAATTCTTTCAGGGATATGACAACAGGCTCTCTTTTTTATGATATTTGACCTTTCATTACAATGTTCTACAAACCTTTTAAAAATGGTTAAAGTCGACTTTTACCCAGCAGGATATTATCCGGAGTGCGGCCTGACATATTCGGTAATTGTTGCCAGGTTCAGGAAGAAATGGCTGCTGGTAAGGCATCACCTGCGGACTACATTTGAGATTCCCGGCGGGCATATCGAAGATGGTGAATCATCCGACGAAGCTGCCTCGAGGGAACTGATGGAGGAAACGGGCGCCAAAGAATTTGCTATAGAATGTGTTGCTACATATTCTGTAGAGAAGGACGGTCATACCGGGTACGGGAGACTCTACTTTGCGGAAGTTTCTGAGTTCGGATCGCTGATGGATTCATCGGAGATAGCCGAGGTGGTTGTTTCCGACGGGTTGCCAGGAAACCTGACATACCCCGATATTCAGCCCTTGTTGCTCGAGAGAGTCATCAGATATATTCAAGGGTCACCTTCTTGAGCCATTTCTCCTCGAGAAGCCTTGCAATCCTTTTTACCACTGTCCTTCTTATCTCGAGGTCAACCGGAAGGTTGGGATCCTGGTGGGCAATATTTATCCTTGTACCGACAATAAACTGAATCTCGTCACATTCCATGAGCATCTTAACAATCTTATCAGCCGGACCCTTGTCCAGCTTAACGCTGTTGTTGTATGTCTTAAGTATTTCGTTCACCTTCTGGAGTGTAAGGATACCTTCAGTTACAAGGTCGATACCCTGCATAAAGCTTTCGGGAGGTAGGTCCGGATCTTCAAAGATCAGCTCATCAACGATTGTCCTGTTCAGTTCCCTGGCAACAATGTCGGCAGTTGTACCGCCGCAGAGAATGACCTTCCCGCCGAACTCACTGACCCTTGATGAAAGTTCTTTATCCTTCTCTTTTTCATATGGGGGACCTGTGCAGATCATTAGCTTCCTCGGGTCCCTGAAATATATTACCGCGCAGCTGATGTCATCCCTGGCGCGGTAGGCATCATTCTTGTGAGCCATTGTGACAACCTTTCCTGCCAGGACGTTTGCGGAAATGGAATTCTCACCTGCAACAAGCATCGAGGCATATGAAGAAACGTTATCTCTTTCCCAGCCGAAGGGAAGTGAATCCGATCCCATTCCGCTCTGCGTCACCCCGTCGGAACATACAATAATCCTGTCTTCCTTCTGCGGATGGAAAGTGAACTTCTTCAATACCTTGCCGCTATGCTTTCCCTTTTCCATGCTGACAAGCTTCCATTCGGGTTCTATGATCTCTTTTCCCCTCAGGATAATCGTGGAAGGGTTGTCATATTCGAGGATCGAGGTTCTTCCGGTGCTTTCAATATCGATGATAGTAAAAGTGGAATAGCTGATCTTTCTTTCGCTGCAGACAGGAAGCGTATTCATTATTATCTCTGCGATCCTGTCGGAGTCCTTATGCTCGCGTGTGAAGTTCAGGGCCATCGTGGAAGTGAGGGTGGCAAGGATATTGGCCTTCACGCCATGCCCCATACCATCGGAGAGTACCGTAATTACCCTGTCCTCTTCCTTAATGTAGCGGTAAAGAAAAACATCGCCGGATATCCTTTCCCCGTCATAATTCCTCTGCTGGCTGTTGACTTCTATGTAGAAATCCCTGTTCACCTTCTATTTTCTGTTTTTCAGACTGTCTTTCCTGCTCCTGTACGATTCTATGATTGAATTGAGCATCTGTTCTGTCTCTGCAGCTCCCTCGCCCAGGAGGAACCCGATTTTCTGAACCATTTCCAGGTTCTTGTCGATAACTTCCGAAACCCTGAACGTCACTTCCTCTCCCTGGACCTCGGGTGAATAAAGGTCGCGGAGTATTGCACCGCACATTTTGTTCTTCTTGATGGGGAATATGGAAATATTAAGCATCCTGTCGTCGATATGTACATCCTTGCTCACAACAGGCTGGTCCTCCTTCAGGACAAAGGAAAACATATTGTAAATGTTGTAGGGAAGGAGTGTCTTCAGGTCAGCGCCTGTCAGTCCAGGGATTACATCCGAAATTGTCCGTGCATCCTCGCCCGAAATATTTATAAAGCTTATGTTCGAGTGGAGAATCTTCAGGTTGTTGTCGACGATCACCACGCCTGTGGGTAGTTTTTCAAGCATGTTGTTCATCATGTCGGATGCACTCTGTGCCATCTCCTTCTCCTTCATGGCAGTTTCCTCCGACTCTTTCAGCGCCTTCTTGGTTTCGGCAAGCTTCTTGTTGGCGAGCCTCAGCGATTCAATGTACTCCTGCTTGTTCCTGAGGTTGAAGGTATGGCACATCTCGGGTATTGCAAGTCCTTTTGCCACCGTTGAGGCAAATTCCCTGCAGGAGCCATAACCACAGGCGCCGCAGTTTATTTCTTCCGACTGTTCTTCCTTGCCGATTATCTTCAGTACCTCCCTGATCATATCCTCGGCAGGATCAGGGATCCTCCTGTCGTCGGGCGTGAATGTCCTGGAAAAGTCAAGCTTTGACCATCTTTCCATATCCTTATCCCAATGTTGCACATCGAGCAGATCGACCCTTTTTTGCGCGTACTTCCTTACAAGTGCCCTTCTCCTGAATCTTTCCGAATGCTGGGCCATGCCCGGGCCAAGCAGGCAGCCCTGGCAGAAGAACAGGTTAAAATGATGCTGGATAGTATCTATCGATTTATCGAAGTCGTGTACGGCTTCAAGGATCTCATCTTTCCCGGCAGCTGTAATAACCCTGCTGGTGACAATGTCCCTTTTGATCCCGGCTGCCTGAATGATACCGGCAGGAAGAGGATATAGGGCACCCCAGTGACCGTTTGGCGGATCGAATTCAGAAAGGGTAACAAACTTCTCCTGTATGTTGAATTCCTCGAAAAGCTTTCTTAGCTCAATAAATGTCAGTACACTGTCGATAAGCTTACCCGACCTGTACATGGTTGCCTCGTCCTTTGTGTCGATGCATGGGCCGATGTATATGATATTGGTATCATCACCATGTATTTCGCGGGTTACCATTGCCGTGGCAATCATTGGGGAAACCAGGGGTGCAAGGTTGGGAACAAGACCGGGGTGATATTTTTCGATCAGGCTTACAATCGACGGACAATTTGCCGTGATATAGTACTTTCCTTCGGCATGCTCAAAAAAGCTGGCATATTCGTGAGCGATCAGGTCGACGCCAAAAGAGTTGTCGTGAACGAAGTTAAATCCCAGTGCCCTCATCATTCCCACCAGCTTCCTGTAGTCGGTGATATCCTCGAATTCAGAGGAGATGCTGGGTGCCATGAGAGCTGCATTTTTCTTTCCTGATGCAAGGAGTTTTTTTGCTTCAGAAAGCGAATCCCTGAACTCCACAGCCTTCTGGCTGCATGATATGTAACATAGTCCGCACCCGATGCACCTGTCTGGGATTATGGTGGGATGTTTCTTTTCGGGCCTGACCTCAATAGCGTTAACCGGGCAAACCCTGACGCATGAATATGAATTCCTGCATTTATTGTCATTAATATAAAGGACAGGTCCTTTTTTGTCCATATTATTTGACTTTAATTATCTTAATTCAGAAAGATTCTCTTCAAGTATCTTTTCGACCCTCTCGGCCGTTACAGATTCTATAACCCTGCCATTTATTACCAGGTTGGGCCCGTTGCTGCAATGGCCGAAGCACCTTGCACCCTTGAAGGTCACCCTGTCGTCGAGGTGATTCTTCCGCAGGTAATCTTTGATAAACTGAACAACTTCCCTGTTCCCCCGCGAGAAGCAGCTGGAGCCGAGACAAATCTGCATTTCAAATTTTGAAGACATCAGCTTACTGTTCATAAAAAAACAACACATCAAAAGTACTAAATATTTGAACCCGGACAATATCGGGCGGGACATGCCAGAAATTCTGTTCTTAGGGCCATTATGAACGGTTCTTATCAGGTCGGAATACATCGTAAATATCGTATCCTGTAAATGAAATTTAGATAACACTCAGAATATATGTGTATTAGGATGGTACTCACAAGGAGTTGGATATTTCATATTATTGTTATAAAAATAACATTGTTTATTTATTAACAATAAAAATATTATATTTGTGATGGTTTGATTCTTAAAATATAACAGATGGAAAAGCCCATCGAGACAATACTCAGCAAGTACAAACCGGCCAGGCGTGAAGACCTTATCCCGATATTGCAGGATATACAGGAATCGGTAGGATTTCTTTCTGAGGATGCAATTATTACTATTGGTAAAACTCTCAGGCTCAGCACAACAAAAATCTACGGCCTGGCTACATTCTACGATCAGTTCAGGTTCATTCCCTCGGGAAAAATCCATTTGAAGATATGCAACGGGACAACCTGCTTCCTCAACGGATCAAAAAGTGTTATAAACAAGATAAGGGAAGAACTCGGGATCGAACCGGGTCAGACAACCCGGAACGGAAACTTCAGCTACGAGATCGTGACATGCATGGGTGGCTGCAATAATGGTCCTGTGATACTGATAAACGGGGAGTATTATACCAATATACGTGAAGATCAGGTTCCTGAGCTTATTGGCAGGCTTAAGTATCTTAACGAAATCAATTGAAGTGAATGGGCAAGCCTGAAGAAATAAAGGAATTTCTAATTCAGAATGTCCTGGTGAATGAGATGGAGGTGCTCCCGCAGGAAACTGAAAAGGTGCTTCGAATCATCAGGAGGGAAAGAAACGATAATCCGGTCGTTTTTATATCCTCGGGAACAAGCAGTATAATTGCGGGATCTGAAAAGACCTGGGAGGCCGCCGTGAGCTACGAAAAGGACCTTCACCCTGGAATCGAGATAGTTAAGGTCGGATGTACGGGACCCTCCAGCTTCGAACCGCTTGTATGTGTCCAGCTTCCCGGAAAAAACAAGCTGTTCTTCCGGAATATAACGGAAGAAAAGATCGAAACTCTCTTAAACGGTGTTTTTCATAATGATATTCACGAGGAAGATCTTGTCGGGCAGACAGGTTCGCGCGACTTTGGAATGTGGACAGGTATTCCATTCATGGATGAGCTGCCATTCTTCTCGGGGCAGAAAAGAATAATTCTCAGCAACTGCGGCTGCTATGATCCGGAGAGCATCGCCGAGTACATAGCGAGGGGCGGTTACCGGACATTTATCAAGACGATAAGAAACTATACATTCGAGGAGGTTTGCAGTATTATTGAAAAGAGCGGACTGAGGGGCAGGAGCGGCGGGGGCTACCTGACGGGTCTCAAATGGAAGAGCGCCCTGAACACACCTGCGCCGGCAAGGTATTTAATCTGCAATGCAAGGGAAAGTGACCCGGGAGCATTCACCGACAGGACGATTCTCGAAAGCGATCCCCACAGGCTCATAGAAGGAATTTCAATAGCATCATATGCAATCGGGGCCTCATCGGCCATAGTTTACCTGAGGTCGGGATCGGACCATGCCAGGCAAAGGCTCCAGAGGGCAATCGATGCGGCAAGGGAATACGGTATAATCGGGCATGATATATTCTCCAGCGGGTATAACCTCGATATTGTTATAAAACGTGAACCGGGCGCATTCGTTTGCGGTGAAGAGACCGCACTGATCGCCAGCCTCGAGGGTCGCCGCGGCATGCCGAGGCTGAAACCGCCGTATCCGACATCTCAGGGACTGTTCTCAAAGCCCACTGTAATAAATAATGTCGAGACTCTGATGAATGTGCCCCTTATCATGCAAAACGGTCCGGAATGGTTCAGGAATATTGGTACCGCGGGAAGCAAGGGGACCAAGGTTTTTGCCGTTACCGGGAAGGGCAGGTATTCGGGTGTTGTGGAGGTGGAAATGGGAACGTCGTTAAGGACGATACTCGATGATATTGTCGACGGGATGAAGGAAGGCCGGGAATTCAAGGCTATCCAGCTTGGTGGCGCCTCGGGTTCATTCATAAAGAGCGATAACCTCGATCTGAAAGTCGATTATGATGAGATGAAGGAGAAAGGTATCGGAATGGGGGCCGGCGGTTTTGTGATAATTGACGAATCGACCTGCATGGTGGACCTGGTAAGGTATTACATGGAATTTATCCACAGGGAAAGCTGCGGCAAATGCATTCCCTGCAGGGAAGGTACCGGAAGAATGAGAGAGATACTCGAAGGCGTTATACGGAAACCCCAGAGCGAGGATTCGGTAACGACCCTTGAAAGATTCAGGGGAGTGATGCAGCTCGAATCCATTGCAACAGTGATGAAGGATGCATCTCTGTGCGGCCTGGGTCAGACGGCACCGAATCCCTTCATCAGCGCCCTCAGGGAATTCAGGGACGAGTTTGAAGAGCATATCTTCGACAGGAAATGCAGGGCAAATGTATGCAGGGGACTCAGGACCTTCTCAATCGATGTCGACCGTTGCAACGGCTGTACAGTCTGCGCCTCAAAATGCCCGGCAAATGCCATTTATGGTACCCGCCTCCAGCCGTTCTTCATTGTTGATGAAAAATGCACGGGCTGCGGGGTCTGTTTCGATGTTTGTAAATTCAGTGCGGTTGTAGTCAAATAGTTGCCATGTTTTTCAATATACAGGTAAATAACAAGAAGATCAAAGCCGAAAAGGGCGAAACAATTCTTTCAGCACTGAACAGGAATGGCATAATCATTCCCACCCTTTGCAGGATGAAGGATTTTACCCCTACCGGGGCGTGCAGGATGTGCGTGGTGGAGGTTGAAGGAAGGGAACGCCTGGTAACTGCATGTTCCCAGCCTGTCGAGGAGTGGATGGTGATCAGGACGCACTCCCCCCGGGTGATCAGGGCAAGAAAGACAATTGTCGAGCTGCTTCTTTCAAAGCACCCCGACGATTGCCTGTATTGTGACCGTAACCTGAACTGCGAGCTCCAGAGACTTTCCGAAGAGCTCAATATAAGGGAACGCAGGATAAGGGGGAAAAAAATCAAGCAGAGACTCGATCAGTCGAGCCCGGCCATCATCAGGGAGCTTTCAAAGTGCATCCTGTGCGGAAGGTGCATAAGGATATGCGAAGAGGTGATAACAACCACGACACTCGATTTCATAAACAGGGGCCAGCAGACACATGTCGGTCCCGCAATGGATAAGGATTTTAACTTTTCGAGCTGCATTCATTGCGGCCAATGTGTGCAGGTTTGCCCTACCGGGGCGCTTCACGAAAAACATAATATTACCGAGGTACAGGAATACCTGAATAAGCCGGAATTCCTGAAGGTGATCCAGTATTCCCCGGTTGTGCCGGCAGGCCTGGCCGAGGAGCTTGGCATAAAGCCTGCAAAGGACTTCGACAGGATGCTGAATGCGATCCTGAGAAGAATTGGTTTCTCCAAAGTTTATTCTACCGGGTTCGGAACAGATATTCTAATCACTGAACTGGCCGGCAGGCTTGAGCAAAGAACGGGCGAAAATGGCCAGCCCCTCTATATTTCTGCCTGTCCTGCATGGGTGAAATATGCGGAGCAATATTCACCCTCACTGCTGCCACAGCTCTCGGACCTTAAATCTCCTCAGCAAATAACAGGTGTGCTGATAAAGACACTGATTGCATCAATGGAAAAAGCAGGTCCGCAACAGATCTACTCAGTTTCAGTTACACCTTGTACAGCCGGCAAATTCGAAGCCAGGCGCGACAGTATGATGAGAAAGGGCATCAGCGATGTGGATACGGTCCTGACTGTCAGGGAGCTCGCAAGGCTGATAAGGCTCAATGGCATTGATGTTCTCTCCACGGAGGGCGAACCTGCAGATGAGCCGATGGATCTCAGAAGTTCTGCAGCGGCCATCGCCGAAGTTTCAGGCGGGCTCGCAGAATCGGTAATAAGGTTGCTGACGTACAGGAAAACAGGCAGGGAAGCCGAGAAGAGCCTTTTCAAGAAGATAAGGGGCACCGGATGCTTCAGAGACGCTGCCATCCCGGTGGGCGACATTGAAATTAATGTCGCCGTGGTTGATGGCCTTACCGGCCTGGATAAGCTTAATATGGCACTGGAATCTGGCATGAAATATGATCTTGTGGAAGTAATGGTTTGCCAGGGAGGATGTGTCAGGGGCGCAGGGCTTCCCCTGACCGGGTCGAAGGAGGTCGTCAGGACCAGAGCCAAGACTGTGTTCCAGAATGAGGAGAACGAAGCTGTTACACTACCCTGCAAGTCACCATCACTGCTGAACCTGTATGAAAAGCTGGCTCCTGCTGACAAAGATATCGCCGATAAGTCGGTTTACACCACGAGGTACTCTCAGAGGGATGTGCTATTATAAATACCCCGGAAAATGCTTGTTTACACTATAAAAGAGCTCTGCCGGACCTGTTACACATGTGTAAGGGAGTGTCCTGCCAAAGCCATAAAGATTGTCGGTGGCCAGGCAGAAGTGATAGCCGACAGGTGTATAGCCTGCGGGAACTGCACAAAGGTCTGCAGCCAGGGTGCCAAGGTCTTTCTGAATACAACCGACAGGGTGATCAGGCTGCTGGAAAAGAAGAATATGAAGGCGGCCCTTGTCGCCCCAAGTTTCCCGGCAGAGTTTGCCGAGATAAACGATTACAGGCAGCTTGTAGGTATGATCAGAGCAATTGGCTTCGATCTTGTGATCGAGGTTTCCTTCGGGGCCGACCTCGTTGCCGACAGGTTCAAGAAGATGATTGCCGATAACAAAAGATTCTTCATCTCCTCCGACTGCCCTTCCATTGTGAACTATATCAGGTTCTATCACCCTGACCTTATCGACAACCTTTCACCGATAGTTTCACCCATGGTGGCCACGGGAAGGGTGGTGAAGAAAAAATACGGGGAGGAGACGGGCCTTGTCTTTATAGGCCCGTGTATAGCCAAAAAGGCTGAGAGTAACGAGATAGATGAGGCAATTACCTTTGTCGAACTGAGAGAGCTCTTTCAATCAAAGAACTTAACCCCCGACAGTGTCTCTCCTTCGGATTTTGATCCCCCGAAAGGTGGCAGGGGTGCAATTTTCCCTGTCACGCGCGGACTCTTGCAGACTGCCAATATCAACGACGATGCGATAACTGGAAATATAATCGCTGCCGAAGGACGGATAGATTTTCAGAATGCCCTCAAGGAGCTGGAAAGCGGTCTTATCCGGAACCAGAATATGGAGCTTCTCTGTTGCGAAGGATGCATAATGGGGCCGGGACTTTCCAAGAACGGGAAACAGTACAGCAGGAGGTCGCTGGTCAGCAACTATGCCCAGGCAAAGATGAATGAGCTGGACTTCGAGGAGTGGGAGAGAGAGAAAGAGCAGGCTTCCGATCTTGATCTTTCCATTTCCTTCAGGCCAGAAGATCACAGGATCGACGTGCTTACAGAAGCAGATGTAAAGGATATACTTGTTTCAATGGGCAAGAAAACCTCAAAGGATCAGCTCGATTGCGGGGCCTGCGGGTATGAAAGCTGCGTGGAACACGCTATTGCAATCAGGAAAGGGCTGGCAGAGACTGAGATGTGCCTCCCGTACACCATAGAGAAACTTCATAAATCGGTAAAGGACCTGGCCCTGTCCAATGAAAAGCTGAGCTCGATGAGGCAGGCACTGAAGCAGTCGGAGAAGCTAGCCCACATGGGGCAGCTGTCGGCGGGGATCGCACATGAGCTTAACAACCCGCTTGGAGTTGTAATAATGTACAGCAATATCCTGCTTGATGAATGTGCCGCCGAGGACCCTGTCAGGGAGGATCTGAAACTTATCGTCGACCAGGCTGCCAGGTGCAAGAAGATCGTAGCAGGGCTGCTCAATTTTGCCAGGAAGAACCAGGTAAATCACCAGCAGGTGAATCTCAGGGAGTTGGTAAACAGCAGCATAGACAGCGTCGTAATTCCTCAGAATGTAAATGTAAATGTCGACGACAGGATGACGAATCACGATGCAATGATTGATTCCGAACAGATGATCCAGGTAATAACCAATCTCATAAAGAATGCCATCGATGCCATGGCTGCCGGAGGCAATATTGAGATAGTGCTCGAGGATAATATAACCGATGTGACTATTGTGGTGAGCGACAACGGGACAGGTATAAAGGAAGAGGACCGGGCCAAGATCTTTGAGCCTTTCTTTACCACGAAAGGGATAGGGCACGGTACCGGACTTGGACTTGCAACTGCCTATGGTATTGTAAAGATGCACAAGGGGCAGATAACTGTTGAATCGAATACCGATCCTGCGAGAGGTCAGACAGGAACCAGCTTCAGGCTGGTTCTGCCGCGGAAGAAGGAGTAAACGACGCCACTTTTTAAAACTGAAGCCTGGATATGATACCTGACAATACTGTTAAAAATATAACGATAAGTAATATTTATCACTTTAACTCTTTGATTTAAAGAAATATTTGAAAATTGCATAAAATGAAACGCAGTGATTTTACGATCCTGGTTGCTGATGACGATCCTGACTATCTTTTCCAGACAGTGAATAACCTGGAAAGGGCCGGGTATAAAACTGTGGCGGTGGAAAGCCAGGCGGAAGCCGAATCATATTTCTCGAAACACCGTCCCGACCTGGCGATCTTTGACCTGATGATGGAGACTGACGACAGCGGGTTTATTCTCTGCTACAAGCTGAAGAAGAGATACCCCGATGTTCCTGTGATCCTGGCAACAGCGGTAGCCAGGGAGACAGGTCTTTCATTCAGCCTCGATTCGGAGTATGAACGGAACTGGATCAGGGCCGACAGGTACCTTGAAAAAGGGATCAGGGCTGAACAGCTTGATATGGAAGTATCAAAACTATTGAAACTCTGAAATGGGAATATTAAGGATACTTGTGGTTGATGATGAGCCTGGAATCAGGTCGGGAGTATCGAGGATACTTGGTAATTTTCATGTTACCTATCCATTCATGGACGAGGATTACACATTCGAAATCTCGGAGGCCGCATCAGGTGAAGAGGCTATTGAGATGGTGGAAAGGGACAAACCCGATATAATCCTGCTCGATAACAAGCTCCCGGGTATGCAGGGTGTAGAAGTGCTGGAATATATCAGGAAGAAGAAATTCGATATTGTAGTGGCAATGATTACCTCATATGCTTCTCTTGATGTCGCGATACGTGCCACACGCGACGGTGCCACCGACTTTATACCGAAGCCTTTCACGCCCCAGGAGCTCAAGTCGAGCATTGAGAACATTACAAAGCAGCTTTATCTCAGGCGAATCACCGATAAGCTGAAACAGGACGGCAAGAAGATCCGTTACCAGTTCCTCTCTGTCCTTTCCCATGAACTGAAGGCACCTCTTAACGCGCTTGAGGGCTATCTCAGGATGATGCAGGAGAAGCAGTCGGGTGAACTTATTGACGACTATTCCAATGCTATTGAGCGTTCGCTGCAGCGGATACAGGGCATGCGTAACCTTATCATGGACCTGCTCGACTTCACAAAGATCAGGCTCGAACGCAAGGAAGAGAAAATTCAGGATGTCGATCTTGAATCAATAGCTGCCGGAGCCATTATTACCGTGCAGCCATACGCCATCCAGATGGAGGTGTCAGTTAAACTCGATGTAAGGTCAAAAGCCGTGATAATGGCCGACCCGGATGATATTGAGATAGTATTTAATAATCTCCTGTCAAACGCCGTAAAATATAACAAGTTCGGAGGCAGGGTCGAGATCACCATCGACAGCTCGGACACCGAGGCTATTGTTGTTGTTTCCGATACCGGGATTGGAATTAAGGATGAAGATATTGAAAACCTTTTCACCGAATTTGTAAGGATCAAATCGGAAAAGACCAAAAATATTTCAGGAAGCGGGCTTGGTCTTTCTATCGTTAAAAAAGTGATTCAGATTTATAACGGTAACATCAGGGTGGAAAGCACTCCTGAAGTGGGAAGTGTGTTTACCGTGAGGTTACCCAAGAAGATAATTAACCTACCTTCACAGATATGAATAAACTACCCGGAAAAACAGTTGAAAGGCTCAGCGAGTACAGGAGAACATTGTTAGGATGTCTTGCTGAAGGAACCAATTATGTCTTTTCTCACGACCTGGCTGCGATGCTTCATATTACAGCCGTCCAGGTTCGCCGCGATCTGATGCTGATAGGTTATTCCAGCGTCCTCAGGAAAGGTTACGACGTTAAGGAGCTTATCAATACCATCGGGATTATAATTGATTCCGACGAAGGTATAAATGTCGCCATAATTGGAATCGGTAACCTCGGAAGGGCCGTCACATCATATTTCAGGGGCAAAAGATCCAAGCTGAACATGGTCGCCTCTTTCGATAATGACCCACAGAAGGTCAACAAGGTCATTTCCGGGATCAAATGCTACCACATCCAGGAAATGGAGCAGGTGATCAGGGATCTCAATATCAGGATCGCAATTCTTTCAGTACCTGCCGATTTTGCCAGGAGTACCTGCGAGACAATAGTCAGGTATGGAATCAAGGGAATCCTGAATTTTACCACTATCGCACTTAATGTGCCACAGGGTGTTTACCTCGAGGAATACGATATGATAACATCGATCGAAAAAGTTGCTTATTTTGTGAAAGAGAACAGGATCCAGTAACGATCGGGGGATGAAGATTTTCAGAAGCTTCGAGGAGGCACGGGGGCTCAGGAACCCCGTTGTTACAACAGGTTCTTTCGACGGTGTTCACATTGGTCATAAAACGATCCTTGGCAGGCTGAAGATGCTTGCTTCAAAGTATGAGGGGGAATCGGTCCTTATAACTTTTCACCCGCATCCCAGAAAAGTGTTATACCCCGAAACTGCCGGAAAAGAGCTTCGTCTCATAAATTCACAGGAAGAAAAGATCATGCTCCTCGAGAAAGCAGGGCTCGATAATGTTATAATTATCGGGTTCACCAGGGAGTTCGCAAAAACCACATCCGAACAGTTCGTGAGAGAATTCCTTTCGGGCATCCTGAAGGCAAGGGTTGTTGTGGCAGGATTCAATCACCATTTTGGATTCAACCAGGAAGGAGATTACCGGCAGCTTTGGAGCATGAGGGAGAAATACGGGTTTGAAGCGGAAGAGATTCCCGAGCAGGAGGTGGAGCATGAAACTGTGAGCTCCACCAGGATCAGAAAAGCGATAAGTGAAGGGTATATCCAGAGGGCCAATGCATACCTCGATCACTATTACCTTATTATGGGAGAGCCGGCACCATTCAGTTCACCGGTCGGCCTGTCGTGCAGGCAGTTTTACAGGATTCCACCGACAGACGAAAACAAGCTTTTACCATCTGACGGGATTTATGCCGTTACAGCCGAAGCAGGAAATATCTCTGAAAAGGGAATGGTAATTATAAATAAAATGAATATTTCTTCTCCTGATATACTGCTGTGTCTTACCGAAAGCGAAAAGGACCTGTCGGGACAGAAAACATCCCTGCTTTTCCGGAAGAAGATAACGGGCCCTGTCAACATTTCCGATCCTGATTTTTCAAAATTAAAAATTGCATCCGCGGCAGATGAAATCTCAGATCTTATATACTGATATGTATCATAAGGGAGACGACCATTTATTGTTATCTTCGCGGATTGTACACAAATAAGCAAATTGATGAGGTTTAAACCCGAAAAATTGAGTATCCCGGATCAGAGGATGAGACCGTTTATAGATGCGGATGAAATCTGGAATTTGATAAATAACACAAGATCAGATAAGGGGAGGGTAAGGGAAATTATCTCTAAGGCCCTGGGGAAGGATCGGCTTACCATGGAAGAGACTGCGGTCCTGATAAACTCCTCGGGCACCGATCTGATGGATGAAATCAAAGCCGGGGCACGGGAGCTTAAAAAAACAATATACGGCAACCGAATCGTACTTTTTGCACCCCTTTACGTGGGGAACAAGTGCAGCAATAATTGCCAGTACTGCGGTTTCAGGGCATCAAACTCCGAAGCTGTCAGGAAAACCCTTTCCGATTACGAGCTGATAAAAGAGGTGGAGGCCCTGGAGGATAACGGCCAGAAAAGGCTCATCCTTGTATATGGCGAACATGCGGAGTATTCACCTGATTATATTGCACATACGGTCAGGGTGGTTTACGGGATCAGGAAGGGCCATGGTGAGATCCGGAGGGTAAACATTAATGCTGCACCTCTTGATATCGACGGGTTCAGGAAAGTTGGTGAGGCAGGTATCGGGACCTACCAGGTGTTCCAGGAAACATACCATCCTGAAGCCTATTCATGGTATCACCTTGGAGGCAAAAAGAAAGACTATGAATGGAGAGTTACTGCTCTCGACAGGGCACAGGAAGCGGGGATTGATGATGTCGGGATAGGCGCCCTCTTCGGGCTTTACGACTGGCGATTCGAGGTTCTCGGGCTCGTAAGGCATACGAACCATCTTGAAGCATGCTACAATGTTGGCCCGCATACAATTTCCTTTCCGAGGATCAAGGATGCACTCTCGCTGAAAATGAAAGATAATTACATGGTCGGCGATAACGATTTTAAGAAGCTTGTCGCCATTCTTCGGCTCGCAGTTCCTTATACCGGGCTCATTCTTACCGCCAGGGAAGCTCCTGAGGTGAGGAAAGAAGTAATGGAATACGGTGTTTCCCAGATCGATGGTGGGACCAGGATCGAGCTTGGTTCATATTCCGATATCAGGAATGAGGACCAGAACCTGAACCGCGAACAATTCAGGATAAACGATGCCCGTTCGCTTGGCGAAGTGATTGATGAGCTGCTCGAAAATGACTATCTCCCCTCATTCTGTACCTCCTGCTACAGGATGGGCAGGACCGGGGAGCATTTCATGGAATTCTCAGTGCCGGGCTTCATCAAGAGATTCTGCACCCCGAATGCCATTCTCACACTGTCGGAGTACATTTGCGACTATGCTACCCCCAACATTGCCGAGAAGGGCTGGAAGGCCATAGAGAAAAACCTGGCCACCCTCGAACCAGGGGTTGCCGCAACTACAAGGGAAAAGATTCAAAAGATCAGGAAAGGGGAGAGGGACCTTTATTTTTGATCTGCCACGTATTTTGCTAACGGAAATTGTAAAAACCATGATAAAGGTTCTCGGGATAAAGATTACGGACCGCATAAAGGAGGCAGGTCTCACGCAGCACGTACTTTCAAAGCATGCAGGCGTAATCACGACAAGATTCGGCTTCCACGAGCTTTCAACCGAGATTTGCGCGAGGGAAGCATATATGATCCTGCATCTCAACGGCAATGAGGCTGGCATCGAATACCTGGTGAAAGATCTTTCCGCGATAGGGGGAATTGAAACCCGCGAGATGGATTTTTCGGGGAAAAGCAAGCCGGCAGGCAGGGGGTCAAAAGGCTCCCTCAGGATTCTGGGGATGCTTGTCGAACACGATCACGACCTGGTGACCGCCGTTCAGAGGCTCCTCACAACCTACGGGTGCGTTATCAGGGCACGGCTGGGAGTCAATGAAGAGTTTTTTGGGAGACCGGCAGGACTTATTATCCTTGAACTGTCGGGAGACGCGGCACAGATGGACCTGCTTGAAAAGGATATCCTCGCCCTTAAGAAGGTGCATCTCAGGAAAATGATATTCTGACAGGCAACATCCTCACGCCTTAAATTTTCACCATAATCGCCGTCGGCTTTCATTCCTTTATGCCGTTACCCCTTCAAGCCCCTGCGCCTGTGGTAATGCTTTGAGTCACCCCATTCATCATAGATGATCTCCGAATCGGCCAGGCCCACCCTTGCTTCAAGGCAGCCTTTGCAATCTTCAGCGCTGTCGTCGGTACAGGGTTTATTGTCGTATAGCTTATAGCTGTCGCGGTACCTGCCCGGTGTAATATTCGGCATGAGGATATTTGCCCCGATCATCACGGCTTTTTCCCGTCCCATGGGATCGATTGCCTGGAGAGCAGTCGCGGCGACAATATTGATGTCCTTCATCATGATCCGCATTATGGCAATCATTTTAAGTGTAAGATCAAATCTTTCCTCAAGGCTGAAAAGCGACTTGCCTGTTTGGGCCAAAGGTGTGTCGGCATGTTCCACATAGGGTCCCATCCCGCACATGTCAATGTCAAATTCCTTCATGAAGATGAGGTCCCCGGCAAGGTCGTCGAGTGTCTGGAATGGCAGGCCGATCATTACACCGGTCCCAACCTGGTAGCCGATATCCTGGAGGTAATGCAGGCATTCGAGCCGTTTATCGAAGTCATGATTTTTATTGTCGGGGTGAATCTTCCGGTACAGCGAACTATTCGTTGCCTCAATTCTCAGGAGATACCTGTGGGCACCCGCATCGAACCATCTTTTATAAATGTCGAAGGGCTGTTCGCCGACCGACAGCGTAACACCCAGCCTGTTTCCTGATAATTCCTTGATGCCTTTGAGGAGCCTGTCAATCCTGTCGCTGAAGGCGCCGGATTCAATCTCACCCGACTGGAGGGCAATGGATCCGTATTTGTTGTCGAACGCAAATTTTGCCGCCTCGAGAATCTCACCATCCGAAAGATTGTACCTTGTCAGGTTCTTGTTGCCTTTCCTGATGCCGCAGTAAAGACAGTCTTTGGTACATACGTTGGAGAACTCAATCAGCCCCCTGAACCAGACTTTTTTCCCGATATGCTTCTCTTTTACGGATGCCGCTTCCCTGAACAGGATGGTCTTTTCATCTCCACCTGCCGAAAGCAGCCTGATGATGTCGCACCGGTCGAGGTTCTCCTTCGATATTATCTCTTCAATTGCCTGGCTCAAAGTCCCTGTATTTCGCATGCAAATATAGCAAAGAAACCGGGTCATTGATAACCCTTTCCCGGCAGTGAAACGGAAACTGTTACCGGTTAATTACAGGTTTAGAAATCATGATTCATATTTTGTTGCTTGCTATTAATTTTTATTATATTGCCCCGAGGATTTTATTTGGGATGTTTTTCATATATTATTATATATCAGAGCAGTACTTATATACAATTGCTCAGAATGTAGGATTCCTGAAACGTTTTGCCGGATTATAGGATTTGAATGTTTTCAGATTTATGGGTCAATAATTCAATCTTCATTCAACCGTAAAAATGATAAATGAAAAACTTATAAACCCCTCAAGTATTGTTGTTGTAGGGGGATCAGATGACCTTTTCAAGCCAGGCGGGAAAATCCTGAAGAACATTATCGACGGAAAATTCTCCGGGGACCTGTATGTGGTGAACCCCAAACAGGACACGGTCCAGGGTGTGAAATCATTCAGGGATATTCAGGAAATACCCTGTACTGACCTGGCCATTCTTGCCATCCAGGCTAAGTACTGCACCGATGCGGTGAAGATCCTTGTCAATGAAAAAAACACCAGGGCCTTCATAATAATTTCGGCAGGATTCAGCGAGGCCGGACCCGAAGGGAGGAAGCTTGAACAGGATATCGCAGAAGTTATAAACAGTGTGAACGGAACCCTGGTCGGTCCTAACTGTATCGGGGTTATTTCAACATATTACAACGGCATCTTCACCACACCTGTGCCAAGGCTCAGCCGGTCGGGCTGCGACTTTGTCTCCGGCTCGGGTGCCACCGCAGTGTTCATCTTTGAATCTGCAATCCCGAAAGGTGTTAATTTCGCCAGCGTCTTTTCCGTCGGTAACAGTGCACAGACGGGTGTGGAGGAGGTGCTTGAATACTGGGATACAACTTACGAGCCGGGTGTGAGCTCATCGGTAAAGCTGATTTATGTGGAGAGCATCCGCGACCCTGATAAGCTTTTACATCATGCTTCCTCGCTGATAAGAAAAGGATGCAGGATCGCTGCCATAAAAGCCGGAACCAGCGAAGCCGGAAGCAGGGCAGCATCTTCACATACAGGGGCAATTGCATCTTCCGATTCGTCAGTCGAGGCACTTTTCCGTAAAGCTGGAATTGTAAGATGCGCCGGAAGGGAAGAGCTTACAACCGTTGCCTCGGTGTTTTTCTATAAGCATCTTAAAGGACGGAATATTGCTATTATTACCCATGCCGGGGGCCCGGCGGTAATGCTGACCGATGCTCTCTCTTCGGGTGGCATGAGCATTCCTAAAATCACTGGAGAGCACCATGATAACCTCATTTCGATGATGAACCCGGGGGCCTCGGCCGATAACCCGATCGACCTGATTGCCACGGCAACAAACCAGCAGCTCGACAATGTAATTGAATATGTCGACAAGAAAATGCCCGGCATCGACGGAATGAGCGTAATATTCGGCAGCAACGGGCTGAACGACATGACGGTCATTTACGACCTGCTTCACCTGAAAATTGAAGAATGCAACAAGCCATTGTTCCCGATACTGCCGTCTGTTTCCAGCTCGCATGATGAGCTGGAATATTTTCTGGCAAAGGGACATGTTAATTTCCCCGATGAAGTGGTTCTTGGAAAGGCGCTGACCAAGATTTCAAATACACCGTTCCCGGCCGAGGAAAAGATTTACCTGAAGGATATTGATGTTCCGCATATCAGGAAAATCATAGACAATGCACCCGACGGGTACCTCGAGCCCGATACAATCCAGGAACTTCTGAAGGCGGCATCAATTCCAACTGTGAAGGAGGCGGTGGTGAAGACCAGGAAAGAGCTTGCCGACCTGGCCGCCAAGGCCGGGTTTCCGCTCGCCATGAAAGTTGTCGGCCCTGTTCATAAATCTGATGTTGGAGGTGTCACTCTTAACATTAAGTCAATTACCCACCTTGAGGCAGAATTTCACCGGATGATGCAGATCAGGGATGTGAGGGCCGTTCTTGTGCAAAGAATGCTTACAGGGACAGAGCTGTTCATCGGTGCAAAATATGAACCTAAATTCGGCCATGTGATTCTCTGCGGGCTGGGGGGGATCTTTGTCGAAGTGCTTGGCGATTTCTCATCGGGCCTCGCACCTCTAACATTTAACGAAGCGAATTCAATGATCAGGAGCCTGAAGAGCTACAGGATAATTCATGGTACGAGGGGCAAGCAGGGAGTAAACGAGCAGAAATTTGCCGAGATTATTGTGAGGCTTTCGAGCCTGCTTCGTTTTGCAACCGAGATTAAGGAGATGGACCTGAATCCGCTTATCGGCAGTCCGGATGCAATTACCGTCGTGGACGCCAGGATAAGAATCGAGAAATGATGGACCAGTGCATATTTAAGCGGAAAATCTGTTAATTTAGGATAAGATTTCTTTAATAAATTGCCATAATGATAATTCACCAGCTATCGGTTTTTCTTGAAAACAAATCCGGCAGGCTTACCGAGGTTCTGGAGGTCCTTGGCAGGGAAAACATACGGATAACGGCACTGAGCGTTGCCGATACCTCCGACTTCGGATTGCTGAGGATAATCGTTTCAGATCCTGTTAAGGCAAAGGCAGCTCTGAAGGAAGGAAAATTCACTGTCAATATTACCGAGGTGATATCCGTAATGGCTCCTGATGAAGCAAGGTATTATGCCAGGATCCTGAAGATTTTATCGGACCTGGATATAAGCGTTGAATATACATATGCATTCTCATCGGGGAAGAAATCGGTGATCGTACTCAGGTGCAGTGACAATGAGAAGGCAATTGAAGCCCTGAAAGCCCACGAGATGGAACTCTTAAGGGATAGCGATCTTTACAGTATATAGTTTTACATGTTTTTCTTTATTGATGGAAATCTGGAATAGTCACTTTGAATGCATGGAGCGGGGTGAACTCCGCAAGATTCAGACCGAAAGGCTGAGGGAGACTGTGGAACGTGCCTATTTCAATGTTCCGTTCTACCGCAGGAAGATGCAGGAAGCAGGCCTTGGACCTGAATGCATTCGGTCGCTTGATGATATCTCAAAGCTACCTTTCACTACAAAAAATGACCTGCGCGATACGTACCCGTTCGGGATGTTCGCAGTGCCGATGAGCGAGATTGTAAGGCTTCACGCTTCATCAGGCACCACGGGAAAACCGACTGTTGTGGGATATACGCGCAACGATATATCGACATGGTCGGAGGTTATGGCACGGACGCTTACCAGCGCGGGTGCCGACAGGAATGATTTTATCCAGATTGCCTACGGGTACGGGCTCTTCACCGGGGGCCTCGGGCTTCATTATGGCGGCGAAAAGATCGGCGCATCAGTCATTCCAGTGTCGGGGGGAAATACCGGCCGGCAGCTTCAGCTGATGAAGGACTTCGGTACTACGGTGCTGGCCTGCACCCCGTCTTACGCCCTTTTCCTTGCCGAAGCTATCCAGGAAAGCGGTATAGACCGGAAGGAGCTCAAGCTGAAAGCGGGAGTATTCGGGGCCGAACCCTGGACCGAAAACATGAGGAGGGAGATTGAGCAGAAGCTTCAGATCAAAGCAATTGATATTTATGGATTAAGCGAGATTATCGGACCGGGAGTATCTTTTGAATGCATGGAACAGGAAGGGCTGCACATTAATGAGGATCATTTTTACCCCGAGATAATCGACCCGGCCACCCTTGAAGTGCTGCCTGAAGGATCTTCCGGCGAACTGGTATTTACTACCATAACAAAAGAGGGCCTTCCGATGGTCCGTTACCGGACCCGCGACCTAACACGGCTTAATTACAGCAGGTGCAAATGCGGGAGAACACTGGTGAGGATGGAGAAATGCCTTGGCAGGAGCGATGACATGCTGATTATACGTGGCGTAAATCTGTTCCCGTCACAGATCGAGACGGTCCTGCTGGAAATGAGCGCGATAAAGCCACATTACCTTATAATAGTCGACAGGATAAACAACCTCGACACAATCGAGCTGCAGGTAGAGGTTGACGAAGAATTTTTCCAGGATAAGATAAGCCAGCTGCAGGCTCTCAGGTCCGAGCTCCAGGATAATCTCGAAAACGCGATCGGACTCAGCATCAGGGTTACGCTGGTTGAACCCAAAACAATTGAAAGAAGCGAGGGAAAGGCAAAAAGGGTAATTGATAAAAGGAAGTATTGAGTTATGGATATTTCAGAGATACCGATTCCGGAAAAAGTAATCGACAATATTCTTTCCTCGACAGGAATTAATCCCGGCAGCGCCTCAATAAGGGAGCTTTCTCATATCGTTGATCTGCTCGAAGATGAAACAGGCATCAGGTTCGTAAGGATGGAAATGGGTGTTCCTGGCATTCCCTCACCTTCCATAGCGGTCGAGGCTGAAATTAAAGCGCTGAAAAGCGGTGTCGCGGCTATATACCCGAACATTGCAGGCATTCCCCACCTTAAGGAGGAGACATCGAGGTTCATCAAGCTCTTCCTCGATACTGACATAGGTCCCGAGATGTGCATACCCACAGTAGGGTCGATGATGGGAGGGATGGTTTGCTTCCTCGTGGCCAACAGGAATGACAGGACGAAGGAGGGAACTCTTTTTATCGATCCGGGTTTCCCGGTTCAGAAGCAACAGGTAAAGATACTGGGTCACGATTACTATTCCTTCGATGTATATAACTACAGGGGTAGCAGGTTAAGGGCAAAGCTTGAGTCATATTTTGAGACCGGCAAGATTTCTTCATTGCTATACTCCAACCCGAACAACCCGGCATGGATCTGCCTTAATGAGGAGGAGCTGGCAATCATAGGAGAGCTCTGCAGGAAATACGATGTGATTGTGATAGAGGATCTTGCCTACTTCGGCATGGATTTCAGGAAAGACTATTCTCACCCGGGAGAGCCGCCTTTCCAGCCCACTGTGGCCAAATATGCCGAAGATTATGTTCTTCTCATTTCCAGCTCAAAGATCTTCAGCTATGCGGGCCAGAGAATAGGGATGATGGCAATTTCGGAACACCTTTTCAACAGGTCATACCCCGACCTTAAAAGATATTACACAACCGATAAATTCGGCCATTCACTTGTTTTCGGGGCATTATATGCACTTTCTGCCGGGGTTTCACATTCTGCCCAGTTCGGACTTGCTGCCCTGCTCAAGGCTACCAACGATGGCAGGTATTGCTTCAGGGACGATGTCAGGGAATATGCTGCGAAAGCAAAAATTCTCAAGGAGATTTTTCTCAGGAACGGTTTCACAATTGTTTATGACAGGGATATAGATGAATTAATCGGGGACGGATTCTATTTTACAGTAGGTTATCCCGGGATGGCAGGCAGGGAGCTCCTCGGAAAGCTTCTGAGGTACGGGGTCAGCGCAATAGCACTCGATATCACGGGGTCGGAGAGGGAGGGGCTCAGAGCATGCGTTTCGCTGGTACCACGGGAGCTCTTCGGCGACCTCGATATACGGTTGAACAGATTCAGAAATGATCACAATACAATAAACTGATAATTGACTTTATATGGCAAAGATTAAAGGTAGTATAGTAGTAGATGCCGAAAAATGCAAGGGATGTGAGGTGTGC
>Ga0335069_10001186_pt1 | contig 42164 bp, 52 predicted proteins | sample Lox_Sample_11_FD_206714 | JGI IMG/M metagenome (GOLD analysis project Ga0335069, IMG submission 206714) | Soil microbial communities from Loxahatchee National Wildlife Refuge, Florida, United States - Lox_Sample_1.1 | ecosystem: Environmental > Terrestrial > Soil > Wetlands | place: USA...
AGTAAAGGAAGAAGACGATGGGTAGGGGTTATATCTACCTAATCCGAAACTTAGTGAATGGTAAGGGCTATGTTGGTCAGACCATTAAGAAGGTAAAGTACAGATTCAGAGCACACATATGGGATGCACAGTGTGGTAGTAATTTGGTTCTTCATAGAGCGATTCGTAAGTATGGGGAATCTAACTTTTCGATTCAAGAAGTTTGCTATGCGGATGTTTTGCTGCTTGATGATTTGGAGAAACATTACATCAAGTTTTTTGGTACCTTCATTCGAGAACATGGATACAACATGACTGAAGGCGGAGATGGTGGTTCTGGTCCTCGTTCCCAAGAAACCCGAGCTAAAATATCTGCTTATCAAAAGGGACGTAAGAAAGCGCCTTTAACTGCTGAACATAAAGCAGCAATATCTAAGGCGACCAAAGGCAAGAAGAAACCCGCTACTGAAAAGATGCTGACTAGACTTCGTGCCTACGCTGAAACAAAAAAGGGTGTACCTCGACCTAAAGAGGTTGTAACAAAAATATCAGCTTCGTTGAGGGGTAAACCATGGACAGCAGCAAGACGATTAGCTCAAGAAAGTAGGAAAAAATAATGGCATTTCGTTCAAAAGATGGACAAGAGTTCTCCAATCCTCACATGGCACGGCACAATGACTACCGCATCGACGCGGGTAAGATTCCCGGCAAACCGGCTGTTGATGAACAGAAAGACATCACATCCGATCCCGAAGCTATGGAATGCGTGAACAAGCTGAAAGAGCTTGGCTACTCCGCTGATGATGTAGCTGAAGCCATGGAAGGTGAACAACCCAACGCTGGTGCTGAAGCTACCAAGGCCGCTGGGATGCAGATGCCACAGATTGGTCGGTAATATGGACGAACAAGTCTCAGAAGAACCAAAGGTTCCGACTGTAGAAGAACGGCTGGATGTACTCGAAGGTAACGTTCAGTATCTCCATGACTGGCTCATGTCTTTCTCTAAAGACCACGAGACTATGGCGGAGAATTGCAATAAGATCGCCCCATTCTCCGCCTTGATGCAGAACTTTCTCGACACTTACGGTCCAATCCTGTCTCAGCTTACCGTTGAGAATCTGGAAAAAGAGAAGGACAAGTTTCCCAAAATACAAACATGGAACTAAAACATGGCTAAGGATACACTAGCTGCCGGTGGCAAAACCTATACTTCACCTACTATAGGTGAGAACATGACGCAGAAAGCATGGGACGCTATCTTCCTCAAGGATGAAGAGTTTGTCACGAAGTATGGGCAAACCAAGAAAGAATACTATGGCTGAAGTACAAGAGAATCAAGACTATGTTCCGGGTAAGTTAGCCCCGGCGATTATTACCTCATCTCAGATATACAAGCCCGATGATTTGGATAAGCTCGATCCTACTCTCCAGCAAACCATTCAAAGCATCATTGAGTTTTGTTCTCAGGCGGACTCCGCAGCCAGACGATTCAACGTGCTTCAAGTATGGGAGAACCGTCACATTGATAGAGGGTATCAGTATCTCGAAGATAATCGTGGCGGCTGGGCTGTAGCCGGTACTGATGTTCCCAAAGGTCAGAACTCACTCGTATCTCAAGACAACGCTAACTTGTATGCCACTAACTTATTCTCCGCACAAGGCGATATTATCTCCTCCGCTTTGAACCGTGGTGAAATCAAAGTCTCATTCTCCCCCGCCAAAAAGAAAGAACCATCCGATGTTGAAACCTCGGATGAAGCCAATAAGTACAAATGGATTTGGGCTGAAGCTAACTGTGCTTCGGAATTGCAACGAGACTTAGCCGGTCTTGGCTGGACTGACCCGCGTGGTATCTTCTGGACTCGTTCTATGGCGGATGAAACCCGCTTCGGTACAGTTACCAATGATATGGGAGAAGACGCGCCTAAGATCGTTGAAGTCACTACTTTGCATGGCGTGCTGGAATCCAAGCTGCCTATGATGGCGGATAGACGCGACCAGATGAGCTATGCTCAGATTTTTGAGGAAGTTGATTATGCCTTGGCTCGTGCCGCTTATCCATGGATGGGGGATAAGATTAAGCCATCATGGGGCACGTTCGGTGAGTTGGAGTTTGAACGCATCGCCCGTATAAATACCCGTATCGGTGTTACCGGCAAATATATGACCGGAACTACCGGCATCCGTGAAGCCACCATGGGTTATACATGGATTCGCCCCGGTTTGTTCCATGACGATAAGGTCAAGGAAGAAACTCGTCAAATCCTTCTGGAGAATTTTCCCAAGGGCTTGTTCGTGGTAATGGCGGGTAAAGAAATTTGTGCTTGCTGGAACGAATCCATGGATGACCATATCTCCATTGGAGTCTTCTGCCGTGGTTTCGGGCAAAACCGCCGTTCACTAGGCTCTTCCGATGTGCCGATTCAGAAGCGTATCAACATATGGGCTGACCTTTGGGATAAGTTCATTCGTGGCTCTATCGCCATGACTCTTCTCGATGACCAAGCGTTCAACGTGGATGCTCTATCCAAGATGGAAGCCACTACCACGCGCTTTGTTCCCGTTACAGTGGATTACGACCGTCAACAAACTCTACAGTCGGTTGTGGGTCAGACTCCAGTGCCTTCTCCGGTTGCGGGGTTCTTGGAAATCTTCCAGCAATACACCGGACCGTTGCTTCAGTCCATTGACGGTGCCACACCATCGCTCTTCGGCGGCGGTGAAGGAGAAGACAACACCGTTGGTGCGACTATGATCCGACTCCAGCAAGCTCTGGAGCGTCATGGCAACCCGTGGTCAGTGATGAACAAGATGTTCGCCGAAGCTTTGCGTCAGGCTGTACTCTCCTGTGCTGAGAATGGCAACACGGAAATCTCCGGCAAGAACGATGTTGGCGACGATATTGTGGTTAACCCGCAGAATCTCAAGGGTAACTTCAAGGCTAAGGCCGATACTATCGGCATGATCCCACAGTCGGGTGCTCAGCGTGAAGCCAAGGTTCTAGCCGCCCTCGACATCGCTAAAGCCGATCCGCAAGCAGCGGCTATCATCACCACGCCAAGTAATTTGAGAGAAGTGGTATCCGCTTTGCATATTGACGATGTTATCACCATCGCCCCGGCTAACTGGGAAGATTGTGCCATGGAAGATATTCAGCAGTTGCTGGAATCTGAACCGATGGAGAACCCGCAATGGCATCAATTGAATGACCAACTCACTCAATTGAGTGCATCTCATGACGAAATTAAGACGTTGGCTTCTCAAGCTGTAACTTCGGGTCAGCAACTCCCGCCTGAAGTGGTTCAACAGGGACAGCAGATGGAGGATAACGTTAATCAGCTTCAGGAACAACTGAACGATACGCCGCGCTATCTGCCTTCAGTTCCCGTGGCTCAGGACGAATCGGAAGACCATCTTACCATGGCTGATACAGCTTACGCATGGATGGGTGAACCGCAAGGCCGTGCTCTTCGCCGCAAGGCGCGTGGAGTAACACCTGACGATCCAGACCCGACGAGACACGAGTCTTGGGCTCATTGGACTAACATCTTCCTTTACTGGCAAGGTCACAAGCAAATGGCTGCTAAGTTGGCTGCTAACAACGCACAGGCTCAGCCGCCTAAGATCAATCTTACGGGTAAGTTGGCGTCGGATGAGATTGCCAAGCTGCTTGCTCTGGCTGGTATACCGAACAATGGCGGGGATGATAGTGGCAATGCACCGCCTAAGCCGTTAGAAGATGAGACCGAAACAATTTCTCGCGGTCCATTCAATGAAACCAAACGCACCATCAAACGGAGGTTATAACATATGGCTAAGTTGACATATGGAGAACGCAAGGGATTGTCCGACACCAGCTTCGCTTTGCCCAGCAAGCGGAAATTTCCGATCCCGGACGAGAGCCATGGCAGAAACGCCTTGGCTAGGGCCCACTTTGCGTCTCCCGAGGAGCAAAAGGAGATTCGCTCCAAGGTACATCGCAAATTTCCCGGTATTAAGATAGGGAGCTAAGAACGATGCCAAAAGGGGAGAGACTCATCGGGCTCGTGGTTCGCCACGGGGAAGCCTTCAATAATCAACAGGGTATCTTCAGATCGTGTTCCGATGTCCCATTGACTAAGACGGGGCTGTCTCAGGCTATGTCTGCGTCTAAGTTCCTGTCTAAGTATCCCGTTAAGGCTATCTCGACTTCTCCTCTGCTCAGAGCTTTCGTTACCGCCGATCTTATCTCCAAACCGCATAACTTGTTCGTATTTCAGACTCGTGGATTGTTCCCATGGTCACTCGGCGTGTTCACTGGATTAGACCGTAAGGATAACAAGGACGCTTTAACTCTTTTCGTAAACAATCCCTCCGTGACGGTGCCTAATGGCGAATCGCTGAATGATTTCAGTGACCGTATGGAGGTTTACTGGAAGACGGCGTTAAAGATTGCCGAAAGACAGGGACTTACGGTGTGGGTTTGCCACAACTCCGTTCTGACTGAGTTAGATGCTTTGGTTAAGGGAGAAAAGGGCAACCCGGTGGGTGAGAGTGTCAAGCCCGGTGGCGTGGCGGCTGTCTACTATGATGGTCAGCATTACAGGCTCGAACCGATCTTTGGTATCGCCGAACCGGCTACCTTAGTGGGGTCATAAATGGATGATGAGCCCAAGCAATATTATGTAGACGAACGGTTCTACGAAAAGTTGCGATTTTTAGATTACCGCGAAGATTTGCGGGTTTGCAAGGTGTGTGGTTGTGTGGTTCACGAATCAAAGTTGCTTCTCCACACCAAGCTTCATAACCGCGATGAGTTCAGCGAAGGATAAGTTTGTGGGTGAATAACGTCTAGGGTAATGTTAAAACTAAATCGGAATCGGACCTTCCTAGAACCGCTACCGTCTAAATGTTAACATCACCCACAAAGCATTCATTGGAAACTATTGAAATCATATAACAGGAGAGACTTATGCCAGATGATGTAATGGACATTGATGCCGGTTTGGAAGACCAAACTGGGGCAGAAACGCAAGAAACCGGGGGCTTCGAGGCTGGAGAGACCACACCTGAAGTCCCCGGTGACGGCGTTGAAGAACAGCAGGGACAACAGCAACAGCAAGCATCCCCTCACAAAGCCGTAAGAGACGCCATTAAAGCCGCGTCTCAGCAATTCCCCGAACAAGCCAAATACCTAAAAGCCGCTGGTGACGCTTATTTCCGCACCGAGACGGCGTATAAGGCTGCTTATGCCACGCCGGAAGAGGCGGTTGCTGCTAAGAACCTCATCGAGGGTCTCGGCGGTGTTGATGGCATCGGACAGCTACAGGAGCGCGTGGCTAACTATGAAGCTTCGGACGCTGCTTTGGCTTCAGGCGATCCAGCCGTATTGGATTCTTTCTTCAAGGATTTCCCGGATGGCGCTATTGCTTTGGCACCGGCCTATCTGGAACATCTTTACAATGCCGATCCCGCTGCTTTAGTCGCCGCTGTTGGACCGTACACGGTCGGGCTTCTGGATAATGTCAATCTCGCCGGTTATCTCAATGCTATCGTGAATGAGACTGACCTCGGAAAGGCTAAGGCATACGCCGGTCAGATTCTCAACTGGTATCAGAAAGTTGCCCAGCAGTTCGCCCAATCCGGGCAGGGAGCAAGAGGCGGCGGCGGAGCCGCTCATAACGCTCTTACCAAAGAGCGTGAACAAGTTGCCAACGAGCGTGAACAGGTATTCGTAGACGCCGTACGCACTAAGGTGAATACATCGGCTACTCCGACTTTGAATGCTGAGGTTGATAAGTACAGCAAGATGTACAGCCTCAACCCCGCTCAGAAAGACCATTACAGCAAAACTCTTGAGCAAACCATTGTAGCTGAGATGAATGCTGACGCGAATTACAAGAAACAAGTGGATTTGCGCTACTCTGCCAGAACTCGTACTCATGATACGGTTGCCAGTTATATCTCAGCCGAGTTCAACCGCCGTGTTAAGGAGAAGGCGTTTGAGGTAGCCAAGGGTATCTATGGAGCCCCACGCACCAAGACCCCAGCCGCCGACCAACAGCAAAGAGGCGCTACAACCACGTCCGGCGGGAAAGCGGTGAGAGTCTCTACTCGTCCCCCCAATGACCAGTTGGATTTGGATCGCAAGGGAGCCGATCTTGGTCTTATCAAGGGCTATGGATGGTTGAAACGCAACGGACAGCTTATCCGTTGGAGGGACTAAATGAAACTCATAAGACTCATTTTACTAACGGCTTTGATTATGCCGGTTATGGCTCAGGATAAGGCTAAGGAACCCACTGTAGCTGAACTCAAGGTTCAATTGGCTCAGAAAGATGTTGAAATTTCTCAACTTAAGAGCCAGATCGTCCAGTTGAGACAAAGCTTGTTCGTTTCTCAAGCTTCGGTGATTCAGCAATTGGTGCAGCTTCAGAAGGACGAAGCTGAAGCCAGTAAGGAACAAGCACAGGCTCAAACTAACTTGACGAATACCACCAAAGCTAAGGCCGAGACGGAAAAGAAATAACTATCATCTCCTTAGTTAGAATAGATGTGAGTGTGGGACTGCCGCTGTAGCCACTCTTGGAAAGAATGTCCCAAAAGTTTAGATTCACAAGCGTGAGCATCCCATGATACTGATGCCGGGTCGTATCCCCGTTAATGATATGTGCAACAAACCCCCGTCGTACCCGGACAATGGTATGTACTCCGACCGCAACTGAGAGAGACCGAGAGTAGCCGCGTATGTAAGCACGTCTTCGGAGAGACCGGATGATGCTTGTGGCAACTCCAATCGAACGCTATACGTGTGTATAGCTTTACGGAGAATTTTCCTATGGCAATTGGTGTAGAATCAGCAGTCGAATCCGTTGAACTTGAAGCGTTTGCGACTGAAATCCCATCTCTCATTCCTATGTCCAAGACTTTTTATAGCTTGGCACAGGACCGCTTCACTAAGGTTCCGGTTTCGTACCAGACCCTCGGTGGAGCGACTACTCGCCCCTCCTTCCGCGTTCCTTTCCGCGTGCAGGGTGGTGCGTACGTTTCCCAAGGTACAGGTGACGGTTCCCCTCTCGGTCGTGGTAACATGTCCGTTTGGCAGGACTTTGTACTAAGCCCAGTATGGCACTATGCAGTCAATGAGCAGAGCCACTTGGCACAGCTTGCCGTCAATGGCAAGAAACGCGGCCTTATCTCCCTCAAGGCTGAGGAACTCAAGAATTCACTTGATTCCGCCATGGCTGGTCTCGAAGGCATCATGTATGGTGACTCTTCGGGTGCCATCACTCAGATTCCTGTTGGTGCTACAGTAAGTTCCGGCTCCGGTACTGGCAACCAGACTTCTTACATCCAAGGCGTCCGCGCCATGGCGTTCACTGACAATCAGGTTGTGCAGTTTTTCAACTCTGAGGGCGGCTCATCGCTTGGTACTGCAACCATTTCGGTTAACTCTCCTGAAGTAAGCACGCTGTGGTTCTCTACCGTCCTTCCGGGCGGCGTTGGCGTCGGCACTTACATCATGATCGCCGGTAGCTCGGGTGCTCTTAACCAAGGTGTATTTGGTACTACGGCTTGGCAGAACTCTTCCACGTCCGGGACTATAGCTGGTGTCAACCGTGCAACTTTCCCAAACCGCGTTTCGACTCCTTCTATCGACCTTGCGGGTGGTTCGGTAACTGCATCGCTTTCTGCTCGTATCGAGGCTTTGCTTGGCCGTGCCATGGGTGCTGACAACAAGACCAAGGACTCGGGCGTGTACCTCATGCCTGAGGATCAGACTTACGCGATTGCTCAGACAAACTACTACAACAAGCAGATTGTCATTCAGCAATCCACGTCTGAAGGCAACAAGGGCGAAGTGCCGGATGTATCCAAGAAATACTTCCAAGGTACTTATGGCGGACGTGAAGTCAACCTGTCCTATGTGCAGCCTCAAGGTCGTATTGACCTGCTCCTGACGGATAACTGGTATATTGGTGAACTTATTCCCCTCCAGCTTTACGATTTTGGTGGTGGACAGACGTTCATTTCGGTGCCGAATAACAACTCGCCGGGTGGCTGGTTGACTTCTAACCAGTTCGCATACGAGACATCATTTAATTTAGCCGATAGTGCTCCTCGTCATGGCTTGTACGTATACGGAGCTTCACAGCCCACAATCTAAAGGACTTATAGACATTAGCCTATTAAGTTTAATTTAGATTGGCGAAGATCGGCGAAATTTAATCATTTCATGGTATTATCTCTACGGGATAATACCATGAACAACTTTTACGTTTATCAGTACCTGAGAGCCAATAGTAGTAAGCATGGAGTTGCAGGGTCGCCTTATTACATTGGAAAGGGTGTTGGTCGCAGGGCTTGGGCAAGGCATCGTAAAGTTCGACCGCCCAAGAATCAGGCACTTATTGAAATCCTTGCTAAAGACTTATCTGAAGCTGATGCTTATCAAGCTGAAATGCTTTTGATTCATCTTTACGGCAGGATCAACAAAGGAACAGGTTGTCTTTGGAATTTTACCGATGGTGGTGATGCTCCCCCTACACTAAGAGGTGACCATCACCCGATGAGTGGTAAGAAACACTCACCTGAATCCAAAGCCAAAATGGCCGCAGCCAAATTAGGACGTAAGACCGGTCCTCATAATGCTAAGTGGAATGCCAATATCGCAGCGAGTCTTACTGGATTGGTAAAATCCCCTGAAACTCGTTGCAACATTTCCCGAGCACGCAAAGGAATTAAACCGATCCCCCGCTCATCAGAACATCGTGAGGCGATTCGTCAGGCTAAGTTAGGTGTAAGTCGTCCTGATATGGTGTCAGGTTCGGTATTACAGGTTAGGTCAGCACTTACTCGTACAGGGAGGAGGCGCGGACCATATAAAAGAAGAGAGAGAGAGACCAAATGATTGAGCAAACAATCGACCGCCGCCGATTCAAAGGCGTTCCATCTGATGAAGTGCAAGCTACACCGGGTCTGTATGGCGATTCTGAAGAGAATTACTCAGCACTTGTTGAAGCTGAGACAGCACCCGTTGAAGCTGAGTCCCTTATCCAGTCCGCAGATGTAGTCTACGACAACCCCGTACCAATCTTTGATCGTATTTTAGTCCGCCGGATGGCTAAGGAGGCTAATTGGAATGGCACTAAGATCGTCATTCCCGAGTCAGCACAGAAATCCCCGAATCGTGGCGTAGTAATCGCCACATCGGAGTTTTATATCGTTGAAGGCAAGCAGTTTCCTATGGCTGATTTAGTTCGGCAGGGAGATTTGGTGGTTTTCGGAGCATTCAACGTGGATGATGTTGAAGTCGATGGAGAAATCTACGGACTTCTCACCATTTTCGATGTCAGGTTGATTCAGAAGCGGCATTATGTGACGCAGGGACTTGTCTAATGCCGGGGATATTCGCAGGATCGGTCCCGCCGGAGAGGCTGAAGTGCCCGTGGTACTTTCAGCAGCGAATTACTCAGGTGGGAGGCAAAAACAGATATGGGCAACCTAACTTCAAGCTTGCATGGGCTCAAACTGAGACCGTTCGACAAGGTGGAGAATGGGAAGCCGAGGGTGAAACCTTCACCGGCTATCAGGATGTACTGAAAGGTGATGGTCACCCACACTGGATGCTGATGCAATGGGTAGATGCGGGAATGTCCGCTGAGTTACCCCATCTTAGACCAGTATGCGATGTGGCTTGGTATGACGAGAATCGGTGTCATAGGACAGGTTTGAGTCTGCTGGGTGGTTACCCGTATCAAGGAAGTTATCAGATAGTTCTTCCGTTAGTAGCCAAGGTTAAGATCGAGAATAAGCTGTACATCGAAGCTTTTCCTTTGTCTACGGAAATCATCAATATGATGGTTCCCATCATCGTAGCCAGTATGGAAGTTTCCCTTAAGGCTAAGATGATGTTCCTGAAAGACCAAGAGGAACTGGAAGAGGATGCTCGGGCGAAGGTTTTTGAGGACATTTATCAGAATGTCAAGCGGAAGCCGACATTGGCCTCTACCGCGTGGTTAGAGGAAAAGCAACGGGCAATCGAGAAACACTACAACGCAGCAGCGGTGGCTTTATTGGCACGCAACCGCAGGTTGCAAACGAATCGCCCACTGTCTGAGATAGTGGGACAAAAATAGGAGAGACTTAAATGGCTGGAACCAAAGAATGGGTTAGCCCCCAAGAGTGCTATGACAAATCGGTTGAAGTGAACGAGGCTCTATTCCCATCGGTTGTTTACGATGTAATCAAGAGCGAGAAACCAAGAATTCCGATTTACATTTACAACACCGCGAATTTGTATCACAACGTTCAACGTCCACCCAACCACCCGCGTTTGTATATCAAGGCGTGCCCACCGGGTGAGCCGTGGGTTTTGGTTGGGCAGATTCAACACCCGTTCACTGAAGTCGATTATGACCAGAACGGCAACAAGATCGTCAATGACAATCTGGATGGATTCAAGGAAGCCACCCGGATGCTCAATCCGTTGAACTGGGGCACTGACCAGAATGTGGATACGGATGTGAGCGAGTTGGGCGCTGCGAGTTATGGACAGAACCTTAACTCTTATGGCGTGTTCTGGTCGGTGAATTATCCGCCCACGGATCAGGAATTGGCTGCTGCCCGTGCTCGTGTTGAAAAGACTTTCCTCCGGGAACTGGCTACGCTTACTGAGATTGAAGCCAAGGACCCGAAGGGCGTATTTGAAAGAGTCAATCGGATTTCTCATGCTGCGGCTGAGATGTTTCCTGAAGATCGTACATGGCACCGCACCAATCTGAAGGAGAAGACTTCATTTGGAAAGCTACCATGCCCAGCTTGTGGAGAGCCCATCAACAAGGGCGCGATTATCTGCAAGTCCTGTGATGCTGTTTTCGACGAAGAGGCAGCGCGTAAATTCTTTCCCGGTAAGTTCTCCAAGGCGGGACGCCCACCCAAGAAGGAAGAAGTCACCGAGGAATAACAAGCTTTTGGTGGAGCGTATAGAGTAATCCTCGATGCACGGAGGGGAAGCTAGGTCTCTCCCTTACCCCCTTTGGCTCTATACGTTCTACCAACTGTTGACTATGGGATACATTTACTTAATCCGCAATTTGGTAAATGGAAAAGGGTATGTGGGTCAGACCACTAATCTTCTTAAGCGTTGGATTCAACATAAAGGTAAACCGTGGACTGAGGCGCGTCGGTCGGCACAAATTAAGAGGAAATCATTGTGAGTGTGACAAATCAACAAAATTACCCTTCGTTGGAAACCATCGCTAACTTAGTTAGAACTCTTGTCAATGATGATAAGAAAGGTGCGACAGGAACTCCCGGAGAGGGGCAAATTCTAACCGATACATCAGTTACGTTACAGAATTTGATGAATTCGGCTATTCGGGACACTTATAGAGACGTAAGAATCTCTGGTCAGCCCACTCTTATCAAGGATAACTACGTTTTATATGCTCTTCCTGAGGTGAATTCACCTCTTGGAGTTGGAGTAGCCAATCCCGCCGTTCAGACTTCGCTTCAATTCACAGGATATTTCGACGGGTTGCTGATGTGGCCTAACTTTACCCTTCCCAGCGATCTTCTCTTTCCACTGGAAATGTGGGAACGCCAGAATTTGGGAGCAACCAACCCCAATCAATTCGTTCCCATGCACCAAGCTGAAGATTCCCTCTCTCCTCGTATGCAATACAACTCATTAGGGGAGTGGGAATGGCGAACGGATGGCATCTGGTTCCATGGAGCGTTGCTTCAGACTGACATCAGGCTCCGTTACCTCTGCACATATACGGATTTGGCTTTCACTGCTCCCACCATTGACTGGAACAACACCTTTGTTCCGATTATGGACTCTCAGGAATGCATCGCGGATAAAATCGCGGTTCGTTACTCCGCCCGTCTTGGTGGCGATGCTTTGACGGAAGCCAAAGCCGCCGCTGCAACCTCTTTGCTGAAGCTGCGTCAGCAAGTATCGAGAATGCGTCAAGAGAAAGACTACGTGTTCCCGATTTTCGGCAGCAATCATAATTCCTCGCCGGGAGAAAGATTGCTCTGGTAGTTTAACCTCTAACCAATCCTTATAAAGGACAATCACTATGGCAACAGCAACTCTAACTCAAACTGTGTTCAACGCCCCTTATGGGCTTGACATCACTCAAACCCGCATCTTCCTGCGTGGCTTGCTCAGCTTCGGTGCCGGTAACTACGTGGCTGGGGGCATTCTGCCCAATCTTGGCGTAGAAGCGTTCTCACCGCCAGTTCCCACTTATCTGGAGCCGCTGCAAGATGTGAGCGGGGCAAATGTGCTGATTGGCACTTACACCACGCCGACCCTGATTAACCTCACGGGTATTACGGTCTCTGGTACTACTGTAACCCTTCTTACTAACTCCAGTAAAGTTCCTTCGGTCGGTCAGTTTGTCACTCTTCAGAATTTCACCAACGCGGCTTCTTTCCCGTTGAATGGTGTTACTGCTCAAGTGACGGCTGCTACTGCGGGTACGTCGTTTGTAGTCACGGTTACGACAACCGCCACCACTGTCACTGATAATGGTGTGGCTGCGATTGTTATCGGACCGGATGAGGAAAGTGCAGCCAGTATTTCTGGTTCTGGCTTTGTGTATGTCTACAACAAGACAAATGCAACCATCCAGATTTTCCAGACCGGCTACGGTGCAACTTCGCCCCCAACCCCGGATGCTCTCGCCGAGTATCCCAACGGCACTGCTCTCACGTCCGCGATTTTGAATGACATCATTCATTTCACGGCCTCGTGGGTGCGCCAGTAAGCATTTTGTTGCCATATTCGCCGTGCCGGGTTACGCGAGTAATCCGGTGCGGTGGTTTGTCACTGAGGAATAAGAATGGCACATAATGCTGATTTTTACATTTACGAATATCTTCGTTCTCGTGCTTCTGAGCATGGTCCGGTTGGCTCTCCTTATTATGTGGGGAAGGGTCGTCATGGGCGTGCTTTTAATAAAGCCCATCGTGTGCGTCCTCCCAAAGATAAAGCTAACATCATTTTTGTGGCTAAAAATCTAGCCGAAGATGAGGCTTTTCAAATGGAAAAAGAATTGATTGCTTTTTATGGGAGAGTAGCTATAGGTACTGGGTGTTTACAGAATTTAACTGATGGAGGAGAGGGGCACGCTGGTCATTCCCCATCAGCGGAAACCAGAATTAAGCTTAGTAAAGCGGTGAGTCTAGCAAAAAGAGGCATAAAACAATCCCCGGAACATAGAGCAGCTTTATCCAAGGTTAGAAAGGGTTGTACCCCTTGGAATAAAGGAAAGAGTATTCCTTGGACTAAGAAGGCATACGAAGCACGCGGCTTGAGGTGTCCAAGTGAGTCATAACCTCAAAGGCAGGGCACAAGCACAATTAGAGACCTTCTCAGGCACAATCACTATCGCTCAGGCTCATGATTTACCTGAAGGCGGTTCGCCAAGAAACCAGAACATGGATTTCTCCGTCGGCTCTGTCTTTACCCGGCAGGGACTTCAGAACCCTTTCACTTATGAAAGCGGTGCAGCCGGACCGAACGGTGGTGGGGCTGCTGTCGATGTCCCTATTGGTGGATTGGTCTGGAATAATCCCGGCAATGTGTTGGTAAACACGGGCGTTTACGCCACGGTTAATCTCATTCAGGGGGCGGTGCATCCTACTTTGTCTATCACGGCTAGTGGATGGACTAACCCGTCCTATGCTACATCTACAAACCCCTCTCAATATGCCAGTGTTCCCGCCAACATCACTGGTAACCTTCTTCATATCGCCTGTTCGGGGTTGTCGATCCCTTCTAATGTCACGGTGACAGGAATCGCCGTCACATTCGACGCATGGGGATACAATCTCAATACGCTTCCTACCTTAGTTTCAATCGTTGTGAATGATGTACTCTCGGAGCAGGAATCGACGGGTTCCATCACTGGTACGCCTACTAGCTATCTGGCTGGTGGAGATAATGATACCTTTGGTCTGAGTAATTGCACACCGGCTAATATGAATGCCGGGTTTGAAGTTTTGATCCATGGTGGTACCCCTTCCATCATCGGCGGCACCAACCTGAACAATTTGGTGATTACGGTTTATTATTCCCAAGCCAACACTGATGCTCTCCAAGTGACTGGTTTTGGTCTATCCGTCCCGAGCGATTACACACCGCAGGGCATTGTTGTAAATGTCAAGCTACAATCCCCGGTTGATGTCTATAGTTTGAGTTGTCAAATGCTCAAGGCGGGTGTGCCTGTCGGCGTTGCCGAATCCACCAAAGTTGTCCCAGTTAATACTCGCCAAGTTTTTGGAAACATCAACTATCTCTTTGGAGAATCGTGGGTAGCTTCCGATTTCAATAACATCGACTTTGGTTTGAGGCTTACTGCAAATGGCGGGAACAACACCGTTATTGGCGTGGGATATATCACCGTCACCGTTTACCTCAAACCCACGAAGACCAATTTCAATTACGTCACAACGTATGAGGATGATTTTGGGAATATTAAAACCCTCGCTGAAGATGCGGACGGAGCATGGTGGTATGAGAATGTTACTACTACTCCAAATGTGCTCTATCCTCTTTTCACCGGACCACCGGCAGGAACTTTCGCTTCGTCTTTCACAGCATCTTCTCGCCAATATATTGCTTTAGCTGATGATACAGCGACAGGCAATTACCCACCCCAACAGGTGGTTGGAACCACAGGTGAACTGACGGGCTGGAACGACCGTGTGTCTCAAGTCGGACCGGGTGCTCCTCCTTCCTTCACAGGAACCCTAGCTTCGAGCAACAACATCCAAATCACGGCGTACAACTATCCGGCGTCCCCACCGGCTGGAATCTTGGTTTTAACCGCCTCTAATACACTCAGTGCGGGTGAGGTTGTTAAAATCATCGCCCCTGTTGGCGATCCGCTCCATCCTTTGAACAATATGCTGTTCAATGTGCTGGGCACGGGGCTCTCCACGAGTGAATTCGAAATCTCCACAAGCTTGGTCATAGGATCGGGATCGACTACGGCTATCGCGGCCTCTCAATACACGTATCCGATTGAGCCATCGCCTTCCGGCATAACTCAGTTTCCATTTTGGAATGAAGCGCAGGGGTATCAAAATAATCTGAATGCTATCGTTCAGAGTGCCTCAGTGGGCTCCGTAGATGCCGGTAATGTGGTCACGATTTACTACCTGAATGCCTACGTTCATCAGACCGGCATAGACGCGAACCTTTCGAAATACGTTCAGCAGCAAAAGTTTCCCGTTTATGTGTATGTGAGCGGCACCAATCTTCCTGTAGCCAACGGAACTCAATTGGTGACCAGCATCGGTATCGCTACCCCACCCGGTGGTGGAGACGAGTGCTACTACTTCACATTCAATGTTGCGTCATCGGCTTATGTCAGACTGGGTAGCGGAACTCATGCGGGAACCCAGCCCGGTCAATACCAATTGACTATCGCCACAGTGAATACTGTGCTGCCTCTTCCCGGAATTGAAACCGGAGACAGCATCACCATCTCAGGAGACCCGGTTCCTGAATGGGATAATACATGGACGGTTCTCAACTCCCTGAACTCCGGTTCCTATTCCATCTCTCAAACCTCCATGACCGCTGGTGTGGCTACGTACGGATGGTCTTTGTCCGGTGGCACGCTTATTCCTCCGGCTGTTGGCGATCTGGTGACGGTCACGGGAACTCTGAACGGCAATGGAATCTTCAATGTTACCGATGCTGTAATTGCTTCAGTCACTGGAACTTCCTCCGGCGTCTTCACCGTAGCTGGGTTTGGTAATCAGAACTTTGGCACAGAGTCGGAAGATGGTTTGGCTACAACTTCGGGAACCATGTTCCAGATTGATCCCGGACCGCTTGGACTTGGCAACCCATCCGTCAATCCCATTTATGGCAATTCGGGCGGTGGATATATCACTCTTGTGGGCTCTACTTCAGTTGTAGTTGCTCCCGGAACTCGCAAAGGTACAGTGTTCTTTATCTCCCGCAATGGATACTGGACTCGCTGCGCCCCAACCGTGCAATTTACCATCAATGAAAACACCAACTACATCTTGGTGTCCAACATTCCGATTGGACCGCCCAATGTTGTGGCTCGTGCTATCGTGCTTACAGAAGCGGGTCAGGAAGGTGTGCCCGGAGCCAGTTATTACACTATTCCAGAGCCAGTTAGCTTCGTTTATAACGGAGTAACTTATCTCTCGTCTTCATTTTTCATCAATGACAATGTGACTACCAACGCCAAGCTTACTTTTCAAGATGCCACGCTTCTCAATGCCACGGAAGTGGACATCGAGGGTCAAAACTTGTTCCAGCTTGGCGAACTTGGTGACTCGGCATGGTGTACGCAATACGCCGGTCGTTCGGTGTGGGGTAGAGTTCGTAACAAGATTCAGAACTTTGTCAATATGTCATTCTGCGGCGGGTATAATCCCAATCCCGGTGGAAACATTCTTCCTCTTGGCTGGGGCTACGATACTAATAACCCATCCACTTCCCCGGCTACTTTGTTGCTCTCGGGGAACGTCAACACCTATTACATAAGTAATCAAACGACATCGGCTCAGCCTCAGTTGGGTATGATAACTCAATCCGCTTATCAGGATTACAACAACCAGCCGATTCTTCAGAATAACACCCTGTATTCGGTGCGTGTTACCTGCCGTACACCATCCGGTGCTGATGTAGGTTATCTGATTATTGATCTTACGGAAAGCCTTGCCACGGGCTATGGGCAAACTTTAGGCAGTTATCTCCTGAGTGTAGCTGAGATGACCAGTAGCTTTGTCACTTATGAAGGACAGCTACTCACCAATGCTAACCTGACCATTCCATCGAACTTGGTGTTGAGAGTTTGGGCGGAAAATCTTGCCGGTCAAACCGGGTCTCCTCCAACTGGAGGCGGAGATATTGAGATCGCCCGTATCGAAATCTTCCCCACTGAAGACCCTGTGAACCTCACCGGGCTTACTTTCTCCTATCAGGACGATTGGGAGAGCTTTGATTTGGTGACGGGCGGCAATGATACCACCACAGTGAACGCTGAACCCGCCAATGGTGCATTTGTGATGGATTCCCTGCTCTATATCGTCAAAGAAAACTCACTCGGCTATCTTTCAGATACGCCGAATCAGGAACCGTCCAACTGGAATCCATTCAAGGAGATTTCCAAGGTAGCCGGAGCTTGTGGAGTCAACGCTTATGATGCTCAGACGGAAAAATGGGCAATCATGGCGAATCAAAATGGGCTTTACGGCTTCACTGGCGGTCAACCAGTGCAGATGCAGTTGGAAATTCCAGATATTTGGCAAGCCATCAATTGGAAAGCTGCACAAAGTATCGTAGTTCGCAACGATGCGGCCAACAAACGCATCTTCATCGCCGCCCCGATGGTTACGCCTAATCAATGGTGCCCTGATTTCCCTGTAAACAATGGTAACTCGGGTAATAACGTCATTATTTTCCTGAATTATGACGGAATCGGCACCATCGAGGAGCTTATCAACGGTTCGGCTATCCATGTAACCATCGTGGGTAAAATCGCCGTTCATGATCTAAAGCGTAAATGGAGTTTGTGGTCGATTCCCACCCCGTACATGGCTATCTGCAAAAGAAGCGAACTGGATTCCACCATGTTGTTCTGCAACGGCATTGCATCCAGCAAAATTTACCAGCTTGGAAGTTACACGGCGGGTAATGATGATGGAGTCAGCTTCCTATCGAGCTATTGTACTTACGGTTTTGTATCCCAAGAGAAGGCACAACAGGCTCCTCTATTCGGAAACTTCAATAAGACATACGTTTACTGGACGGGACTCATCTCTGGCAAGAATAGCAGTGCTGCGGATGCAGTTCCAGCCTCGATGACCTTTTATCAAAACGTCTTGACTGCTCCATATCCTTTTGTGGTGCCCGGTGGTCTTCCCGACCTCACCGATCCGGCTACAAATGACTTGGAGGGCAACTTGGACGAGTATGCCACTCGTTTATTCATGGAAATCAAGACCACGGGTGGTTATTTCAATCTTTCCCGCTTCACCTTGATTGGTAAAGCTGATAACTGGGCTCCGCTTCGCGGTATTGGCGGCGGAATCTCGGGAGGTAGCTAATGCCTAAGAATACACAAGCCGGACAGTTGGATGCGGGTCAGTTTCTTTCAGAAATCAGAGCCAAAGACCCACATTTGGCGATTACTCTACAACAAATCATTGATGGAGTCAATCGACTGGCTACAAATACCGCTACAAGCCCGATTGGAGATGTATCTCCCCCGAAATCCCCTGATTCTGTGACAGTAAAGGTGTCGGGTGAGATGGCACACATAAGTATCTCTCACTCAGGGGAATTGCAAAGAGGGGTTCGTTACTTTAGTGAAGTTTCCACTAATCAGGCGTTTGGGCAACCTATAGTTATCGACCATGGAAGCAGCCGAACCGCTACTCCGATTACATTGCCCACTTATCAGGATGATGGAACAACACTGAACACATACTACGTTAGATCGTACGCTCAATACCCCGGCTCCCCTCCAAGTCCTCCCACTGTGTGCAATAACAACGGATTTCAAATGCAGGGAAGCACAAAGATGACCCCACTTCCTAGTAATGGCAGCGGCACAGCGCCAAATAATGGGCAGAGTGCAGGACAAGGATTGGGAAAGTTCCAACAGAGAGGTAAGTAATGCCGTTAATTGTTGTCACGCCCTCAGGTATTGGAACTCAAACATATATCGTTGGTGCGGTGGATGTTGAGGCCCTGATGGCTGTTGTTGTGGGCTCTGATGGTACGGTCTCCCCCGTCTACCCAACTACGATAGACACAGATGGGAATGGAAACCCCATTTATCCGGTTGTATCCGGGGTTAGTTTGAATGCAGCTAACAGCGGAGAGGATGTGACACTGGCTGTGGGTTATGGGGCTATATATGAATATGACCAAGCGACGTGGAACCCCGGTGGATTACTGTATGTTGCCGAAGATGCAACACTAACTCAAAACTATGAGTCGGTTGTGAATTTAGGCTGGATCATGATAGTTGGACGTGCTGTTTCTACAACTCAGTTTGTATTTCAACCGCATATCCCCAACCTTATGGACATGGGTACATTTTAATGGTTCGCGATTTGAATGAGAGAGACCTTCCTGAAGTCGAAAAGATTCACGATTCGATGGGAATTGATTACAAGCTGCCCGATTTGATGGAGCCGTTGGCTCTGGTCAAGAAAGTGGCTACTGATGAGACGGGCAAGGTGATGGGGGCAACCATCTGCCGATTGGAGGCGGAAGTTTATCTCTGGCTCGATCCTGAGATTGACATTCAACAAAAGGTTGAAGTCATGGCCGAGTTGAATGGCGCTATCTGCGAAGAGGCATGGTTAAAAGGGTTGGACACATTGACATGCAGGTTACCCCCCGGCATGGAAGCTAAGTTTCAACGCCGTTTGAAGTTAATGGGCTGGGAACGGGAACGAACAGGATGGATGGGCTGGGGCAGAAGACTCCCTTGACTACGCCGTCCTTAAATAGGAGCAATGAGATGAAGGTAATCGGGGGGATGGAATGAGATCATTGTCATTGTTGCAACAGAATTAGAGATTTTCTATGCAATGATTGCAATAAAGGACTCGGTTATTTTGAGGATGATCCAATCCGATTAGAAAAAGCAGCAAAATACTTACGAGGGCACCATGGCTAAAATTATCACCAAAGCGGTTTACGACATAGAGACGGGTAAGCTCCTTGAAGAGGAGTCTTATGAATACTTTGGAGACGTTGCTCTTTGTGACCGGGCTCTCTCTTCACAGGCTCAGGATACGGCTAAAACAGCCGGAACCGCCGCTGGTCAAGGTGGCGCTGTAGCGGGTGGTATTGGAGCTAACTTAATCCCATATTACACCCAGCAAATGCAACATCCACAGGGTGAATCGCAACGAGATATTGGTGCTCAGGTAACTGCCCGTTTGGCAGGTACAGGTGGGGCTACAGCGGGTCTGTATGGTGCAGCGAATAAGATGGGAGCAACTACTAGAAATCCGATGGGCTTCTCATCCGCTTTGGATGCTGCTTCACGTAATGCTGCAAAGGGTAACGCTGCTGCCGGTGAAGATGTGGCTGCGGAGAATGCCAAAGTCAAGTTGGGACAACAGGCTGATGCCTCCAAGGGTCTTGCTGGATTGTATGGCGTTAACCTCGAATCGCAAGAGAAAAACCTCAGCAATCGCAATGACGCTATTGCGAATGCTATCAAGGCTCAGACAGTTGGTTGGCTGCAAGATCAAAACCAGACTCTTGAAGCTTTTGGCGATTTGGCTTCAGGCGCTGGTAAGTTGATTAGTGGTGCCAAGGGATAACTAATGGCGACGACTTTGTACGGGCTTGACCCGCAGACTTTGGCTCAACTGGGATTAGTGCAAGTGGTAGAGCCGGTTGTTCAGGAAGAAATTCCCCTACAGCCAGTTAAGAACTTTCCGTTTGAAACGACTCTTCCTTCTCGGGCTGCTTCTCAGAACGCTTTGGTCCCCACTCCCGGTGGTTATAAGCTTCAAGTTCAAGCACCACCTGAACCACCGGTAGTTGGACAATTGACAGCTACCCCCGAGCCTGTAACAGTGTCGCCTAATTCCTTCGCAACAATGATTGCGGGTGGAAAACGAATTCCAATCGTGGAACCCCCTGTAACCGTTGCTCCTGAAGGAGGATTTGAACTTCCAACTCCGGTGGTTCCTGAGGAAGAGGTTGAGGTTAAACGGGTACAGCCGACTATTCAGGAAGAGGCGGCAAAGAAGGTGCAGGAAACATTGGCTGTTCAAACTCTGGCTCCTGAGCAACCCAATTTTTGGGAGAACATCGGGTTGGTGACTAAGGCAGCAGAACAACCACCCTTGGTTACTCCGCAGGAATACGACCAGAGAGTTGCTGAGAATCAAGCCGAGTTAGATCGGGAAAAGTACCAGACCGATTTGATTGTGCAACAGAGTAAGACCCCGGATGAGCAGATATTGGAATGGATTGGATTGCAAGGGACTGGAGTGGAAAATCTGGACTCCCAGTTACAGGGGATTGAAGAGTTCCAGCAACAAGCTCCTCAAGTCCCTATAGATAAGAAGAAGCTTATCTCCAGCGGCGTATCCAAGATGATAGAGGCTGTGGACAAGAATAACAAGCTTCCTCAATTGGCTTCTCGCATTTCCGGTCTTATTACAGGGGCGGAATCCTATGCTCGACCGAGTGATGATGGCGTAGTAAAAGCTATTGTTGCGAAAGCAAAAGTTGACCCGGAAATTATGAATCTCGTCATCGCGGATGTCTCAAAGAGAATGACACCACAGATTCCGGGTCTCAGACCGTTGGGCAGCTTGGGTCCGCTCCCGAATTTAGTGAGGATTTAAATGGCTACACCACAACAGCAGCAACAGACCGGGCTTCCTCCTATTGATCTGAATGACTATTCTCCGATGTGGGGACTGCCGCCAATCGCTCCGGCTCAGGAACAACAGGTGGTTCCTCCGGTTTCGGCGGCGATACAGGCGGCTCAGCCTAAGCCACAGATGTTTGGCAAAAACGCTATTCAGGACACCGATCCTATGCGTTCGCCGGATTTTGTTCCTCCCGTAGCACCACCAACTTTGACTTTGCCTCAGCAAACGTTGATGGATACGCTTAAGCAGCGCATGGATGCCGCCACCAGTCTGGCGAATACACCAACTGGATTGACTCATGCTCCACTTCCTTCGGGAACTGGTTGGAAAGGAAAAGGTTTTTGGCAGCACCTTGGTCGCATCGCTGAAGGTATCGGCAACGTAGCCGGTGACATCTTTGCTCCATCTACGATGGCTTTGATTCCCGGCACGCAATTGCATCGGGTGATGGAAGCTAATCAAGGCCGTGCTCAACAGGCGGGAATTCAGAGTGCTGAAGATGCGGCTCTTAATGATTTCTCTCGTCAGAATCTGGAAGCTGCACAAGCTGCTCAGATTTCCGGTGGAGGTACATGGAAACCTCTGGAGGGATTCAGTTATACAGCGGCAGATGGTAAGACTGTCATTCCCGCAGAAATCAACGAGCGGGGAGAAGTCCGTCCCGCTCTTAGCGCAGGAAGTGCAGGAAGCGCAACTCAACTCGCTGCTGGTCAATCCACAGAACAGACTCCGGCTACAACTGCACCGGAGGGTGGTCTTAGTGGAATCACTCTTGGACGTACTCCTCCAGCGATTACACCGGAGAATCAGCCGCTTACTCAATCCGATATTGATCGGCTGAATGCTCTCAATGCTGCACAATGGGCAACTGACCATCCCAAGGGTGAGCCAATGCCTCCGAATACTCAACTGGTACCGGGAGATACAGGGGCTACAGCGAATCGTATAGACGCCGCTCTGAAGGGAGTTAGCACTGCTGCTGCGGGTCAGGCACAGAGACAGTCCGCTAATGCAGCCAGAGATATAGCTCATCAGGATGCAAGACAGCAACAGCTTAACAACGAGTTAGACAAGTTGCAGACTCAATACACCAAACCCATTGACACGGATAAGACTAACTTAATCTCCGCTTTGGATAAGGTGAATGCTGTTCGTTTGGAAGTTAACCAGAAAGGTGCTGTTGGCAAAGCTCTTGGTCTTCCTGCGCTGCTTGTCGCCGTGGTAGGCGGTAAAGGAACAGGCGTCCGTATCACGATGCCGGAGCTTAATCGTCTGGCGAATGCTCGTGGAATCACGGGTTCTGTGGATGCTTTCTTTAACAAAATCAGCGGTCAGGGCGATTTGAGCGACCAGCAGGTTAAGGAGATAAACACTATTTTGGACGCCATTGATGAAAAGGTGGGACAAAAGGTACATCTCGCAGATATGAATATCACCGACATCAGCACCGCGAGTTCAAGGGCTGAAGTTACGGCAGCTAATCTATTGGCTCAGAAGCGCATCAGCCAACTCGCTCTTACGGGTCGCTACAGTGGGGAGCAGGATGTTCCTCCTGAGGCGGTCTCTACCTTTACCAATACAGCGGGTGAAGTGATAGGGTACAAGATGCCCGATGGTAAGGCATACAAGTTAGGTGAATAATGGCACAGAACAATACACAACCCGATTGGACTAAGGGATTGATTGAAACTCCTACGCAATCCGCACTCCCCGCTGAGGAGCCGTCTCAGACGCTAACTTCGACTAACATTGAGATGCCAAAGGACATCGCCAATCTCCCAACTCCGGGAGAATTGGATTATCGTCCGCTCCTGAGTGCATTCAATGAATTGGGTGGAACTTTGATGGGCGCTCCACGAGGGGTATGGAACGCTATTACTCACCCCATCAAAACACTCGTTCAACCACAAAGAGACTTGATGGCGGCTGGAGAAGCCGGAGCAGACCCATATCGTACAAATACGCCTTCTTGGCTACCCGGTTGGCATGATCCATTGCCCATTGGAGCCAAGCGTACTCCGACAGAAATGGCTCATTATGCCGAAGGTCGCCTTCCTATGATAGGACCGATTCTCGATACCATGGGTCAGCAACTGTATGCCGACAACCCCGGTGGGGCGATGGGTTTAGGTGTCGGTACTGTAGCTCCAGCCCTCGTTGGAGATGAGGCTTTGAAAACGGGATTGAATTTTACTGGAAAAGCAATCAACCATCCATTAGCGGGTCCATTAGCGGGTATGGTTGGTGGAGAGATGATAGGAAAAACCATGGGTCATCCCTTTATGGGTGGCATGGGGGGCATGTTTGGAGAATACGCTTTGGGTCGCATGGCGGGTCGCATGGCGGCTAAACCCATCCGTGCTTTTGGTGAGAAGTTAGAGAACGTCGGAGAGACACCCATCAATGATTTCCGGCTGAGCAAAGAAGACTATATTACCCAACGAGCGAAAATCGCTAACAACTCTCGACTTACTCCAGCACAAAAGATGAAAGCGCAAAAAGCACTAACCGCGAGTCGGGAACAACCCGCTCAATGGAATCGGGCTCTAAATACCGCTATGCCTTATGCCAGAGTGGCTGGTGCTTTACCGGCGATTGGGGCTTCCTCTCAAGATCAAGTGGAGTCAAATCCACTGCGCGACTTCTTGCCTTTCCCGAAAATAGGAGCACAATAACATGGCTAAGAGAGATGTAGGGCTCGGCCCTGATTTCGATTCCAATCTCAACCCCGACCCAGCCAATGGTGCGCCTAATAATTTTGTCCCTTGGTCAGCACCGAGACTGCCGGAATTGAGAGTTCCTCGGCGCAGAGGTACAGCGGCTCAAGAGAAGGCGAGTCCTGATGTGTATTATCACGATCAACCACCTTCTGAGTATTTTAACAATATCTGGAATTATGCACGTCCGATGTTGGGTGCAGCCGCTCGGGAGATGGGTATTCCCACGAATCTGCGTCAGGCTGGTGAACAGTATCAGCGTGCATGGCAACAGCATCCTGTAACTCAAGCGATTCGCACCGCACTCGGTCCGGCTGAGCCATTAGTTGAGGCTGGAGGAAGAGGGTTAGTTCGCTCCGCGAAGGAACTGAAGCAAGCCGCACAAGACTTCGTTTCTCCTGACCCATTCGGTCCGTCTCCAAATCCAGCCGGAGCGGCTGTTCACGCCCTTTCCGCCGTACCTTTCCTCGGACCCGCAATGATGCGTGCCACTGAAGAAGCGCAAAACAATGGAATGGTAGGCTCCAACTGGCTGAACGATGAACGGGCACTTTTAACTAATCCTCGGGCGGTAGGAACTGCTCTTGGTGGTGCTGTTAATACAGGATTGATGCTTGGTGCTGGAAAGGGGGCTCTTGATAGCATTCCACCCGAGGTACCGGGTAACATCGCTTCCCGTATTTTCCTTGGCAAGCCAAGATATGGCAATGTAACTCCAGTACGCCCTAATCCAAGGATCATCACTTCTACTCCTCCTCTTCCTCCGCCCACCCCTCGTTTTGAGGGACAGTATGGTAGCTGGAATGAGTTCCCGGCACCACGGGGCATTACGGAAGAGCCCATAGCTCCCACCATGGGTGGAGGTCAGGAACCTTTCAAGGCTCCAACCATTTCCGCTGCCGAGCGTCAAGCTGCTGAACAGGCCGCTGCTGGAAGACTACAGGATTTACAGAATCTTCCTCCGTTTGATTTGAGCCGTTTGAGACCACGTACACCGGCTGAGATTGCACGGATGCATGAACAAGCAACTCCATTGCCTGAGAATGTGATTCCGATGGGCAATGATGTTTTGGCACCCGAGACCCCACCTATTTATAAACCGGGTGAAGCTCCTCCGCCAACTCCGATTAGAAACATTTTTACGGACGAGGAAGGATCATTAGGACGTTTGAATCTGGATAAGATGCGGGAAGCTATGCGTCTGCCTTCCAACCTGATTCAGAAGTTCAACAGGATGCCCGAGGAGGATTTCCCAACCATTCTACAGCCGGGAGAGCCTCGTATGCCGAGAGAAGCACCATATCCGGTAGCCAGTGCTGCCCAGCAGGAACAAATGCGGAATAACGTACAAGGGTTTATGACTCCGCAGCTTCGTCAGCGGTTTAACAATCCTCCAGTGTTAAAAGATGAACTTCCCTTCCTGCCACGTCCGGGAGAAACTCTGAGCCCAACGGACATCGTTGATTTGGAAATGGCTCGTCAGAACGCTCAGCGCCTTTATACTCCTGAGCAGGTTCAGAAATTCAACAACCCCCCGGCTCCGGGTAAATTGAGAACTCTTTTTAAGGGTGAAGAGGGCGCGGTCAAGATTCCCTCTCGTGATACATTGACTCCCGATCTTGCTGCTCGTATTGCTGCTGCTCAACAGGGAGCCAAAGCTTTTGGTCGAGGCGGCTTCTCCGCACAGACCGAAGCTTCGAGTAATGAACCTGCTCCGGTAGTCCCATTCGGAAGAACCCTCCTTCCGCAGCAAGAGGAAGAGTTAGAACGGATGAGAGAAAACTTGCAACCGTTGCTTAGTAATGAGCAACTCTTGAGATTCAACAACCCGCCGACTTTCAAAGCGCCTCCGGTTTATGGGAAGGCATTTCAAAGGGCTTACACCCCGGAAACGGAAAAATAGTTATCCGGCTCTTAAATAGAGCCGTGAGGAGATAGTATGGCAATTTACAACAAGTCAGCGTTCGGTCCTCCCTACAAGCCGAATGTGCAATTCGTTACAGGCATCCTGCCCCAGTATTTGTTCGGAAGCTACGATACAAAGACGCAGCCATTCCTGTTCAACATTTCGCAGGTACAGCTAACCTCGGATGTGGTGACAGCCACTGTCCAGTTAGCTGCTGGTGGTGGCGGTGTCTCTGGTGGTGTGCCTAATCCTGCTCCTCAAGTTGGAGCGGTGATGGGTGTGCATGGAACGACCACAGCCGCAGGGGCGTTCAATGTCGATCCCACGACAGTTACTGGTGTCACTTATGACCCCTCCACGGGATCGGGAACTATCTCCTATGCTGCCACGCACGCTGATGTTGGTTTGACGGCGGACTCGGGGCAGTTGGTAGTTAACCCGTACGAGACTGGCGACACGGTTTCGGCTGGTGTAGCTTCTATCCCTGTGTCTCAGGTCAACACACCGGATGCTTCGGACAACTCCCGCTGCTTCTATGCGGAAGCTGTCTGGCTTGGTACTCTACCCACTTCGGCTACCATAGTCCTGCAAGGAGCCAATGTAGACTATGACAATCGCTATGCGGTGCTTGAGAACTCTGCTGGAACTCTGGCAACAGAGACTCTTGCGGCTTCCGACGCCTTGGCGGTGGTTACTGGTGGAGCGGTAACTCAGTCTGGTGCCGAGTATCGTTTCATCACTTCTCGTTTCCTCCGTGCTCTCGTACTCGCTTATACGGGTGGTGACTCGACAACGAAGCTTATCGTAACCATATTTGGATAAAGGGCTTATGAACTTGATTCGCAATTTGATTTGTGCAGTTGCTGTGTGTTTGATGGGTGGGGTATCCTACGCTCAGACCACATATGGTCAATTGTCGTTTCAATTACAGACGACTTTGGGTGTAGCCGTTGCTGGAGCTACCATCAATGTATACACCCAGTCGGCTTGCGGCGTGGCAACTACAGGGACGGTAGCCACCCTCTATCCCACTGCTCAGGGTGGTACGCCGCTTACTCAACCTCTTTCCACTGATGGATATGGTTCCGGTACAGCCTATGCTGCACAAGGGTGTTATACAGTAGTCTACTCTTCTCCTCAGACTGGGACTCGCACTTTCATAGACCAGAATGCTATCGCTGCTTCGGCGATTATTTCGTCGGGTTCCGGCATCAACCAACTCACTGGTGATGTCACCGCCGGACCCGGCGTAGGGAGCCAAGTAACTACTCTAGCCACTGTTAATGGATCGCCCGGTACATGCGGAGATGCTACCCATACTTGTCAAGTTACGACTAATGGTAAAGGTCTGACAACCGGACAATCTTCCGTGGCAATTACTTTTCCTTCGGTACCATTTCAATCTTTGACTACAACTGGATCGTCAGGCGCTGCCACACTGCTTGCGGGTGTCCTCAACATCCCTAACTACACCAGTCCATTTCAGTCTCTGACCACCATTGGCTCTTCGGGAGCCGCGACACTATTGGACGGTGTTTTAAATATTCCCTCGTATTCAGGAGGCGGGGGCTCTTCGCCGATTCCTTCAAATGCTTCCTTCGTGTGGGTGTGTACATCCGATTGCGATGACGATGACACAGTTTTAGCTTCAGCAGTGACCCTTACTGCGTGGTCAACCTCGGCTGGAACTACCACCTTTACCAACTCGGGCAACAACCATTTCACCGCCGGTCAGTGGGTCAGCCTACGCTATGCTACGTCTTGGCCTTCTTGTTCGGGTTTTGGTGCGGGAACAAATTGTACACTGTTTCAAGTAGAGTCGAGCGGTCTGTCTGCAACTCAATTCAAAGTTAACACATCCGCTATCTCCGCAGGAACGTGTTCTTCGAGTTGCGGTTCGGCGTACAGCGCCTCGCATTATTTGCCCTTCGCTACAGCCTCTCTTCCCGCGATGCCTTCGGGGGCTTATGCAGCCACGACCAGCTATGTGATTCTCACCAGTCAGGCAGTAAGCGGGTACAACACACTTATCCATCCATTCTCCCCGGCAGTCACTGGCAATCCGGCTTACTTCATTATCGACACCACCAATAATGACGCCGGATCGTGCCCCACCGTGTCAACGATTACGGGCTATTTGCAGACACTCTATGAGGATGCCCACAACGATGGTTTCACTGTTGTGCAAACCACTGGTCATGGTACGGATTGGGCTCCTCTTTGCGGTCAGTTGACTGCATATGCCGCTCAATATCATATCGACCAGTTTATGAGGGAGAGCGGCTATAACTCCGTCACTGCTACATCTTCCTCTTCGACGGATTACTGGGACATCCTCGCTGATGTTCACTCCGCTCTCCCGGATGGAAGCAATGCGAATCTGATCGAAGATGGCGAGGTACTTACCGGCGCGGGTGTTGACAGTTTCGCTCGTGTAGTGGTTGCTGCCATGGTGAATGGTTCAGGTACTTTCGAGACTGGAAATCCTATTTGGTACATTGGCAATGGTGCCTCGGCTCCGGGTTCGACTGGATTCACTTTCATCCCTTCGATCTCCACTGGCATTGATTTTATGTGGCAAAATTCCGCAGTCACAAGCTGGGAGATGGCAGAGTCTGGTGGCAACGTCGATATTAAGGGCTATTTGAACGTCACCGCTTCTTCTCCAATCGCTGCTTGTCCCGGTGGTCGTCCTTTCTGCGTTGATGGTGTTTTCAACGTAGATACAGACGGTACCTTGTGGGGAGTAAAGGCTATCAATATTACAACGGGTGGCTCCCACTCTAACTGCTGGGATACAGATGGCGGAGTAATTACTAACTGTGCTCCGGGTGCTGGTGGTGGTGGTTCATCCGGGTCTGTTCTCATCAACGGGCTTAACAATGGCACTTACAACATTCTTGGAGTAACTGGATTCTATTGCACCGATACTTCCGGCTCAGGAACCGCCCAAGCATGTGTAACCGAGACGCCATCTAATCTGTACTTTACTCCTCAGACGGGTAACTGTATCACGTTTATAACTTCGACGACTAACTCAGGAACAGGCTTAACTTTGGATGTCAACGATACTACCGCTGCTGCGGTTTCCGTTTTCGTAGCTGGTAGTTGGACGACAACATTGTCTGCAAGCATGATCCCCACAGGTCACCCCATCCTTGCTTGCCAGAATGCAAGCTCTGGCTGGGATTTCCACTTGAACTAATGGAGCACGTATGAACAAGTTCCTTTCTCTCATCTTCGTTTTGGCATCCGCTCTTGGTACGGCACAAGTCGTGTCTCCTCCCGCCCCGCAAAGCCGTGTAGCTGGACGCTTCGTTGCATCCAACTATGGACAGTGGAGCTTCGCTCCTTATACGATGCCCTCTGGCACAGGGTCGCAGACTTTCACCTTGAGTAATGCTACGGCAGCACTCCCTGATGGCCGTATCGTGATGCCTTTCTCGACCAATGCTCCTATCAAGGTCGGTACAGAGGTAGTGACTCCCACCGCTGTAGGATCGGGTTGCATTGTGGGTAACATTGGAGCGGGTGCTTGCGCCATCACGGCGACTTTTGTTCATTCGCACAGCACAGCCGACTATATTAGCTCCGGCACATTTGGATTGCAAGAGGCTCTCAACGATGCCCATCTTAGTGGCGGCGGAGCGGTTACGATTGACTCCGCATGGGTATCTCTTGGTGGAACCACAGCCATTTACGACGCGGCTGTGGTTCCATCCTCAACCAATATCGAAGATGTACGTGCTGGTATTCCAACTCCTCCAACGGGTGGTATCACTCAACTCACTGGCGATGTAAATGCCGGTCCGGGCTCGGGCTCTCAGGCTGCATCAGTCGTGAAGGTTAATGGTCAGCTGATCCCTCTCCTCAAGACCGTTGTGGGCACTGATAGTGCTGGGCATATCATTGACGCTGATTCAGCGACACTTAGCAATAACACCAATGGTACTGCCGCTGGTCTCTCGGGAACTCCTGCGCTGCCCAATGGTACTACGGCTACAACTCAAAGCGTGTCAGACAATAGCACGGATGTTGCGACCGACGCATTCGTTCAGAGCGGGATTAAAGGTGTGCCATTCTGCACTGGTTACACACCGACTAATGGACAAGTTATAACTCTGACCACGGGAAGCTCACCCAATCCATGTTACACGGCGGCTACACCGTCTGGTGGTTCAGGCGGAGCATGGATGAACATCACCGGCAAAGTCACCGTGTCGGGCTGCACTGTGTCTAATGGCGCTTGTGCGGTTTCTGGAGGCTCCACATCAGCGGTTACGTTCTCCGATATTCCCAGCACATACAATCGTTTGCAACTTGTCATTTGGGGTCAGGATTCGACGAGCAGCACAGACCATAACCAAATCACGTTTAATAGTGACACAGGGTCGAATTATGCATACAATGCGACCTACTCTACCGCTACGAATTCGAGCGCCGGAACACTGCCGGTCAGCACTGCCAGTTCCTGCTATGGTGGTGTCATGAATAACGGGGTGGTATCTGAATCCATCATTGACATCCCGTTTTACGCCAACACTTCATTCAAAAAGGCCGCACACGTAGCCAGTGACAGCATTGCAACCATTGCTGCCGGTTTGGCAAACAACTACGAGTTCGATGTTTCCTGCGGATGGAACAACACCGCAGCAATCACCAGCATCACTTCAACCATCTCAGCTAACGACTATGCTTCGGGGACATCCTTCGAGTTGTTGGCTGAGTAGCAGCAGTAATACGATTCCTTGGGCGGTTTGGTTCGTTGAGTTGTCTGGTACGCGCACGCTTGACCAGTACGCAAGTAGTAACCCAACGGCGGTGGGCGACGGTTTCGGAAATTACCACTTGGCGTTTCCCTCTATCACGCCAACAGCGGGATCGTGGGTGGTGGGTTTTCAAGGATACTTAGCGGATGATAGTTCGGGCTATGATCCGATGATTCCACAATCAGACCCCGGCTGGAGAGTGCGGAGCAGCAATCGGACGGCAACCAATGCGAAAGCTATCATTGTGGAAACTGCAACTACGGCGGCGACTGCCGCAACTACGACACCACCTATTGCGGAAATATGGGGTGGAGCTTTGTCAACAGGTGCAGCCCCTGCGGCTGTAACTTTTTCAATCAAGTAAGAAGGCAAGTTATGCAAAATACGGAACAAGAAAGAGTACCCATGGACGATAGCGCCTTCAAAATTTTTGTGGTGGATGCCCTCACAAAAACTGCCGAGACTGTTGGCGAACTAAAAGCGGATATGCATTTGTTACTAGGCAATGGCTCACCGGGTGAGATCGGTAAGCTCAAGAACAGATTGCGGCTGCTGGAATACTATGCCGCGCTTATTGCCGGGGGCTCTGTCATCGCTGGGTTTATTTTTGGTCACTCTTGGCACGCCTTAGTGTCGATCTTCGGACAGTAAAATTCGGCTACAAAAACAAAATACCTATTCCTACAGCCAATAGACTGAGCACTGCGATCCGTAAAATCCAAACATCCTGTTTGGCAATCGCCCTGCGTTCCGGGGTGTTTTCTCGTGCTTCCATCTCAGCCAACATCTTGAGGTTGCGCCGTAGCCGTGCTCTCTGCCGTTCTCGCTTCGTCATAACAAACCCCTTCCTTCCCATGTGGGTTCAAGAATTTTGCCGAACATCATAACTGTGCCAGTATAAGTCGGGTCATCATCCTCAAGTGCGTCCATCAACGCCTTGATGTCTCGCCGATCCCAGTGGGTTAAGATCGACGGGTTGAATTTCTTAACTACTAACTCGTGCGAGGGATGTGCCTCGTTAAAATCAGCTAACTGCTTCAGCGTAATCGCCGACCAGTCATGACCGATTGAGGTCTTCTCGCCGGTACCCAAATAGACGATCATTTTATCCCTCACAGACGTTTCAACCCTCACAGACAAACAGCACAGGCTTGGTGCGAATCCAGCGACCGAAGTGTTGACCCACAGACTCAGCCTTGAGCAACCGCTCAAATCCTTGACGACGACCCTTGTAGCCATACGTCTTACCGGACGCCATCTTTACAACGATGACACCATCGCGGCTTTTGTACGTCTTAGCTGCGAATCCCACCGCTGCGATGAAGCTGCTGTCTACGTGCTGTAGTTCGAAGTTCATACTTACAGTATACACGGATCGGGCTGAAATGGGAAGCTTTACCATACAACTTTTGTGCTATTCTTCAGCTTTGTTCGATTTGGGGATGAAGAGAGCGGGGATGCCCTTGTCGATGGGGATGCGAAATTGTCCAAGATAGTCAGGGTCGGTGCGGTGGAGTGTACCCACCCGGCGCATAGCGGCCTTGCCCTTCCAACGCCCGGTGGGGTCTTTCCCTGAGATTAAACGGTGGAGGTAGCAACCAAACCCCAAGGACTCCCGGTCCTTATTGGACGTGGCTGTTTGTGACATGGGAGTCGTGTCAGTCTTAGCCGAGCCAATGAGTGTAGCGGCTGCTGCGGAGATTACCCGTTTAACGACCGGACGTGGCATATCGAGCATCCGGGCTACTTCCACGAGGTTTCTATATTTCTCAAACAAAATGACGACCTCAGCGGTGATGGGTTCAAGACCGTTCTTGATTACCGATGCCCTGATTTGGTCAGCACTGGGGTAACCACCACACTGTACAAAGTAACCCAGTTTGGCGATGGCGATCCGGCAAAACTGGGAGCAAACCGTTTGAGTCCTGCCAAGAATGCCACCGATAGTGTTTTGCGTGGCGAGGAGTAGAAATACACTGAGTAAAACGATTCTTTCCTCGCCGTCCATAAATTTGAGGTAGTTAAGGAACGCAAAAAAATTGTCTTTGACGAACTCGCTGATGCTGTCGTCGGTCAGTTTATCATTGGTTTCGACAGATAAAGTCACATTGCCATGTAACGCATCTTCAAGATCGATCTGTAAAGATGCAGTAGCGGTGACGTTATCCCAGTAAGCACTGTCAGGAGCATCCATGCCTCCTAATACTAATAAATTAGTTGTCTTGACTGACCGTGACGCGACCGCCAGACCAAACCACACCGACCAGAACATAACATGACTCAACTGGACTCGACTCGATTGCCTTGCCATACTGGACGTGACATACCGAGACATGGCATAACGGGGCTCGACTGCCATGACCCGACAAGACTGACCGTACCGGGGCACACCGAACCCCGCCAAGACAAACCATGACCTACCGCGACTGCCTTGACCTGACTTGACCCACCTGAACCCGACGCAACGCACCGCGACATAACTAGACGCGACAGCCATGACTAGACTCGACATGCCACGCCGTACCTAGTCTGCCTCGGCTGAACATACCGCGACTAAACGAGCCTTGACTCGACACAACAGGACAAACCCGGACGCGACTCGACTCGACTGCCAAGACTAGACCCAACCTGACATACCGTGACCCGACTTGACTCACCGTAACTTACCGGAACATGACTGCCGTGACCCGACATAATATGACTTAACTGAACACACCGCGACTTAACACGACTCGACTGCCAAGCCGTGACTGAACATGGCGCGACGAAACATAACAAGCCTCGACTGCCTCGACTTGACCTGACAAACCTTGACACACCGCGACTCAACATGACAAGACGAGACACAACATGACGCGACTCGACTCAACGCGACTGCCTTATCGCGACTCAACGGAACAAGACCAGACTCGACCAGACTCACCGTGACAAGACTTTTCTATGCCGCTGCCCTTTTCGCCTTCGCTTTCAGTTTGGCTTGAAGCTGAAGCCGGAAATTCTGCGTGGCTGAAAGCAAAGAATTGTAAGCATCGCCGAGCCCGAGAGCGCAAGCATAACTTTTCGCACGGAGAATTTGATTCTCAATGCGCTTGAATTCCGCCATCAGAAAGTCAGTCTCTTTGCCTTCTTCCTTTAAGTCTTTCACTTCGACAAAGTGTGGAGCGCGGCGAGGAGCATCCGGGTGAACAACAAAGCGCGGCCTCAGGAACACGGTGTTTTCAACCGTCACTGAAATCCGCACCGTTTTAATCAAGTGCTTTGCATGATCCAGCCAATGCCGTTCGGCGGCGGCGGCAAGGTCCCATTCAAATCCGCCCTGAGTGTGAAGGGCGCTGCGAGGATTCTTGGCTTCATCCACAACGATTTGTGGAGTCAGGAACCCATGCTTTTCTTTGAGTTTCAAGAGCACCTTTTCTACGACTTCGCGATTCATCTTCTTCATATTCTCTCCTGTGTTAGGGGATGGGGCTTTCACCCCACCCGGTTGTTGTTTACGCCGTAGCAGCAGATGCTTTCTCTGAACGGAAGTGGCGGCTACCCAGTTCCTGAGTATACCACGTTAGCATCTCTTCAGACTCTGCATCCCATGGTTGGGCTGCTTCCATAGCTGCGATCTGAGGTTCACGACCGCCCTGTGCGGCGATGGTGTCCCACAGCTTTTCATCCTCGTCGCTGGAGAGGAGATGGAACTGACCGAATGTCAGCTTGCCTTTTTCCGGGCGACCATCGCCACAGCCGACATAAAGACCAGCGGCCGATAAAAGATTGGCGATAGCCTGTGGGGTCAGAAAGGGACGAATGAAAGTGACATCAAACTCCGCCGCCCAGTTGGGAATAATGCAGCGAGTGCGAATGTCAGGCGTATGATTCATGTCGCTTGACCGAACCACAGCCATGTAAAGTGCAGGGATGCCAAAAATGCCAACGTGGCGTCCTTGCACGTAGCATAGCCGTCCGATCTGCGCCTTCTTTGTTCCCGGCAAATCCAAAGCCGCTGTCATCATCGCGCCCTTGAAAGCCGTCGCGTCGATCCCCAGCAGAGTCGGACCGTCAGGAAGCTGAGTGGCAGATGCACGGAACTCAGCCACCGGATCGTGCTTGAGGCTGGTCTGCTTCTGCGCGGCGTTCATCCGCCCGGTAGGCATCAGTAATTGATGCTTTGCTTTTTCGGACATCTTGTTCAGAATGATCGGCGAATCACCGAGCACCTTAATGTGGATACTTCCAGTTTGCACCGTTGCCACCTGAATTTCCGGTGACTCCACGGTCTTGCTCTTTTGTCCTGCCATGACGTTTCTCCTTTTCTGGTTAAGGGGACGGTGACCGCCGTCCTGCGGTGTTACCACGTTGGGCGGCGATGTTTGTAAGCCGCTACGGTCATACCCGCTGCTGCTGCTTGTGCGATACGGGCATCATCGGCGAGATTAAAACGTGCAGTGTTAAGGACCATACCGTTGGCCTCATCACCCACATATTCACAAGCGATGGGCTCTTCCCAATTGATAACCGATGATCCTTTTGGCAACGACCGGGATGCGACATGTACCTGCAATCCAGAACGTGAGTAAATCATATACTTCCTTTCCTTTCCATCACAGTATACACCCTCTCGTCTCAATTGTGACAGTATTATTTCGTAACTAAAGTAACCTCCTCAGGTAACCATCTCAGATTACCCATGTTTAATTTTAGAATACTAAATTTTGTAGTATTATAAATGAGGAGGAAAATTATGCAAAGACCTGAGACCATCGCGGCACACAGGATCATCGCCGCGCACATCAAATCCCACCCCACTAAACCCTACGGCGAGGTCGCCGCCTTTTTCGGCGTCAGTCGCGCCACAGTCTCACTTGCCGCCAAGGAAGCCGGGATTCCCGACCATCGCCGTGTGTATGAACGAGTGATGGAGGCGGCTAGTGAGTGAGGTCGATATTCAAACGCCGGGACTCGCCAAGCTCTCCCTGCCTAAAGGCGGCGTGTTGATTTTTGACAAGAGCGACGTGCGCCTCATCCGTTCCATCCTTGAACATATCAGACCGAAGAGACGGCGCAAGATAGCCGATGGGGCTCTGGCTCGTAGCAGTGATCCCGACACCAGTTTTGCTGCTGCCAGTTCGGTCGATGCCGCCCGGTGGGAAAAGATCGTCAGGGACGCCATTGCAGCCTTGGGAACGGCCACGTCATGGGAAGTAGCCCAGCATCTCAGTGTTGACCAGTATGGCTCCATCAGTCCACGGTTCCAACCCCTGTACCAAAAAGGTCTCATCGAGCTTACCGGGGAGAAACGCCCCGGTCCGAACGGAAAAGCGATGCAGGTATGGCGTTGTGTTGTATAATGACACTGAGGACGAAGAGTAATGTCCCGTAAAATCAACCCCGATTCTTTACCATGGTTTCCATTCTATGCGGCGGAGTGGAAATACTCCGCAACTGTCATGAAGATGACCCGTGCTGTATGCCTTCAGCACGAGTGCTGTACATGTTCTGTATGCCTTCAGCACGAGTGCTGTACATGTTCTGTATGCCTTCAGTACGAGTACAGCACATATTACTTTCCCGAGCTATTGAAATTCTCATTAACATTGGGAAAAAATGGGTCTCCCGCGCCTATAGATAAGATAAGAAGAAAAGAGATAAAAAGAGAAAATAACTACGTAGTAGCTAATTCTAACTCAACGGGAGAAAATGATCCTGAAAAAGCAGAGGAAAAGGACGAATCCCAACCGGAGAGTGCTTGGGTTAAACTCCCCGCCCCGGCGTCTGATGAGATGGAATTTCTCGACGTACCCGACAGTCATCCGTTCAGCTTGGCTCGGTCTAAACAAGAGCCTGTTGAGGAGCCCGATCCTCTGGATGATCCCTCGCCCATCAAGCCTAAGATGGTTTATAAAGCCGGAGTCGGCATGGTTCCCGCCACCACTAAGTCCCAGTCTCCCCCCGGTAGAAAGCAAACCCGCCCCTGTTCTCACCGATGTCCATCAGCCCACGAATCAAACCTCTGCGCCAGAAGGGCCTATTGCAATGGAACGGGCAGAGACGCAAAGGGCAGAGCAACCGCCTGATGCGTGTATGGGAGTGTGTTCCCGGTACAGAGCATCTTGACCCAGCCGAAGTGACGGCGTATATTGAGGTTGAGGACGTCAAGTTGAGGCTGGTTTAGTCTCGTTAGGTCAAGTTATGTCACGGTGTGGTTCAGTTCGGTCAATATGATAAAGTGGAGGAGTAATGGACAAACCAGCAAAGATTAACCCGCAACAGCTACCGTGGTTTGCGTTTAATGTACAGCGGTGGCTTTATTCTGGTGACCGGCTCTCAATGACTGCAACTCAGCAGGGGGTTTACATTGAGATTATGGTTGCTATGTGGTTGGCAGGTTCATTGCCGACCGATCATATTAAACTGGCGAAAGTGCTCCATGGCTGTGACCCAAGGATAGTAAAAAAGTGGTTGGATCAGTACGCCCATCTTATCGCCATCCTTGACACGCCCTGCACCAAGCATGTGTTCACCACCGATCTCAATTGCCCAAAATGCAAGGAAGCATTCGAGACTCCACGGGCACAGTTTGTGATCCCGAAGATGGCGGAAATCACCGAGTACACGCCGGAGGAGGGGGCATAAATTCTCTGGAGTTTTCGCATCCAAATCGCATCCAAATCTCTCTGACCATGCTCTGACCATGCTCTGACCATGCTCTGACCATGCTCTGACCATGCTCTGACCATGCTCTGACCATGCAAAAAAATGCCCCTTAAGTCGTTTAGAATCAACACGGAATTTTACACATGACATGACATGATATGATATAACAGTACATGACATGTTGTAGCGGCAGCTTCAATCAAGTTTTAAACGGGAGAGATTTTCAACTACCGAGTTCATTAGTATTGGGGACTCATCCTCGGCTTCACCATAAAAAGAACCCACGATCCTGAATCTCAGGGCCGTGGGTTCTTTTTTGCTATGCAGCGTATTAGTAGGGGGAGAGACCTCAATGCTGCTGAAGTTGAAAAATGCAATCGAAGGCACATATCTGCCGCCCGGTGTGCAGATTATATACATGCTTGGACGACCGATGGTGACGGAAAAGATCGGAGCCACCGAGTCTTATGTGATGCTTGAGCTTCATATCTTCCCGCCTGAGCTTGTAGACCCGCTGGAGTATGCCTTCGAGATGGACAAAGCTCTGGCGGAGTTAGCTAAAGTAAGGGCGGCTTTGAATACACAGATATGAGAGCGAAACAAAAACTATTTCTGGCTGAATACCTTAAAGACTTGGACGGACCCCGAGCGGCGATTGCTGCCGGTTACTCGGCTAAGTCCGCCGAGTCCTATGCTTGTCAGCTTTTAGCCAAACCCGAAATCGCTAAGATACTCGCCGATAAAGCTAAAAAGAAACTCGAAAAGGCTGAAATAAGTTCCGATTGGGTGCTAAGCAAACTAAAGTTACTAGCCGAATACGATCCACGCCGTTTGTTCGATGCCAACGGGAATCCCATTCCCGTTCAACAACTCGATGAATCTACCGCTCAAGCTATAACCGGGATTGAAACCACAGCTAAGGGTGGGCTCAAATATAGGACGAGCGACCGCATCAAGGCGCTTGAACTTCTTGGTAAATACTTCAAATTGTTTACCGACCAAGTGGAGCTAAGCCAAAAGGAACCGCTTAAGGTTGTTGTACGCCATATCGCATGGAAGAAGGATAAGGATGCCGCAAGCGAGTAAACAGCTTCCCGACGCTCCTGAGCCCCAGCAACCACCCTTGTACGGGACGATCCCGTCCGAGCCCGAACAGAAGTTCATACCTCCTCAGTTTCCAGTGAATCGCCCGGACAGATTTGGTCAGGCTCTTACTTTGGGAGATATGCTAACTCGCGGCCTTGATGCTTACTCCACACGGCGTATGTTGGACAGAGGCAACAAAGAACTGGTCTTGCCTCATGCTTTGGCTGATAGTAAGTGGGGTATGCCGCTTTACTCTGAAGGTATCGCCGGACTTACAGCATTGGGACAACATGAGTTAGTGCGGCATGGTCATCCTAAGTTGGGACATCTTTTGACTATGGGCAATATCGGATATGACTTACCGTTGGGTATTAACAACATGATGCTTCCTAATCGCAACAAGCCGGTGACTAGAATACCTAAACCACCAGTGGGGAGATAAGACATGCCGAGCAAATCTAAAGCGCAAAGACGTTACTTCGGATGGCTTGAACATTCCCCGGAAGCCGCTAATGAGCGTAAGGAATCGGGTATGACCCGCAAAGAGATGTCGGACTTCGCTTCCACGCCGGATAAGGGTTTGCCTGAAACGGTTGGAGACAAGCTGACTAAGGGGCTGAGAAAGAAGAAATAGGGAAATGGCAGTCGTGGTAATTGCGCTCTTTGCGCTCATTGTCGGTGTTGCATTGGGCGTTCTTATTGCGTTGGCATTGGTCTCTAATGCTGTGAGACTACCGTGGTAACTCCACGTCTCAACTTTAAAGGTGTTGAGCCGCCTTTCTTAAGGAGTATAACACATGAGCAATAATTGGAAAACAACGACAGCCGGGGTACTGAGTGCAATTATAGCCACGACCGGTCCCGTCACGGCTTATCTAGCTACGATTCATTCCCCTAAAGCCGCCACGGTCACTGGAATCGTCACATTGGTTGGAGCCTTGGCTCGGGTTTACATCGGACTTATTCAAACCGATGCTCAGCCCGGTTAAGTAAGTATTAACTTAATGGAGAGACCATGATAGAAATTCCACTTGAAGTGTTCGTCGAGAATGCCAAGTTGCCTGAGGGATATAAGTTTTACGACTTCTCCAACGGGCAGCATTTTTGTCCCGTTCCTAATGGTGAATATCTCTCAACGGTTCAATTAGCCGTTGAAAGGGTTATTCCACCCACCGGGTATGTGGCGACTCTGCAATTTAGCTACCTCACGACTTTTGAAAAGTCCCCACCTATGGTGGATGTTTGTGATTTTGCTCAAGAAATTGAGAAACTCATAGCCCATCTGGAAGAGCGCGTCAAGAAAGACGGATACTGGGTGGGATAATGCCAGAGTTCGGTCTTGACTTACTCCCCAAACAATCGGAGCTATACGACGAGCTAAAGTATGGCACCCGTCCGGTTATAGGCATCTATGGCGGCAGAGGCAGTTCCAAGTCCTCAGGAATAGATAGAGTCTTACTCAGCCTCATGTATGAGGAGCCGGGGCTCTTATGTTGCGTCGTAATGCGTAACTACGATCAAGTCAAGAAATATCACATAGATACAATCAAGCAAGAGTTTCCATGGTTGCAAGACGATATAGTCTCCACCATGCCTTCCCATCTGGACATCGGCACATCCAGAATGGATTTCTCCTACGCCGAATCCCTCGATGATGTCAAGCGCCGTTTCATGAGCGGCAACTATGCTATCATCGCCATTGACCAAGCCGAACAATTCACCGCCGAAGAGATACGCGAGATGCGTAGAGCCAACCGCATCAAAGGCGGAAAGATGGCTAGGATCGTGCTCAGCTTCAACATGCGTGGAGCCTCGATCCAAGAGCTTAAGAAATGGTTTGTTCTTCACGAAGTGAACAAGGATGAAGACCCCAACGATTATGTCGGCTATAAATGGAACCCGTGGGATAACGTTTATTGGTGTCTTGATGCTTTGCAGAAAGATGGATATTCCATCGAGGAATACTATAGCTGGACTGACCAGCAACGGATGGACTACGCCGCGAACAACGGTCCTTATACGCATGGCTTGTCCGTAGACGATGAAGTTATCCGCCAAGCGGATTGGTATGGCTCATGGGAATCCATCGAAGGCACATATTTCGCTAACTCCTTTGATTTGGAATCCACACGCATTACTCCGGGCTTGGTTGAGGCTATGCGTAAACCATGGGCTACGCATTGGATAAGTGGCGACTGGGGTAAATCCCACTGGACGGCTATTCAATGGCATTACCGTGTTACTCTGTCCCCATCCGAGATAGCTAGAACTTTAGGATGGACGGTTCAGAACCCGTTGAATGTTACCGTGACTTATCGCGAGATGTATGTATGCGATTTGGAGTCTCCTGAAGTCGCTAAGTACATCGTGGATTGTACACCCACTAAGTTATTTCCCGGAGATAAACGCTTGGACGAACGATCTCTTATCAAGGCGTTCTATTTAGGCAGAGACGCATTCGCCGACGAGGATTCACCGCTCACCACGGCCATACAGATCGGCAAGGTGATGCGTGAATTCAAGATGCCCACACCGGAAAGAGCCGATGATGACCGTATTGGTGGTTATACCTTGATGTCATCCTTGCTCAGAGGCACCAAAGGGCATGGCTGGGTGACGGGTGAATTCAAGGTGCCTTCTTCGGAGCGGCGTAACTTAACCGTGGAGAAGTTAGACCAGCCGTTCCAAGTGAATGACGTTTGGTTAATATCAAACGAATGTGTAGAACTACTTAAGTCCATCCCGTTGCTGATGCGTGATCCTAAGAAGCGCGAGGATGTGCTTAAGACGGATAAATCTCTGGCTAAGATCGAGATGGACTCCACCGATGCGGCGAGATATGGTTTGAAATCCATGTTAAACCCGCGTAAGAAGACCGACGAGATGAAGTTTCAGGAACAGATGTCGGAATTAGTGGGACAACCCGCTAAGCAAACTTTGTTGGCGTTCAAACATGCGGCGAAGACCAAGGGACCTAAATCCCGTTGGACACAATCCTTGCCGCCTTCGTGGCGATCTAATGTAAAGGAGAAATAGTGATGTTTTAGCTCGTAAGGCGAATAAGATTAAGAATGATGCTACTCTCGAAGAAATAACTAAAGTTGGAAAGTTCTATGAGAAATTCCAGTTGAGTTGGAAGGGGAATTCAAAATGAGTTGGTTTCGTAATATCTTCGGATTCGACATTCTGGAGCAGCAGATAACTCTGTTGAAGGATACTCTGGCTGTTGAACGTGCAACCTTCGGTGAGCAAACGGATTATCTCCGAGCCCAACTGGCTCAGAAGCAACGCCGCATCGACGAACTACAGGAAGCATTGATAGGGGTCAAAACCCCACCGGCTCCTCGTGTTATTCGGAAGAAAGATTCCAATCCATGGGGCAATGTTGTTCCCTTGGGATGGGATGCATTCCGTGAGCACAGACGGTCGTTTCCCGCTCCTGAGCCAGAGCCTGAAAAGGGCATCTACGAGTTCGAACCACCTAAACCCCCACAACCCGTCCCTGAGACGGCTGCAATAGTAAAGGAAGAAGATGATGGGTAGGGGTTATATCTACCTAATCCGAAACTTAGTGAATGGTAAGGGCTATGTTGGTCAGACCATTAAGAAGGTAAAGTACAGATTCAGAGCACACATATGGGATGCACAGTGTGGTAGTAA
>Ga0335069_10001187_pt1 | contig 42153 bp, 48 predicted proteins | sample Lox_Sample_11_FD_206714 | JGI IMG/M metagenome (GOLD analysis project Ga0335069, IMG submission 206714) | Soil microbial communities from Loxahatchee National Wildlife Refuge, Florida, United States - Lox_Sample_1.1 | ecosystem: Environmental > Terrestrial > Soil > Wetlands | place: USA...
CAGGTCGGCGATGCCTCGTGGCAGACCTACCACGATGCCGGCAAAAATCAGCAGCGACATGCCGTTGCCAATGCCGCGCTCGGTGATTTGTTCACCCAGCCACATGATGAACGCGCTGCCCGTGGTCAGGGTGAGCATGGTCATCAGGATGAAGCCGATTCCCGGGTGGACCACGAAATCGCCGCTCTTCTGCAGGCTGATCGCGATACCCAGGGACTGCAGAGCGCTCAGCAGCACGGTCAGATAGCGCGTCCACTGGGTGATCTTTTTCCGCCCGAGTTCGCCTTCCTTCTGCAGTTTGGCGAGTGGCTCGTAGACCACGGTCAGCAACTGCAGGATGATCGACGCCGTGATGTACGGCATGATGCCCAGGGCAAAAATTGTGAGACGGCGCAACTGACCGCCGGAGAACAGGTCCACAAATCCAAGGAAGGTGCCGCGGTTCTGCTCAAAGAACTGCTGCAGACGATCGGCGTTGATGCCTGGCGTCGGAATGTGCCCGCCCAAGCGGTACACGGCCAACATCGCCAGCGTGAAAAAGATGCGCTTGCGTAGATCGGGAATCCGAAAGACGTTGGCCAGTTTTTCCAGCATTACTGCAAGACCTCGAACTTGCCGCCTGCCTTGGTGATCTTTTCCTGCGCTGACTTGGAGAACTTGTGGGCCTGCACGCTGAGAGCGGACTTCAACTCGCCCTCGCCCAGGATCTTCACGGGCAGCTTCGCCTTGATCAGTCCGGCTTTCCGCAAAACATCCGGATTGATAGTCGATTCTCCGAGCGCGATCAACTGATCGAGGTTCACGATCGAATACTCCTTACGGAAAATATTCGTGAACCCGCGCTTCGGCATGCGGCGGTGCAACGGCATCTGGCCGCCCTCGAACCCCCGCATCATGCGGGAGCCGCTTCGCGAACGCTGGCCTTTGTGGCCGCGCGTCGAAGTCTTGCCCATGCCCGAGCCCATACCACGGCCTACGCGCTTGCGCTTCTCCGACGACTTCTTCGGTGCTTTGATGTTCGATAAATTCGTCGACATGTTCTTAACCCAATGTTTCAAAGTTTCAATGTTTCATAGTTTCAAAGTTATTTAGGTTTCGAGAGACTCAAGCTTTTCTCGCATTCCCCAGCTTTTGTCTTTGAAACCCTGAAACTCTGAACCTTTGAAACCTGTGCGGAACTTTCTAAGCTTCCACGACTTCAACCAAATGCGGCACCTTCTTCACCATGCCGCGAATCGCCGGAGTATCCGGCCGCTCAATGACCTGATTCAGCCGGGTGAAACCCAGTCCCTTCACCACCAGCTTTTGCTTCACCGGGGCACAGATCGAAGACCGCACATACTTCAGATGAATCGTGCCTGTTTTTCCCTTGTTTGCCATAACTCAAGTTCCTTTTGCCGCGATTCAGACGGGACTCGTCCCGTCCCAGACACGGAGTACGTGTCTCAACCACCAAAAATTCCTTATAGCTCTTCTGCCGGCTTGCCGCGCAGGTTGGCGACCGCCTCTTTATTCTTCAACTTCTTGAGCGCATCGAAGGTAGCCTTGATCACGTTGTGCGGATTGGTGGTGCCGATTGACTTGGTCAGCACGTTCTGCACGCCCGCCGAAGTCATCACCGCGCGCACCGCGCCTCCTGCAATCACGCCCGTACCTTCCGGAGCCGGCTTCAAGAGCACGTGCCCCGATCCGAAGCGCCCAAGTACCAGGTGCGGAATCGTGGTCTGCGTGAGGTTCACCTTGACCAGGTTCTTCTTGGCTGATTCGATACCCTTGCGAATGGCTTGCGGAACTTCCTTGGCCTTGCCCGAGCCATAGCCGACCACCGCCGCGCTCGGATCGCCCACCACGACCAACGCCGCGAACGACATGTTTTTTCCGCCCTTGACCACCTTGGTCACGCGGTTGATCGCGACCACCTGATCCTTCAACTGATACTGTCCTGCGTCCAGCTTTCTGGTTACTGTTGGCATCTGGTTTCGACTCTTTTCTTCTTATCCTTGATTAGAACTTCAGGCCGCCTTCGCGAGCCGCATCGGCGAGCGCCTTGATGCGCCCGTGATACAGGTACCCGCCGCGGTCAAACACCACCTGCTCGATGCCCTTCGCCTTGGCGCGCTCGGCGATCGTCTTGCCCACGGCCTTTGCCGCCGCCACGTTGCCGCCGGTCCGGCGATTTGCTTTCTCGCCTTCCGCGGTACTGGCTGCCACCAGCGTCTTGCCGTTCAGATCGTCGATCACTTGCACGTAGATGTGATTCAGCGAGCGGTACACGTTCAACCGCGGCCTCTGCGCCGTGCCTTGCAGGCTCTTGCGGATGCGGTCATGCACCCGCTGCCGCACAATGTTTTTGCTCTCTCGTCTCAGCATTTCATTTCCTCTCGCAGCCGTGCTTCGTTGGTTCTGCCCGCAAAACGGTCATTGCAACGCGGCCGGTGATAAACCCAGATTGCTTCTCAGGCTTACCGCGCGTTCACTATTTCGCGCCGGTCTTGCCTACCTTTTTCTTCAAGCGCTCGCCCGCGTAGCGCACACCCTTGTTCTTGTACGGGTCGGGCGGGCGCAACGCACGCATCTCGGCGGCCACCTGGCCCACTTTCTGCCGGTCGATGCCGGAGAGCGTCAGCCGGGTCTGCTTCGGATCAACCGCTACCTCGACACCGGTGGGCAACGGATACTCAATCGGATGCGAGTACCCCAGCGTGAACACGACGACACCCTTGCCCTTCATCTCGGCGCGGTAGCCGATGCCCACGATTTCGAGCTCGCGCGTCCAGCCTTTCGTCACACCTTCGACTGCGTTGTTCACCAGGGCGCGCGCCAGACCATGCACGGCCGCCTGCTGATCGTTTTCGCGGACCGCCAGCAGCTGACCGTCCTTCTGTTCCATCGTGATGCCCTGCGGCAAGGGTGTATCCAGCTTGCCCTTCGGGCCCTGCACCATGACCGTGTTGCCTTCAACCTTGATCGTCACTCCCTTAGGGATCGCGATCGGTTTTTTTCCAATTCGTGACATAAGATCAGCTCTCAGCTTTCAGCTCTTAGTTCTCAGCAGGCCACACCCCGATAACTCACTACGGGCAACCGGCAACTGCCCTTACCAAACTTCGCAGAGCAACTCGCCGCCCAGGCCTTGCTTGCGCGCCTGTCGTCCAGTCATCACGCCTTTTGGCGTGGTGAGGATGTTGATTCCGAGTCCACCGAGGACGCGCGGAATCTCCGTCCGCCGGACATACACCCGGCAACCCGGGCGCGAGACGCGCGCCAGGTTCGAGATCGCCGCCTCGTTGTTCGAGCCGTACTTCAGGTACACACGGATGACCTTGTGGCCTTCCTCTTCGGTGGCCTTGAAGTTCGAGATGTAGCCCTCTTCCTTGAGAATGCGGGCGATCTCCAGCTTCAGTTTCGAGGCCGGAATATCGACTTTCTGATGCCGTGCGTTGGCCGCGTTGCGGATGCGCGCCAGCATGTCTGCGACCGGATCGGTCAACCTCATCGTTTTGCTTCTCCTCTAGCCACTCGTTCGCTCCGCACCCGGCGGAGAACCTGCAGCGGCTTATTCCTGAACTTTTCTCATCCGCCGATCCATCGAGCTTGCGACCGTCACGGGTTACGGACGGCCCAAGATTGACGACCAGCGACTTCTGCTACCAGGACGACTTCGAAACACCCGGAATCTCCCCGCGCAAAGCCAGCCCGCGGAAACACAGGCGGCAAATGCCAAACTTGCGCAGATAGGCGCGCGGGCGTCCGCAGATCTTGCAGCGGTTGTGCTTGCGCGATGAAAACTTCGGCTTCTTAGCGTCCTTGACTCGTTTTGCTGTCGTTGCCACTTAGCTTTTAGCTCCTAGCTCTCAGCTTCTGCTGTCAGCGCTCAGCCTTCAGCTCTCCGCCAAAACCTTTTACTAGTTCCAGGTTTCAACTTTGAAACCTTGCAAGTCATGCCCTGAAAGGCATTCCCAAATGCTTCAGCAAGCTGCGCGCCTCATCATCCGAACGCGCGGTCGTCACGATGGTGACGTTCATGCCCTTCAATTTGTCGACCTTCTCATAGGAGATCTCCGGGAAGATCAACTGGTCATGCAGGCCGAGGGTGTAGTTGCCGCGGCCGTCAAACGACTTGGTCGAGACACCCTTGAAATCGCGAACGCGCGGCAGAACGATCGTCACCAAGCGGTCCAGAAACTCGTACATGCGATCGCCGCGTAACGTCACCATGGCCCCGATCGGCATGCCTTCGCGCACCTTGAAAGCGGCGATCGACTTTTTCGCGCGCGTCACCACCGGTTTCTGCCCGGTGATCTGCCCCAACTCGTTGACCGCTGGATCAAGGACCTTCGCGTTTTGCGTCGCTTCTCCCACGCCCATGTTGACCACGATCTTGTTCAGACGGGGTACGGCGTTCGCGTTCTTGAGGTCCAGTTCTTTGAGCAGCGCCTGCGCAATCTCTTTTTCAAAGCGCGTGCGCAGCCGCGGCCGCTCCTTCGCGCTATGCCGCGGAGCCTCGGTCGAGCGCTCCTGCTGTTCGGCCGCGCCCTTGCCCTTCTTCTGTTCTTTTTCCTTCGCCATTTTCTCTTTAACCTCTGCTCATGGTTTCGGGCTTGCCGCTGCCTGGTGGCCGTCCCCGGTTCATGAGCCAACTTCAAGATGACCCGATTATTTATCGAGCGTCGTTCCGCACTTCTTGCAGACGCGAACTTTACGATCGCCGCGCAACTCGTGCCCAATGCGCACCGGGCCGCACGTGCCGCACACCAGCTGCACATTCGAAATCGAAATGCGGCTCTCCTGCTCGGCGATGCCGCCCTTTGTCTTCTGGCTCGGCCGCACGTGCTTCTTCACCATCATCACGTGCTCGACCAGAACCTTTGCATCTCCGGGAAACACGCGGAGCACGCGGCCTTCTTTGCCTTTGTCCCGGCCGGTGATCACTTTCACCGTGTCGTTCCGCCGGATATCTACTCGCGTATGGGCTGTCGAAACTGTTCTTGGCATATGTATGACTCTCTTTTACTGCCTGCCGTCGGCTCGAGGTTTCAAAGTTTCATAGTTTCAAAGTTGAAACCCGAACGCTTCACGCGGTCACTCTGAAAACCAGCCTTAATAACGCTCTCTAACGCCCTAAACCTCAAACCCGGCACTGCCTTACTGTGAAACCTTGAAACTTTGAAACCTGAGACGCGGCAAAGCCGCGTCTACAACACTTCCGGAGCCAGCGAGACGATCTTCAAAAACTTTTTCTCGCGCAGCTCGCGCGCCACTGGGCCAAAAACGCGCGTACCCACCGGCTCACCCGCTTCGTTAATCAACACGGCCGCATTCTGGTCGAAGCGGATGTACGTTCCGTCCCGGCGCCGATGCTCTTTCCGAGTGCGCACAATCACCGCCTTCACGACTTTGCCCTTCTGCACCTGGCCGTCGGGGGCGGCTTCCTTCACCGAGGCGGTGATCACGTCTCCCAGGCCTGCCCGCAATCCGGTTGCACCGCCCAGCGGCAGAATCATCTGCAGCTTGCGCGCGCCCGAGTTGTCCGCCACTTCGAGCATCGTTCTCATCATTACGGCCATATGCTTCGTCTCCCTGTTCCGCCCTCGCCGTTACTGGGCGATGTTGGCATCGAGGCTCGCCACTTCAGGCACCAGAGCCGTCTTGCGCACGATCTCTTTCAGCTTCCAGCGCTTCAATTTCGAAAGCGGCCGGGTCTCTTCCAGCCGTACCACGTCGCCCACGTGCGCCTCGTTCTTCTCGTCGTGCGCGTAGAACTTCTTGCCTGTCGAGATCACGCGGCCGTAGAGCGGATGCGACTTCTTGCGCACCACTTCCACCACGATGGTCTTGTTCATCTTGTTTGAGACGACTTCGCCGACGACTTCCTTGCGACGTCCAGCGGCTTTCTGCTCAGTTGCTTCCGCCATCACTTCTTCTCCGTTCCCGCCGCGATCTCGCGCTGCCGCAGCACCGTCTTCACCCGGGCAATGTCTTTACGCAGCCCGCGAATCTTCTTTAAGCTTTCGGTCTGCCCCATATTCAACTGGAACTTCAGCTTGAAGAGCTGATCCGCAAGCTCGCGCTCCTGCGTCTCGAGTTCCGCGTCGGTCTGATCGTGAATCTTGAGTTTCGATTTCATAAGTTCGTTTCCAGGTTTGCGGCTTGCGCCGCCGATTCATTAGTGCGCCGTCTCGCGCTTCACAAAGGTGGTCCGCAAGGGCAGCTTGTGCGACGCCAGCCGCATCGCTTCCGCGGCATCCGTCACCGAAACGCCTTCCATCTCGAACAGGATCTTGCCCGGCCGCACCACCGCCACCCAGTGATCCGGAGCGCCCTTGCCTTTTCCCATACGGGTTTCGGCCGGCTTCTTGGTCACCGGCTTATCCGGAAACAACCGGATCCAGATCTTGCCGCCGCGCTTGATGAAGCGGGTCATAGCCACGCGGCTCGCTTCGATCTGCCGGTCGGTGATCCAGCCCGGCTCGAGCACCTTCAACCCGAAATCCCCAAAAGCCAGCTGACTGCCGCGCCAGGCCTTTCCGGTCATGCGGCCGCGCTGCTGCTTGCGGTACTTCACTTTCTTTGGCATCAACATAGGTTCGTCTCACGTAAGCTGCCAGCTCTCCGCCGCCAGCTTTCAGCCCAGCTCAATTTCTAGAACGCACCCGAGGGCACGCCTGCATTCTGCGTCTCCCGCTTCTTCTGCGTGAAGATCTCGCCCTTGTAGATCCACACCTTCACGCCAATCACGCCATACGTCGTACGCGCTTCCGAGAAGCCGTACTCGATATCAGCGCGCAGCGTGTGCAGCGGCAGGCGTCCCTGCAGATACCATTCGGAACGCGCGATTTCATTGCCATTCAACCGGCCGCTCACGCGCACCTTGATGCCCTTGCAGCCGAAACGCAGCGCCGAGTCGACCGACTTGCGCATCGCGCGGCGGAAGCCCACGCGTTTCTCGAGCTGCAGGGCAATCGACTCCGACACCAGCTGTGCATCCAGTTCAGGCTTGTGCACTTCCTGGATATCGACGAATACTTCGCGCGAAGTCCGCTTCTGCAGTTCCTGCTTCAGCTTGTCGATCTCCGCGCCTTTGCGTCCGATGATGATGCCCGGCCGCGCCGTCTTGATGATGATGCGCAGCTTATTACCCGGGCGCTCGATCTCGATCGCGCTGACGCCGGCCGACTTCAGCTTGTCCTTCAGCTCGGCTTTCAGCTTCACGTCTTCGAGCAGCAGCTTGTCGTAGTCCCGCTCGACAAACCAGCGCGACTTCCACGGCTTGGTATAGCCGAGCCGGAAACCATAAGGATGGACTTTTTGACCCATCGTAGCTCCTTAAACTTCGAACCTTCTCGATCCGTTACTTCTTCGCAACCGCTTTTTTCTTGGCGGCAGCCTTCTTCGCAACTGCCTTCTTCTTTTTCGCAGGCTTGGCCTTCGCCGAAGCGCCTTCTTCGCCGACCACGGTCGCCAGCGCATGGCCGTTCGATTTGTTCTTTTCGGCGAGCACAATTTCGATGTGAGCAATACGCCGCACGTAACGGTAGGCGCGTCCCATCGGCGCCGGGCGAATGCGCTTCATGCGCGGGCCGTCATTGGCGATCGCGCTCTTCACATACAGCTGGTCCAGATCGACATCGATATTTTTTTCGGTACTCAGAAAGTTCGCGTTGTCGATCGCCGACTGCAACAGCTTGCCCACCGTCGCCGCCACCCGCTTCTTGGTGAACAGGAGGGTATTGCGCGCATCTTCCACGCGCTGGCCTTTGATCAGGTCCAGCACCAGCCGCGCCTTTTGCGGCGAGACGCGCTTGTATCGGGCTATGGCTCGAAATTCCATCGTCGCGTCTCCTTATGCCTTTGGCGCTGCCGGGGCCGCGGCTCCCGCCGCCGGCGCGGCTCCGCCTGGAGCTGCCGGTCGTGCGGCCGCTTCCGTCGCCGCCTTCATCGAGTGACCCTTGAAGGTGCGCGTAAAGCTGAACTCGCCCAGTTTGTGCCCCACCATGTTTTCCGTCACGTAGACCGGAATGAACTTCTTGCCGTTGTGCACGGCGATGGTGTGCCCCACCATCTCCGGGATCACGGTCGAACGCCGCGACCAGGTGCGGATCACTTTCTTCTCGTTGCGCGCGTTCATCCCCTCCACCTTGCTTGCCAGGTGAGTGTCGATGAACGGCCCTTTCTTGGTTGAACGTGCCATAAATTCAGCTCTCAGCTTTCAGCCGTCAGCCCTCAGGCGACAGCTTGCAATTCCGCGAATCTCACTCGCGGAGCTATCCCTTCTTCGGGCGCCCAACGATGAACGCGTCGGTGCGCTTGTTGTTGCGCGTCTTATAGCCGCGCGTCGGCTGGCCCCACGGGGTCACCGGGTGCCGGCCGCCGGAAGTCTTGCCTTCGCCGCCGCCGTGCGGATGGTCGACCGGGTTCATCGACACGCCGCGGTTATGCGGACGGCGTCCCAGCCAGCGCATGCGTCCGGCTTTGCCGATGGTGACGTTCTCGTGATCGGTATTGCCGACCTGCCCGATCGTCGCCATGCAGTTCTGCAGAACCTTCCGGGTTTCGCCGGAAGGCAGCTTGATCAGCGCGTACTCGCCTTCTTTTGCGACCAGCTGTGCCGAACCGCCCGCTGAACGCACCATCTGCGCGCCCTTGCCGGGCCGCAGTTCGATGTTGTGAATGGTCGTGCCCGGCGGAATGTTCTTCAGCGGCAGGGCGTTGCCGACCAGGATGTCGGCTTCGGGTCCGCTCAGAACCTTCTGCCCCATCTTCAGCCCATCAGGCTGGACGATGTAGCGCTTCTCGCCATCGGCATAAGCAAGCAGCGCGATGCGCGCCGACCGGTTTGGGTCATACTCGATCGACACTACGGTCGCCGGAATGCCGGTCTTGTCGCGCTTGAAGTCGATGATGCGCAGCTTGCGCTTGTTCCCACCCCCGCGAAAGCGGCTGGTGGTGTCGCCCGAATTGCGGCGCCCGCCCGTCTTCTGCTTGGGCTCGACCAGAGGCTTGTGCGGCCGGTTCGTCGTCAGGTCGTCATTGACCAGCGTCGTCCGGTAACGCAACGTCTGGGTCGTCGGTCGATAAGTCTTGATTGCCATAATCGCTCTCAGCTCTCAGCTTTCAGCTCTCAGCGCATCGCGCCAGCCGCAGCTTCTGAAAGCTGACGGCTGACAGCTGATAGCTGTCTTACAAATTCTGGGCGTACTCCGGCATCTTTTCGCCGGCCTTCAACCGCACATATGCTTTCTTCCAGTCCGGGCGGTAGCCGGCGAACTTTCCGCGCCGCCGTTCCTTTCCGGGGTAATTCGCCGTGCGCACGGAGTCGACTTTCACTTTGAAAATCGATTGCACGGCTTCCTTGATCTCAGTCTTGGTCGCCTGCTTCGCCACCTGGAACACGAGCGTGTTCTCGTTTTCCTTGATGGCGAGACCTTTTTCGGTGATCACCGGTTTGCGGAGAATCTGATATGCCGATTTCACTACGCCACCTCCGCCGCCACGTCATGCCGCGCCCGCTTGCGGGGTGACGCCTTCTTCTCGCCTTCGCCCGCTTCGGGCTTGTGCTTGCGCTTCGAAGCCGAGTTCTTCAGCGAGACCTGGAGCTTCTCGATCGCGGGCTGCGAAAAAATCGCCCGGTCGTGTCCCAGCAGGTGATAGGGGTGCACTTCATTGCTCGCAACCAGTTGGAGCCCTTCGATATTGCGCGAGCTCAGCTCAAGATTCCGGTTGCCGTGATTGGCGACTTCGACGAGCAACACGGTCTTGTCGACCTTGAGCTTGTCGAGTGCCTCGCGGAACGCCTTCGTCTTCGCTTCCTTCAGTTCGAAGGTGTTCACTACCACCAGCTTTCCGTCGGCCAGCTTCGCGGCCAGGGCCGAGCGCAGCGCGCCCAGCAACTTCTTGCGGGGAAACGCGTAATCGTAGGAGCGCGGCTGCGGTCCATGTACCGTCCCGCCGTGCCGCCAGAGAGGAGAGCGCACCGAACCCACACGGGCGCGGCCTGTGCCCTTCTGCTTCCACAGTTTCTTGCCCGAGCCCGACACCAACTTCTTGTTCTTGGTGGCGTGCGTGCCCGCCCGCTGCGCGGCGCGGAAGTGCTTCACCGCTTCCCACAGCAGGTCCTCATTCACGGCGCCGAAGACCTCATCGGCCAACTCCAGCGTGCCGACCTTTGCGCCGCTCAAATTGTGAATATCAATCGTTGCCATATGTCTCTCGCTTCTTACTTGACCAAGGCCCAATGCCGAAAGCCTGGCGTTAGCCCTTCTTGGCCGCGCGCTTGGCTGCCTTCAACGGATCGACCGTCGCCGCACCTGCGAATCCGCGACGCTCTCTCGGCGGTTTCTTCGCCTTGGTGATCACGATGTATCCGCCGTTCGCACCCGGCACGCTGCCCTCGACTACCAGAAGGTTTTCGTCCTTGTCGACACCCAGCACGCGCAGGTTGCGCACGGTTACGCGCTCATCGCCCATGTGTCCCGACATACGCATGCCCTTAAAAACACGCGACGGGAAGGCCGACGATCCGATCGAGCCGGTGATCTGGAACATCGAGCCGTGCGACTTGGGACCACCGCCGAAATGATGCCGCTTGACGACGCCGGCAAATCCACGCCCCTTGCTCACGCCGACGATATCGACGAACTTCTCGTTGTCGAAAATATCGACCAGCACGCGGTCGCCGACCTTCAGCGCGCCGTTGCCGTCGCTTTCACCCGGCTTCTCATCAAACTCGAGGGGAACTTCACGGAGGAACTTCATGGGTGGGAGATTGTGCTTGCCGAAGTGGCCTTTCATGGGCTTGGTCAACCGCTTCTCTTTCACAAATTCGACCAGGCCAATCTGCGCCGCCTCATAACCGTCCTTGGCGGCATTCTTATGCTGCGTGACCACGCACGGTCCCGCCTGCAGCACGGTCGCCGGACGAACTTCACCCTTCGAATCGAAGAGTTGCGTCATCCCGACTTTCTTTCCCAGAATTCCTGAAACCTTTGCCATTTCCTTCTCTCTTCTCCCAGCTTGGCGTTTCCGCTATTGGCTGGATGCTTGCCTGTTCCTGCTTGCTAGTAGCTAGCAACCGGAAGCCAGCAGCTATTTATGTTCCTTCCCGAAGGCCTTGATCTCGACATCGACGCCGGCGGGAAGATCGAGTTTCATCAGAGCATCCACCGTCTGCTGCGTGGGCTCAAGGATGTCGAGCAGCCGCTTGTGCGTGCGGATCTCGAATGCCTCGCGCGATTTCTTATCCACGTGCGGCGAACGCAGCACGCAATATTTGTTCTTCATGGTGGGCAGCGGGATCGGTCCAGCGATCTGCGCACCGGTGCGCTTCGCCGTCTCCACGATCTCGCCCGTCGACTGATCCAGAATGCGGTAGTCGTAGGCCTTCAACCGGATGCGAATTCTTTCTTTTCCAATCACAGTTTCACTCTTTCACCCTCCCGGCCGTCTTCTTCAAGAAGTCCGGAAGGAAAGATCTGGCGGCAAGCTTCAAGCCGCAGGTTGATCTTTGGCCGACGACTAAAGGCCGACGACCGACGACTGTCTTACTTAATAATCTCCGCAATCGTGCCCGCGCCGACCGTGTGGCCGCCTTCACGGATTGCAAACCGCAAGCCCTTCTCCATCGCGACCGGCGTGATCAGCTCGATCACCAGGCTCACGTTGTCGCCCGGCATCACCATCTCCGTGCCCGCCGGCAACTCCGCTACGCCCGTTACGTCCGTCGTGCGCAGGTAGAACTGCGGCCGGTATCCCTTGAAGAACGGCGTGTGCCGCCCGCCTTCTTCCTTCGTCAGGATGTATACCTCGGCCTTGAACGTCGTGTGCGGCGTAATCGAGCCCGGCTTCGCCAGCACCATGCCGCGCTCCACGTCTTCCTTGCCAATACCGCGCAACAACAGGCCGGCGTTGTCGCCCGCCATGCCTTCGTCCAGCTGCTTCTTGAACATCTCGACGCCCGTCACCACCGTCTTGCGCGTGTCGCGGAAGCCGACGATCTCGACTTCTTCGCCCACCTTCACCTTGCCGCGCTCGATACGGCCCGTGACTACCGTGCCGCGGCCCGAGATCGAGAAGATATCCTCGATCGGCATCAGGAACGGCTTGTCCAGTTCGCGCGCCGGCTGCGGCACGCTCTTGTCGACCGCATCCATCAGCGCATCGATCTGCTTCTCCCACTTCTCTTCGCCGTTCAAAGCACCGAGAGCAGAGAGCCGGACAACTGGCACGTCATCTCCGGGGAACTTGTACGACTTGAGCAACTCGCGCACTTCAAGTTCGACCAGGTCGAGCAGTTCCGGATCATCGACCGCATCGCACTTGTTCAACGCCACCACGATGTAGGGCACACCGACCTGGCGGGCAAGCAGCACGTGCTCGCGGGTCTGCGGCATCGGACCATCCGTTGCCGCGACCACCAGGATCGCGCCATCCATCTGCGCCGCGCCCGTGATCATGTTCTTGATGTAGTCGGCGTGGCCCGGGCAATCCACGTGCGCATAGTGCCGGTTCGCCGTCTCGTACTCGACGTGCGCGGTCGCGATCGTGATACCACGAGCTTTTTCTTCCGGCGCATTGTCGATCGAGTCAAACGACCGGAACTTGATGTTCGGGTTGTGCTTCGACAGAACCTTCGTGATCGCCGCCGTCAACGTCGTCTTGCCATGGTCAATGTGACCAATCGTCCCTACGTTGCAGTGCGGCTTTGTCCGATCAAATTTTTCCTTCGCCATACGATTGCGTCGCCCTCACTCCGTCCTAGTAGTACTGAAAAAGCTTCTTGAACTTATAACGCGTCTCACGATCGATCTGCTCGAGTTGCGAGAGGTAAATCTCGCGCATCTGCGCCTGGTCGGAGAGCGGCAGGCCGTCATAAATCGCCTTCGCGCTCTTGCCCGATTGCAGGAGGCCAGCATCGACGTATTCGAAACACTGCGCCGAGAGAACGCCATCAAAATCCCGGATGCGCAGACTCTTGCCCGCGATGCGCATGAGCAGCTTGCGGCTCGATTCGGGGCGGAAGGCGCGCTCGATCGCGTTCTTCAACTCCGCGAACTCCGCAGGCTTCTCGATCGGGATGTCGGCTTTCTCGAATGTCACTGTCATAAAACAGCTTTTGGCTGTTAGCTCCTAGCGAAACCCTTTACTCACGCAGCGTGCCCGAAACTCTGGAGCGGGAGACGGGAATCGAACCCGCGACCAACAGCTTGGAAGGCTGTGACTCTACCACTGAGTTACTCCCGCTTGTTCCTGCGATCCCTCACAAACTGCCTTCGGGGCTTCGGCTGCGGGCTCCCGCTTCGATTACGCCCGCAAAACGCCTCAAGTTACTCCCGCCCTGTTTACCGCCTGCTGCTCGATGCCTGGAGCCGATGACCAGGATTGAACTGGTGACCTCTCCCTTACCAAGGGAGTGCTCTACCAACTGAGCTACATCGGCCTGAAACAGCTCTCGGCTATCAGCCGTCAGCTTCGAAAACTCCCGATTCCTGGCCTTGCGCCCTACTTCTCGTCCTCGCCACTCGGATGCATGGCGTCGTGGCGGCGAACCCACGTCTTGACCGCAAACAGAGCCAGGATCGCGAGCGTTCCGTAGCGGATCTTCTCGTCAGCGATGGTCGTCCACGTGAGCAACCCGAGGACAGCAAATGCGACCATCGCCATGGCCAACCGGTTCAATCCCACATTCCTTGGCGGCAACCGCTTAACTCTGGTGCACAGGGAAGGATTCGAACCTTCGTACCCCGCTAGGAGGAGCAGATTTACAGTCTGCCGGCTTTAACCACTCACCCACCTGTGCCAAGACTGCGCGTCCCTCCGCAGAGAGACGTTGACAGCATTCCCGGCGGGCGAAGCACACACGGGCGCAAATCCTCTGGGTTCCGCAACCTGAAAAAACAGGAGTCGCGCGAACAAGCTCGCGCAGAAATCACTACACGTCGGAAAGATTCCTAATGGAGTGCGTTCAGAAAACCTGTTGCGTTACCGCGCCCGCCGCCTGCCGGATAAATCGTTCCTGGAGCTGGCGAAGGGATTTGAACCCCTGACCCTCTGATTACAAATCAGATGCTCTACCGACTGAGCTACGCCAGCAAGCTGAGGGATGGTGTCGTTCTCAGACACAAGTATCCCTACGGATCCCGAGCACAAGCTCGGGACAATTTTTAAAGGTACCATAAGGGTAAAACAGGTGCAAGCAAGATGCCAGAGCCGAACCCGGTGAATCCCCCATCCCTTTAGATGCTTGCCAGACGCTTCGGGCGTCAGCGCAAACCAAGGGCGTGCGGCTTCACCGAACGGAGCCCTAAAACTGGCTCGGGTGATATCATTGAACCTTCACTTGTGCGCGTAAAGCGAACCCTTCCGATCCTTCTGGTCGTTCTCCTGGTAGCGGCAGCCCTGACTCTGGTCTGGCAACTGCGGAAGCAGGCCCCGCCTGAGCCTGCCCGGCTGCTCCCGAGCGGGGACGCGTTCGTTTACGTGAACCTGAAGTGGGTGAGGCGCGTGAACGCCATCAATCAACTTCCCGCGGTCATTCACGACCCGGACTATGAGCGCTTCATCCGCGATACGGGTTTCCAGTTCGAGCGGGATCTGGACGAGGCCGCCTTTGCCGTCCACTACCCGGAAAGCTGGCGCCCTGGCGGCACAGCGGGACAATCGCCAGAACCGCGCTTTTCCGAGGTCTTTGTCGGGCAATTGGACGGCGACAAGATTCGCGCTTACCTGAAGAAGACGGCCGCCAGCGTTGACAACTATAACGGGAGTGACATTTACAACATTCCGCTCGAAGGCCGCACGCTGCGCGTGGCGATTCTGGGGGTGGACAGTGTCGCGCTTTCAAATCACCCCAACCCGCTGGTCATCCGCGGAATCATTGATCGAAATCACAAGCTGGCCTCGCCGTTTGCCGGTCCGGCGTTTCTGCGGCAGTACTACAAATCGGTTCCCTTCGCCAGCCTGGCCTGGGTGATTGCGCGAGTGGAACCGAACGCGACTCCGTCAGGATTCGGCAACTTGTCGATGTTGTTCCAGAAATCGGCGTCGGTGGTCGTGTCGGCCCGCTATCTAGCCGCACTGCATGTGCGGGCAGAAGCGTTCACCAGCAGCAACGATGATGCGCAGACCCTGACCGACAAAGTGAATGCGTTCCTCAATCTCTTCCACGCCGCCGAGAACTCAGCGGCCGTAGCACCCCCCGACCCGGACGTGAAGGCCTTCTTTGAGAGCCTGAGCGTTTCGGCACACGGTGACCGCGCCGTTCTGACCGCTGCCATTCCTCCGGGATTCGTGAAGAAAGTGCTGGAAGCGGAATCGGGCAGTTCGCCCGCGGCACAAGGGACCGCTCCGGGCGCGTCTCCTACCTTGGCAACTGCAACCGCGGCAAAATAGCGTCCCTCGCAGAACTCAGGTGTGCTGTCGCAGAGTCTTTCGACCAGCACTTCGCTTCCTCACGCCTTTTTAAGAAACGTTCTCCCCAGGAAAACGTCTGTCTACTTGCACTTGTTTCCCAGGACCTTAAGACTTTGTAACATCTGAGGGCAGTACCGCATCATTGAACTGGACCGGGCGCCTGCTGCTGTTTGTCACACGAGGGCGGCCGCGCTTTGAAGGGCCTCCGCGAAGGGCGGTTACAATACAAGCGATGGGCAATCTTCCACTTCCGCTGGCCGCGTTTGTCGCCGGCCTGATTTCTTTCCTCTCGCCGTGCGTGCTGCCGCTGGTTCCGGGCTACGTCTCGCTGATCTCGGGAGCGGGCGTAGAAGAACTGAAGTCGCAGAACAGCCAACTGCTGCGCAAGGTGATGACGAATTCTCTAGCTTTCGTCCTCGGTTTCAGCATTGTCTTTATCACGCTGGGAGCGATCTCCACCGAGGTCGGACAATTCCTGGCGCGCTACAAATCGATCCTGGCGCAGGTGGCGGGAGTCATTATCATTTTGTTCGGCCTTCACCTGACTGGGATTTTCAAGATTAAGGCGCTCTACACCGATGCGCGCTTGCACCAGGTAAAGGGTGGTAGCACGCCCTGGGGTGCATTCGTCATTGGCTTTGCTTTTGCTTTCGGCTGGACGCCGTGCGTCGGGCCGATCCTGGCGGTGATTCTCGGCCTCGCGGCGACCCAGGATTCGGTGGCGAAGGGAATTTTCCTGCTGGCGATTTACTCGGCCGGACTAGCAGTGCCGTTTCTGGCTGCGGGTTTGTTGATCGAACGCTTCCTCAGGTTCTATGGCCGCTTCAAATCTTTTATGCATGCCGTCGAAGTGGCCAGCGGCGCATTGCTGATCGTGTTGGGCGGATTGCTGGTGCTCGGCCGGTTCACGATTATCTCGGGATACTTCTCTTTCTTGAACCGCTTCGCACTGTAGCGTCCGCGGGCAATGAGAGTCTCTGTGTTGAGAGGTCTGGATTGAAACGCGATACGAGTTTTCTGATCTTTACCGTGGTGGTGATTGCGCTCCTGTTATTCGTGGGTGTGCGGGCTTCACGGCATGCAAGCCCCGGCGGGGTGGCCAGCGGATCACTCAGCCCAAACGGCAAACCCGCGCCCGATTTCACGCTGGATTCGCTTGACGGCAAGACAGTCACCCTCTCTGGGTACAAGGGACAAGCCGTTCTGTTGAATTTTTGGGCGACCTGGTGCGGGCCGTGCAAGATCGAGATGCCATGGTTCGTCGAATTGCAGAAAGAATACGGGCCGAAAGGCCTGCAGATCGTGGGCGTCGCCATGGATGATGCCGGCAAGGACGAAATCGACAAGTTCGTCAAAGAGATGGGTGTGAATTATCCGATTCTCGTGGGGAAGGAGTCGGTGGCCGATCAATACGGAGGGGTGAACGTCCTGCCGACGACGTTCTTCATCGACCGCGACGGCAAGATTGTGGCGCGCGAGTTTGGGCTCCAGAGCCGCAGCGTCTTCATCGATCACATCAAGCAGGCATTGAGCCAGGGGCGCACGGTACAAGCGCAAAAGTAACGTAGGCTTTCGTTCCAGCATGCCCTACGATGAAGACATGGGAAACCTGAAAATGTTGGCGAACCGGAAGTTACGGAGTGTTTTGGGGTTGTTCGTGGCAGGCGTGAGCCTGGCGGCGTTCGCTCAGTCCCCGGGAACCAAAGCGCCATCAGTTTCGGTGGCGCCGGTGGGCCCGATCACGGTGACGCGCGGCAAGTCGGGCGAGGTCACCATTCATTTCCGGGTCGCGCCCGGGTTTCACATTAATTCGAATACGCCGAAATCGGAGTTTCTGATTCCCACCACCCTGAAACTCGAGGCTCCTACCGACATCGCCATCAGCAAGGTGACTTATCCGGATGGCAAGGATATGACATTCCCTTTCGCGCCGGATGAACCCTTGAACGTCTACACCGGCGACTTCGACGTCTCGCTGATGGTGCGCCCGCTGCACTCGGTAATGCCGAGCAAGTACGCGATTCACGGGAATCTGAAATACCAGGCTTGCGACAATGCTGCGTGCTACCCACCCAAAACAGTTCCAGTCGATTTTCAGGTAAAGATTCTGAAAGGCGCAGAGGGTAGCGCTCCGAATCCTGCACAAAGCCCGCACGCGCACCGGTAGGCAATTTCGGCGAATATTCCTTCACCCCCCGAGATAAAGCATCATCAAGAACAAACTTGGCAACTTTCAAAACCCTGATGCCCAGGTTCGTGCAAAAGGGCAGAGCGAAGTTGGCGCGCCGTCATTTGAGTGATCCGAACACTTTGATCGCAATAAGCGGATAGCCTAAAGGGCGGACCACGCATACCTTCGACTGAGCGCTTGAGACTGTGCAACGAAACCTCACCGCGAAGGAGAAGTGATGCCCGCTTTCCGCGTTCTACCCATCCCATTCGAAATCGCCGAAGAGACCCGCCGGACGGGCAAGTCCGCACAGTACGGGCATCCGGCTTTCACCAAAGTTGCCCAGGGGTATGGCCCGTGCCGGCAATGCCTGAAGACGTTTCGTTCGGGCGAAGAGTCGCGAACGCTGTTTACCTACAACCCGTTCGAGGGATTGGATTCGTATCCGTCGCCGGGTCCGATTTTCATCCACGAGAAACCATGTGAGCCTTTCGCCAGCGCAGGCTTTCCGAAAGAACTGCGCAGTATTCCGATGGTGCTCGAAGCTTACGGCAGCGAGCGCGCGTTACTAGCGCAAGAGCGCATTTCGGATGGCGTGGTCGAGCCGGTGATTGAGCGCCTACTTGATCTCGAGGGCGTGCGTTATTTGCACGTGCGGAATCTGGAGGCGGGATGTTTTATTGCGCTAGTGGAGAGGTAGGAGGTGGCGCGGGCGCAAGACGCACCGTATTTCATCAGCACAGCCTGCCTCCGCGCTGACATAAATGACTCGCGCGTGGCGCGATCGTATCGTGATGCAATCTGCGGCGAATCGCCAGTGTGATTCTGCATTAAAAACCCTACGCAGATTTTTCCTGAATCGCCAATCCGATTTCACGTGCCATCTCGTAGTACGAGGTAATGACCGCTGGCAGTTCGATGCCAGAAGGCACATTCTTTGGAGGAGTTTCCATGGATTTAGAAAGCGTACTGGCAATCGCGAAAACAACCTTTAACCGGCGCAAATTTCTGCAGGCTGCGGGAATCGGAGGAGTTGGAGTGGCGACCGCCACGCTGCTCACCCGAAGTGCAACGAGCCTGATGGCGCAGGGCATGCCGAAAGCTACCAGCTCAATTCAAGACCCCGTTACCAAAGACACGCCCGTGCAAATCTTCACCGCGGCGTTGATTGCTGAAGATCTCGCCACCACGTTTTATTACAACGGCCTGGCAGGGGGAGTCATTCAGGACCCGAGCCTGGCCGGCCCGGGCGGAACAGCCACGCACGTAACCGCCAAGGGTAACTCCGGAAACGTGGCTTACCTTCGTGCGGCGCTGTTTGAGGAGATTACGCACGCCAACCTGTTTCGCGAGCTGCTGGGAATCTCCGGCCCGGGCAGTGACCCGGAACAAACGTTCTACTTCCCGGCGGGCGTGTTCGACACCCTGGCACCTTTCATCAAGACGCTCGAGGCTCTCGAGAGCGCCTTCATTGGGGCTTATATGAACGCGGTCGTTGAGATTGGCAGAATGGCGGCGACGGTCGGCACGGGAAAAGAAGGGGACCAGCTGGCTTACTACGCCGAGGTAGCTACCGCAATTCTGGGAGTTGAGTCGGAGCACCGTGTACTGGGCCGGGTGATTTCGAGCATGAATCCGGCAAACAACCGCACCTACGAATGGGTGGATGGGATCTATAGCGTGTACAACGGATCTCGCTCAGCGGTCGCTGCGCTGACCCCGTTCCTGACCTCATCGACGGGACCGGCGTACTCGTTTGCCGAGGCGGTGGTGAAGTCGCCTTCAGTTGAGCTGAAGGTCGACGTCAGATTGCCTCCCGCTTAGCCAGAGAACTGCAGCCAGAGGAGCCTCGAGCAAGAGGCTCCTCTGACGCCATCCGAAAATCGGCGCCTGAGAATCGCATACGAGATTCCACTTAAGGATTTGGAGGGGGAGATGTTCGAAGGATTGTTTCAACCCATGCATCTGCTGGTCATCGTGGGACTGGCGCTGTTGATTTTTGGCCCGAAAAAACTACCGGAACTCGGCAAGGGGCTCGGAGAGGGCATTCGCGGATTCAAAGCAGCGATAAGCCCGGAGGAGAAGAAGGCCGGCTCGGACAAAGCAGCCTGACTGCAGCAGGCCGCCGCTGCCTCCATGCGTTTATCCCTTCTTCAGATCGTGCTTCTTCTCTACCTTCGCCCAAGTGTCTTTTAGCGCCACCGTGCGGTTGAAGACCGGTCTACCGGGCTGCGAGTCTGGGTCGGCGCAGAAGTACCCGAGGCGCTCGAACTGGAAGCGGTCGCCGGATTTCGCCTTCGCGAGCGAGGGCTCAACCTTCGCGTGCGGGATCACTTCGAGCGAATTTGGATTGAGATTCACCGTGAAATCCTGCCCCTCCGGCACGTCGCTCGGATTCTCCTTCGTGAATAGGTTTTCGTAGAGGCGAACTTCGGCATCCACCGCATGAGCGGCTGAAACCCAGTGAATGGTCGCTTTTACCTTGCGGCCGTCAGGGGCGTTGCCCCCACGCGTCGCAGGATCGTAGGTGCAGTGGACCTCGCTGATTTCGCCCTTCTCGTTCTTTACGACGCTCGTTGCGGTGATGAAATATCCATAACGCAGCCGCACCTCGCGTCCGGGCGAGAGTCGAAAATACTGCTTCGGCGGATCTTCACGAAAATCATCCTGCTCGATATATAACTCGCGTGAAAACGGAACTTTGCGCGTTCCGGCCGCGGCGTCTTCGGGGTTGTTGACGGCGTCCATCTCCTCGACCTGGTTCTCGGGATAGTTATCGATCACAACCTTCAAAGGCCGAAGCACGGCCATCACACGCGGTGAGCGCTTGTTCAGGTCTTCACGCACGAAGTGCTCGAGCATCGCCAGTTCGATGACGCCGCTGGTCTTGGAAACACCGATCGAATTGCAGAAGTTGCGGATCGCTTCCGGCGTATAGCCCCGCCGTCGAATCGCCGAGATTGTCGGCATACGGGGATCGTCCCATCCGCGCACCCGGCCTTCTTTCACGAGTTGCAGCAGCTTGCGCTTGCTCAACAGTGTGTAGGTCAAATTCAGGCGGTCGAATTCGATCTGCTGCGTTGGAAAAATCCCCAGCTGCTGGATGAACCAGTTGTAGAGGGGCCGGTGGTCTTCGAACTCGAGGGTGCACATCGAGTGCGTGACCCGCTCCAGCGAATCGGACTGCCCGTGCGCGTAGTCGTACATCGGATAAATACACCACTTGTTGCCGGTGCGGTGATGCTCGGCGTGCAGAATGCGGTACATGACCGGGTCGCGCAGGTTGAGGTTCGGCGAAGCCATGTCGATCTTGGCTCGCAACACACGTGAGCCGTCGGGAAACTCGCCCTTGCGCATGCGCTCGAAAAGATCAAGATTCTCTTCGACCGAGCGATTGCGATAGGGGCTGTCTTTGCCTGCTTCCGTCAGCGTGCCGCGATGTTTGCGAATTTCTTCCGCCGAGAGGTCGTCGACGTACGCTTTTCCGTCGCGGATCAACTTCAGCGCCCACTCGTAAAGTTGGTCGAAATAATCGGACGCGTAGAAAAGTCCATCCCAGTGGAAACCCAGCCAGCGAACGTCTTCCTTGATCGACTCGACGTATTCGGTCTCTTCCTTCTCGGGATTCGTGTCGTCAAAGCGCAGGTTTGTATGGCCGTGGAACTCGTCGGCCAGGCCGAAGTCGAGGCAAATCGCCTTGGCGTGCCCGATGTGCAGGTAGCCGTTCGGCTCGGGAGGGAAGCGCGTCTGCACGCGGCCGGCGTACTTGTTCGTTCTTACGTCGTCTAAGAAAATGTCGCGAATAAAATTGGAGGGACGAGACTCGGGCGCTGAAGGCTCAGGCACTGCGGTCTCCGCATTCGACGTCGTCATATCTATTGATCTTATCGCAGGCTCCCACCTAAGTAGATGTGACAGAGACTCCGAAGGATACAGCCGGAGGTGTCCATTGAAGCCGCCGCCAGGGGCAAGTTGCGGGCGGACGTAGCGGTGGCTACAGCATGCGTAACAACGCCGGATCTCCGGCTTGTGGCACACCCTTCCGAATTTGCCGCAGCAGTTCCCAGGTTTGGATGACGAAGGCGATACAAAGGCCCAGCCACGTGCCGGCCATCGAGAGCAAGATGGATACGTTGACGATGGCCTCGGTCTTCTTGACCTGCAAACTCGCCGAAGCGGCGTCTACGAGCACAACATAGGGGTGCCAGTCTCCCGGCGGTTGCACGGCGAAGTTCAAGATGTAATGGATAACCGTCAGGCCGATAGCCGTGCCGAATAAGTGGCTCGCCGCCGGATACCAACTCCACATCGGGCGAACCAGGAGCAGGATGCGCTGCGCCATCCCGAGCATACTAAGGAAAAGTACTGGCCAGTAGAACGTCGCCATGAAAGCAGGATTGATTTTCAGGAACGCCGCAGCTGGGCCCAATACCAAGAAGTCGTAATGCGGGATCGCTAGCAGATAGAGGAAACCTCCAACCGCGAAAACCAATTCGAAAACGGATTGGGTCTTTGAGGGCTGCGGATTTTTCGGCAAGGGGGGAAGCGAGTGCTTGTTCCATTCTGTGAGCTTCAGGGCGGCCTGCGAACGCTCAAGGATCGCGAAAACCATCGTGATGACGGCGGCACTCATGAACAGTGCGGTACCAAACGTTCCAAAGGTCGATAGAAGCGCGGAGAAGCGGTTGGAAGCCGGCAAAATCATCGCCGGCCCGATGATTACGAGAAAGAGTGGCGTCAGGACCCAGAGCAGGACCAACTTCAGCACGAACAGGTAAATAGGGAACAGAACGGGTCCGATCAGCGAGGTCTGCGGTCGATAGCGGCTAGCCACCACCATAGGAGGCCCGCAGCGCTTCAAGATTGCCATCACCTCATTCTCGCTAAGCGGGCGGCCGATCTCGGATTCCTTTTCGTCGATCTGCGAGCGCAGGTCCTCCGAGAGCTCGGCCGGAATGTCGGGCTGCTGAGAAGCGGGCAGCCAAAAGCGAACCGCTTGCACGTAACGATCGATGAGTTCCTGCGAGTTGAAGATTTTGCTCATGCTTGACCTGCCTCTTGGAGCGTACGATCCAGCGACGCGTTGATATCCAGCCATTCCGAAAGCAGCTGTGTGAAAACCAACTCCCCCTGGGGCGACCGTCGATAGAAACGTTTGTTCCGTTTGTCCTGCTCGCGCCAGGTGCTGACCAGCAAGCCCTGGGTTTCGAGTCGGCGTAAAAGCGGATACAGTGTGCCTTCGTCGATCTCGAGCCCCGCTTCACTGAGGGACTTGCGCAACGTATAGCCGTATTGCTCGGTCTTGAGCCGAGCGAGCACAGCGAGAACCAGGCAGCCACGGCGGAGTTCCATGCGAAGGGACTCAAATAGCTCGGAATTGGCACCGTTGCTGTTTGGCATATAGTGTATGTCACATACTGTACGATACATAGTATAACGCGTCAAGACCGGTTTTGCCGTTCCCAACGAGGACTACGTAAATATCTGTCTAGCAATAATTTTGACGCCTTTTTGACGGATTCGTCGCGGTTTACCCTGCACAATACTTTCGCCAGAGGGGGCCATGTTCGAAGAGCAATTTCTAGATCCAGGCAACGATGAACGATATCGGGAAGCGATTACGACAGCGGTAGAAACCTTGCTGCGGGCTTGGCCTCGCGGTCCTTATGACGGTTCGCCACCCGCGCAATTGGCTGCTCTATGGAGCGGCGAAATTCTGCCCCGCGAGTCCGTAGCTCCCGAGGCAGCTTGGGACAGAATTGCGCAATGCGTTTCGCATTCGATCGCGCTTTCGAACCCAAGGACAATCGCGCATCTCCACCCGCCTGCGTTGATTGCCTCGATGGCTGCTGACGTTGTGATCGCGGCCATGAATCAGTCAATGGATTCGTTTGACCAGGGCCCAGCGGCCACGATGCTGGAGCTGGCAATGAGCGAGTGGCTGTGTGGCGAGATTGGATTTCAAAAAGGAGCAGGTGGGGTGTTCACCGCCGGCGGAACGCAATCGAATTTTATGGGACTGCTCCTGGCACGGGATGCGGCCGCCGAGAGGCACTGGAGGCGGTCAACAAGGCAGGACGGCTTGCCGGCCGAGGCGAGCCGCATGCGCTTCCTGTGCTCAGAAGTTGCGCATTTCACGGTGGAGAAGTCTGCGTATCAGCTCGGGCTCGGTAGCAACGCGGTGATCAAGGTTCCTGTGGACGCGTCGTTTCGCATGGATCCGACGGCGCTCGCGTGGGCTTTGCAGAAGATAAAGAGTGACGGTTTGGTCGCGGCAGCCGTGGTCGCGACAGCCGGCACGACGGACTTCGGATCGATTGATCCGCTGGCGGAGATCTCTCGCCTCGCACACCAGAACGGCGCTTGGTTTCACATCGATGGCGCGTATGGTTCAGCGTTGCTGCTGTCAAAGAAGCATCGCACAAAGCTGAGCGGGATCGAGCAGGCAGATTCGGTTGGAGTCGATTTCCATAAGAAGTTCTGGCAAGGCATTAGCTGCGCGGCGTTTGTGCTGCGGGATGCTGCGAAGTTTCGCTACCTCGAAGTGCATGCGGACTACCTGAATCCGGAATCGCACGAAGAGGAGGGCATACCGGATCTGGTTGGGCGCTCGCTGGCAACCACGCGGCGGTTGGACGCGCTGAAGTTGTGGCTCTCTTTTCAGCTGATCGGTCGGGAAAAGTTTGCTGCGATGATCGACCGCACGTTGGAGCTCGCGGCCTGCGTGGCGGGAAACATTCGCGCAAGAACTCGATTTGAACTGATCAACAAACCGGAGATGGGCTGCGTTGTGTTCCGCTATTTGCCCGAAGATCCGGGCGCCGATGCGGACCGCATCAACCGCGCCATTCGCGACCGCATGTTCGAACGGAGTGAAGCGGTGCTCGGCCACACGCGCGTACGAGGCCGGCAATGCTTGAAATTCACTTGCATGAATCCAGTCACGAAAGAAAACGATCTGGAGACGCTGGTGGAGCGCATCCAGATCGTTGGCAAGTCACTCGAAACTGAGTTCGCGACCGATCCCGCTCGACAAAGCACACGTTAACCGAGCGTGCGGGTTACCAGATGCGAACGCGATCTCCGGGAGCAAGATACAGCGTCTGACCGGACTTCACATCGAAGCTGGAGTACCAGGCATCGATGTTGCGGACGGTAGCCGCGCGATATTGCGCGGGTGCGTGCGGGTCGGTAAGGACCTGCTGGCGCAAGGCTGCGTCGCGCTCTTTCGAAGCCCAGTTTTGACCGAAGGCGATGAAGAATTGCTGGTCGCTGGTGAAGCCATCCTGTACCGGACCCGGCTTCCCCGCGAGCGAGGCGCGGTAGCCGTCGTAGGCCGCGGCGATGCCGGCGACGTCGGCGATATTTTCCGCGAGCGTTTGTTTACCGTTCAGGGCAAGATCCGGAAACGGCTTGTAAGTGTCGTACTGAGCAGCCAGCGCCGCAGTGGCTTTCTCGAAGTGCGCAAGATCAGCCTCCGTCCACCAATTGCGCAACGCTCCTTTCGAGTCGAAAGTGCTGCCTTCGGTATCGAACGTATGGCTCACTTCGTGGCCGATGATCGAACCGATGGCGCCATAGTTGGTGGCGGCCGGAGCCTTCGGATCGAAGAAGGGCGGCTGCAGAATCGCCGCTGGGAAACTGAGCGCATTTTGTAGCGGTAGGTTTACGGCGTTGACGGTCTGCGGCGTCATCGACCACTCTTTGCGATCCACCTGCTTGCCGAGCCGGGCAATCTCTTGGTGGTAGTCAAAGAGCATGCCGCGCTGAACATTGCCGAACGCATCGTCGGCCTTCACTTCGTAACCGGAATAATCGTGCCAGGTTTCGGGATAACCGATACCGACGTAAAGTGTATTGAGTTTCGCTTGAGCTTCAGCTTTGGTCGCCGGATCCATCCAGGTCAAGGCATCGATACGCTTCCGGAAGGCGTTGACGATGTTAGCGACCATCGCGTCAGCTTGGGCCTTGGCCTCCGGCGGGAAGTAGCGCGCGGCGTAGAGCCGGCCGACGTCATCTCCAAGGAAGCCGTTCACCACACCCACGCCGCGCTGCCAGCGCGGGCGCTGCTGCGGAGTTCCTGAGAGAACTTTCCCCGCAAAATTAAAACGTTCATCGCCGAAAGCTTTGGGCAGAACGCCTGCGTAGAACTCAATCTCGTGGAAAGCGAGCCAGTCCTTCCAGGTATCGAGTGGCGTCGAGCCGACCAGCGCAGACTCGCCGACGAACGCAGACGGCTGCCAAACAATAAAGTTCGGCTGATTCGAGAGGGACGCACCTTTGAAATATTCGGACCACTCGAGGCCAGGCGCCTTGGCTGCGAAGTCTGCTTGCGACCACACGTTGTTGGCCTTGTGAATGTCTTCGTTTTCGGCCAGGGTCAGATGTTTTTCCGCGATGGCATGCTCGAGTTCCACGATGCGCGTCGCGCGCGTATCTGCGTCGCTAAATCCTGCCAGCTTCAACATATTTGCAACGTGCGCCTGATACTGCGACCGGACCTTGCGCATGTGCTCGCCGTCGTCGAGGTAGTACTGACGATCGGGAAGTTGCAAGCCGCCCTGCATGAGGTAGGCGATGTAGTGATCGGCATCGTTGAAATTCGGGGCGACCCACAGGCCAAACAGATTTGGGGTATGAAAGTTGGTATTGTTCAGCGCGTCGACATCGGCGCGTAAGGTCTCGCCCAAGAAGTGGGCCAGCTCCGTTTTGTCTTTCATGGCAGCGATCGCCTTCAGTTGCGGCTGGATGGGGGCAACACCTTTGGCTTCAATCGCGGCCTCGTTCATGTACGAATTAAACAGGTCAGCAATCCGCCGAGTGGACGTGCCAAGTGCGGCATTCGCCTTGGAAGCTTCCTCAATCAGATCGTGAGTGCGCTTGTTGCTGATGACATCGAGGGCGGTGAACACGCCGATCGAGGCCCGGTCTGAGGGGATCTCGGTCTTCTTGATCCAGTCCCCGTTGGCGTAGTTGTAAAAATCGTCGCCCGGCTTCACCGAACGATCCATGTGGCTGATCTGGATGCCGTGCTCGGGAGGATTGCTTTGCGCAAATGTAGTTGCGAGAGTTGAAAGAAGGACGCAGCCTGCGAAAGAGATAAGAAGAATCCGGGATTTCATTGAGGAACTCCGGGGCCACTTCACACGCGGGTGGGCCGTTTTAGCGAATTAGGACCAAACTATTTAGCCTAGCACGTGGTCCGCGAGTTAGACGGATCGCGCCTGAAAGCGGTAGCCGGTCGGGGCAACCCGAAGAACACCCTGCCTTCGTGGAGGACTCAAAATGGAACACTCAGGCCGGAAGCCTCTGCATCGCCTGCGCGATCCGGGCCAACGTCTTTTCCTTACCAAGGACTTCGAGAGTTTCAAAGAGCGGCGGGGCATTCTTGCGGCCGCAGACCGCCACGCGAATCGGCTGGAACATTTGCCCCGCCTTTAGGCCGAGTTCCTGGGCGGCTGCGCGCAGAGATTGGTCAAGCGGATCATGCTTGAACTCTACGTCCTTCAAAACAGTTTGCGCTTTTTCGAGGACGCGCCCGGCCATCGCCGTGTCCCCTTTTTGCGGAATCAGTTCAGCGGGATCGTAGGGTGGAAGCTGATCCACGAAAAAGAAGTCGGCGGTCGTGAGCACATCGTTCAGCAGCCGAATGCGCTCGCGGATAAGGGGCGTAATCTCCAGCATCTTCTCCGGTGTCACCGAATAACCGGACTGCTGGACGATGGGCAACAGTCGCGCGCTTAGTTCCGCGACTGGCAACGCTCGCAGATGCTCAGCGTTCAACCAGATTGCCTTCGGATCAAACGTCTCATCCGGAGTGGTAGCGCCCTCCTTGAAGTTCACCACGGCGTTGGCTCGATTGATACCTTCCAGGGAGAAGGCATCAACGAGTTCTTCGAGGCTCATCTGTTCACGGTCGTTCTTGGGCGACCAGCCGAGCAGGCACAAGAAGTTAATAAAAGCACGGGACAGAAAACCCGCGTCGCGATAGGTCGTGACGCTGACTACGGGACCGTGCTTTCGCTTGGAAAGCTTGGTGCCATCGGGAGCAACCAGCAGCGGCAGGTGTGCGAACCGGGGCGGCTCGTAGCCGGCCGCTGCAAAAATCAGCACGTGCTTGTAGGTATTCGACAGGTGGTCTTGGCCACGAATGATATGGCTGATGCGGAGGTCGACATCGTCGGCACAAGAGGCAAGGTGGTAAGTGGGCATGCCATCGCTCCGCAACAGGGCGAAGTCTTCGATATCGTCGGCGGACTTGACCTGTTCTCCATAAACCGCGTCTAAGAAGCGCACGGATTTGCCATTCCCGCGAGGGACGCGGAAGCGGAGCGCAAACGGCTCTCCGGCCTGCGCGCGGCGGTCGCTTTCTTCCCGCGACAGCTCTCGCATACCCGGATTGAACAGCCAGGTTCCTTGCGCGCCGGAACGCTCGCTGTCCCCGGTATGTGCTGGCGTGAAGTCCCGATACGCAAGTTCCTTGTCAAAGATCGCCCAAGCCGTTTGCTGGTAAAGCTCATTCCGGTCAGACTGCTTGAAGTATTCGTCCCAGGCCAGGTCAAGCCAGCGCAACCCCTCGAATATCGAATCGACCGAAGCCTGGGTATTGCGCTCGGCGTCGGTGTCGTCCAGACGCAGGATCATGGTGCCGCCGTTCCGGCGGGCGAAGAGCCAGTTGAAGATAAAAGTGCGGGCGCTACCCACGTGCAGGAAACCGGTGGGCGAGGGGGCAAAGCGCACCCGGAGTTTCGGGTCTAACTCGCGTTTTTTGAGAGACGTAGAAGATTCCGGCATAAGAGTGTAGGACGGCTTCGATGGTACGGGCTGGGGAAAAGCAGCGTCAAGCAAGGCGGCCGGAAACCTGCTCTCAGGCACTTTTCGCACAGCCCCTGTACTTTAATCGTATTGTTTTCCGGTTCTTGGCTGTGAAACGATGGGAGCAAGTTTTCCAGGGTCGCAGCGGGCAGGGCGCCCGACGATCGCTCCCTTCTGGCCATGAACAGCATCGCGACGAGCGTGGTAATGATCCCCGGGGTAGTGGCTCTGCTGCTGTTCCTGGTCTTTACTTACCTCTACGAACAAAGCCGGCAAGCATATTTTCGCGCCTGGCAGTTGGGCTGGGCGGCGTACACGCTGCACTTCGCTCTGGACGCATGGAACGTTTTCCACGTGCCGTCAGCGAGCGTGTACTTCGTGGCCTCCCTGCTGATGATTGCGATGGTCGTGTGCCTGTTCGTATCGACCCGGCTGATCCGCGAAGCTTATCAACCTAACTGGTATGAGGCGCTGGTTGCTCTGATTGGGGTCGGGCTGGCGGGCTGGAATTTGCGGGACCATCTAACGGCAGGACCTCTCGCTGGCGGCACCATAGCGCATGCTCGCCTGGAGATTTTCATCGCTCTGGTGCTGCTCTACTGCTCGCTCCGCTTTTACGTATATGCGCACCAGCGCAACTCGCTCGCATTTCGCATGCTCGCCCTGGCGCTCGGCCTCTGGGCCGCTCTGATGGGGCTCGGCCAGTTGCGCCCGCCGTTTTCTGAGTTGTTCGGCAATGCTGGACACATGCTGGGCCCGCTGCCGCAGATGCTGCTCGGCATCGCGATGGTGATGGTGCTGTTCGAAAACGAACGCAACGCAGTCCAGGAGAATGCGCTCGCGTTCTCGACGCTGGGCGTGGATCCGACACGGCTCCTCTCCGCCAGCGATCTGGTGCCGAGCATGACCGCGGTCCTCGACCGACTGATCAGTCCGCTGCCGACCCGGCGCGCGGTGCTCTGCTTTGGCGAACGCTGGCGCAGCATCCTACCCTCCGTACAACGTGGCTTCTCACCCGAATTCCTGCAGAAGCTCGAGAAGAGTGGCGCGGGAGATTACATCTCTGAGCTGGCCTACCGGCGCGGCGGCTTCTTCTCCTTCCGCAACATTTCGGAACTGACAGAGCCACTCCCGGCTCTCCCTGGAACCGGTTTTCAGGAGTTCAAGCGCGTCCTGAGCGAAGAACATATCCAGCATCTCACTGCCGTCAGCCTGCAAACCCGCGAGCACAATTTTGGAGTCATCCTCTTTCCGCATGCCGAACTGCGGGTCTTTGGGTCGACCAACTTGCGCTTGCTGATCGGGCTGGCATTGCAGATCGGCCTGACGCTCGAGAATTACGTCATCATGCATGACGCGCAGCGGCGCACGAAAGAATATGCGCTGCTCACACAGATCGGGCAGGCGATCAGCTCGCGCCTCGATCAGGATGAGGTACTGCGCACCATTCAAAAAGAACTCGGGCAGATTTTTGATACGAACGGGTTTTACGTCGCATTCCTGGATGGCGATGAGCTACGCTTCGAGCTGGAGGTGGAAAACGGCAAGGTTATGCCCAAGCGCTCCCGCGAGGTCACCAACGGATTAAGCGAGCACGTGATCCGCAGTGGGCAAGGGTTGCTCATCCGCGCTGACTTGGAGCGAGTACGCACGCAGCTGGGAGTCGTCCCCGTAGGCGGCAAGCCGGCAAAGAGTTTTTGCGCCGCACCTATTCTGCAGGCCGGGAAGCCAATGGGCATCATGGCGGCGTTGAATAGCGAACGCGAGTACCTTTTCGAACAGCGTGACCTCGATGTGATGATGACCGCCGCCGGGCAGGTCTCCGTGGCCATCGAGAATGCCCGGCTTTTCGCCGAGGAACAGCGGCGGTCGCGGCAGCTCAGCTTCCTGAACAATATTTCGCAAACGGCGATTTCGAGTGAAGACGCCGAGCAGATGCTCGCTGACATCGTCCGGGAGATTCAGAAGACGTTTCAATTCGCCCACATCGGTATCGGCATTCTCGACTACGTCACCAAAGATGTCGAAATCAAGGCTGAGGCAGGATCGACGGCACACGCGCTCGGTCAGCGCATTCCACTCGGCGTCGGCATCGTCGGCCGAGTTGCCCGGTCGGGCGAACGCGTGCTCGTTCAAGACACTGCACAGGCCCACTTGCAAGGTGTTCTGCCGCAGTCGCGCGCGATTCTCTGTATTCCGATCACCTACGGCGAGACGCAACTGGGTGTGCTCAATGTGGAAGACGAAGAAGAGAACTCATTCACGAACGAAGACGTCTTGATTCTCAGCACGCTGGCCGACTTGTTGGCGACCGCGCTGCACAATGCCTTTGTCTTTCAGAAGCTTCAGCAGCAATCGATCACCGACGGGCTTACGGGGATCAAGACGCGGCGCTTCTTCTGGGAGGCGCTCAGTTCGGAGTGGAAGCGTGCCTCGCGTTCCGGGCGGCCGTTCTCGGTGGTGCTGGTCGATCTCGACAAATTCAAAGGCGTCAACGACACGCTCGGACATCTTGAGGGCGACCTGGTGCTGGCACGAGTCGGACGCCTGCTCGAACAGAAATGCCGCCAGTCAAACGTGGTCGCTCGCTACGGCGGTGATGAATTCATCATCTTGATGCCGGAGACCGGGGTTGAGCAGGCACAGATTCTCGCCGAACGTTTGCGCCTGTGGCTGGCGATGGATCCCATGCTGCACGAACACAGCATCACCGGAAGCTTTGGCGTTGGCAGCTTCCCGGTCCACGGCTTTTCCGCTGAGGACATCATCCGCGTGGCTGACGCCGGAATGTACGCTTCGAAACACCTGGGCGGGAACCGCGTTTCGACGGCGGAAGAACTGGTCGACGGCGAAAACTTCGCCGCGCAGCGCCAGCAGATCGCGGGGTACATTGAGGGCTTCCTCCAGCGCGAACAATCCGGGACCGAACAATTGCATGAGGTGGTTGCAACTCTGAAGAAGCTCTGTGGAGGCGACGAGCAATGCAATGTGCAAGTGCTCAAGGAATCGATTGAGCAGATCGCGCGCGCGGCAGAATCGCGAGAGTTTCACGCCGCCGGGCATGGAGACATGGTCGCGCGTTGCGCCGAATTGATTGGCAAGGCGCTCACCCTGCCGCCCGACGAAATGACCGAGTTGGTCTACGCGGCTCGAGTGCACGATGTCGGCAAGATTTTCGTCCCTGAACGCGTCGTTACCAAGAATAGCCCCCTCAACGATGAGGAATATACCGTCATGAAGACGCATGCGGCGATGGGAGCGGAGATCGCATCGGCCATCCCGGGCGGAGGCCAGATCGAGGGCGCGATTCTGCATCATCACGAATGCTTCGACGGGAGCGGCTACCCGCATGGGCTGCGCGGTGAACAGATCCCGCTTTGGGCGCGGATCGTCGGAGTGGCGGACGCCTATGTCAATCTCACGACCGAACAGGCGCTTACTCCTCCCAAGACCAGTGAACAGGCCCTTGCCGAGATTGAAAAGGGCATCGGCGCCCGCTTCGACGGACTGCTCGTCCGAGTCCTGATTCGCCAATTGCGCGCCGAGCGAACCTCCAGCGTCGGCGATTAAGCGCTAATTCCTCCTAGTGACGTAATAATCCCCGCCGGCCGCCGCCTGCACCACTTATCGATCGACCAAGGTATGATCGAGACCTCTTGAAGCGGGCCATGAAATCCTTTGTTCGTGACCATCTAGTACTTACCGCGCTGGTGGGCACCATGGTCGCGGTTCTCCTCATTCTTGCGACCCTGCAATACCGCTGGAGCCGCCAGGTGCGCGAAGCGAACGAGGTACGCGTTGGCGAAAACCTCCGCTCCGAAATGATGGACTGGCATGCTGATCTTTTGCACGAATTCTCCAGCATCGCGCTCGCTCTGCAGGTCAGTCTCGACTCCGGCGCGCGCGACCATTGGCCAAACTACGTTCAACGCTTCGCTGGATGGAAGGCGACCGCTCCCCACCCGGCACTCGCGCAAGACCTGTTCATCTGGGAAACGAGCACACAAACCTCTCGCCTGATGCAAGTGGATGAAAGCAGCAGCGATCTCAAGTCAGCGGAAGCGGAATCGGAAACATCTATGCGTCCACTGCTGGATCGGCTGGCATCGCGATCTTCGAACCTGGAAGAAGCGACGGAAGCCTGGCAACTGCGGCAACCCCGGCCCGCTGGGCCATCGGGTGGAGCGTCGAATCCTGGAAGCCGCGCCGACCCCCTCAGCGGCTGGCAATTTGATGCATCGCTGCCTGCGTTAGTCCACCCCATCGTCCATCATCCACTAACTGGAGATGCCACCGGCAATACGGAAACGGAACGTCCGGATTGGCTGATCGTCCGCCTGAACCTGAACACGCTCCGCGATCAAGTACTGCCTTCACTGGCCGAGCGGCATTTCGCCGGGGAAGGCGGACTGGAGTACGAAATCACGGTCCGCAGCGGCGCTCCTGAAAAACAGGTGCTGTATACGTCGGACTCGCATGCGGTGCGGAAAGAACCCGACGTCCAGATGAAGATCTTCGGCCCTCCTCCCGAGATGGGCGGTGGCCGGCCGTGGATGGCCTCGGGCGGCGAACGGTACTTGCGAGCGAGCGAGTGGCGCCACCTGTCCGCGCCCAACTGGTTTCCAGTGATTCAGTACAGTGCATTGCAGCCCGGTTGGGAACTGCTGTTGAGCCACCGCGAGGGTTCGCTCGAGAGCGCACTGGAGGCCATCCGCCGGCGAAACCTGTTTCTCAGTTATGGAATTCTGGTTCTGCTCGCCGCCAGTATGAGTCTGATCCTGCTCGCCAGCCAACGCGCCCACCGGCTGGCCCGATTGCAGATGGATTTCGTAGCGACTGTTTCGCATGAGCTGCGCACACCCCTGGCCGTTATCCAATCGGCTGCCGAAAACATTCGCGACGGCGTAATCGGTGGCTCCGAACAAGTCAATCGCTACGGACAGGTCATTCGCAACCAGACTCGACAGTTAAGCGATCTGGTCGAGCAGATTCTCTCGTTCGCGGCCGCGCGGGATGGCAAGTTGCGCTACCGCATGGAAGAGCTTTCCGTGCCGGAAGTCATGAAGATTGCCCTCGGTAACACAGAAGATATGATTCGGCAGGCTGGATTCACGCTTGAGGTGGCGATCCCCGACGATCTGCCTGGCGTCCTCGGCGACCAGCTTGCCATCGCCCAGTGCCTTCAGAACCTCATCATTAACGCCGTGAAGTATGGCGGCGAGCAGCGCTGGCTGCGCGTGGAAGCTACCCAAGGTTCATCGATCAGTGGCGTTCCAGAGGTCCAAATTCGGGTCTCGGATCGCGGATTGGGTATCCGTGAATCCGAACTGGGACAGATTTTTGACCCCTTCTACCGCTCGACAGCCGTGCACGAAGCCCAAATTCATGGTACTGGTCTCGGCTTGCCGCTAGCTCGCAGCATTGCCGAGGCGATGAACGGACGCTTGTCGGTAGTGAGCGAAGTCGGACTCGGAAGTACATTCACCCTGCATTTACCCGGGCTCGACCAGCGTAAGATGAAGGCAAGTTCGAGTACGGTCGCGCCCGCCCCAATTCACCATGAATGAGTGCATCCTGCTGGTTGAAGACGAAGAATCATTGCGCATGACGCTTGGCGACCGCCTGCGCAGCGAGGGCTATCGCATCGATCACGCGGCCGATGGCCAAGAGGGTCTTGAGAAAGCGACCACGCTTCCTTACGACCTTCTCATCCTTGACCTCATGCTCCCGCAGAAAAACGGCTTCGATGTGTGTCGCGAAATCCGGCAGGCGGGCCTGGCGACCCCCATCCTGATGCTCACCGCCCGCGGACAAACTGTCGACAAAGTGGTTGGACTCAAACTGGGAGCGGACGATTACGTTACCAAGCCGTTTGAGATGGCTGAACTCATGGCGCGCATCGAAGTGCTTTTGCGTCGATCACAACCCCGGTCCCCCGAACCCGCTCGTGAATTTCAGGAGTTCGGTGAGATTCGGGTGAATTGGGACGGAACCGAAGTGACGAAGAGCGGCCAGACAGTGCCGCTCTCCGCGCGCGAATTCCAGTTGCTGCGCTACTTCGCCGAGCACCCCGGCAAAACCTTATCGCGGTCCGATCTTTTGCGCGAGGTCTGGGGATATAAGGCGGACACTTTCACCCGAACCGTGGATGTCCATGTGGCTTCCCTGCGGCAGAAGCTCGAGAATGATCCTCGCAAACCCAATCTCATCACAACCGTGCAAGGGCTTGGATACAAATTCTCAGGTTGATGCGATTCGAATGGTGTCACCCCACCACGCAGTTTCGAATCCCGCGCATTTTACCTGGGCTTTACAGCCTTCTTACACTTCGATTCGTGAATCCCGCTTCTAATTCTGCATAGCTGCTCAGCAGGTTTACGCAGAACTGGAGACATGGATCATGAAGAAGACTTCGATTTTCGTGCTCATTGCAACGCTCGGAAGCGCGACGCTGTTACTGTCAGGCATTTCGGATAATGCGGTGAATAACCTGAAGAAGGAAATCAATCCCCACACCATGGCCGCCTTTCGCGACGGCCTCTACCAGGCCCAACTACACGCGAAACGCGGAGGACAGCCACACGTCGCCACCGGACGTTGGCAGCAGGCAGAGGATCAGTCCTTGTTCGTGGCCGGTTATCGTCAAGGCTACGCGGAGTTTTATGCCTCGCATCCGGACCTCAAAGAACAGCAGCGAAATCTCGAGATCGAGCGCGTGCAGTTCGGACAACGCTCCGGAATGCCGGGAGTTCCGAGCATTTAGTCTCGGCGACCTTCCCCGCCGCGCGGAGAGGTTCGCTGGCAGGCGGCCTCTCCGATCCCAACTTTAGAGTCCAGCCGTTTTTCTCCCGGCAAGCGCGACTTGCCAACTGCTGATGCCAAACGTGAAACTAAGAGAGATGCCGGTAACGCTCTCTCTTGCAGGCCGTGTGGCCCTCGTCACTGGGGGTTCGCGAGGAATTGGCGCCGCCACGGTACGGCTGTTCATCGCCGCGGGCGCTCAGGTGATGTTCAATTACCAATCTTCCAAAACGCAGGCTGACACTCTGCTCGCCGAACTCGGCGAGAACTGCGCGGCTGCGGCGTGCGACCTCAAAAACCTTGAAAGCGCGAACGCGTTGGTCGACGAAACGGTCAAACGCTTCGGCCGGCTCGATATCCTGGTGGCGAATCACGGCATCTGGCCCGCAAACGATGAGCCCATTGAACGCATGACCGACGTGCAGTGGCGGACGACCATTGCGGTCAACCTCGACAGCGTCTTCTCGCTGGTCCGGCGTTCGGTCGCTCAGTTCAAAAAACAGCAGCAGCTCGATCGCAAACCGTCGCACATTGTAATTGTGAGTTCCACCGCGGGTCAGCGAGGTGAGGCTTTCCATGCCGATTATGCCGCCAGCAAGGGCGCCGTGATCAGCATGGTGAAAGGACTCTCCACCGAGCTCGCGCGCGATGGCATCTACGTCAATTGCGTGGCGCCCGGCTGGGTTGCGACGGATATGTCGAAGCCTGCGCTGAACGATGAAGCCTCCCGGGAGAAGATTCTGGCGGCGATCCCGCTGGGCCGCGCTGGAACTCCTGAAGAAATCGCCGGGCCTATTCTCTTTTTGTGCACCCCGCAGGCTGGCTTCGTAACCGGAGAGATTTTTAACGTCAACGGGGGCGCCGTGCTCGTCGGATAATACGCGCGCAGAAGCGTTATGCGAGCCGGGTCCGACGCATCTACACTATCAGGAATGAAATCTCTGGCATCTTGGCTGATCTGCCTGGGTCTGGTCATAGGCCTCACGCACAACGCGACGGCACAGTCGTCCTCTTCGCCGGCGGGGCAATCTTCAAGCGACGGCACCTCCGACAAAGGGCGAAAGATACTCGATCGTATGATTCAGGCGCTGGGCGGGCAGGCTTGGCTCGATATCAAAAACACTACCCAGACTGGCAGGACTTATACCCTGTTTCACGGACAGCCGAACGGCCCGGGCGTATTGTTCTGGCGCTTTACCGAGTTTCCCGACAAAGAGCGGGTCGAGGTCACCAAGCAGCGGGATATCGCTTACGTCTACAGCGGTGACAAGGGATTCGAAATCACCTACAAGGGGACGGCCGCTCTCGATACCAAGGTTCTCACCGAATATCTGCGCCGCCGGGACCACTCTCTGGAGTGGGTGCTACGCAAGTGGTTACAGGATCCGGGAGTGGCGGTGCTCTACGAGGGCACGGCCATCGCTGCTGACAAACCGGCAGATCAAGTAAGCATCATTAACTCGCAAAACGACAGCGTCACGCTTTACATCGACAGCCAGACCCATCTTCCGATCAAGAAGACCTATTCCTGGCGAGATCCGATCGACCGGCTGCGCAACACCGAGGACGAGATCTATGACGCCTATCGACCGACCGAAGGCTTCATGACCCCGTACAGTCTTACCCGCTTTTATAACGGTGAGATGGCGAACCAGCGCTTTCTCAACACGGTCAGCTATAACGACGAGTTGAAGCCCGGTCTTTTCGACGCGAAAACCACCTACGATCCCAACACGCTGCCTCCAACGAAGAAGTGACCAAAGGGAGTGCTCACTTGCGCACCCGCTTATGAGTTAATACATTAAGTCGTTTATTATAAGTACTTTATAATCGCACTTTCTTGCAATAAAACACTGGAGGAGCAGCGACTGTGGCAAATTTGCCACAGTCGACATTCCTGATTGCCATGTAATCTTGTAGCGAACAAACCTCCCCCGATTGAAACCTGAGCAGACAATTCGTGCCGCCGTAGAATGCGCGGGAGTGGGGTTACACAGCGGCGCTCCTGTAACGCTCCGCATCCTTCCCGCCTCAGCCGGATCCGGCATCCGTTTTCGCCGCACCGATCTCGACAATTTTGAAATTGAGGCCCTGGGTCGCAACGTGGCGCGCGTGAGCTACGCCACGAGTCTGATGAAAAAGGGCGTTCTTATTTCGACTACCGAGCACCTGCTGTCGGCACTCATCGGCACGGGAATCGACAATGCGATCATCGAACTCGACAATTTGGAACTGCCGATTCTGGATGGCAGCGCTTTCCCCTTCGTCGAGATGATTCAACGTGCAGGCATTCGCAAGCAGCGCAGGGCACGCACGTACATGCGTATCACTCGCGAGCTCGAGCTTCGCGAAGGCAACAAGTTCATCGCCGTTTATCCCGCCGATTCTTATTCCGTCTCTTACACCATCGACTTTCCTCACCCTTTGATTGGGCGCGAGGTTTTTCACGGCAATCTCTCTAACGGCCAATATCTGAGCGGTATCGCTCCGGCTCGCACCTTTGGGTTTCTGCATGAAGCTGAAGCGATGCGCCAGCAGGGCCTGATCCGGGGCGCCTCCGAAGAGAACGCCGTGGTGCTGACCCGGGATGCCATCCTCAATCCGCCGCTTCGTTTCCCGGACGAATTTGTTCGGCACAAAGTTCTGGATCTGATTGGGGACTTGGCGCTGGTAGGAAAGCAGATTTTAGGTAGTATCGTGGCCGACCGCGCCGGGCACGCGATGCACACCGCGCTGGTCTCACGGCTGTTGCGGGATCACTCTCTGTGGGAAGAGGCGACGCTGCCCGAAGACGAATTCCGACCCGTCGAACATGTGCATGTCCTGGCCACTCATTCCGGGTAGAACTTCCGCGGATGCAAGTACTACACCTGCTTCGATTCCTTTGGCCGTCAACTCCGACACGCAAAATCAGTTCAATCAGTCGGCAGGTTCGCAGGGATCGTCGCCGGCGTCTTGTATCGGGATCTCAGCGATTAGCCTCTCCAGCTCTGCCCGCGTCGAATCAATCATGCGGGCTGCAAACCGCCTGGCAAGGTTCTGTCGCTCTGGAGAAAGGTCCCGGAAGCGCATGGCAAGCTGCGGCACATCGCTCTCGAGCCTCTGCAAAGTACGTTGAACACGGGCAATCCTGTATTCGTGATGGGTCATGGCTGGTTCTTTCGACGGAATACTGGTTCCGTTCAGCTTGCCATGAGCAGGCGAAATGGGGCAGTTCCTACGTAAATACCCTGGATAGGACGACTATTTGGGCTTGTGGAGGGAATTTTCCAATTGGTGGAGTATCCAGTTTTCGAGCTGCTGGCGCGAGCTATCCGGTATCTCCTGGAAACGGACGCCCGCGCGCCCTTTATCGACCCATGCGATCTCGCCCTTGGCTTCGATGGCCACCTTCGTTCCAGGCAGGGCAAAGTTGAGCTTGGAAATCGGCTGCTTGGGAACTGCGGACTCGATATGAATCGCCATGCCGCCCTCGCTGAGGTTGGTCGCTTTCGCTTTGAGTGGCCCAGCACTTCCCATATGCAAAAGCACCGGCAGGTCGACTGGGCAGCGGAAGTACCGGCGCCGCTCGCGTTCCATGAAGCCGAGTGCGGCATTGAAGCAACGCAGCGCCGACGAAGGGGTGAGCGGCTTCTGCAGCACAAAGTTCGCTCCCATTTCAAAGGCCTGCTGGGTCGTGGTCTTTCCGTTCAGGATTGCAAACGAGACTGAGGTCTTGTTGCTGGGCGTCTTTCGCAGGTTGCGAAGAACCTCCGCGCCGCCCTGCAGGTCATCGCAGTCCACGATGACGGCATCAAATTTCGAACCCGACAGAACTTCGCCGCCAGAACGGGCAGCCGCCGAAACCTCAACCCCGATCGACAGCTTTTCCAGGGTCGCCTGCAACAGGTGCACGACGTCGGAATCGCGGCTCACGAGTAAAGATTCGAGGTTCATCCTAGGTACTTTAATCGGTGGGTGAGGCCCGGAAAATGTCACGAAGGTAATCGTGCGGATTGTAAAAACCGGAAACGCCTGAATCGGAAAGATCTACGCCGCGGATGCGGTCGCGCGAACCGGCATAGTATTCTGCGGCACAACCAAATCGTCCGGATGCCTCTTGCCTACATCTCGCTCGGATCCAATCTCGGTGACCGCGAGGCAAACCTTAATACCGCCCTCGACCGCATGGCATCGTTAGGGAAGGTTGTCGCAGTCTCGTCGTTCTATGAGACCGAACCGGTTGAGTTCACCGCGCAGCCCTGGTTTTTGAATGGCGTGATGGCAATTGACACCAACTTGCAGGCCCGCGCGCTGCTGGATGCCTTGCTGAAGATTGAGCAGACGATGGGACGTGTGCGGACTCAGGCGAAGGGGCCTCGCACCATCGATCTCGACATTCTTCTTTTTGACAATGAGGTGATTGCCGAGGCCGGACTGGCAATTCCGCATCCTGCGTTGGCGGAGCGGCGCTTTGTGCTCGAACCCCTGGCGGAAATTGCACCAGGCTTCGTACACCCCACTCTAGGCAGAACCGTCTTGCAGCTTAGGGATTCACTGTCGTTGGGGCAAATGGCGAGCCAACGTGTGAAGAGAGTGGCCGGCTCGAATCCCCGATCCAGCCTTTAGAGTGCTCGAGCCAGCCCGACACTGACCTCAACGGCTCGTGCCTCCAGAACTCGCACCAGCAATGGGGGCCGGTCAAGGAAGAATGATCCGGCTTCCCGCCGGATCGTCGGCTGCCACCACATCCGGCTTTTCGGGAAATTGCGTGAATAAAAACTCGATGAACGCCCGCGACTTTGGCCGTCCAGACGTGCGGGCGTGCGCCATGCGAATCAGGAACACCAACCCCTTGAGCACTTCGGAGTCGCGCAGCTTGCTGTAACCCACGTGCTTCTGCTCCGCCTCACGATACTCCTTCACCATGGTTTGCAACTCGGCAACGATCGCCTGCTGTGCCGGGGAGTGAATTGGGGCCTCGTAGTGGAGGCCGGAATTCACCAGCCGTTCGTAGGTTTGGGCCAGGGCGGTTGTGCCGGAAATCAGGTCGGCATCGTGCAGGCTCCGATCGGCGTGCGCCCGCTTGGCGAGTGCAAAACTCAGGCCCAGGATCAAATGCTCATGTTCGTAGATGAAGCCGTCAGGAAGTTCGACCCCGGGCAGCAGTATGGCTGGGTCGAGATCCCCTGCCGAACGCGGCTTTTCGTGCTCCCGGGCTTGCTGTAGATACGGACAATCGCTGGGACAATCGAGCGTGACCTCGCGCTGCTCCCCGCAGCATTGCGGGCAGATGCGCCCGTGAATCGCCGGGCAAAAGCGCTTCTCTTTTCGTAAATCGCAGATGGGGCAAGCCACGATCGTCGAGGAACCTCGATCCATTATGACATTCACGGCTCGGAATGAGCCTCGGCAGGATGCGCCACCAGAAGGTCCCCAGCGCTTGGCGAAACCGCCAAAATCCGGGTGTCGGGCGGGAGCAAGCGCGAAAATCCGCGTGGTTAGTGCCCTTTTGGAGTCCTGGGCGCCAAAAAACCGCGTAAAATGCGGCCAAGACGCTATTTTTCCACAGCAAGAGTGGAGTAAGATACGCGCCATCGCACCAAACAAAGTTGTTCTATTGAGGAGGATCCATGGCTGCAGGTTTGACGAAAACCCAACTGGTCCGCCACCTGGCGGAGAAGATTGGGACCAACAACAAGACCGCCGCAACGTTTCTGGAGACGCTGGCGGATACGGCGATTAAAGAGACCAAGAAGAACGGCGTATTCGTTGTTCCCGGCCTCGGCCGCCTGGTGAAAGCGCATCGCAAAGCCCGCGTTGGACGCAATCCCCAGACGGGCGAACCGATCCAGATCAAAGCCAAGACTGTCGTGAAGTTTCGCGTCGCCAAGGCTGCGAAGGACGCAATCGCTCCAAAGAAGTAGTATCAGTCATGATTTGGTGAAAGGCCGGCGTTGGCGCCGGCCTTTTCCGTTTGCACGCGAATTCTGACCATCTTCCTGTCGCGACCTTCAATCGTTATCCCTGGCTTCGCCCAGCTGAAACTCTTCGAACCTGTGCAATGCTTCTTCTACCTGCCGCCGATGTGCGCGCGACCGGCTCTGCCCAAGCCAGTGCCATCGCTGCACCAGAAGTTTTCGCTGCAGCCGATCCGTTTTGAGATCGAGAGCGGCCACCATGCGGTCCCCCATCAAGACGGGACAGACGAAGTAGCCAAATACCCGCTTGTTTTTCGGCACGTACGCTTCGAAACGATATTCGTAGTCGAAAAAGAGCCGAAGCCGTTTGCGCTGGATGATGAGCGGGTCGAACGGCGACAGGATGTGGACCTGCTCGTGGCCTTGGCTGGGAATAAAATCGAGTGTCTCCGGACAAACCCAGTGCGCCTGCGCGGTTCCTTGCAATTGCACGGGGACGAGCTGTCTCCGGCGTACTCGCGATTCCACGAGTCCTCGCATTGCCGGCTTGCGATGGGCTTCCAGATGACAAAGTGAATTGAGGCTGACGATGCCCTGCGCGCGCAGCGCACGATCCAGCAGATAATCCAACGTTTCCCGCTGAGTCGCCGCCCGCGGCAAGCGCTCCCAACCGAAATGTCGAGTCAGGAGCTCATACGTCTTCACCATCCCAACGCGCCGGCTGATCGTCAGGAGGCCCTTGTAGAACGCCACTTCGAGGACGCGTTTCGACGGCTTGCGGCTGGCCCATGCGTATTCCTTTTCGACCTTCTCGTCGTCGATGTCCCGAATCGTGAGGGCACCCTCCCTGCGAATTCGCGAGAGCACTCTGTGCAACTCGCCACGAGAAACCTCCCCGAGCCAGCCGATAGAGCGTTCCCAGTCTCCGCGCATGGCGCGCACGAAGAATCGCAGATTCTCGGTGGGCACGTATGAGAGAGCGTGCGTCCAGTACTCGAAAACCGTGGTGTCGACACTTTGCGCCTGGCGCAGATGCTCGCGGCGATACGCCGGACTTCG
>Ga0335069_10001188_pt1 | contig 42149 bp, 33 predicted proteins | sample Lox_Sample_11_FD_206714 | JGI IMG/M metagenome (GOLD analysis project Ga0335069, IMG submission 206714) | Soil microbial communities from Loxahatchee National Wildlife Refuge, Florida, United States - Lox_Sample_1.1 | ecosystem: Environmental > Terrestrial > Soil > Wetlands | place: USA...
GGGTTGGGGTGTGTCGGGCGCGTCGGGCGGGTGGCGCGGGGGTCGGGGTTCGCGGTCCGCGGCGGCGTCGCCCGCCCCGGCCCCCCCCGGGCCGCCCCCCCCCGCTTGACATCGGGAGCTCGAAATCGGAAAACCTTTGGGTGGGGTTCCGATGGGAAGGGGCTTTGAGTTTATGCGAGCACATTGGCCCCGCGCCGCGCGAGGCGGCGGGCGTCGTTAGTGGGGGGGGATCATTGGGGTTGGGCGCTGGCGGTCTGGACGTCGGCGATGTTGGCGTGGCGGATGTCGCGGAGGGGTTGATCGAGAGCGCGGATGATGGGGCCGGGGTAGACGCCGAGGACGACGACGGCGATGGCGAGTGGGGTGAGGACGGCGATTTCGCGGCCTGTGATGTCGTCGCCCATGACGTACTTGGGGTGGATGGTTTCGTGGGTGTCGTGCTCGGCGGTGAGGACGGGGTAGTAGAGTGGTCCGAAGAGGACGCCGGAGCCGAGCTTGAGCATGTAGGCGGCGGAGAAGATGACGCCGATGGCGCCGATGGTGCCATAGGCCATGCCGAGGTGGGAGGAGGTGAAGGCCCCGGCGAGGGAGAGGATTTCGGAGACGAAGCTGTTGAGGCCTGGGAGGCCGACGCCGGCCATGACGAAGAGCATGAAGAAGAAGGCGAACTTGGGCATACCCTTGGCGAGGCCGGAGAGTTCGCGGATGTCGCGGGTGTGGTAGCGGTTGTAGACCATGCCGACCATGAGGAAGAGAGCGCCGGAGACGATGCCGTGGTTGATCATGTAGAGCATGGAGCCGGCCATACCGGGGGCATTGAGGGCGAGCATTCCGAGGACGCAGACGCCGAGGTGGGAGACGGAGGAGTAGGCGACGAGTTTTTTGATGTCGGTCTGGGCCCAGGCGACGAGGGCTCCGTAGAGGATGCCGATGAGACAGAGGACGGCGACGGCGCTGACGATGCCGGGGAAGAGGACGGAGCCGTCGGCTTTGATGATGCCGATGGGGAGAGCGATGCGGAGGAAGCCGTAGGTGCCGAGCTTGAGGACGAGAGCGGCGAGGTCGACGGAGCCTGCGGTGGGGGCTTCGGTGTGTGCGAGGGGGAGCCAGGTGTGGAGAGGGAAGAGGGGTGTCTTGACGGCGAATGCGCCGAAGAAGGAGAGGAAGAGCCAGAAGCGTTCCTTGTCGGTCATGTGAGTTTGGGCGAAGAGGACGACGTCGGGGATGTAGAAGCTGCCGACGCGGAGGCCGATGTAAAGGATGCCGGCCATGGAGAAGACGGAACCGGCGAAGGTGTAGAGGAAGAGTTTGTTGGCGGCTTTCCTGCGATCTTTCCCGCCCCAGATGCCGACGATGAAAAAGAGGGGGATGAGGGACATTTCGAAGAAGGCGTAGAAGAGGAGGAGGTCGGTGGCCATGAAGGTGCCGAGCATGGTGACGAGGAGGAAGTTCATGCAGGCGTAGTGTTCACGGGTGCGGGCCTGTACGGAACGCATGGAGGCGGTGACGGCGAGGGGGTGGAGGGCGGCGGTGAGGAGGACGAGCATAAGGGAGATCTGGTCGACGCCGAGGCGGAACTGGAAACCGAGGCCGGCGACCTTGGGGCCCATGACGAGGAACTGGTATCCGCCGGCGTGCCAGTCGTATTGCCAGGCCATGGAGATGGCGGTGAGGAGAGTGCTGGCGCTGACGGCGAGGCCCCAGATTTTTCCGCGCATGTGCGGAGGGAGCATGATGCCGACGACGACGCCGAAGATCGGCAAGATCAGGAGGGCGAGTGGGAGCAAATGATGGGGGAGGATCGCTGCGCCGGCACTGAGGATGGCCAGGAGCACGAAGAGGAGGACGGGCACGCCGCGGATTTCGGCATTAATGATTTGTCGCAAGGGACCTTCTCGCTTTCCGCAGGGACGGAAGATGTTGTGTCGGGAGGCATATTAGTGGAGGGGGGATTCTTTGTCGAACGGTTGGAAGTGGACGACGGGGCTTGTGCAGGCCGTGGAGCCCTGCTGAGCGTCTTGCGCCAAAGGAACGCGACCCCCAGGTCCTACGTGGCGCACAGGACGGAGGGGGTCGCGGATGAATCCCGGCACACCCGGGATCATGGCGACATAGTGCCGGGGTGCGGGAGAATTATTCGCTTCGAGTATTTGTGCCGGTTCGCCAAAAGGGGGGCGAAACGAGCGAATAAGCCGCGCGGGAAATGGCATGGTTGTTGCGAATGGAAGCACGTTGACCATTTGCAAGGAGTTTCATCATGATGGCGAAGAGACGAGTCCGGCGGGCGGTGGTGAAGAGCGTGGGTGCGGCGGCGGGGCTGGAGGGGCTGGAGGGGAGGATGTTTTTGAGCGGAACGTTGAGCGTAACGTTGAGCGGAGGTCTGAGCGTGGGGTTGGGCGTGGGGTTGGGCGAAGGGGGGGGGCGTGGGGTTGGGAACGATCCTCGGGATTTTACCCGTCAGTGGGGCCGGGCAGACGCCAGTGATGACAGTGCCGATGTCGCCGGTGTCGCCGGTGTCGCCGATTATTCCGGTGGGGCCGATTTCGCCGATTGGGATGGGGCCGGGGCCGATCGTACCGGTGAATCCGCCTGGGGCGTCGCCGGGGCCGATTGTCGGAGGAGGACTTGGGAACGGGGGGATCGGGGGAATTCAGCCGGTGACGGGGCCGGTGACGGGGGGGATTGGGATTTTTGGCGGCGGAGTGTTGAAGACGGGGGCAGGGTCCAGGTCGCCTGTGGGGACGGGGAGAATGGGAGCGTCAGGGAAAGCGGGAGGGAGCTTTGGGGGGCGGGCGAGCGTGCAGTATCCGACCGCCGGGGGAATTTCCGCATCAGCACAGTTGTCGCTGGTGTCAACGACCGGCAATGCGGCGAATCCGACCTTTCATTACCGGATGACGCTGACGGATACCGGAACGACGACCGTGGGGTCATTCTGGTTTGCCTGGGACCCGAGCGAAGCGGATTTTCTCCCGACGACCCCGCTCTCGGAAGGCAGTCCGGCGGGTTGGCGGGCGACGGTGACGGGGCCGATCAGTGCGTCGGACGGCACGGCGATCGAGTGGGTGGCGCAATCGCCGGGCGCATTCCTGCAGCCGGGAGAGTCCGTGACGGGATTCGATTTCACATCGCATGACACGCTGGCCCAACTGGCGGGGAATTCACCGCATCATCCGGGCAATCCGACAATGACGTCGTTTGTCTACATGACAGGGCCGGAGCTGGATCCGGGATTTCAGTTCGTGGTGAGCGAGGCGCCGACGACGCCGCAGAAGACGGGGACGAGCACGACGCTGCGGAGTTCGGGTTCGCCGGCGCAGACGGGAACGGAGGTGACGTTCACCGCACAAGTGACGCCGGCCTCGGGAAGCACGGCGCCGACGGGGAACGTCGTCTTTTCGGAGAATGGAAATCCGATCGGCGTGGGAGCGCTGCAGGCGGATGGGACGGCCACGTTCACGACGCATGCGCTGGCGGCGGGGCAGCACATCCTCGTGGCGACTTACGGCGGTGATGACAACTTCACTGGGAGCAACTCCGGACAATTCAACGAGACGATCACGACCCCCGTGGTGTCAGGCGCGGCGACGCATCTGGCCTTTGCCCAGCAGCCGCCGTTGACAGTAATCGCGGGACACGCGCTCGCGCCGATGGTGGTGAATCTGCTGAATGCGAGCGGCCAGATTGATACGACCAACAACTCGAACGTGACGATCGTGATTTCGAACGGAGCGACGCTGCGCGGGACGTTGACGGTGGCGGCGGTGCATGGCGTCGCGACGTTCACGGGCCTCTCGGCGACGAAGGCCGGAAGTTTTACGCTGGGCGCGACCGATGGGACGCTGGCGGCGGCGCATTCACGGGCGCTGACGGTCAGTGCGGATGCGGCGTCGGCTCAACTTGTGCTCGTGTCCCGGCCCGCGGCGAGCGTGGTCGTGGGGAAGGCATTGGCCCCGGCGGTGGTGGTGCGCGAGCAGGATCAGTTCGGCAACGTGATCACGAGTGATCATTCCAAGGTGACCGCCTCTGTGGCCTCAGGCCCTGGCAGAATTGCGGGAAATGTCACGGCGACGCTCAATAATGGCTCGGCGATGCTGACCGGTCTCTCTCTTACGACGGCTGGAAATGACACACTGCAGGTGACGGATACCTCACTTGCCGTAAAGACGCCGGTGAAGTTCAACGAAACAGTCACACGCGGGACGAGCAGCGTGCAGGTGATTTCGGCTACGGGCCAGGCGCATCAGTCAATCGTGACGGCGGCGATTCATTCGAATGCGCCGGCCACTGTGCCATTCACGGGGACCGCGACTCTGGTTGAATCGGGCGGACAAGCACTCGGCTCCTCCGCGGTCAGCGCAAACGGCGGTGTGCGGTTTACGCTGAACGGCCTGGCGACGGGAACGCACATGGTGACCATCCATTACGCCGGGGATGTGAATCACGAGGCGACAGTGTCGGCGGCCTTTGCGCTGCACGTGAATGCGGCGGTGGTGATGAAGATGGCGTGAACTTTGAAGAGGATGGCTATTCATTCACGCCCAGTTGGGTTGCCGCCACACTGGGCGTGTCGCGTTTTGCGGGTGTTATGCGCCGGATAGTGGTGAGACTATCGCGTTTTGCGGCGGACGAGGAGCAGTGCCGCGGCGGTGAGGGTGGCGAGTGAAGCGGGCTCGGGGAGGGAGTAGCTGCCGGGATTGCCGATGATGGCGTATTTCTGCGGCGCGTGGAAAGACCCGAACGCGTCGCCGATGGTCGAGTTGACCCAGAGGCTGTTGTCGTTTTTGCCAAGGGCGGCGAGCGGGGCGTTGCGGGTGACCATGTCCGCGGAGCCGCCGTTGGTCGTGGAGTAATCGAGCCGGTCGACCAGCGTGCCGGTGCTGTCGAAGAGGGTGACGGAGTCGGCGGTGGTGCTGAGGTTGTCGTTGGTGTAGGGGCCGACGACGGGAACGGTGGCGGCGAGGCCCCAGTACGTACGGAACGTGGCGGGCGTGGCTTCCGTGAAGATTCCGGACTGGCCGGGGGCGAGCGTTCCGAGGCCGGAAAGCGAGTGGTTGGATTTGTTGGGGGTGGCGTTGCTGTCGTCTTCGCTCCAGCCGGTCATGTCGACAGGGGAGGAGCCGAGGTTGGTGAATTCGACGAACTCGAAGTGCTCGTTGTTACCGGTGTCGGAGCAGAATTCGGTGATGTAGATGTTGGCGAAGGCGTGGGAGGCGGTGAAGGAGAGAACGGCGATGAGAGCGGCGGTACGGAAAGCTTTGCGCATGGAACAATGTGCCTCGAAGTAAATAAACGGGAAAAAGGAGCTGGAAAGCTACCCTCGATTCGCGGCATGTCCATGAAATCAGAGGGGCAACGGAAAGATGGGGGGCCTCTTTAATGGGGCCATAGTGAATCGCTAACGCCGTCTTAGTAAATGATGCCGGTCCATTTGCGTCATAGAGGCTGAAAGTGGGGCGGATACCCGGGAGGTCGCATTTCGTGATGGTGAGAGGTACGTTCCCCCCGCCACAATTCGTCAGGCCGACGGATTTGTCGCGATGATTTTTTGGGCCTTGCCATGCGATCCTCCGCCGGCTGCACTCTTGTCGACTCCGTTGCCATTGCTGATTCCCAGCACCTGCCGCGCTTTGGCGAGCGCATCGTCAAGGTTGCTGAAGATGTTTTCCAGACCGATCTCCTTGTCCATCCCCGCCTTGGTAATCTCGAACAGGGGGTGCATGTGCACGCCGCCGAGGAGCATCACCATTTTGCGTTTCACGCACTGGCGATGGAATTCACGCAGGGCGTTCAGGCCCGTCGCATCAATGTGCGGGACGTAACGCATGCGGAGAATGATCACCTTGGGCGGCTTTTCCACTTCATCGAGCGCATCGCGCAGCTTGTTCGCCGTGCCGAAGAAGAAGGGGCCGTTGATCTCGTACACCTCGACGCCCGCGGGCACGCGCCGATCGGTGACCGCCCCAGGGTCCTTCGGGTCGGCCCGCTCTGTTTCCTGCCCCTCCTCGATATCGTCCGTGATCCCCGCGACGTTGGAGACCTGCGACATGCGCCGCATGAACAAAATGGCCGAGAGCATGATTCCTGTGCCGACGGCATACGTCAGGTCGAAAAGCACGGTAAGCGTGAACGTGGTCAGCAGCACCAAGACGTCGGGTCCGGGCCCGGTGAGGAGCGTGCGGAAGTGCTTGAACTCCGCGACATTCCAAGCGACCAGCACAAGAATGGCCGCCAGCGACGCCAGGGGCATGGCGCTCGCCAGCGGAGCCGCGATGATCAGCATCAAAAACAGAAACACCGCATGCAGAATCCCCGCCACCGGCGTCCGCCCGCCCGCCCGCACGTTCGCCGCCGTCCGCGCGATTGCTCCAGTGGCCGGCAATCCGAAGCAGAGCCCGCTGGCGACATTCGCCGCCCCCTGCGCCACGAGTTCCTGATCCGAACGATGCCGGAAACCCGTCATCCCGTCGGCCACCACCGCCGAGAGAAGGCTTTCAATGGCCCCGAGAAACGCAATCGCCGTCGCCGATGGAATGAGATCGCGCACGAGCTCGAGCGTGAACTTCGGCACATGCGGGGCCGGGAGGCTCGGCGGAATCCCGCCAAATCGCGTCCCGATGGTCTCCACCACCGGCCGCAGGTGCACTCCGTCAAAGGCCACTTTCGCGTCCGCCCACCCCATCAACTTCACCACGATCGCACTCAGCGTCACCGCCACAATTGCCGCCGGAATGCGTGGCGCATACTTCCGCATGAGGATCAGAATCGCCAGGGTCCCCAGCGCGATGCCCGTCGAGTGCCAACTGACCGTCTGCGCATGCCGCGCCATGAGCTCCAGTTTGCCGAGGAAATCCGCGGGAATCGTCGCCGGTTTTCCCTCGGCGTTGAGAATCGAAAGCCCGAAAAAGTCCTTGATCTGCGACGCCATGATCGCCACGCCGATGCCCGCCGTGAATCCCGCCGTCACCGGATAAGGCACAAACTTGATGACCCCCCCGAAGCGGAACATTCCCAGCAGGATGAGAATCCCCCCCGCCATGCACGTCGCCAGGATCAACCCCTCGTAGCCGTGCGTTGCGCAAATTGCGAAGACCAGCGGCATGAACGCCGCCGTCGGCCCGCCGATCTGCACGCGCGATCCGCCCAGCGCCGAAACGATGAACCCCGCCACGATCGCCGTGAAGAGCCCCATCGCCGGCGGCGTGAGCCACGGATGGATCGCCCGCAACTGATCCGCCACGTTCTGCGGAATGCTCCCGATCCCGAGCGCCATCGCCAGCGGCAGCGCAATCACCGCCACCGTCGCCCCCGCCGCCAGGTCCGACGTGAATTGCTTCCCGCCGTACCCCTCCCGCAAACAAATCACCAACTTGGGCGTATGGCGCGCTTTCCAGCTACTCATCAGCATGGCGTGTTGTCACATCTTTCTTGAAACGCAATATCACCCGCCCCCTCGCGCCCAAGGATCGTTGGAACAACCCCGGCGGCAGGTGTGCTAAAAGCTGCCGCACTTTCAGCAATGAATATGACTCCAACTCACACCGAGGCAATCGGGATTCTTGCTGCTCTCGCATAGGGAAAATCCCTAAATCCACGCATTTCGCGTTCACATGGCAGCTTACAGCGGCCAAAAAGATCGGAATCCGGCTCATTTCCTAGGAGTCGCACTTACGCGGAAGCCGTGCCGATTCCTGATGGAGCGATCTGCGCGCTCTGGCGATAGTAATGGTGCGGTATCCATGCCCCGGGGAGGTGGCTCCCGCCAGGGACCGCGTATCCAGCAAAGGAGACCCTCATGGCCGTGACCATCGACCCCAAGAAATGCGAAATGTGCGGCGCCTGTGTGGATGCCTGCACGACCGACGCGCTGACCGAAGTGAAGCCGGCCGGGGAAAAGGGCCACATCCAGGTCGACCCCGACCTCTGCGCCGACTGCGGCGCCTGCCTCAACGAATGCAAGCAGGGAGCCATCAGCCCCGCCGAGTAATTCAGTTCACGACGGCCCGGAGTTGGGGCCAAAGGGCTGTTTCAACACAAAAAGACTTTCGTGACTTTTGTGTTTTTCGTGGCCATTTATCCGTCTCTGAAAGGGCCTCTAATCCGAGAACCGGAACCGGATGATCTGCACGATCGCGCTCACCGCATCCTTCCAGCCGATCTTTTTCCCCTCCTCATAAGTCCGCCCCGCGTACGCCACCCCCGTCTCGTACACGCGCACCTTCTTCCCGTGAATGCGCATCTTCGCCACCTTCGCCGTCAGCTCCGGTTCCACCCCGAATCGCGGGCTCTTGATCTTGATCTGGCTGTACACGTCCCGCGTGAAGACCTTGTAGCAGACCTCCATGTCGGTCAGGTTCAGATTCGTCAGCATGTTCGACAGCATCGTGAGAATGTTGTTCGCCATCTGATGCCAGAAGTACATCACGCGGTGCGGCTCCCCGATGAAGCGGCTCCCAAACACCGAGTCCGCCTTCCCATCCAGGATCGGCTGCAGCAGCTTCGGATAATCCGCCGGGTCGTACTCAAAATCCGCATCCTGCACGATCAGCAGATCCCCCGTCGCCATCGCCCAGGCATCGCGCAGCGCGGCCCCCTTTCCTCCATTCACCGTCTTGTTCATCGTCTTGAACGTCACATCCACGCGATCGGCAAACAACGCCGGGATCTGCTGCATGATCTCCCAGGTTTTATCCTTCGACGCGTCGTTGACCATGATGATCTCGCGCGTCAGCCCGCCCGGAATCGGCTGATCCACGACGCGCTTCACCACCGCCGCGAGGTAGCGTTCCTCGTTGTAAACCGGGATCAAAATCGACAGTGAATGAAAAACGGGTTTCGCCGGCTCCGCCATCATCTGCAGCGTCAACGTCGTCCCGGAGATTGCCTGCGCCTGCACGGTCTGTGTCATCACGTCGCTCCGCAAGGTTGAGAATGGGCGATATTTCACACGACATGCGATGCAAACGCAATCAATATCCCCGGCTGCCCGAACATCCAGCATTCTCAGACGACAGTTCTCAGAACGTCAGCGTCACCCCGCCGAAACCGACAAACCGCTCATGCGTCGAACCCGACCCGATGAATTCGTTGGCGTAGGTCAGCGAGGGATTGCACGTATGGATGTACGTTCCGCCGATATACGCGCTCCATTTTCCGAAACTCGCGGGAACAAATTTCAACGGCACAGTCGCCCGAACCCCCGTCGAGAAAACGCCCAGGTTGCTCGTCTTGGTGTGCCCGTCGCCGTCACCCCAGAAGCTCGAATCGCCGAAGCTGCCGTAGGTCGGAAATTTGAACGTCACCGGATAGTCGCCCAGGTGCAGCACATACTCCGGTTCCACTCCGACCTCCGCGTACATCGTATGCTGTGTGCCAAAGACCACCGGCGATGCGCCCGAGTAATTCCAGAACAGATCCACGTATGGGCGCAGCGCACACTGCTTGAAGAACGACTCGTCATTGAAGGTGAATTTCAGATCGGTGTTGTACATGTTGGGAGTGTCGCTGTCGGGAAACGTCCAGAACATCCAGTTTCCGTTGGCCGTCCAGTATTTCAGAAAAGAGACCGAGACGCCGGCGGCGTAATCGAATTCTTCAAAGCATCCGGTGCCGGGGTGAGCAGAATTGAGGTCCGCCCAGACCGTGGTGACGAAGGAAACGTTGGTGATGGGCCCGTCGAAATCGAACAGATCGATCACCAGCCCTCCGGACGGCTGAAAGACCACGCCCTTGTCGACGGTCATTACGCCGCGCCGTGTGAGGTGGGCGGAGAGCAGTCTCAGGTCGCCGTAGCCATGAATCCGCGAGGCGAAGGAACTCTCGGGGCCGGCGCTGTTGTTATCGAGTGTGAGTGCCGGGGCCTCGATGGTTTTCGGAATAATCTCGGCGGTGGTGGAAGTCGGCGCGCCGGCGTTCGGCCCCGCCATCGTCGGCGAAGGTGCACTGATCCCGTCGGCGCCCTGTGCAACAGGCCCAGCCGCCAGCGCTCCGGCCATCAACGCTGCCGCCAGCGACGCACGCCGTACCGGGCAGGCGCGCATGATGTCCGCAACCCGTTGTTCAACTCGCGTGGTCATTACTTCAACTCCTGGATTTCCGGGCAATCTCACCCGTCGACGTCTTCGAGACGCCTGACGCGGTATTTCTCGCTGCTGCGATACGATGCAACAGCGACGCCCACCGCCCGTACTATCCGCGTTCTCAGGTCATCGGCGATATCGGTGCCGTTTCTGCTTACGCACTTCTGAGTCTCACTAGATCGATAGGGAATTTCCCTAGTCGCAACAGCGTGCGCCGGCACGATTCACGCCGCCGGCCTTGTCGAAGCCGGGCCGAGCAGCCGCGCGATCACATCCCGTGCCGAATAGCACTGGCCTTGCTCGGAAATGAATTCCTGCAGCCGCCGCGCATCATCCCCCGCCGTAATCAGCGGCAATTCCCGGCTCGAATGCCGCGACTGTGGCAGACCCACATTGCCGAAGAGCGCGTTGCACAAACATTTCCTCCCAAGGGTCTCCGCCACCGCTCCACCCTTGTGCATATAGTCCTCAACCGGTTCCGCGGGACATCGATACCCAACGCCTCCGTCGGCCTTCCGATAGGCACGCCGCAGGAAACCGAGATCGCAAATCCGCGTCCTGGCAGCGAAGTTCCGCGCTTCGGAAAGGGTCCCGGGCAACCGCAGAATTTTAAGCGGAAACCCCGTGGGTGACGCCGCCGGATCGGTAAACACATCCGCCGCTCCCGCCACGCTCATCGCCACCGCCCGTTGCTTCAACTCCGCATCGATCCCCGATTCCTCGCAGAACGCAAACGCCGTCCCCACCTGGATTCCCGCCGCTCCCAGCGCCCGCGCCTCCGCCAGCTTTCCCGCATGGCCGTACCCGCCCGCCAGGTAAAACGGAAGCCCCAGCGCCTTGATCTTCTCCAGATCCGGAACATCCCGCACGCCATACACCGGCTCCCCGCGCTCATTGAGCTGCAGCGGCCCGCGCGGCGGCGCGTTGTGCCCGCCCGCACAATCCCGCTCAATAATGAACCCGTCCACATGCCCGTTCGATTTGCGCGCCAGCGTCATCGCCAGCGTCGCCGACGAAATAATCGCCAGAAACCGCGGCCGCTTCATCGCGGGCGCCCCGCCCGCGCAAAACTTCGCCGGATCAAACCGCGTGACGAACTCCTCCCCCACCGCCTGCTCCACATCAATGCGGTACCTCGCCGCCGCCCCGCTCGCAAACGCATCGAGCACGCCCGGAATAAACCGCGGAATTCCAGCCCCCATCAGCACATAATCCACCCCCGCCAGCATCGCCCCAAAGAGCGACGCCAAGTGCGGAATCTGCACCTTCTCCAGGTAATTGATCCCCACCACGCCCGCATGCCCCTCCTTCGCCAGGAACACCTCCACAAAATTCGCCGCCACCGTCAGCTCGATCGCCGCCGGCGAATCCTCCAATTGCGGCAAACTCGCGCTCGCAAATGGCGCGTGCGCCGCCTTCCCATGCGGCACGAAATACCGCTTCAAAATCCGCGCCGCCACCCCCGCCACCGGAAAATGCGCCAACGCCCGCCGCACATGCCCGCCCGCATCCCCCATCTGCAGCCGCCGGGCCATCACCACCGGCAAGCCCGTCCCCGACACCACCCCCAACTGCCCCGCCGACGAAACCGCCCGCGCCAGTGGCCACCCGGAGACAGCGACACCCATGCCCCCTTGAATAATCCGAAATGAAGACATGGAGACCTTTCAAACAGCATACGCCCATGGCCAGCGAATCCCACATTCTTCGCACGCCCTGACACGTTTAGCCGTCGATCGAAGATCGACGCGTGGCCGCGAACCTGGCGCGAATTCCATCCGGAACGCGCATTATCTTTCATTTCGCCTGAGACAGCAAAGATCCTGGTCGCTCAAAACAACCGAAAAAGTCCGAAAAATATGGACAAAACCACAATTCTTCCCGAATACTTATTTCTCAAAATCGAGAATCGATTTGCTTCGCGCCCTCCCCGACACCGCCACCACCATCCAACCTCACCAACAACTTTTAGTGCCGTCCCAACGCGACGCCCGCCCGTGCGGCAATTGCGCTGCTCCTCCTCCCCGCGCCTTGCCCGACTTCACTTCGCAAACATCCCCCGAAACAACTCCTCACACCGCCGTGCCCCCTCTTCACTAAACACCACCGACTTTGCCTTTCCCTTCGGATCCGAAATCCATCCCTTCTCATGCAGCCGATTCATCAACTCCCAGTCCATCCCCTTCCACGCCCACTTCGCCGTCACCGGCCCAACCTTCTCCTCCTGCATCGTCAAAAACAAAAGCGCCAACCCCGCCGCCTCAATCTTGTCCCAATCGTATTCCATCGCAGACCTCACAATTCGTGTCCAATCAGTTCACCCTGCAAAATGCTTCCGCTTGAACTTCCTCGCCCCATGTAGCACACGCAGCAACTCGATCCCATCCTCTATTGGACGATAAAACAACAAATACTCGCCCACCGGAAAGGACCGAAGATTCTTCCCGAGCCGCGGTCGCCGTCGGCCCGCATTCGGGTGTTGCCCAAGCATCATCAAGGCGTCGTCAAATGCACGAACCACGCCGTTGGCTGCATCAACATTGTCAACAGCAATGTAATACCAGATTTCCCGGTAATCCTGGTGCGATGCTTCGGTGCGGAAAATCTGTCCCATCAGTTCCCTGTCCGCCCATTGAGTTTCTTCATTCCCTCAGCAATTACATCCTCCGCCGTGAAATTGGAAAACTGTTTCCGATCGGCCTGCTCTGTCCCAACGCCGATTTCCCGCTGCAACTCCTCCAACTCTTTCGCTGGAACCGTCACGTCCGGATCGCTGCGCAAAAGCGCCAACCCCGCCGCCACCACGTCATCCGCCGAGTGAAAGTGCCCGCTCGACACCTGTTCCTCAACAAACCGCTGTAACTCCGTGTTTCTGATCGCAACATGAAGCATCGTTCAGTTCTCCTTCCCGAATTCTAACATCCTTCGCGAGGAGAATTCATTACTTTTCCCGGTTCAATTCGCCATTCCCTTCGTGGTCCTTGGTGCTCTTCGTGGCCCTTCGTGTTTAACCCCCGTCATCCGTCAACACCAGCGTCTCCACCGGCGCCACCAACTGATCCAGCCGCCCCTCCCGTATCGCCGCCCGTATTTCCCCCATCCACCGCTGAAAGAACCGCAAATTATGTATCGAGATAAGCGCCGGCCCCCGATCAGCAGTTGATTTACGGCCGATCCCTGGCGGCATTACGAATGTGCACGATGAGTACGGTGTCATTGCGGATGCTGAACAGTATCCGATACGCATGTCGCTTGTTGCCGTAGACGAGTTGGCGGATTTCCTCGCCGGAGTCTCCGGATTCGGGAGCGACGGGGCAACGCGCCGGGAGTTCTTCCAGTGAATACATGGCATCCAGCACGCCGTTGTACCAAAGCGGCGCGTGCTGCGGGGTTTCCGCCGCGAGCCAGCGATAGGCCTCTTCGAGTTCCCCCTGCGCCGCCGGCATGATGATGACTTCGTACTTCATTGACGAGGAATGTTGTACTTGGTGCGGAGTTCCTCGTCGACTTCGCGGAGAGGTTTGCCGAGGCCGCGATTCGCCTCGTCGAGCCCCCGCTTGATTCCCGCGACGGCTTGGGCATGTTCGAGTTCCGCTTCGAGACGCACTATCTCTCTTTGCGCGGCGGTGAGGCGAGCTTCGAGTTCGGCGACGGTCATGTGCGGCTCCTTTCGTTCAAATTGTAACATCTGATCAATGAGATCAAACTCATTAATGGATAGCGTCCTCTCTCGCTTCATCGTTCATAATTCATCGTTCATCGTCCTCCCCCGTCAGCACCAACGTCTCCACCGGCGCCACCAACCCCCCCAACCTCCCCTCCCGTATCGCCGCCCGTATTTCCCCCATCCACCGCTGAAAAAACCGCAAATTATGTATCGAAATCAACGTCGGACCCAGCATCTCCTCCACCGAAAACAAATGCCGCACATACCCCCGCGAAAAATTCCGGCAGCAATAACAATCACACCCCTCCTCCAGCGGCCGCACATCCGTCGCATACTTCGCATTCCGCAGCCGCATCGTCCCCCCATACGTAAACGCCAGCCCGTTCCGCCCGTTCCGCGTCGGCAGAACACAATCGAACATGTCCACGCCGCGCTTCACCGCCTCCAATATGTCTCGCGCGTAGCCGACGCCCATCAAGTAGCGCGGCTTCTCCTCCGGAAGCAGCGGGGCGGTGGCGTCGATGGTTTCGACCATGCGTGCGTGACCTTCGCCGACGGCCAAACCGCCCAGGGCGTAACCTGGTAAATCGAGTGCCCCGAGAACGCGCGCGGACTCTGCGCGGGCTTCGAGATTCGTTCCCCCCTGCACGATGCCGAAGAGCGCCTGTTGGCCGCCGCCGATCCCTTCGCGGTTCAACTTGTCGTGCGTCGCCTTGCAAATCTCCGCCCAGCGGTGGGTGCGGTCGAGGGCTTCGGCGAGTCGTTCGGGGGGACAATCCGCCGGCGGGCAATCATCAAACGCCATGATGATGTCCGCCCCCAGGTAATGCTGCACCCGCATCGACTCCTGCGGCGTCAGCCGCACCATCGCCCCATCAATATGACTCTTGAACGTCACCCCGTCCCGATCAAAATCCCGCAGATCCGACAGCGAAAACACCTGGAACCCCCCCGAGTCCGTCAACATCGGCCCGTTCCACCCCGAAAACTTCTGCAACCCCCCAAGCCGATGCACCACCTCCGGCCCCGGCCGCAGCAACAAATGATACGTGTTCCCCAGGATGATCTCCGACCCGCACGCCCGCGCCTGCTCCGGCGTCACCCCCTTGATCGACCCCCGTGTCCCCACGGCCATGAACGCCGGCGTCTCAAACGTCCCGTGCGGCGTCGTCACCCGCCCCAGCCGCGCCTTCGTCGCCCCATCGCGTTGATGAATCACAAATGAAAACGGCATATCGCTCGGCACTGCACAACCCTCATCAAAACCTTCACCCCACCGATTTTACGGCAACTCCCCCCTCCCCGCATCTTCCCCTCATCTCCTACCACTCCTATCGGAGATGGGGGGGAGTGCCAATGACGTACCCACACTTGGCAATCTCCCCACCGGGGGGGCGGGGAGGGCGGAGGGGCGGCAACGTCCCTGCCGCAACTGGACTTTCATGCGGATTGCCGCGACAATGAGTGGTCTCGCATGAATTTACCGAAACGTGTGAGCACGGGAATTCCACGCTCCCCCCCGGCTCGCCGTCATGAGGAAGGATCAGAATGCACGAACTCATTTCCCTGCCCCTGGGCCAGATGCACGCCACCACCTCCACCACCGGTCCGGCCGTCAGCGCCCCGGTCGCCGAGAGCAGCGCCGCCACGACGCAAACCGGCATCACCATTCAACCCACAACGCAGGATGCGCCCAAAGCGCAGTCCCCCTGGGCCGGCGTCGTGCAGTTCGCTCCGCTGATTCTGATCGTCCTCGCGTTCTACCTCTTCATGTTCCGCGGCCAGAAGAAGACCGAAAAAACCCGCAAGGAGATGCTCGCCCAGATGAAAAAGGGTGACGAAGTGATGACCATCGGCGGAATGGTCGCGCGTGTTGTCTCGATTGATGATGACGAAGTCGTCCTGAAAATCGACGAATCCGCCAACGTGAAGGCCCGCTACAAGAAGTCGGCCATTCAGCAGGTGCTTACCGCTGAAGACAAGGCGAAATAAGGAGGAGAAGTCGGAAGTCGGAAGTCAGAAGTCAGAATCGGTGGCTGCACGCCATTGCATTCTGACTTCTGACTTCTGGCTTCTGACTCCTGTTGTGGCATGAAAAAATCACTCTCATGGCGCTTTGTCATCATCATCGGCATCACGCTGATGGCGGCATGGCTCGTTCGACTCATCCCCCCACGCCTCGGCATCGACCTCGCCGGCGGCACCTCGCTGCTGTACGAACTGGACCTCAACAAGGTGAAGGGGGATACGAGCGACCTGGCGGAGCGGGTGGTGACGGTGCTGAAGAAGCGCGTCGACCCGTACGGCCAGAAGAATCTCATCTGGCGCGTGGTGGGCGGGAAGCGTATTCAGATCCAGATGCCGCTGGCGGATGCCAAGACCCGGGCGGCGCAGAAGGAATTGCAGGATTCGCTCGATGCGCTGCGGGGGACTTCCATCAAGGATTCGCAGATCCAGTCGGCGCTGTCGCGCACGGGGGCGGATCGCGAGGCGGAGATCAACAAGCTGGCCCCGCCGGGGAATCCGCGGCACGACTTGCTGCTGACTCTTGCTGCGGCGTATGACGAGCGGCAGGCGGCGCAGGCGGAGGAACAGAAATACGACCCGCTGAAGGAACCGCCCAACGTGCTGGAGCGGGTGATCAAGGCGGTCGACGCCTACAACAGCGCCAAGAATGCCGTGCTGGCGACGAACGTCGACATGGCGAAATTGCAGAATCTGCTGACGGCGACGAACAATCCGCACAACAAGGATGCACGGGCTGAGCTGGAGAAGATGCCGGCGGATTACCCGCTGCAGGCGGCCGGGATCAAGCGGGTGATCGCAGCGCACGATGACCTGGCGCAATCCGGCGGAGGGGTGAACGATCCGAGCGAACTGCAACATCTGGTGACCGCGGCGGGCGTGCTGGATTTCCGCATCACGGTGGACCAATCCGTTCTGGGCGGCCCCGCGGGTCGCGAGTACCAGGATGCGGTGATGAGCCTGCAGCAGAAGGGTCCGCAGACGGCGATCACGGAAACCGGCATTCACATGCGCTGGTTCCAGATCGATCCGAACGGGGTGGACAATTTCATCGATTCGCGGACCAAGCTGCCGTACGACCGGTTCGTGATTTCGGACTGGGCGGGCCAGAAGTATCTCCTGATGTACGACACGGCGGCGGACACGCTGACGCACGATCCGACGAAGAAGGAATGGAGCGTGGCGGCGGGGGAACCTTACAGCGATCCGCAGAACGGCGGGATCGTGCTGCCGTTCCAGATGGATCCCGTGGGCGCGGGGTACATGGGGGACCTGACGAAGCACCACGTCGCGAAGCCGATGGGCATTCTGCTGGACGAGAAGGCGTTCACGGCGCCGAACATCAGCACGGAAATCGATGGGAACGGGGTGATCACGTTCGGCCAGCCGGGCACGACGCGCACGGCGGACATGATCCTGAAGGAAGCCAACGACCTGAAGCAGATCATGGATGCGGGCTCGCTGCCGGCGACGCTGCAGCGCGAGCCGATCTCGGTGGTGGAAATCACGCCGGACCTGGGCGCCGACAACATCAAGGCGGGCATCAACTCGGCGTTTTATGCGCTGATTGCGGTGATCGGGTTCATGATGGTGTACTACACCATCACCGGCGTGTTCGCCGACCTGGCGCTGATGATCAACCTGCTGCTGGTAATGGCGGCGATGGCGCTGCTTGGCGGCACGTTCACTTTGCCGGGCATTGCGGGCCTGGTGCTGACGCTGGGCATGGCGGTCGACGCGAACGTGCTGATCAACGAGCGCATCCGCGAAGAGCTGCACAAGGGGGCATCGCTGTGGATGGCGGTGAAGCAGGGGTATGACAAGGTCTTCTGGACGATCTTTGATGCGAACCTGACGACGTCGCTGACCTCCATCGTGCTGATTTACGTCGGCAGCGAGGAAGTGAAGGGGTTCGGCGTCACGCTGTTGATCGGTCTGTGCATTCACATGTTCACGGCGCTGTTTGCGACGCGGACGCTGATGATGGCGGCGATCAAGTGGGGGATTATCCGGGCGGTCGACGATCATTCGATCACGGAATACCTGCGGGAGATTTTCACGTTCACCTGGATTCGGAACGGACATTGGCCGTTCATGAAGGTGATCACGGTCTCGAACATCGACTGGATCGGGAAGCGGAAGATCTTCTGGGGAGTCTCGGCGATTACGATTGTCGCGGGACTCACAGCCTTCGTCATGCGTGGCGAAGACAAGTACGACATTGAATTCCGCGGCGGCACGCAGGTGTCGTTCCAGTTGAAGCCCGGCGTGAATATGACTGAGGACCAGGTGCGCCAGCGCGTGCACAAGGTGGGGTTGATTCCGGGGCTGGAAGATGCGGCGGATGCGCGTGTGTACGGCGTGGGTAAGCCGGAGGAACACCGGTTCGAGCTGCAGACGACGATTGCGGACACCTCGACGGTGAAGCGCAAGGACAAGTTCCTGGATGCGCTGGCGAAGGAAATGAGCGACGTGCTGGATGTGACGCAGAGGGTGAGCGTCCAGGGCGGGCAGACGGAGCCGCGGAACATAGATGATCTGATGGTGCGGCAGAAGCTGATTGTGCCGGTGACGCGGGGGACGCTGGACCAGACGTTCAGTGCGGCGGGGGTTCCGGGGATGCCGAACCGGGACACCACGAACTTCCTGCACGGCGTGGCGATTCAGTTGAACGACATCGATCCGCCGCAGTCGGTGGCGAAGCTGACGGACCGGATCAAGAGTGCGCAGCAGAGTTCGGACCCGACGCTGACGAACGTGCCGGCGCGGGAATTCAAGATCATTCCGATTGAAGCGATCGACCTGGACGGGAAGGCGGTTCCGGCGGATGAGGACGACAAGCGGCCGCTGGTGAAGGCGGTCTACGTCAGCGTGGATGAAGCGATTCCGTACCAGGAGAACAGCGATACGGAGGCGGTGTGGAAGGACCGGGTCGCCGCGACGGAGTGGCAGGTGATCCGCGTGGCGCTGTCGAGCGAGAGCCTGTTCAAGGGCGTGACGAGCTTTGACGCGGTGGTGGCGGGCGAGGCGAAGGCGCAGGCGCTGGTGGCGATTGTGCTGTCGCTGGTGCTGATCGTGGCGTATGTGTGGGTGCGGTTCGGCGGCATCCGGTACGGGCTCGGGGCGATCTTCTCCCTGGTGCACGATGCGATCGTGGCGCTGGCGGCGACGGTGCTTTCGGGGCTGGCGTACCGCTATATTTTCGGCGGGAGGCCGAACTTCTTCCTGGTCAGCGATTTCAAGATCAACCTGACGATGATCGCGGCGTACCTGACGGTCATCGGGTACTCGGTGAACGACACGATCGTGATCTTCGACCGCGTGCGCGAGCTGCGCGGGAAGAGCCATGCCCCGCTGACGGCGAAGCTGGTGAACGATGCGATCAACCAGTGCTTCGGCCGAACGATCTGGACGACGTTCACGGTGTTCATCGTCGTCTTGATCATGTATGTGTTCGGCGGCGAGGGGATTCGCGGGTTTTCGTTTGCGATGCTGATCGGCGTGTTTACGGGCGCCTATTCGACGCTGGCGATTGCGAGCCCGATGCTGCTGGCGACCGGGACGGCGGATCTGAAGCCGCGGAACCTGGACGACAACATTTTCATCAAGAAGGTGGACCGGGTCGAGGCGGAAGAGGAATCGGAAGAGGAAGCCGAGCGGAAATAAGCGGGGAAGCGCAGTTGCTGCGCGTCCCCTGATCAGGCGGCAGCGAAGAGCTTACGCTTGGGTAGGTGGAACCAGCAGGCGGAGAGCGGTTGAAAGGCTGGTCTATCGCCACTGGATGAACCGATCATTATGCGATACGCTGTTTGCGCACAGTGTAAATTCCCGGCGGCGGAATTGCCGCTTGAAACAGAGTTATCTGGAGTTCATCGATGCGTACCGATTTGAAGGTCGGTGTAATTTGTTTGTTTGCCCTGGTGCTCGCGTGCGTGGGGTTCTTTGCGTATCACAGCAACAAGCCGGGGAAGGAAGTGGTTTCCGTAGCGGGGCCGAGCCACACGGCGTCACCGGCGGGATTGAGCATGTCGCCGCCGGCGGATGCGCCGTCGACGGCTCCGAGCGTGGTTGCGGCTCCGGCGCCTTCGTCGCTGACGGGATTTGGGCCGTCGCACGCGCTGGGGGCGGACAGCACTTACACGATTTCACCGCCGGGGGCGACGACCGCGCCGGCGACGATTGTTCCGCCGGGTTCGAGTTCGCCGGGGCTGGCTGCTCCGGGCGGCATGGGGGCACCGGGTTCTCTGCATGAACCGCTGGCTCCTGCTCCGGGGAATACGTCGCTGAGCACTGGGAACACGGGACTGCTTCCGCCATCGACGCCGGCAACGGCGCCGGGGTTCACGGGCAGCAATACGATTGGCGGTTTCCCAAGCGCGGGGAGCGCGCCAACCTTCGGCAGCAGCAATGCGGGGAGCAAGATGGAGACGCCGTCGCACCGCGCGACGCTGGAGATCGGGTCGACGCCTTCCAGCAGCAGCTCGGGGATGGATTTCTCGAGCCTGAGTTCGTCCTTTTCGAGCAGCGCGGGCGGGACGTATACGATTCAGAAGGGGGACACGTTCGGGAGCCTGGCGAAGAAGAATCACACGACGAGCAAGGCAATTCTTGCGGCGAATCCGGGGGTGAATCCGAACCGGCTGAAGGTGGGCCAGAAGATCAATATGCCGAGCGCTTCGTCGAGCGCGTCGGGTTCGACGGGATCGAGTTTGGGGTCGTTGAGCGGTTCCACGTCGGTGGAGACATTTGGATCAACGGCTACAACGCCGACGACGCGGCCTTCGAAGTTGCACAAGGGGGCGGCGACGCGCGGCTCCCACACGGCGACCAAGGGGACGAAGGGGAAGGCGCCGCAGGCGTCGCTTGCGGGCGGGACGTACACGATCAAGAAGGGGGACACGCTGCGGAAGATCGCCAAGTCGGTGTATGGGGATGAGCGGCTGTGGCGGCGGATTTTCCGGGCGAACCGGGGCGATATGGCCAATGCGAACGATCTGAAGGTGGGTGAAGTGATTCACCTTCCGAAGTGAGAGATTTAGATCTCGCCGAGGGTCGCGGAGTTGCGACCGGCGGGAAAGTTGAGGATCATGATGGGCCGCCCGTTTTCGAGACGGGCGGCCCATTCACGTTTAATCACAGGACCAAACCATGCTGGACATGAAGTTCATTCGCGAGAATCCGGAAGCGGTCAAGAAGGGGGCGGAGCTGAAGGGGATGAAGGTGGATGTGGATCGCGTGCTGGCGCTCGATGGGCAGAAGCGGGCGGTGCAGTCGAAGCTGCAGGAACTGCTGACGGAGCAGAACAAGGCGAGCAAGGAGATGGGGCCGCTGATGGGGCAGCTCAAGAAAGAGCAGGACCCGGCGAAGAAGGCGGAGTTGGAGCAGAAAGTGGAGGCGTTGAAGCAACGTCCGGCGGCGATCAAGCATGAGACGGCGGGGCTGGAGGAGCAGTTGAGGGCGCTGGAGCCGGAGCTGGACGCGTTGCTGCTGACGATTCCGCTGCCGCCGGACGATGATGTGCCGGTGGGGAAGTCGAGCGAAGACAACGTTGAGATTTTGAAGTGGGGGGAGCCGCGGAAGTTTGATTTTGAGGCGAAGAGCCATATTGAGCTGGGGAAGACGCTGGGGCTGTTTGATGTGGAGCGTGGGGTGAAGATGGCGGGGTCGCGGTCGTATGTGCTGACGGGGACGGGGGCGCTGTTGCACAATGCGGTGCTGCGGATGGCGCAGGACTTCATGATTTACGAGCAGGGCTTCACGCCGATGACGATTCCGGTGCTGGTGCGCGAGCAGGCGATGCGCGGCACGGGGTTCTTTCCGGCGGGGCGCGAGCAGGCGTACCGCGTGGGGGAGATTGATGATCCGGCAGATGAAATCCGCTTCCTTACCGGTACCGGCGAGGTGGGGCTGACGGCGTTTCACATGGATGAGATTCTGCATGAGGCGGAATTGCCGCGGACGTACGTGACGGTTTCGACCTGTTTCCGGCGCGAGGCGGGGACGTACGGCAAGGACACGACGGGGCTTTATCGCATTCATCAGTTCGACAAGGTGGAGCAGGTGGTGATCTGCAAGAACGACAAGGAGGAGAGCAAGCGGTGGCATCGGAAGATGCTGTCGTTCAGCGAGGAGATGCTGAAGCGGCTGAATCTGCCGTACCGGCTGCTGCAGTGCTGCACGGGGGATCTGGGCGTGAAGAACGCGAGCATGATTGATGTGGAGACGTGGATGCCGTCGCGGAACGGGTATGGGGAGACGCACTCGGCGAGCCGGCTGTATGACTTCCAGGCGCGGCGGTGCAATCTGCGGTACAAGACGGCGGACGGCAAGACGCAGTTCTGCCATACGCTGAACAACACGGTGATTGCGAGCCCGCGTATTTTGATTCCGATTCTGGAGAATCATCAGAATGCGGATGGGAGCGTGACGATTCCGGAAGTGCTGCGGAAATACATGGGCGGGATGGAGCGGATTGAGGGGAAGCGGTGAGGGTAGTTTGAGGAGAAGGAAGGCATGGCGAAAGCACGGCGTGTGAAAGCGAAACGGTCGCCGGGAAAGGCGTTGGTGCGTGTGTCGCGGGGCGTTTCACCCGCTCTGCTGGCTGATGTTCGGCGGCTCATAGACGCTGCCCGTCACCGCGTTGCGGTGGCGGTTAACGCGGAGCTTACGTGGCTGTATTGGCAGATCGGAACCCGCATTCGGAGGGACGTGCTTGCAGAAGGGCGTGCCGAGTACGGGAAAAAGATTGTCTACGCACTGAGTGGACAATTGGGTGCGGAGTATGGGGCCGGGTTCACGCGAGCAAATCTCTTTCATATGCTCCGGTTTGCGGAGGCATTTCCGGAAGAAAAGATTGTCTACGCACTGAGTAGACAATTGTCCTGGACTCATATTCGGCTGCTGATATACGTTGAAAACCCGCTCGCGCGTGAGTTTTATGCGGAAATGGCCCGTATCGAGCGTTGGAGCACGCGGACGCTGCAGGAGCGGATTAATTCGCTTCTCTTCGAGCGTACGGCGGTGAGCAAACAACCTGAACAATTGATTGCCCGCGAACTTGCATCTCTCAAGCAGAACGATCTGCTCACGCCGGATCTGGTCTTTCGCGATCCGTATTTCCTCGATTTTCTTGGGTTGCGTGGCGAGTATGCCGAGAAGGACATTGAATCCGCCATTGTGCGGGAACTTGAGCGATTCATTCTCGAGCTTGGGACGGACTTTGCTTTCGTTGCACGGCAAAAGCGGATCAGCGTCGATGGAGAGGACTATTACCTTGATCTGCTGTTCTACCATCGCCGCCTGCGACGGCTTGTGGCTATCGATCTTAAGCTCGGGAAGTTTCAGGCGGCGGACAAGGGGCAGATGGAACTTTACCTGCGCTGGCTGGATCAACACGAACGACAGCCGGAAAAAAACGAACCAATCGGATTGATTCTGTGTGCGGGAAAAAGCGAGGAGCATGTCGAACTGCTGCGCCTCGACCAGTCCAGAATCCGGGTGGCGCAGTACATGACGGAACTGCTGCCGCGAGCGCTGCTTGAGCGCAAGTTGCATCAGGCGATTCAGGTTGCGAAGCGTCGTCTGCAGGAGAAGGATCGCTTGCTCCCCGGCGGCGTGCGCGATGGAGTGCGGGCACGATAGCTCTGGACCCCTCTCCCGGGTAAACTCGTTCCGCTCAGTAGATTGCCGGGAATCCCCGGCGCACGCGTTCTTATCTGGAGCATTCCCATGACGACCGCCGCCCCTTCCAATCCTTCGGTGACCGCCGCGAATTTCGACAAAAGCGACATCAGTAAACTGTGCATCAACACCATCCGCACGCTGGCGATGGATGCGGTGCAGTTGGCGAATTCGGGGCATCCGGGGGCGGTGATGGGGTTGGCGCCGACGGCGTATACGCTGTGGTCGCAGATTCTGCGGTTTGATCCGAACGATCCGATTTGGCCGAACCGGGATCGGTTTGTCCTGTCGGCGGGGCATGCGTCGATGCTGCTGTATTCGCTGCTGCATCTGACCGGGGTGAAGTCGGTGAATCGGAAGTACGAGATCGTGGGGGAGCCGGCGGTGTCGATTGAGGAGATCAAGAAATTCCGGCAGTTGGATTCGAAGTGTCCGGGGCATCCGGAGTATCGCTGGACCTCGGGCGTGGAAACGACGACGGGGCCGCTGGGGCAGGGGTTTGCGACGAGCGTGGGGATGGCGATCGCCGGCAAGTGGATGGCGACGCGCTACAACAAGCCGGGCTTCGAGATGTTCAACTACAACGTGTACGCCATCGGGGGAGATGGGTGCATGATGGAGGGGGTGTCGTCGGAGGCGGCGTCGCTGGCCGCGCATCTCAAGCTGAACAATCTTTGCTGGTTCTATGATTCGAACGGCATCACGATCGAGGGGAAGACGTCGCTGGCGTTTTCGGAGGATGTGGGGGCGCGGTTCAAGGCGTATGGGTGGAATGTGATCTCGGTGGCGGATGCGAACGATCTGCCGGCGATTCAGAACGCCATCAAACAGTTCCAGCAGACGAGCGGCGGGGGCGATAAGCCGACGTTGATCATTATTCATTCGCACATCGGGTACGGCTCGCCGGTGGCGGATTCGCACAAGGCGCATGGGGAGCCGCTGGGCGCGGACAACGTGAAGGCGGCGAAGCGGTTTTACGGGTGGCCGGAGGATGCGCAGTTCCTCGTGCCGCCCGAGGTGCCGGCTCATTTTTCGGCGACGCTCGGCAAGCGCGGTGGCGACCTGCGGGCGGCGTGGATGGCGAATTTTGAGAAGTACCGGGCGGCGCATCCAGAATTTGCGGACGAGTTGTATCGCATGCAGCACCGGGAATTGCCGCAGGGGTGGGACAAGGATTTGCCGGTGTTTCCGGCGGACAAGAAGGGGATTGCCTCGCGGGAATCGTCGGGCAAGGTGCTCAACGCCGTCGCGAAGAATGTGCCGTGGCTGATCGGTGGTGCCGCGGATCTGGATCCCTCCACCAAGACGCGCATGACATTCGAAGGAGCGGGAGATTTCTCGGCGAGCAATTATGGCGGCCGAAATTTCCACTACGGCGTGCGCGAGTTCGCGATGGGCGCCGTCATCAACGGCATGTCGCTGAGCAAGGTGCGGCCCTATGGTTCAGGCTTCCTGATTTTCTCGGATTACGGCCGCGGCGCGATCCGGCTGGCGGCGATCATGGAAGTGCCGGTGATTTATGTGTTCACGCACGATTCCATCGGTGTGGGCGAAGACGGGCCGACGCACCAGCCGGTGGAGCAGTTGCCGTCGTTGCGCGCGATTCCGGGGATGACGGTGATTCGTCCGGGCGACGCCAACGAAGTGACCGAAGCGTGGCGTGCCATCATGCCGATGAAGCATCATCCGGTGTGCCTGATCATGTCGCGCCAGGCGTTGCCGACATTGGATCGCACTGTGTACGCGCCGGCGTCAGGATTGGCGAAGGGGGCGTACGTGCTGGCGTGCAATGCGCCGGATGGGAAGCCGGAGGTGATTCTGATCGGCACCGGCAGCGAAGTTTCGCTGTGCGTGGATGCGTACGAGGCGCTGAAGAAGGAAGGCATCAAGGCTCGCGTGGTGAGCATGCCGTCGTGGGAGTTGTTCGATCACCAGGATCAGGCGTATCGCGACAGCGTGCTTCCGCCGAGCTGCAAGGCGCGGGTGGCGGTGGAGCAGGCGTCGACGGTGGGGTGGCATCGCTGGGTCGGGATGGAGGGCGAGGTGATCGGTATGCATACGTTCGGGGCGTCAGCTCCGCTGAAGGATGTGATTCGAAAATTCGGGTTTAATCCGGATCGGATTGTGGCGGCGGCGAAGGATCAGATCGCCAAACAGAAATAACGCGCTACAATCGAAGACCGTGGTTTGCGCTTTGAAGAATGTCGAGCGCTGCGACTTCGTGCCGCACGCTCGAGCGCGGACACGGACCGCCGACCGAAGGCGGAACTCCAAACGGACTCCAAGAAAAGGAGCATCAATATGGAAGTGGGCATGATCGGGCTGGGCCGCATGGGGGCGAACATGGTGCGTCGCTGGATGCGCGGGGGGCATCGGTGCGTGGCGTTCGATGTGAACGGCCCTGCGGTGGATGCGATGGTGAAGGAAGGGGCGATGGGGGCGAAGACGCTGCAGGAACTGGTCGCGAAGCTGCCCCAGCCGCGGGCGCTGTGGCTGATGATACCGACGGCCATTGTGGACAAGACGCTGGCGTCGCTGGTGCCGCTGCTGGAACCGGGGGACATCATCATCGACGGAGGCAACTCCTTTTATCATGACGACATTCGGCGGGCAGGCGAGTTGAAGGCGAAGGGGATTCATTATGCCGACGTTGGCACGAGCGGCGGTGTGTGGGGGCTGGAACGCGGGTATTGCCTGATGATCGGCGGGGAGGCGGAGGTGGTGAAGCATCTGGATCCGCTGTTTGCGACGCTGGCCCCGGGCATGGCGGCGGCGGGGCGCACGCCGGGGCGGGAAAAGGCGCCGTCGAGCACCGCGGAACACGGTTATCTGCATTGCGGCTCGAATGGGGCTGGGCATTTTGTGAAGATGATCCACAACGGGATCGAGTACGGCATTATGGCGGCGTATGCGGAGGGGCTGAACATCCTGAAGCACGCAGACGTCGGAAAGCATCCGCATGATGTTGACGCGGAAACGACGCCCCTGCGCGATCCGGAGCATTACCAATACGAATTCGACCTCAAGGAAATCGCGGAAGTGTGGCGGCGGGGGAGCGTGATTCAGAGCTGGCTGCTGGATCTGACGGCGATCGCGCTGCTGAAGAGCCCCGATTTGTCGAATTTCTCGGGACGGGTGTCGGATTCGGGCGAGGGGCGCTGGACACTGGATGCGGCAGTGGACGAAGCCGTGCCGGTACCGGTACTCAGTGCGGCGGTGTTTGGGCGATTCAGCTCGCGAGGCGAAGCGGACTTTGCCAATAAGGTCGCGTCGGCGCTGCGTTTCGAATTCGGCGGGCACCTGGAGAAGCCTGGCAAAGGCGCCGCAGGCGTCGGCACCTGAACTCGCGCAGCGCGTCTTTCGCGTCCTTTGACGAGTAGAGAAGGAGAAGCCAATGGCTGACCGGTCGGATAGCCTGGTGTTTTTTGGAGCGACGGGCGACCTCGCGTACAAAAAAATTTTTCCGTCGCTTCAGTCGATGATTCTCCACGGCAACCTCGACATGCCGGTCATCGGGGTGGCCAAGGCGGGGTGGAATCTGGACAAATTGAAAGATCGGGCAAAGGCGAGTCTTGCCGAATACGGCGGGGGGGTCAACGAGGAAGCTTTCACGAAGCTCTGTTCACGGCTTCGCTACGTGGATGGGGATTACCGTGATTCCTCGACGTACACGCAGTTGCGGAAAGAGATGGGCGGGGCGAAGCGGCCGATTCATTACCTTGCGATTCCGCCGAGCATGTTCGCAACGGTGGCGGAGGGTCTGGCGAGTTCCGGCTGCAACCAGGGGGCGCGGATCATCCTCGAAAAGCCGTTCGGGCGCGATCTTGCCTCCGCGAAGGAGCTTAACGCGACGCTGCATCGCTTCTTTGACGAGTGCGCGATCTTCCGCATCGACCATTACCTCGGCAAAGAGCCGGTCCAGAACATCATCTATTCGCGCTTCGCCAACACGCTGTGGGAGCCGACGTGGAACCGGAATTACATGGACCACGTGGAGATCACGATGGCGGAGAGTTTCGGCGTGGAAGGTCGCGGGAAGTTTTACGAAGAGGCCGGGGCGATTCGCGATGTGATTCAGAACCACATGCTGCAGTTGGTGTCGATTCTCTCGATGGAGCCGCCGTCGGGATATAACTCGGAAGCGATGCGTGATGAGCGGGCGAAAATTTTGCGGATGATTCGGCCGCTGTCGCCGGAGGATGTGGTGCGCGGGCAGTTCAGGGGGTATCGGCAGGAGGCGGGGGTTGATCCGAATTCGACGGTGGAAACCTTTGCGGTGACGCGATTCTGGATCGATTCGTGGCGCTGGTCCGGCGTCCCGTTTTATGTGCGCGTGGGCAAGAAGATGCCGGTGACGTGCACGGAGATCCGGCTCGAGTACAAGCATCCGCCGCAGGTGGTGTATCCCGATCCGAACCCGGGGGAGCCGAACTACGTGCGGATCCGATTGAGCCCGGAGGTGATTGTCGCCGTCGGCTCGCGCCGGAAGCTGCCGGGGGAGCCGATGGTCGGCACCAACAATGAGATGATCGCCCAGTACCACCCGAAGAACGAAATGGAGCCGTACGAACGCCTGCTGATGGATGCGATGAAGGGCGAATCGACTTATTTTGCGCGGCAGGACGGCGTGGAGGAGGCGTGGCGCATCATCGATCCGATTCTTGGCAACGTGGTGCCGGTGCATATATACGAGCCGGGAACCTGGGGACCGCCGCAAGCCGATGAACTCATCGCCCCGCATGGAAATTGGAGTGACACACGCGAAGAAGGAATCCAGACATGAGCGATCGCCACTCCGTCGTCTTTCTCTTCGATGTCGACAACACACTGCTCGACAACGATCACGTCGTCACCGATCTTGGCCGGCATCTCGAAACGGAGTTCGGTCTGGAGACGCGCAAGCGGTATTTTGAGCTGTTTGAGGAACTGCGCGGGGAGCTCGGCTACGCGGATTACCTCGGTGCGCTGCAACGCTACCGCATGGAAAACCCGCGAGACACCCGCCTGCTTGCGATGTCCTCCTTCCTTGTCGATTACCCGTTCGCCAATCGCCTCTATCCCGGTTCCATCGATGCGATCGACCACGTGAAAAAATGGGGGCCGGCCGTGGTGCTTTCTGATGGTGACGTGGTATTCCAGCCGCGGAAGGTCCGGCGTTCCGGTATTTTTGAAGCGGTCGAAGGGAACGTGCTCATCTACATCCACAAGGAAGAGATGCTCGACGAAGTGGAACGCCGCTATCCCGCCGACCATTACGTGCTCGTGGATGACAAGCTGCGAATACTTTCGGCCGTCAAGAAGGTGTGGGGGAAGCGGCTCACGACGGTCTTCCCGCGGCAGGGACATTACGCTTTCGATCCCAAGACGCTCGCCACGTATCCGCCCGGCGACATCAACATCGATCGCGTCGGGGAACTGGTGAAATACGATCTGAACGCCATCCTCAGCGCGGCGGGCTGAGGTTCACGCCTTCATGCCGAGCGTTTTGTAGATCTCCCGCGTCGCGTGTGAGTGATTCAGCGTGTAAAAGTGGATGCCGCGCACGTGGTTGTCCAGCAGATCGCGGCACTGTTCGGTTGCCCAGTGAATGCCGACGCGCTTGACCGATTCGGCATCGCCGTTCGCCCTTGAAATCGCCCGCTGCAGTTTCGCCGGATATCGCGCGCCGAGCGCCAACTCCGGAATGCGCTTGTATGTGCCGAGGGAGGTGACCGGCATCACACCCGCAATGATCGGCACCTTGATGCCGGCGATTTCGCAGCGCTCGCGGAAATCGTAGAAATCGTGGTTGTCGAAGAAAAGCTGCGTGACAATGTAGTCCGCCCCCGCGTCGACCTTGGCTTTCAAATAGTCCATCTCAAGAGCCCGGTTCGGCGTCGCCGGGTGGCCTTCCGGAAAACCCGCCACGCCCACGCCAAAACCGCGCGCGTCGGGATGATTCTTCACAGCCCGGATGAACCGCACCAGATCGGCTGCATGCTGAAATGCATCCTTCGTGCGGTCGTGCGCAGTGCCGGCGGGGGGGTCGCCGCCGAGGGCGAGAATGTTCGAGACATTGTGGGCGGCGTACCGTTCGAGGATGGCCGCGATGTCCTGCTGGGCGTGGCAGACGCAGGTGAGGTGGGGGACGGGATCGAGCGTCGTCGTCTCCTTGATGCGCACCACGAGATTGTGCGTGCGTTCGCGCGTCGACCCGCCCGCCCCGTAGGTCACGGAGACGAATGCCGGTTTGAGCGTCTCCAGATCGCGGATGTGCGCGAAGAGCGCCTCCGCCGCCTCATCGGTTTTCGGTGGAAAGAACTCGAATGAGAATGTCGTCGGGTTGGCGGCAAAGATATCGCGGATGTGCATGTCGATCTATCCTTTAATCCGGATTCACGGATGAAGTATAGCACGGGGGCTGGAAAATGCGAAATCATGTCGGGAGGAGCCCGGCCAGCGGCTTCGCATGAAGATTATCGGCGGGTTGTGCGAATCGGCTGCAGGGGAAGCTCAGTCGTTTTCCAGCCAGTTCGGGCCGGTGCCGATGTCGACCTTGAGGGGCACCTTCAGACGCATCGCGCCTTCCATCTCCGCGCGGATGAGGGATGACATTTCGCCGGCGAGCGCCGCCCTGCACTCAAAGACGAGTTCATCGTGAATCTGCATGAGCATCTTGATGTCCTGCGCACGGTCGGCGATCTTCTTGTGCAGGTTCACCATGGCGAGCTTGATGAGGTCGGCGGCACTCCCTTGGATGACCGAGTTGAGCGCCGCGCGCTGGCCGAACTGGCGGCGGGACTGGATGGGGGAGTTGATATCGGGGATCGCGCGGCGCCGGCCGAGGATCGTCGTGACGTAACCGTGCGTGCTCGCCTGCATGATGCATTCGTGCGTGAACGATTCGATCGCGGGGAAGCGCCGGCGGTAGGCCGCGACGTACTGGTTCGCCTGGTCCTGCGGAATCTTCAAGACCTGCGCGAGTCCGAATCCGGTCTGGCCGTAGATGATGCCGAAGTTGACCGTCTTGGCGACCGCTCGCATCTCAGGAGTGACCTGGTCCTCGGCGACGTTGTTGAGTTCCGCGGCGACGAGACGGTGAACGTCGTGGTTTTTGGCGAAGGCCTCGATGAGGGCTTTTTCCTGACAATAGTGGGCGAGAACGCGAAGCTCGATCTGCGAGTAGTCGGCGGAAATCAGCACATGGCCGGGCTCCGCGATGAACGCGCGCCGAATCTCGCGGCCGATGTCGGTCTTGACCGGAATGTTCTGCAGGTTCGGATCGCTCGACGACAGCCGGCCTGTCTCGGCGACGGTCTGGTTGAAGTGGGCGTGAACGCGATGCGTCTTCTTGCTCGGCAAATCGGCGAGCGTGTCGAGATACGTGTTCTTCAGCTTGGCGAGCTGGCGGTATTCCACGACGAGCGCGGGGACGGGGTGTTTGTCCGCGAGCCTTTCAAGAACGGTGATGTCGGTGCTCGGACCCGTCTTGGTTTTCTTGACCACCGGCAGCTTCAGGTGCTTGAAAAGAACTTCCGCAAGCTGCTTCGGTGAATCCTGGTTGAAATCGACGCCCGCGGCGGTCTTGATGCGGCCCTGCAGATCGAAGAGTTTCTTTTCGATCTCGCTGCTCAGTGTTTTGAGCAGCTTCGTGTCGATCATCACGCCGTGATATTCCATGTCGGCGAGCACCTGCACGAGCGGCATTTCGAGGTCGCGGAAAAGCTTCTCCGTCTCTTCGCCAATTGTTTTGAGCTGCGGGGCGAGAATGTTGGCGAGGCGGAGCGTGACGTCGGCATCTTCTGCGGCATAGTAGCAGGCGCGGTCCAGCGGCACGTCGGCAAAGGAGATCTGCTGAGCGCCTTTTCCAATGAGGTCGCTGATCGGGATCGGCTTGAGGCCGAGGATATCTGCGGCGAGGGCGTCCATGCCGTGGGAGAGGCGGGAGGAGTCGATCACGTAGGAGGCGACCATCGTGTCGAAGTGGATGTTGTTGAGCTGCAGACCGAAGTTGCGGAGCGAGTTGATGTCGTACTTCAAATTCTGGCCGACTTTTTTGATGGAAGGATCGGCCAGGAGCGGGCCGAGGCGTTCGCGGATGGTCATTTCGTCGAGGCAGTCGCCGGCGCCTTTGATGGCGATGTAGTAGCCCGTGGCTTCACTGGCGGAGAGGGAGATACCGCAGAGATTCGACTGCATGGAGCCAAGGGCGTCGGTTTCGGTGTCGACGGAAAGGTAAGCACGCTCTTCGGGGAGGGCGGCGAGTTGCTCCCGGAGCGTGGTGATCATGGCGTCGAGTTTTTGCGGGGTGTTGATCAGTTCGTAGGCGCCGATGACGGGGCGCAGGCCGCTGGGCTGAACCGGGGCTTCAGCGGGTTCGAGGTCGGAGTCGGTTTGCATCGCGTGTTCGGGGGCGGCGGTGGCGAAGGTGACTTCGGCGGATTCTCCAGTGGGCGTGTCGAAGAGGCCGCCGGAGAGGGAGTCATGGGGTATTTTCAATTTTTGATTTTCAATTTTCGATTTTGCCGGCGCGAGCGGTTGCGGCGGAGACGCGGGGCGCGTGACGGGCGCGGCCGGCATCTCGTTGCGATAAAGCGAAACGACCTGTTCGAGCATGCTCAATAGCTTGGTGAAACCGAGTTGCTGAAAAATCGGCGCGAGCTTGGGTAACAACTCTGGATGGACGCTGGCGGCCTTCCAGTCAAGCGGGGGAACGGGGACGTCGAACTGGAGCTCCACAAGCTTGCGGGAGTTGTCGAGGACGTGGAGGTTGGCGCGGAACGTTTCGCCGATCTTGCCGGTGATTTTGTCGGCGTTGGCAATGAGGTTGTCGAGCGTGCCGTAGGTCTGGATCCACTTGGCCGCGGTTTTGGGCCCGACGCCGGGGATGCCGGGAATGTTGTCGACGGTATCGCCGGTGAGGGCGAGGACATCACGGGCCTGCTGCGGCGAATAGCCCTTTTTCTCCAGAAGCTTCGCCGCGTTGATCTCCTCGTTCGTCTGGATGTCGTACATCACACACTGATCGTCAATGAGCTGATCGAGGTCCTTGTCCTTGGTGCACATATAAATGGAGCAATGCGGGCAATTCGTGTCGGCCCGTACCTGCCGAACAAGCGTGGCGATGGCGTCGTCGGCTTCGTACCCTTCGGCCTTGTAGATCGGCATTCCCAGCGTGTCGCAGATCTGCAGAATGCGGTCGATCTGCGGGGGCATGTCTTCGGGCATCGGTTTGCGATGGGCCTTATACGCGGTGTCGAGCGTCTCGCGCCCCGATGTGCCGGCATCCATGGCGAGCACAACGTGCGACGGCTTGCGCATCTGGAAGAGCTTGAGCAGCATGCCGACGAACCCAAAGGTGGCGTTGGTCGGCTCGCCGGAGGGGGACTTGAGGCCCATGACGGCGTAGTAGGAGCGGTAGATCTGCGCGTGGCCGTCGATGATATAAAGCGTTTCGGGCATGGGGATTTCGTGGTCCGTGGTTCGTGATGCGTGGCTCGTGAAGGAAGATTGTATTCACGGACCACGAGCCACGGATCACGGACCACGAATCTGGGTATCGCCCCGATTATTTCTTTTGGAGGAGCTTGGCGTCGAGCCAGCCCCACGTTCTCTGCCACGCCTCCTGGGCTTTGTCGGGGTTGTAGAGGCCGAGCTTGTCGGCGGCTTTGCTGGCGAACGCATGCCCGACGCCGTCGTATTGGTAGATCGTGATGTCAGTTTTACCGGCGGCTCCGAGGCCCTGTTTGAACTTATCGACATCGCTGGGGGAGGGGTTCTTGTCGTTGTTTCCAAAGATGCCGAGGACCGGTCCCTGAAGGCTCTTGAGACGCTCGGGATCAGTGACGAGCGGGCCGTAGAAGATGACGGTGGCTTTGACGTGCGGATCAGCGAGAGAGAGAAGGAGGCATTGTTCGCCGCCCATGCACCAGCCGATCGCGCCGACGCGCGTCGGATCAACGACGCCGTTCCCTTCCTCTTCGGTGAGCAGGTCGAGGCCGGTACGCATGTCGACCATGGCGATGGGATTTCTCATTTCCTGTTTGAGCTGGGCGGCTTTGAGGGGCTCGTCGGTGACCTGGCCGTTGTAGAGGTCGGGGGCGACGGCATAAAAGCCGTGCTTGGCGAAATCGCGCGTGCGATCCTGGATGTCGTCGTTCACGCCCCACCATTCCTGCAGGACGATCAGGCCGGGCACGGGGTTCTGCTTCGAGAGATTCTGCGGGTAGGCGAAGTAGAGGCGCACCTTGGTTTTTCCGTCCTTGGCCGGGCGGGTGATCCAGCCCGCGGTGACGCCGTCGACGGAGCCGGGCTGTTGCGGTTGTTGCATCTGCTGCTGTTGCTGTTGATTGTCGGTGCCGTTCATGGCGTTATTCAAGTCCTCATTGTGCTGTTCGACGGCATTGTTGAGGTTGCCGGTCACACGCTGCTTCACGTTGGGAATCTGCGCAAATGCTGAACCCGCGAGCAACACGGCGGCGACGACAAAAACGGTGCAACGCATGGTAATTCCTCCGCAAGTTTGGACTTCCGCCTTCAGGCCGCCAGCGCTGGAGTTCCGCCTTCAGGCGGCCGGCGCTGGAGTTCCGCCTTCAGACGCCGTCGTTGCAGCAGTCGCAGGTGAACGCCGCCTGCACGCGGAACTCCCTTCCGCGACAATTTTATGATAACCCCTGCTCCGCCAGAGCGACGGCCTTCAGCAGCGCGGACGCTTTGTTGATGCATTCCTGGTGCTCGTTGGCAGGGACCGAATCAGCGACCAGACCCGCGCCGGCCTGCACGTACACCTTATGCTTGCCCAGCCCCGCGTTTGGGGTCACCACCATCGTGCGAAGGGCGATGCAGGTGTCGAGGTTCTGGTTGTAATCGATATAACCGACGGCACCCGCGTAAGGGCCGCGCTTGGTCGGTTCCAGTTCATCAATAATCTGCATGGCGCGGATTTTCGGCGCGCCGGAGACGGTGCCCACGGGCAGGGCGAGACGAAGGGCGTCGAAGACCGTTTTATCCTTCGCAAGCTTGCCCGTGACATTTGAGACGATGTGCATGACGTGCGAATAACGTTCAACAGTCATCACGTCGCTGACCTGGACGGAACCGAGCTCTGCAGCCCGACCGACATCATTGCGGCCGAGATCGACGAGCATGATGTGCTCGGCGCGCTCCTTGGGATCCGCAAGGAGATCCTCTTCGAGCGCTTTGTCTTCCGCTTCAGTGGCGCCGCGGCGGCGCGTGCCGGCGAGCGGGCGATTCGTGATCACGCCGTCCTGCACCCGGCACATGATCTCGGGCGAAGAGCCGATGAGGATGCATTCCGGACTGGAGAGGTAAAACATGAACGGCGAAGGATTGATGACGCGGAGGGCTCGGTAAATATCGAAGGGCCGGGCGGTGGTGGTCGTTTCGAGACGCTGCGAGAGAACGACCTGGAAGATGTCGCCGGACTTGATGTATTCCTTGGCGGCGAGGACGGCGTGCTCGTACTGCTCCTTGCTGGTGTTGGCGGTGTATTGCGGACGCACCTCGCGGGAGAGATCCACGCTCGTGAGCTGGAAATGCATCGGCTCCTGAAGGGTGGCGATGATCTGGTCGATGCGGGCGACGGCGTCGGCGTAGATTTCCTTGTACGTTCTCTTCTCGCCTTGGGAAATGTGCGCGTTGGCGACAATGAGGACAGTTTTCTGCACGTGGTCGAAGATGACCAGTTCGTCGTAGATGCCGAAGAGGAGGTCGGGAAGCCGGCGGTCGTCTTTCGGCACGTTGCCGAGCTTCTCCGGTTCAAGGTAGCGAACGGTGTCATAGGCGGCATATCCGACGGCGCCGCCGACGAAGGAGGGGAGCAGGGCGGGGGGAGGGAGTCGCTGGCCGTAGATCGGTTTGAGGAGGTTTTCGAGGTCTTTGAGGGGGTCGGCGGAGACGAAGTTTCGGGTGGAGGTGACGGAGTGGCCCGTGCGCTGTTCGATGGTGACGTCGTGGCCGTAGGCTTTGATGATCGTGCGCGGGCTGGTGGCGAGGAAGGAGTAGCGGGCGATCCGTTCGCCGCCGACGACGGACTCGAGGAGAAATGCGTGATCGCTCCGTTTGGCGAGGAGCTCGTACGCCGTGACGGGCGTGAGGTGATCGGAGAGGAGCGTGCGGTAGACGGGAATGGCAATGCCTGCACCCGACGAAGGGAGCGGTGCGGAGGCGAACGATTGGAATTGCTCGAAAGAAGGCGTCTGCACGGACTGCGCGGGTGGTGTCTGCGTGGCGGTGTGCGTGGTGATAGGCACGGAAAAGCTCCGGAGAAAGTGGGTCAGCCTTCGGGGGTATCGAGCAGGGCCTGCAGGCGGGCGCCGAGCGCCGGCGGAAAGCGCGCGGGCCAGGTGGTATCAATAAGACCGACGTCAATGAGATCGCGCAAGTGCGTGCGGTCCTTGTCGCGGTACGCGGTAAGCTTGATGCGGACGAGGGCTTCGAGGGAGAGAACGCGGAAGTCAGGGGCGGGCGCCGATTCGGAAACGTCGGGATTGGGGGCGTGTTCGTGGGGACGGACCATTTCGTTTGCGAAGATCAGGTGAATGCCGGTGCGCGGAGAGGCGGTGGGGCCGTCCAGGAAGACGTCCATTCCGGCAGCATGGCGATAGACGAAACCAGCCGATTCGAGAGCGGCTTTGGCGGCGTCGAAATCGGAGCGGCGGATCAGGATGTCCACATCGTGCGTGTTGCGCACCGCGTCTTCGTCGACGGACGAGACCCACGCCGCGACGGCGTTCCCTCCGGCGACGGCATAGTCGACCTGTGCGCCTTGGAGTGCGGCGATGGCGCGCAACAACCTCTGGCGGACTTTTTCCACGGCGTTCACCATCCGATCGAGGGAAATTTGTGCTGCTGAAGCTCCCATGGATTCGTTCATTATAGGGATTTTCGCACAAACCGTCAGCGGTTCCGCGGGGAATGGGCGCACCAGTCCGGGGGCGTGAACGAGAAGGGCGTATTTGATAGAATTCCGACCACCCGCCTTTTGGAGTTCACGGATGAAGGAATACCTCGATCTCGTTCGCCTTGTGCTCGACAAAGGGATTCGCAAGCCGTCGCGCACCGGAGTGGATACGATTTCCTATTTCGGGGCGTTTTACAAGGTCGATCTCGCCGCCGGCTTTCCGCTGCTGACAACCAAGAAGGTGAACTTCAAGTCGTGCCTGCATGAGCTGCTCTGGTACTTGTCCGGCGATGATCACATTCGGAACCTGCGGAAGGTGACGAAGATCTGGGATGCGTGGGCGGATGAAAAGGGGGATCTCGAGACCGCGTACGGGCGGTACTGGCGGCGGTTCCCGCATCCGATGCAGAGGTCGCATGCACCGATTGCAGAAACAGGGGAGGCGACCGCGCCGATCCAGGAGATCGATCAGATTCAGTACGTGATCGACGAGATCAAGCGAAATCCGTTTTCCCGCCGGCTCGTCGTGGTGGCGTGGGAGCCCGGGAATGCCGAGGTGAGCAAGCTCCCGCCGTGCCATTATTCGTTCGCGTTCAATGTGAGTCCTGATGAGACGGGCAACCCGCAGCGGTTGAACTGCCATTTGACCCAACGCTCCGGCGACATCGCCCTGGGAATTCCGTTCAATCTGGCCTGCTATGCGACGCTGACGCAGATGATCGCGCAGGAGGTGGGGCTCGAGGTGGGGCAGTTTGGGCACACGATTATTGATGCACATATTTATTGTGCGGATGCCGGGTCGGCGATGGCGGAATATGACCATGTGGCGGGCCTGAAGGAGCAGTTGAAGCGGGAGCCGCGGGCGCTGCCGAAGCTGGTGATTGCGAACAAGCCGTTCAAAGAGCTGACGTTTGAGGATTTCCGGGTGGAGAACTACGATCCGCACCCGGCGATTCAATTCAAGGTCGCGGTATAGGAACAACATGGCGATGCAGATCAGCATCATCGTGGCGATGACCCCGGATCGGTTGATCGGGGCGGCGGGGCGGTTGCCGTGGTATTTGCCGGAAGATTTGAAGCGGTTTCGCAAGCTGACGACGGGGCATGCGATCGTCATGGGGCGCAAGACGTTTTCGTCGATCGGCCGGCCGCTGCCGAACCGGAGGAACCTGGTGGTGAGCCGAAATCCGGATCCGCCGGCGGTTCAGGGGATTGAGTGGTTCAAATCGCTGGATGAGGCGCTGGAGTTTGCCCGGCAGGCGGGGGAGACGGAGTGCTTTATCGCGGGAGGAACGGAGATTTATTCGGCGGCCTTGGAGAAGGCGACGCGGATGTACATCACCTATGTACAACGGGATTTCCCGTTCCAGGGGGATACATATTTTCCGGTGTGGGATCAGACGCAGTGGAAGGTGACGAGCCATGAGCTGGTGGGCAAGGATCTGGAGTTTGTGACGTATGAGCGTAGCGGTGGGAGCGGGGAGCAGGTGAAGATGGAGGCGGGGAATTGAATTCAATTCAGAGTCAATGAATTCAGAATTCAGAATAGGTCATTGCTGGATGAGGCGGTCGTATTCGCCGTGCTTGCCGATCCAGAACCAGACGATGGACTCGCCATCTCGCAGGGCCAATGCGCGGTAGTTATCCGTGATGCGAATCGACCAAAGTGACGGTCGAAGTTCTTTGAAATGGAGTGAGGGGTGGGCGGGATCATTGCGCCAAAGTTGGTATTTTTGCTTTGCGGCCTTTTGAACGGAAACGGGAAGTGAGCGAAAAAGATTCCAGAATTGCCGACGGGCTCGTGATTTCACGGACCTTCCTCAAGCCGATCGTTTCGGATGTCATCGCGAACCTCGTTGAGGATAGCGTCCAGTTTTCCGGAATCGTAATCCCGCTTGATTTGTTCGTCCCATATATCGTCGAGGCATTTCGCTATCTCATCCCGTTCGGAGGGCGTGAGGTAGGGAATTGCGGCCTTGATTTGTTCGACAGTGACCATGTTGGAATTATATCGCGACCGACCTTGCCAGTGGAAGAATTTTTTATTTGTAGGCCAGCCAGTGGAGGGTGCACATGGCGTCGACGGCGTGGCGGCCCCAGTGGAATGACGAAACGGGGGGCCTCGCTTTGCATCGGCGGGGGAGGCCGCCTGAAGGCGGAACTCCGAACGTGATTACACGGGAATCGGGTGGCCTTTCTGGAAGTGGCTCTTGGTGTGGCCGCTGGGGTCGATGCTGCTTTTGAGGTCGCAGGCGTGGGCGTCGGGGCCGTAGCCGAAGTCGGATTCGACGAGGGATTGGATTTCGTTCATTTCGGCGGGGGTGAGTTTTGTGCCGTCGCAGGCGGCGGCGAATTCGCGGAGTTCCTGCTCGGTGAGGATGTTCGGCTGGACGCTCACGACGGTGGGCCAGGTGAGCAGCCATTTGATGGCGAGCTGGGACATCGAGCATTTGTGGGCGTGTTGGATGTGGCGGAGTTTTTCGACTTTTTTGAGGCCGTAGATGAGCCAGTTTTTGTCGCGAAATTTGCGGTGGTCGTCGAATTTTTCGTCGGGGGAGTAGATGTCCTGGAGGATGCCGGAGGAGTGCGGGACTCTCGCCATGATGCCGGCGGTTTTGGTTTCGGCGGCGACTTCGGCGAATTCGCGGCCGGGGTGCTGCTCGAGCATGTTGAAGACGGTCTGGACGGTGCAGCAGCTTTTCCACTTCCGCAGGGCGATGACGCCTTCCTCGCGCCAGCCGATGGCGGGGCCGAGGGCGATGCCCCAGTGTTTGATCTTGCCGGATTTCACGAGGTCTTCCATGGTTTTGACGAACTCGTCGTTCATCTGCGGCAGTTTGAGATTGTGGGCCTGGTAGAGGTCGACGTAATCCGTCTGCATGCGTTGGAGAGATTGTTCGAGGGCGTAGGCGAGGAACTTGGCGGAGAAGTCCTGTTTGCGTTCGCGGTGGGAGCCGGCGGTGCCGGGGTCGGTGTAGAAGTCGTAGCCGAACTTGGTGGAGAGGACGATTTTGTCGCGGCCGGCGTATTGGAGGGTATCGACCATGAGTTTTTCGGCGTGGCCGTTGCCGTAGGCGTCGCCGGTGTCGAAGAAGTTGACGCCGAGGTCGAAGGCGAGATTCTGGAGGCGGATGCCTTCGGGGGCGTCGGCGGGCGTTTTGCCCCACATGTGGGAGCCGTACATGAAATTGCCGAAGGAGAGTTCGGAGACGGAGAGCTGGGTGTTGGGGATGGTGCGGTAGTGCATGAGGGGCTCCGTGGTTGGGGGGGGGGGGGAAATCGTGAGCTCCGGATTGTAGCGGATTCGCCCGGCGGACTCACGCGAACCCGTTATGTTTTGCCCATCAGCTTCAACGCCTCTGCGGTCAACTCCCGCACGTCGGCGAGGGTGGATTCGCTGAATTTGCGGGGGTCTTCGTGGAGGGCGGCGTGGTTGGGGGTGGGGTTGTGGATGGGGTCGCCGTGGGCGGTGCGCCATTCGTTGGCGCTGGCCTGGCATTCGTGGATGGCGGTGGCGAGGGCGACGGATTTGCGGATCATCACGATGCGGTGACCGAGGGCCATGAAGAAGGGGAAGATGCGGGCGTGTTCGGAGACGATGCCGGCGAGGAAATCGAGGAAGCGTGTGGGGACGCTGCGGCCGACGGCGAGGATGCCGAGGCCGAAGCCGTAGGGGACGTTGATATTGGGGCGGCCCTTGGAGATTTCGGCCCAGAGTTTCCAGACGCCGAAGTCGCCGGTGCGGACCATGGTGTCGTGGAAGAGGATGACGCCGCGGTCGGACATTTTGGGGAGCCAGGTGTCGTAGTCGTGTTTGACGGCGTCGTAGGTGTGGTAGCCGTCGATGTGGAGGAGATCGACGGATTTTTCGGGGAATTCGCCGGCGGCGGAATCGAAGTCGGTGCGGAGGAGGCGGGAGAAGCTGCCGTATTTGGGGTCGTGGGTTTTCTGGAGGCGTTCGTAGAGTTCCGGGCCGTAGGAACCGGTGTGTTCGTCGCCGGCCCAGGTATCGACGGCGGTGCATTTGGTGGAGAGGCCGAGCATGGCGACGGATTGGCAGAACATCATGTAGGAGTCGCCGCCGAAGGTGCCGAGCTCGACGAAAGTGCGGGGCTGGAGGAGTTTGATGAGGATGGGGACCATGGGTTCGTGCTCGACCCAGGTGGAGGATGGGGTGAGCCATTCGGGGAGGGTGGCAGCTTCGGGGAAGTCGGTGAGATTGAACTTGGGCACGGGGAATCCTCGGGGGTTGGTGTCGGGGTTTTGAGAATACGAGGGAAGGGGCGGCGTGGCAAAGGGAAGCTGGGAAGGAAATTGGGGGTGCGGGCGTTTATGATCGGTGGTTTGCGATTGCGTGAGGAAGTCATGGCTGAGAAAAATGCGGTGGTGCTGCTGAGCGGCGGGTTGGATTCGGCGACGACGCTGGGGATCGCGGTTGCCGAGGGGTTCGCGATTTATGCGCTCAGCTTTGACTACGGCCAGCGGCATCAGCGGGAGATCGAGGCGGCCGCGGCGCTGGCGAAGCATTACCGGGTGGCGCGTCATGTGACGCAGCATATTGATCTGCGGGCGTTCGGCGGGTCGGCGTTGACGGCGGATATTGCGGTGCCAAAGGATGCGCTGAAAACGCAAAACACAAAACACAAAACGCAAAACGGGGTCGAGGAGATTCCGATTACGTATGTGCCGGCGCGGAACACGATTTTTCTGAGTTTTGCGCTGGGGTTTGCGGAGACGAGTGGGGCGTTTGATATTTTCCTGGGGGTGAACGCGGTGGATTATTCGGGGTATCCGGACTGCCGGCCGGAGTTTGTGGAGGCGTTCGAGCGGGTGGCGAATCTGGGGACGAAGGCGGGGGTGGAGGCGGCGGCTGGGGGAAAGGGCGGGGCGTTTCGGATTCATGCGCCGCTGATTCGGATGTCGAAGGCGGAGATTATTCGGAAGGGGCTGGAGCTGGGGGTGCCGTATGGGTTGACGCATTCGTGTTATGACCCGACGCTGGAGGGGAAGAGTTGTGGGCATTGTGATTCGTGTCTTTTGCGGCTGGCGGGGTTTCGGGAGGCAGGCACGCGCGACCCGGTCGCATATTTGGAGTGAGGGGGGGATCGCGAATGACGAATGACGAAGTACGAATGACGAAGCAAATCTGAATGACGAATGACGGAATGACGGAATGGGGGGAGAATCGTGGACGAAAAATAAGGAGTTGCGCGCGGTTTTGCGTGGGAAATTTTGTGGTGGGGGTGAAAAGTGGGTTTTTGGGGTGGGAATGGGGGTTTTTGCGGGAATGAGGGGTGGTTTTGGGGTGGGATTGGGGGTCGAAACGCGTTGTTCCGCTTCGATCTTGCTTCGATCCGCTTCGTTGAGGGGGGTATGTTGGAATGGGTGAGGGGAAACGCGAAACGCGAAACATGAATCGCGAAATGGGGTGGGGGAGTGGGGGAGGGAATGCGTTGGGGAAAGGGGGCACCGCGCCGGCTCCCCCCCCGATAGCCGGCGGGCTTTGGTGGTGGGTGCGGTGGATGTGGGCATGGTTTTGCTCCCTCCCCGTTGGGGTTTTTGCCCGTGGGCTAGTATACCTTACGGAATGCTAACGTCAAGTTTTTTTTGCGTGTGAGGCGTCATCGGGGGCGAAGCGCTGTTCCCGAGTCCCTTGATCCCGGTGCACTCCCTGAAGGTCGCGGTACCAAGGGTGGTCGCTGGTGCGAGGGGTGGTGGCGGTGGGGCCGCAGGGATTGCAATCCCTGGGCTTTGGGGTGGGGTGGTGTTGGCGTGGTTCAGGCGGGGGTGAGGGTTG
>Ga0335069_10001189_pt1 | contig 42142 bp, 41 predicted proteins | sample Lox_Sample_11_FD_206714 | JGI IMG/M metagenome (GOLD analysis project Ga0335069, IMG submission 206714) | Soil microbial communities from Loxahatchee National Wildlife Refuge, Florida, United States - Lox_Sample_1.1 | ecosystem: Environmental > Terrestrial > Soil > Wetlands | place: USA...
TGCGCACGTAGCGATAGAAACCCACTACCACCAAACGTTTTGGCGGAGCAATCGGGGCAGGCGTGCCATGTCCCGTCCAGCCGAAATCCCAGACGCACCGCAAAGCAACGGCGAAACCGAGAATCGAAGGAAGCGCGGCAATCCATCGCCAATGGGCGATGCCCGCCATTTCGACTCGGAAGCCGAGCCACTGCGGCAAGAGCCAAAACCAAAGCGAGAAGAACGCAGTGCCTACCATGAGCGCGGCGACCGTGGTCGGCCAGTGTTGCTCACGCGAGACTCCAGGCACCTGTTGAGAATGCAGGGTTGTCATAAGAACCTCCGAATCATCACAGTCTTCGTTAATCAGCGATACCTGCAACCTGATTGAAGAACCCGATAAGGTACTTCCAAACCAGGTAATAGACGATGAGCGCGACGGGAAAGACCATGGCGAGGAACGTGTAGTGGATCTCCACCACGCCGAAATACATGAGGCTGTTGTGCGTGGTGTGCAGAAAGCCAAGGCAGCGGCCAAGAAGGAACCCGGCCGGGGCGATGATGAAAGGGAGGATGGCACCGTGAATTCCGAGCGGGAGATGCGTGCGGGCGCGCGAGGCCAAGTACAACATGTTCCAAACTCCAAACAGGTTCGGGATGATGGCCATGGGGAAGATGATTACCCGCTCGATCGGAACTGGGATGTTGTAAACAAAACGTGCCATGAAGAAAAGCGTGAGCGCGACAAGCAAAAGTGGCGTCGGCGCCGAGATTCCCGCCATGTATGCCCGGAGATAAGGATGCGTGCTCATAACGGCTCCTTCCTAAAGGTGGTACACGAACACCAGAATCAGTCGTGGGAAAGCAAGGAACATGGCGGTGCTCAAGCCAACCAACGCCCAGTCGTACCAAGGCACTCGAAAAGACACTCGAACCGTACGATCATCCAATTTGCGCAAGACCTCGGGCCACAGATCCCTTTCCAGTTCGGTGTGGACTGGGGGAAAAGACCGCTTCAAGGCGTCGCCGATTTGTCGGTCGTCGTATTCCGTCATGTGCTTTGTCCTCACCTTTATTCAGGTCCGATTCCAGCTTGCTTCAAACGTTTGCGCAGGATACGAACCGCGCGGAACACGCGGAGTTTGACCGCACCTGCTGACGTCCCTAAAGCGTCGGCAATTTCTTCGTAGGGTTGTTCCTCGATCAACGCGAGGGTTGCCGCCACTTGTAACTTGGCTGGCAGGCGGCGAAATGCCTGCCGAATCTTGTCCGCGGTTTCTCGCTGCAGCAAACGATCAGGTTGCGGCACTCCCGCGGGCTCTGTCGTGAGACTCTCTTCCCTCGGCTTGAGCCGGAGATGGTCGATCGCCAAGTTGGTGGCGATCCGCCGAGCCCAGGCACCGAAGTTTCCGTCCGGTCGAAACCGCTGTCTGGCCCGGTAAATTCTCCAAAGCGTTTCCACAGTCAGATCCTCGGCGGTCCCCGGGTCACGTACGATGCGCACCGTCCAGGCGTAAATCTCGCCCTGAAACTGATCAACCAACGTCTCGAAAGCATCGATTTCGCCAAGCGCGAACCGTTGGAGCAGGTCCATGAGGTTCTCTACTCTCTATTACGAGGCTCGAACCGGCAGGTTACAAGTTTCTTTTGAGGGGGTTGCCGAACGAGGGAAGGCGTCAAAACAAGGTTGGGGCTGAGATCGAGATCGGGACTTCCTGCGCGCATTCCTGGTCGTCGTTTTCGGGGCGGTTTACGCGATTACTCACCGGGTATTTCTTCATCAGTTTCGGATCAAATGGTCGGAGGCAATCTGCAACTCGCTCGGGATCCGTGATTCCGGGATCGAGCCAGCGATCATAGTCTTCTTCTTTGAGTATGGCCGGCATCCGGTCGTGTACTTCGGCCACCAGTGAATTCGGCGGTGTGGTCAGGATCGCGCAGCTCTCGATAAAAGTGTTATCGGGCTGGCGCCAACGGTCCCATAGTCCCGCAAAGGCAAAGACTGAACCATCCAGAGTGCCAAAGTTATAGGGCTGCTTTTGCTTCGGTCCGATTTCCGCCCATTCGTAAAATCCGTCTGCCGGAACCAGGCAACGCCGGTATTTGAAGGCATCGCGAAATGCAGGTTTTACAGCAGCGGTCTCCGACATCGCGTTAATCGTCTTCAGTCCGATCGCCGGGTCCTTTGCCCAATACGGGATCAACCCCCAGCGCATGAGGCTGAAAATACGTATCGGTTCTTTGGGGTGCTGCCGGATGGTGGGGATCATTTGTGTGGGCGCAATGTTCCAGCGGGGAGACCATTGGACGCCGACATCCAGGCCAAAATGATCGCGCAGGTAGCGCTCTTTCGCCGTTAGCCGGTATCTTCCACACATCGGAATCTGAGTTTAACAAAGTGTAGCATGTTCTCCTTTTCTTCGCCTATACTGTCGCCATGATTGGGTTCTCTAGCGCACTTCCCCAGGCCTGGGTTGTGAAGTGCCAAAAGTGCGGCTGCACCATCAACTGCCGCGCTATCGATCCGCAAACCGAACACTCCCATCCAGAACAAGCGGACCCAGCTCCTAAAGATCACCTCATCGTGACTTGTTCCTGTTGCTGGAGTGCTTTTCGCTACCGGCCCTCTGACATCTTCAAGGGATCGCCATCGCCGAGCAATACCTGTCCAGAGAGGAGGAAGGTGGAAATCCCTCGGAACGATAGCGCCGAGAAGAAGCCGAATACCGCGGTACTGGTTGCTGCTTCGTTTATCGCAGCAGTGCGTCTGAATCGGGAGGAGATCAGGCCCTCTCCGTCAGTGACCGCAAAGATTGCCGACAGCATTCGGCTGGCAGAGATGATTCAGGAGAGATTACAAAGACGGTGAGACGCGGGAACTCAATTTCGAAAATTGGCGGTGAACCAAGGATGCAGGGCTATGCCGCTAACCTACGGTATGAGCTGTGCGCTCGCAATGCATCGTATGCTGCCGAATCCCAATTGCCTCATGCCCTCAGCTCCGGTCAGCAAGCGGTTGTCGTCTATCCATCCAGCGATGACCGTCGGCATCATGGAAACTTCATTGACGCAAGCTATCGAGCCATCCTCAAACGGCCGGAATGGCGGCGGCGCTTGCAGAAAGTCCATAGCCATGGAAATCAATCGCTCCCAAAGAGCGAATGGGTTTGGCGGGAACTCGATTCTTCCATGAGTTCCGATGCGTTGCTGATGAACATCTTCTGCTATCCAGGAGTGACCAAACGGCGGGAAGTCAGCCTGCTATTGGGAATCGAGGCGGGAGAGATTCCGCAGTTCGGATTCATGCCCCGCGTGCCGCTGCTCACTGGAGCGGTGGAGAGGACCGAGGTGGACATGAAGCTCGGGGACGTGTTCTTCGAGGCAAAATTGACAGAAGGCGACTTTCAGGTCCAGGACGCAAGAATCGTGCAGCAGTACCGGGACCTCAAGGAAGTCTTTGAATGCAGGAAATTGCCAAAGCAGGGCAAGCGTTACGTTTCGTATCAACTCTTGAGGAACGTCCTCGCGGCTCATGCTCTCGATCTCAGCTTCTGTGTCTTGCTCGATGGCCGCCGGCAGGACTTGCTCGAACAGTGGTATCGGGTCATGCGGTGCGTACGGTCTACAACCCTTCGGACACGGTGCAAGGTGCTCACCTGGCAGGAACTTGCGGGTAGTCTTCCATCGACGCTGCGTAAGTTTCTATTGGTAAAGTACGGAATCACCTGAAGACTCGGGTGATTTTGGATAATCCAATCTCCATACCATGTTGACCGACTCACCACCGCGCAAAGGAAAGCTCGCTCAGTTTCAGGAGAGCGACCGGACCACCGCGCTTGCTTTGCCGCCAGTTGCGGAGTTGATGACTCTGGCGCAATCCATTGAGGCTGGAATGAAGAGCGGCAAAGGGCCGGAAGTCCCCGCCGCCTGTGAGCAGTTCCTCCAATCTCTGTCGCAGTTCTATGGGGTGCCTCCATGCGGGATTCGTGTCCTTGCCTCACGGCCTTTGCACATTCGCGAGAACTGGTCGAGTGAACTGTTCGGCGACTACGATCCTTCCGCTGCGGCCATCAGGGTATGGATGAGAACCGCGGTGAAGAAAGAGATCACTTCTTTCGGGACGTTTTTCAGCACGCTTTGCCACGAATACTGCCACCATCTCGACTTTCAGCTTTTCAAGTTTGCCGATTCCTGGCATACGCGAGGGTTCTACGAACGAGCGGCTGCGCTCTACCACCATGCCCGAGGCACCCCACCCAAGCGATTGTTTTGGGTTCCAATCAAGGGCGGACGCTGGCGAATTGACTGGCCGCGCACCAATCGCGGTTAGAGGGAGAATAAGATTGGTCTCTGATGGCCGGGCGCAAGATCATTCACGTCGACATGGACGCTTTTTACGCTTCTGTGGAGCAGCGTGACGATCCCCGACTGCGCGGAAAGCCCGTCATCGTTGCCTGGAAGGCGAAACGTTCCGTTGTCTGTGCGGCTTCGTATGAAGCCAGAAAGTTCGGCGTACACTCGGCCATGCCGGTAGTCACGGCGGAGCGTCTTTGCCCGGAGGCGATCTTTAAGCCACCAGACTTCATACGCTATAGGGCAGTATCCAAAGAAGTGCGCGAGATTTTTAAGCGCCATACCGACCTGATCGAACCCCTATCGCTCGACGAAGCGTACCTCGATGTCACCGAAAACAAGACGGGGTTGCCCACAGCTACGCTGGTAGCGAAGACCATCCGCGAACAGATCCGGCAGGAGTTGAATCTGACTGCCTCCGCCGGCGTGGCGCCGAACAAATTTCTGGCCAAGCTTGCGTCCGATTGGCGGAAGCCGGATGGACTGTTCGTGATCCAGCCAGAAGAAGTAGATGCGTTCCTGTTGCCGCTGCCGGTGGGACGGATACCCGGAGTCGGGAAAGTCACGGAAGAGAAGCTGGCCAAACTTGGGATCAAGGCTGTCAGCCAACTGCGGGCACTAGAACTCTCCAAACTTGAAGATGAGTTTGGGCGCTATGGTTCAAGACTATACGAACTCGCCCGCGGTATTGATGAGAGTCCAGTGGTTCCCAATCGGCCCACGCAATCCATCTCGGTTGAAGACACGTTTGAGACTGATGTTCTATTGGCCGAAACCGAGCCCATGATCCGGCGGCTAGCCGAGAAGCTCTGGGAGGCCTCGCGCAAAGAGCCAAGAATTGCACGCACGGTGGTCCTCAAACTGAAGACCAAGGAGTTCAGGATTCTCACCCGGAGCCAAACGCCTCCTTCGCAACCAGCATCGTGTGAAGAACTGACCGATCTTGCGCTGAAATTGCGAGAAAAAGTGGACCTGGGCCCACAGCAACGCTATCGCCTGGTCGGTGTGGGCCTCAGCAATTTCATGTCGCCAGAAGATCGGGACACCCAACCGGACCTGTTTGGAGTTCCAGGATGAATTGCTGTGCGCTCGGTAGAATGGATGCCATGCCAGTTGTCGTTGAGTTGCACAATACGGGGCACGTTGCTAATCAGGCTGAGATTGTCGCCTCCATTGAGCACACGCTTCATGACGAACCTGGGGATTGGCGAGTCTCAATTCTCGGCTCTCATGACAACGATGACTGGGAAATGAAAGTTGAAGGCCCGCAAGGATTCGAACGCCGGTACATGTTGGCCGGGAATGCAGGCGAACATCAACCAGAAGCAATCCGCACCATCCTCCTCAAGCTTCTGCCGGCAAGACCCAAGCCTGTTTAGATCAAAGCAGGGTTCCCGATATTTAGGCCGCGGTTTCAAGTGGCCTTACCCGTTTACCTCGCCCTGGCTGGATTGACTTGATCTTCCGCCCTTCCTTGGAAAACCCATTCCTGAAATCAGAGGAGAAGTACCATGAGGCTCCGTGCCAACGAAGTCTGTCCAATCCACAAGTCCGTTTCCTGCTGTGGCCGGGAATCTATGTCCAAACCAAAGCTGATCCGGCTTGGGGTTCAGCGCATCGAGGATCCGCATCACCCAAGGGGGTATCGGGAGCTCAGATCTCGGGGAGAGATGCGGAAATTGCTCAACCGAAAGATCACAGAGCAAAAAGGAATCTGCCCAATCTGCGAGGAGAAGTTCACGGACTATAACGATATCGTCCCGGACCACAAACGGTGCAAAGGCATGGGAGGAGCATGGAGAGACGATCATCCAGACAACATCCAAGCAGTACATTGGTGGTGCAACGACGAAAAAGGATCAAGCCGAATAGAGTGACTGACGTCCCACAGCCGTCGTTCTTTTGACCACTTGTGCTTCCACGAATTCTGCGGAGGAAGCAGCACGCGCAGTCTAATTGCGCAGGCGATGACTAGTCGCGAAACACATGCTCGTTGTGCCACTCAAGAAACTCACGCTGCGGTCGATTCCTCTCGCTTGATGGAACTTGCAGCCGTGAGCCGTGAAGTGGGTAATAGCTCCTGCCGTTCTGGTACTCTTCCCGAAGCCGCGGGCTCACTTCCAGACATAGCTTAGGTGTGACAGTGACATAGCCTGTATCGAATAACCGGTGTAGGTCGGCTCGGAGCAGGAGCCCATTTCGGATCTCATTGGGACCATCCTGAGCGTATGAGCGGATATGGGCAGCTTCGATCGCGGGAAGCGAATGTTCTCCGGTAACGGCGCAGGCGCGGCCGTAGGCGTCAAGAACTGCTATCCGGAATGTAGCTTGACCTAACCGCGGCTGCACGAGACGCGGATCCCCGTACCGAGCGACCGGTTCAAGCACCATTGGATTGGCTGCCGGTGTCAAAGCCCGAACAGCCGCAACTCTCGCGAGACAAGATTCCCACACACGACGCCCCTCACCAACGGCCAGATCAAACTTTACTGGAGTCTGGATGCGCGGTTTCCAATCAGCGGGCTGAGGAATCCATTCTTCGCGGGGGAAGAAAACGGGCGAAACCAGTTGAATGCAGCCGATCTGGTCAGAACCTGTGCTCTCGTCGTATCGGATACGTGATCGGATAGTCGAGATCCGAGACTGCATTTCTTGCAGCGATAGGCAGCCATTTCCGACTCCAAAGGACTCCCAGGCCAGCCAATCTGGGAGGATCGAGAACTGAGCAAAATACGCAAAGCCACAGATTGCATTGAAGGGCGCTCGGAGCTTGAACAGAAACGGAGAGAATGCCGGAGCACGGAAGGAACGGCGCGCCGAAGGAGTCCAGAAATTGAGCTCGGTCACTTCGGGATGTTCGGCGCAGAATCTGTACCAGCCCTCGTCGGTTATGGCGATCGTTCCTAGCACGGCGCAATCTTATATCCAGCTCGCGGCAATTTCGCCGAAAACTTCAACGAATACAACCACATCGTGCCTCATCATGTGGTTACCAGGGGCATGGGAGGAGCGTGGAGAGACGACCATCCAGACAATATCCAGGCAGTACATTGGTGGTGCAATTCAGAGAAGGGATCATGTAGCCCTGAGGGCTGAGGGCTGTCGGCCGATCAGCCAGCTTTTCGGCAATCAGCTGATAAATGCGCTTCGCCGGTCTCTCAGTGCGCGGGAAGTGTGCCGCACGCTTCTCTAAATCTCCCGTCCAATAAATTTGGAGACGTCGGTCAGATAGTCGTGGAGTGAAATCCAAATTTGTGAGAGCGGCCTATCACTCCATTGCAGATGCATGGCAGACTCCGGTGCCGCACTCATTCCTTGTTGATGGATGGAAGTTATGGGCTCTCGACGCCAAAACTCGATGTCGTGCTCGACACGTTTGTTCCGAAAGCCCACAACTTCTTTATTAAGCTGCACCGCCATGGCCTGCAACTCGACCGGTAGTTTCTTCAGCATTTCAGACTCAACCAAGCTGCCATGGCTCTTAAATTTATCGCCCTTGGAGATTGAACTTTTGCACACTTTCTTGAAGAAATAGTTCAGCGTAAGCGCCACATTCGTCAACAGCCGATTTGCAAACCAGAAGAAAGCCTCTGTGTCGACGACCACCTGTTCGATAAGATGGAAATGCGCATTCCACTCCTCAATGGGAATAGTGACTGGCCCAGTCAGGTACTTGGCACGAAACTCCTCAACTTTTTTGCGGTCGGCAGCGTAACGCCGCCACACTAGTGCGACAGAACCTAGCTGGCGACTGCAAGCCACGATGCGGTCGAAGATTGGTTTCTGCTTCGAATAGGCATTCGGGCCAAGCCAGCAAAAAACCCAGTATTCCTGCACAACGTGTTCCGGGCCTTTTGGCTTTACCCACTCAACTTTTCCACCCGGTCGTTGCACGACTGCCGGATCGGGAATGTACATTTGGCAAGTTTACAGGGGGAAGCAGTTTAGAACTTCGCCATGGGGTACCAATCAAGCAACTCGCCGTATGCGCCAACGACAACCTCAAGGCTGGCCACGGCTGTTTCCATCTGCGCATTGCTCCCGGCATCCGACCAAGTGTGTGTTCCTGCGGCTGGGCGTGGAAGTGAATCCAGTACCTCCGCACGCTTGTAAACCGAGTGCTTCCTGCTGTTCACGTCCCGCCGAATCATCGCCAGACCCTTCGAAGGATCAAATGGATCATTCCGGTTATACGAAGTGCCAAGCTGGCCGAGCACCTGCTTCATCTTGGAAAGTTGGAGGCCGTACTCAGGCTCCACGTGGGCCAACCGAAGCTGAGCGCCATTAAAACGTTCCTGGAATTTCGGTGCTCGGTTGTTTCTTGCAACAATCTCTGGTGGGCGATTGCCACAATTGCACGGAAGGGCGGCGAATGTTGCGATCAACCGTTCTGCTGCGAAGTTCACTCGCTGAATGCCGGAGTTGAAGTAGTAACGGGAAAGCCAAGTGTCTAGCACATTCTGCTGCGTAATTCCTTGTCCGGCCTCAAGGTTCTCCAGCAATGAAACTATTTTGCACTGCACGTTCGGGTGGTACAACGGGTTATATTTCCGGCGGGAAAATCCCCTCTTCTCGCTCTCAATGAGCGAGAACGCTGCTCCCACGATTTGTTCAAACGGGCCGATCCATGCGCTGTCGTGGAGTGCGGGAGCCACTAGCTGGCTGAGAGCACTACTGAGCTTCGCTTCGTAGTTCGCACTGGCGGTCGTTGACACCAATTTCCTCACGACTGGACTGAAGTTTCACCGGGGCGCAGTCGTCCAACGGTGCGGTTCTTCTTAATGGCCGTGGTACCAGAACTCGAACACGTGTTGCCCCACATGTCCGTGACCCTTAAATCAAAGACCATCGGGTCTGGATAGGCGGCAGCTTTGATTGCGATCCAAACATGCGCAGTCGATGCCGTTCTGGCTGGCAGGTTTAACGGAACGACGCCGAACTCTCTAACTGTTTCTTTACCATCTTCCATGACGGTCATTTCACCTTGCTCAATTGTGAACCAGTCAAACTCAGCAGTGTCCTTCTTTCTTGTGGCGAGTTCATACTTCAGCACAGCGTTGGGAACGGAGCTTCGGTTCGTTATGATGGCCGTCAGGACTGCGTAATCGCCTGAGCGAGTGGTTTCGATGTATGACCAGCCGGGATCAGCCCTGATGTCAACCGATAGTCTCGGACGCCTCTGCCATTCGTTCAGTGCCCAAGTCCAGAGCCCCGCCACTCCTCCAATGAGTCCAACCCAAGGCCCGTAGCTCTTAATGAATTCTTCCATACCCACTCCGCTCTATGCTCACGCCTTCCAGTGTGCGCTGATTGTAGCGTCGTCCAAGAATATGCTTGCGAATTGAGGCTCCACGAACGCTTTCAGGATCGCTAGCCTCAACGTCTCCTCTAGCTTGTCGTAGAGTGTGATGTCCGCCGCTGTCATGTCCGACAGGAAACCGTCTCCGTGGCTCAGTCGAGAGCGGAAGTCGTAAGCGTCTTCGCATTCATCTGAGGTCAACGACGGCGCACCTACCTCCAAAGCAAGCGCCGGGACTCGCTTGGTGAAATGCCTTGTGCTGCCCGATTTTCCCGTATGGATCAAAGCTTCTAAGGCGGTGGCAATCAGCGTCCATCGCAGATCGGCGTAGTAGGTCTTTTGAGCATAGTCGTAATACCACAGCGCCCGTGAAACTCTGCGGGGGAAGGCTGGCTGAGTGAGTGGTTCGGTTTTGGCGTCGAGTTCGACCGTAAACTTTGCCTCCGCTTGGCTCAACCAGTCCCGCTTGTGATTGGGAGACAAGAACGTGTCAGGAGACAGGCCGTGAACCTCTGCGGGAACAATACGAAGGGTATCGTTGTCCTGACTGACTCTCGCTGCATACCGCAGACCCACGAAGGTCGGATGAACCAAGCGAGAAATCGCTACCAAGCGGGACAATCGGTGGTCATCATCCCATCCAATGACACTCGTCTGCGGATGAAGTTCTCGAACGTAGGCGTACATATGGGCGAATTGTCGAACCGGGGCCATCACTCCAAGCGTCTTCGGCTCGCAGGTGTCCATGATTGCTCTCGCCAATTCCAGATCAAGGCGCTCTATAAACAGCTCTGATATAGCCTGTTCTCGGCGTTCGACCGGCGGATCGGTAGCCGCCAACTGCTGAAAATTCGGAAAAAACATCGCCACGTTTGTGTGCAGGACAACATCAAACGTGGGCACTCGCTCTCCTCAACTTGCGCTTGGGAACTGCTGGGTTCTTCGCATGACTAGCCCCTTCTGCACGGATGCGCTCCAGCAGAACCGAGGCTGGCTCATACTGCCGACCGTCACGCCGGGCGAGTTCGGCTTCGGGGGGGACGAGTTCGCCTCGAAACGCTTTTGCGAGGATGGCCTGAGTGACCCTCCCGGCACTCTGGCTAGCGGCCACGACATGACACTCGATGGCATCGGCAGCCGCCAATAACGCTTCTGTGATTCTGACAATCTCTTGCTGTTCTCGATAGGGAGGAAGAGGCACAGCAACATCGCTGAGAACGCCGAGGTTTATGTTCTTTTGTGCTGTTGCCGGGGCGTATTGTTCTAAGTCGGCACGGGCAGTGCGAATGAAAAACTCGACGTATTCCTTTAGACAAAAATCCGCATCAGGAATGACCCCAACCACGCTGTCTGGGAAACACGATGGGTACGTGAGGATGGCCGAATGGGCGATGTTTGCCGCTATCGTGATGCAAACTGTTCCCGCCGGCCACAACTTGCTCTGCTCTAATCCTGCTTGACTATAGGTTTGGGTGTGGGATTTGATTCTGCCACCGGACTGAGCAATGTCACCTGTCTGAATGAAGGGATAAGGCCCGCCGTAGAGATGTGCAGCATCTCTGGGGCGATGTCTTGATCTTCCTCTGCCCGTACATCCCAAGTCAGGGAGATACACCCAAGTCCATTCTTCCGGTATTGCTGGCAGATTGGCTGCTTCGACCGTTCGCACACATGCTCCGTTGCTTGCTCTGGAACGCATACTCGCAATTCGTTCCACGAGTCGGCTGGCGGGCTCAAGGTTTTCTTGGCGATTTCGCCAACCCTCGGTCAGTTTTCCCGAACAAGCTGACGCTAGCACTGCCTGCCGGAACCGCTTGAGGATTAGCGGGATTTTGGACAAGTGATCTCGTGCGGAACAAACAAGAGAGAAAAGTTCGTCGATTCTTGCAACCATTCTGTCCTGTTCGGCACGTGGTGGAAGCGGAACGGGCACATCCTTTAGGATTTGGGTGTTGATGCCGGGCCGAGTGGTTCCTATAGTTGAGTCCTGCGTGTACTGCTGGGAGACTTGGCAGCCAGCAAACACGAAATAGAGGTATTGAGGGTTGATTAGTAGCTGGTTGGGCCGAACCCTCAAAAGGTGGTACGACATCATCCACCCGTCTGCGGACTGAGGGACAACTGCCGAGCGACCAATTGTTCCAGACCGGGTAAACAAGACATCACCCGCCCGTAGTCGATAGTCCGAAAGCTCGGTGGCCTTTTTCTCAGTTATGTGGTCTACTCGTGCATTCTTAAGATCAAGGTGACCTGATTGAACATTGCCCACCGCAAGTATTGGGATGCCAGATGAAACGAACTCTTTGGACTTGAGGATTGCCCCAAAAGGCCCTGTCTTAACGGCTTCTCCATCGAACTCACCCAAGCTCGAAACAGTTGTCCAGAGCCATCCTTCGGGCAACGGAATACTTGCTGGCAATTCATTGTCGGGAATGGATTCCTCAACAGTCGTCATTTGATCTGCATCGTTTCCACGGGCGCTTCAATGTCGCCGTTTTCTAGGGCTCTAAGAAGTGCCTGAAGATCAAGTACTGCACTTTCTAACTCAGACATGGCTTCTGTGGTCAACTCCTCTGGCTCTGGTAGGCCTTCGCCATCCGGTGTGTCTTCCTTTAGCCACTTCAGGCTGTCAATCTTGTAGTCTCGCCGCTTGATCTCGTCGATCTGGAAACTGCGCCAGCGGTCTGCTTCAGAATCGTTCTTGCTGCGCTTTGCTCGACCATTTGGGTCTTTGCCATAGCATTTTTCGAACTCGGCAAACTGTTCCGGGGTGAGTGGCCGGTCTTTCTTCGTGATAGGCGGCACGTTGCTCCGGCCGTCATAGACCCAGACGTTTTCCGTTTTGTACCCCTTTGTGAAGAAGATGACGTTTGTTTTCGTGCCGGGACTGTATGGAGTGAATGTGCCGTTGGGCAGACGCAGCACGGTGTGCAAGCTGCAATCCTCGGTGAGAATCTTGAAAACCTCGCCAGCTTGGTCAGCAAACAGGCAGTTGTCGGGCACGACAACTGCGGCACGGCCACCCGGCTTCAGAATGGTCACGACATGCTGGATGAAGTTCAACTGCTTGTTGCTGGTGGAAATCGTGAAGTCGTCACGGGTCGGAGCCTGATTGGCCCCTTTGGTTCCGAACGGCGGATTTGTCATTACCACATCGAACCGCTGCCCGGATGGAATCTCGTAAATCGAGTCGCCCAGCGCAATGTGCGGCTCCAGCCCGTGGAGATAAAGGTTCATGAGTGTTAGGCGGCGAGGGCGCTGCACAAGTTCCTGCCCGAAGTAGGTCTTGGCCTTGAGCCGCTTGGCTAAGTCCCGCTCCACAGCACCCTTGGTCTGCTCAATCAGCCACTCGTAGGAAGACACCAAAAAACCGCCAGTGCCGCAGGCAGGGTCGCAGACCATGAACTCAGCATGCGTGCGGGGATCAGGCTTCATGCAGCGGACGATGGCCTTAATAAGCATGCGAGGAGTGAAATACTGCCCCGCACCTTTCTTGCCCTCACTGGCCGCTTTCTCTAGCAGCCCTTCGAACGCAGCAGCTTTTATGTCGATGTCGAGCGCAGTCCATTCCGTCTCATCAATGACGCCGAGCAGCTTTTTCAGGTTCACGGGATTGTTGAAGCGTGACTGCGCTCCGGCAAAGATGTCGCCGAGGAGCCCACGCTGCTGACCCAATTTGCGGAGCAGGTCGATGTAGTGATCTCGCAGGTCGGTACCGGATTTTTTGACCAGACTGCGCCAATCGCAATCCTTGGGAAGCTCGATGTCCCGCTCATCGGCCATCTTCAAAAACAAAAGGTAAGTCAACTGCTCGATGTAATCGTTGTAGTCAATGCCGTCGTGGCGCAGGGTGTGGCAGAAACCCCAAAGGGTTTGGACAACATCACTCATGATGCAATCGCCTCATTAAGCTGCTGGATCATCTGTGGCAGTTTACCCGCAAACACTTTATTGGCACGTCCCCAGCCGCCAGCGAGGCTGAGCACGGGCACGGCATTAAAGTCGTCCTTGTCGATGGTCAGGTTTTCAGTCAGGTGAGCCTCGATTCGCTCCAGCCATTGAAGCTGCTCCGCTGTGAACGCTTTCCCGGCACTGATCTTGGCGACGGCCAGTCTCACTCGCTCGGCAGGCGTGTATAGCGGTTCCTGCTCGTCGGCTGCGTGTTTGACCATGCTGATGATGTCCACGAGAGCCTTCTGGTAGTGAATCTCGTGAGCTTTTCGCAGGTTCTCCAGCGTGAACCGCTGCGGTGCTGCCGCTAGCTTTTGGCGCAATTCCGTGAGTGCCGCCGTGCTCCAATCCTTCGGGCGGTCGAGCAGAATGCGGATGGCCTCGACTTGGGCAGGATTTTCCCTCACAAATTTCGCAAACACCAAAAGGTAATCGTCGGGCTTGTATTCCTTCCCGTCCGTGCCACGCACGAGCCATGCAGATGTGACCGTATCCTCGGTTTCAATGGCAATCCAGAACGTTCTCTGTCGCCGAGGGTAATTCACCAGCAGGTCTTGAAATGCCTTGTCCCGCAGGAGCTTCATCGTTTCGGTGAACGCAGCCCGTAGCTTGCGGGGCAGATCGCTGGCATACTGCGCCATGTCGCCCTGCGGAATGTAGGCGGCGAACATCTCACGGGCCTCGCCCGACATTTCCTTGTCGATTCGCTGGAGCCGTTTGACCAAGCGGCGGATGTTGTAGTCACGGTCACGGTTGTTCCAGATGTCCTCGATGATCTCCGCAATCGTGCGGGTCTCGTGCTGCGGCGGCTCGGCGGTGATAGCGGTGGCTTTCTTGAAGTACTCCAGCAGCGTGCCATCGAAGCAGTCGAAGACCACGAAATGTGATTTGTCTGGGAAGTGCTCGCCCTTGCGAGTGCCACGACCAAGCATCTGCTCGAACAGGATGCGGGACTTCACCGGGCGGAGGAAAACAATACCTTCCAAGTCGGGTATGTCCACGCCAGTGGTGAGGAGATCGACAGTCACGACGACGTTAGGCGTAGGTCGGTTGCGAAACTCACGGATATGCTGAAGCGGCCTATCCACCCGACCCGTGATCTTCTGGACGAACGAATCTCCACGCTCAAAAACGTCCCGACCGATTTCGACCAGTTGGTCGGCGTGCGACGTGTGCGGGAGGTCATTGGCGGCGAAGATGAGTATCTTGGGAAACCGCCCGTACTGCTTTTCGTGCTCTTCGGCCCACTTCTTGACCTCCCGCAGAATCTTCTTGTTCGAGTCTGGAGCGGTGATGTCCCGTTCCACCTGAGTGGAGTCAAACTGGCGCTCGTCTTCCAGAAGATCAAGTTGCTGTGCGCCGGATTCGGGATTCACAACGCCAACCTGTTCCCCTTCCTTCAGGAAGACGCCACTCATCCGCACGTTGGACTTCACGGCCACAACGTCATAGTCCACTAGATAGCCTTCTCGCACCGCTCGCTCGTACTCGTAGCGGTACACGATGTCTTTGAAGTATGCCGTGGTATGGGCAGCGGGAGTGGCAGTCAGGCCTATCTTGGTAGCGTCGAAATGGTCGAGCGTCTTGCGCCAGATGGCGGCCTCGCTGGAGGTATAGCCCCGGTGACATTCATCCGCAATCACCAGATCGAAAGCGTGGATGGGGATGTCCAGCTTGGTCGCATCCTCATCGAGTTCTTCATCATCAGCGGCGAAAATAGCGTCCCGTCCAAAGAGGTTAACCGTCATCCGCTGGATGGTGCTGACATAGACGAAAGCATGGCCGGGCTGCGGGTCGGTGAGATACGAACTGGGCAGAACTTTGGGATCGAATTTCTGATCCTCATCAAAATCTTCACGCTGGAATCGCTGGCTGTAAACCTCGTAGATGTTCGGGAACTTTAGGCCAGGCTCAGGCTCGAATGAGCCAAAGGCGAGCACCGCCTGCGCTGCCAGCGCACGCCTATCCACCAAGAACAAAATGCGCCGGGCAACGCCTGACTTCATCAGTCGGTAGACCTCATTCACCATCGTGAAGGTCTTGCCAGTCCCAGTTGCCATTGCAACGAGCATCTGCTGCTTGCGTTCGGCAATGGCTTTTTCGATGGCTTCGTTCGCCTCCCTCTGATATGGACGCAGCTTCGGATGGTCGTTTGGCGTCCCGCCGAGAGTTCCGCAGCAGGATTCCATGTCTTTCTCGATTCGTTCTACCAGAGCCGCAGGAGTGTGGAACTGCGCCACGACATGGGATCGGTTCAACTCATGCCGAATGTCGTGGTGCCAGATGATTTCGCCGTTACTGGAATAAAGGAATGGAATTCGATACCCACGGAAGTCGAATGGACTGCTGGCGAGGCCTTTGCTGTATCTTTCCGCTTGGGTCAGGACGCCTTGCGGGCCAAGTGTCAGCTTTTTGGCTTCGACCACGCCGAGAATGCGTCCATCTACGCAAAGGGCATAGTCTGCAGGGCCGCTCGCGGTCTCAAATTCCTCGATGGCGGATTTCTTGTCAGAATTGAGAAACAGCCCCGGCGAAAAGGGAATGATGCTCCAGCCCGCCGCCTTCAGCTTCGGGTCGATCAGGCGTTTCCGAGTTAGCCACTCAGAGTTCTTTTCGGATGGCTTCACAGTCCGATTGTTTGGGGGAGAAAAAGCATTATAACCAGCATTCTCGAGCGTTGGTACCGTTTTCGCTGGCCGAAGATCAGTCCCAAAGCTGCTCAGCAGTTATTAACGAACGTCTACCTGGAGGCATTCCAACTGCTGTCGGTTCGCTGACACCAAATAGCATAGGTTCAATTGTGAGATGTAGTGTGTCATTGCTGTGCCAGATCTTATTGGCAAGGAACGAAAGCAACAATGCCGAGTTCCACCCGCGTCTGACAGCCCCTTTATGAGGTGACAAGCAACGTTACCGCAATCCCTCTCTGGACAGGGCGAGCGTACGCCAAGCAGGACTCCTGTGACCAATTCTTTTAGAATGCTCAGTCAGGGGTTCCGGAGGGTGAAGTGAAGGAGTATCTCCCGCTTATTGGTGTCCTTATCGGCACCATCCTTGGCTGGCTACTCAGTCAGGTCGGACAGTGGTTCGTGGCACGCCGCGAAGAGAAGAAGGCGATTGCCCGTGTCTTGTCCGAGCTGTTGGAACTCCGGCTTCGGCTCCTCGCCATCCCGAAAGTGCTAGAACTTCTTTCACAGCATTTTCCGATTCCGCCCGAGGCCCAAACGGGGATAAGGCTTGTCTTCTCGCAGGTCTTCCGCTTCGACGCAGAGATGGGTCACAGATACAGCGAAGCTGTAAGCCTCGTGGCTGCGTCCAATCCTTTGCTCGGCTACCGCCTGCGCTGTCAAGACCTCGTCTCGCCATGGCTTGACACACTGCGTCAGCTCGCCGCCAACGATGGGGCAGCCTCAGCAGCCATGTTCGCAAAACTGGATGACGAGCTGCTGGGCCATCTGAAACCGCATTTCGAAGACTTGCTTAAAGAACTGGCACGGATGCACGGGTGGCTCACATGGTGGAAGATGCGGCGCCTGCTTCATCGACCGATTGAACTCCCGGAGAATTTCTCCGAAATGCTGAAACGCCACATTCAACAGATACCGCAGGAAGTGCAGGCGCCAGCAGTACAGGCGCCCACGGTTCCTGCCATGACGCCAGTTTCTGAACCTGGCGAGGCCGTCACGAAATCATGAAAGCCGCTACAAGGCCAACAATTGACGGCCTCTCGGACGCAAAAGCCCTGCAGCTGATCGGATTGTTGATCGATTCAGCATCCGATGCGCGATCTGTGCAAGATACGGAACACTCCTTCACTCTCCTTGACCAGATCACCCGGAGGAAACTCTCGCCGAAACTGATTCCCCTTGTACATTATTTTCGTGCGAATGCATGGGCGAATCGCGAGCAATTGCAGTCGAATCCGAACGTCTGGGCCTGGGAGCAGCCGGAGTGTCAGGAGCAAATACTTGAACTGCAACGCGCTGTGCGATACGACGTGTTTGCCGAGTTGCCTACCCTCAGGCAATGCCAAATTCTCACAAATCTGGCAAATCAGCTCAACAAAATCGGCCGCTTCATCGACGCCGTCGAGTTTTACGATCATGCCCTTAGTCTCAACAGCAAATTCGGGATGGCGCACGGAAATCGCGGGATTGCGCTCAGCCACTATGCGCGCGCGCTCTATGATGACGGCCACACCGCTTTCATGCTTGCCGTCGCATGTGATTCTCTCAAGGCTGCCATCGCTAACGACGCTTTCTATGAAGGCCTGGGCTACGCTCCTGCCCAGGAGGCTTTTCGCGAACGAGCCAAGCATATTGCGGTGCGCATGGATGTTAGCGCACCCCGAAAACTGCGGAGCAAGAAATACAGCGCGGGGAGGAGCGCCGCCGAAAGGCGTTACCGCAACTGGTGTCTTCACAACAGGCTATTCATCAATCCGCTAAATGACCTCGGCGTGCTCTCCATAGCGGCACATGACGTATTGACCTTGCCCAGCCTCACAGTCAGTGTCGCAGAGCGTGCTGCTGTTCCAGGCGTGATCGGTTTCTTCAACCAGATGAAGCAGGAATTCGTCTCCGCGCGCCTGCTGTATTACGAAGGAACGACGTCGACCCGCGCGCACTTTTCGGACCGCGGTGTCCTGCTCTACAACACGCTAGATTATCCGGCGTATTCGTTGGCCATAGAGAAAACGCGCGCAGCCTTCCGCCTGGTTTATTCGCTCTTCGACAAGATCAGCTTCTTTATCAATCATTATTTGCAGCTCGGGCACGATCCCAACAGGGTATCGTTCCGAAGCGTCTGGTATGAAGCAAAGGGTAAGATGCCACGCCCCCTACTGACGCCACTTGCCGCGTGCCAGAATTGGCCCCTGCGTGGGCTGTTCTGGCTCTCCAAAGATCTCTTTGAAGGCGAATTCAGATCCGTCACGGAGCCGGATGCGGAATCTCTGAACGAGATACGCAATCATCTGGAGCACAAGTATCTTCAGATTCATCAGGAGATAGTACCGCTTGATTCGCACGCCCTTGGGCATTCGATTTACAGGGATGATTTTGCAGACAAGACTTTACGGCTCCTGAAACTCGCCCGTGCCTCTTTGATCTATTTGTCTCTGGCAGTATGGAGCGAAGAGCGACGGGGGCACCAGAGCCGCCCCAGAAAAGCCGTAGTATCTCTTCCCCTGGATATCTGGTGCGACGAATGGAAACATTAGCCGCCGTGTTCAGCGAGCCTGCTTAACGGAATCGCGGATTACTCGGGCCTCATGCAGTTTCAGGTCGCATTCAAGCGCGAGCTTGAAAAATTCCTCCGCCGCTTCTCCCACCTCGAGATGGTTCTCTTTCGCAAGTTTCCGGGCGAACGCCCCAAGCGGGACAATGTCGGATGAGGTGACGAATCCGATATCTGCGACTTTCTTGCTAAACGCGTCGCTGACACTATCCGGCAATGCGGGTCCGTAAAGAAAGTAATGCAGATATCTCAGAAAATGCACATGCCGGAAGATTGCCTCGCCGCGCGTACCGTTCTTTTCGAACACGCCGGCGCGCGAACGTCCTCTTCCCCCGATGTTAAATTCGGGATCAGTGAAATATTTCGTCCTGACTTCGGGAATGGCCTTGCGCCCTGCCAAGAGTTTCATGAGCTGTACCGACGCCTCCCCGACTGCATTCCAGTATGCCGGGTCGTGCCTCTCAGACGCCGGATTGAAGTTTATCTTTGCGACTAAGGCCTTCTCTTCTGCTGTTAACTCGAGAATGTGCATATTCACCGTCAACACCTCAGGGCCTCTCACTACTGGGCCAAGATTGATTAAGTCGCACGGCTACTTTCATGCAGGGCAAGCGCCGCTATGCCGGGCGCCGCGCCGCCGTAGTCAGGGCGATGCGTCACACGTCAAAGTACCAGTTGCTTCGATAGATTTTCATCTTGTTCATGTCGGTCCACGAACGTTCTTCCCACATGTTCTGCTTGTTCGCACCACCGATTTTCACAGACTCGTTCATACCGTCATAAACTGAATGCGTAATGCGGATCGCGACTTCATCGGAGAGGTTGCTGAGTTTTGCCGCGTAGTTCGCGGCCCGCCCGACCCACACTAGATCATTGTCGTTCCTGACGCCGATCCTGCTTACAAGCAACTTGCTCGTGTCAATTCCAATCACATGTTTCAGCTCATAGTCCGTCTGGGAGTATTCCTTCTGTAGCGCAGGCATTATGATGGTTTCCACGGTACCATTGATCTTGAAAGCCGCCCTGACCGCACTGGTATTCTTGTTATCCTTGTTTATGAAAACCGCCATCACGCGGTCTCCGTCATATGCCGTGACTGCGCCGCCTTCATTTTTGATTATTTTCGCCGCACAGGCGAGATACGTCTTGTAGACTTCCGCAGCAAACGTCGCCTTCTTGGTATCCACCAACCTAGTCGAACCAGACATGTCGGCGTACAACACCGTCGCATTGAGATTTATGCCCTCGTTTCCGAGCCTAAGGTCGTCCGGATCCGGAACAACCTGACCCTCGCGTATAGTCCAGTGGTCGTTGTGGAAGATTTCCCAAACAGCGGATTCCAGTTCTTCTTTCAGCGTCAACGTGAGCGCCTCCAAGTCATGGGATTCGCCCGATCTTCGAAGGATAGTGAACCGATAGGAACACGAGGCATCCCACCCACGGCAGGATCGCCACTGCCATCCAGTTGAAAGCAGAGCTGATGTGATTGAACTTCTGTCTGAGTATCTCGGAATTGCGCCACACTTGGCTCAACACGTCTTTCGCATATCCATCGTCAGACTGCGATGAGAATTCCTCGATGAAACGCGATTCCGTTCTTTTGGCTATCTCCCGGAAATAGATTAACGAATCGTGACCACCTTCAAGGCTGGGAAATGCCCCCAAGTACAGATGCCAAAGACTCCCGCCAATAAAAAACACCGGCACGAGGATGATCAGCAGCGTGCGGTCGAACGAATTCGACCCCGGAAGGTTGCTTGCCAAAACTGCCAACATGCCAGTATCGACCGCCAGCAATACTGACGCTTTTGCATCCGCACGCGGGAAAAACGCCAACACCCGATCAAGTTGAGACGCTGCTACCTCCGTGAGGCGCTTGTGATCCATTCTCCCTGTCCTCTCATCAACCATGCGCTCCCCGCTGTACTACAATGCTAATCGGCCCGGTCTCCTCGCCTTTAACAACGATTAGACTTCGACGACGATTTAGCTTCCGCTATGACCCAAACGGGCACTGAGCCTGATCGAGACGTCTTCCTGGCGGCTAGGTGTCGGGCGCTTTCACAAGATCAACTCCTCTCCTGCTCACTACAAAACCCCTGGGTTATTCATACCAACGCTTGGTCCGCTCTAATTGTTGCCGTATTCCGGTGTTGGCTATCCGCCAAGAACAAAGCGATTCGCTTACTCCATATTGGGCCGCAATTTCCGCCAACGCAGCGCCGTTCCGAGCCAACTCCAGCGCACCGGCGCGAGGCACCAGTAAGGCAGCGCCTAACCATGTCGCCTCCTGTTCCATTTCTGCATTCCAAAATCGCTGCCCGTTGCTGTTAGTAATTGCGGTGGGTGTGTGTTCTAGAAGCGTGTGAGACAGTTCGTGTGAGATATTGCTGGCTTGGCGATGCGGGTGATGGGTCTCGTTGTGAACGATTATTCGCCGATACTGTCGCAGGAAGATCGTGACCGCAGAGAAGCAGTCAGGGTCACTAAACGAAAAATAGCGGAGAAAATCCGCCCTTCCATTGCTGTACGACCGCAGTTCTGCCATCTTGAAAACCGGAATAGCGAGGTGTCTCGCGAGATCGAGCGGCTCCAGACGATCTGTGCGCCGCAAACCCAACTCAAGGCGTATGTCTGTCGAACATCTTTCCGCTTCGGCTTTGAACCCACGTTTCACTTCACTTTAATTCCTTGGACAGTTTAAAAGCAGCATTCACGAGTTCTTGTAGCGCAGCTAGGGCCTTCGGATTCATTTTCTTGTGTCCTCGAAGCAGCGTTGATACTACTGCCATCGGGTCTTGTGTTCCCTGGATAGGGCGTAATTTGTCCATATAGAATTTTTCAGCAGGAATATTCAGCCATCGAGAGAGAGCCGTAAATGTATTTACATCTGGAGACTTTCCCTGTTGCATTCGGGTTAGCGTGGATGGACTAACGCCCGCAGACTTGGCAATTTGACGCCAAGAGAGATTTTTTGCTCGGCGCTCCGAATCGAGCGCCGCAATCATCGCGTCGACGTCTATTAGTTTTTGTGCCATTATCCCCTCGTGATGCGCCAGTCGAACAGTATTGACATCGAGCAACACTGGTGTGCTACGATTAGAATACCGTTCGACTCCTGCAATAGCAAAGAAATCGAACGGGAAGGAATCTTATTTGTCATTTGAAAGGTTCCGATGTGATAGCTCGGCACCCGTGTTCATGTCATCAAGAAACAGTAGATATGGACCTCTAGCCGATCTCTAGCATGACCGGGACCAGAACAGGATTGCACTGGCAATGGCTACACGGACGTGGAAAAAAGAGCGCGCTTCTGAGCGGATCGATACGTGGTTGAAGAACATGCCGCTGAAGGACATCGAGATCAAGGAATTCGTCCGTGAAACGGACTTAACAAATCTGCCCGGCAATGTGGGATACCGCCTCGATGGCGCTCACCTCTATGCCGACATTCTGAACGTGTCGGATATGCTACATGTAACTGACATTGAAGGCGAAACGTGTCACCGGCGCACGCTTCGATTCTTGAACCTGCACCATCGCGCGGTCTATCGCATTCTTCAGCGCGCTGAAGCCATCTTCGTGGATTTTCACAATCAACGACTCCACTCGGTTGTCGCGAAACCGTACGATTCGGAAATCAAAAGGGTTCAGCGTGCGGTCGCCATCGGTCAACTGGTCATCGATGTCTTAGCGCAGACCGGAGAGGATGCAGATCATCCCCCCGCCAAGGTTCGCGTCGGGGTTGACACTGGCTTGGCGCTTGCCGTCAACAACGGGCGGCGTGGGCATCGCGAGCCTCTCTTCCTCGGTCAGCCTGCGAATCATGCGGCCAAGCGCGCCGGTGGCGGAGAAACAGAAGGAATCTTTCTGACGAACACGGCGCGTGCAGCGCTCGGACTTGTAACCGTTCCAAACGAAGACGCCTCGCCGCTCTCTGCTCAGGAAATCAAGAACTGCCAGGATAAGGCGAAGCTCGGGGTGACAGCAGACGAAATCGTTAAGGAATGGAAAGAAAATCTTCAGAAGAACCCGATTGGGTCATTCGACTTTAAGGCGCACACACCGCCATTCAGCACTCTTGACATAGAAGAACTGTCGCCCAAGAATTCGCGCAGACAGGACGCTGCAACCGTGTACGCGGATCTGGATGGATTCACCGCTTACGTGGGCAGGAATATCGCCAAGGACGCAACCGCGAAACATGTCGTGCGAACATTGCATGTCTTGCGCAGCGAACTGGACGCGGTACTGCACACGGACTTCGCCGGGCGCAAAGTGCGCTTCATCGGCGACTGCGTGCATGGCCTTACTGTGGAGGGCACGGCGCAGACCACTGACGACAAAGAAACAATCAGTAACCTAACGCTCTGTGCTGGAGGAATGCGCAGCAGTTTCAATCTTGCTGTCAAGAAACTCGTGCAGGACGGGACGGATGCTTCTGGCCTTGGACTTCAGATCGGTTTCGAGTACGGCCCGATGAATGTCACACGGCTCGGAATGAAAGGCGAACTCATTCGCTGTTCAGTAAGCCGCGGCGTGCTTACGGCAGAAAGGGAACAAGGGCGCTGTAAGGGTGACGAAACCGCCATCGGCGTGGTTGCATATGGAAAAGGGACCGATGCCGTGCGCCGCTTGTTTGGGGATACGCGCAAACGTGCAGCGCTCGACTATGACACGGTGCTAAATGAACTCTCTACAAAGAATGACAGCGCGGCCAAAGCTGCCAAGGCGATGGGGGCCGCAGGATTCCTAAAGCCCGCAACCGCACCGGCAAGTCCCTATAGCTTTCCTAACCGGCCCACAGGGCCTTCAAAGCCTGACGGTTTTGCGTGATCTGGTACTTAGAGAATTACCGGAGACACCGGCGTGAACGGGAGGCACTTGAGGCATTGGTGGCAGGTGCTGATTGGCTCACGCCCATTCAGTGGCGCATAGATGAATCGCTGCGTCTTGTCTGGGAAGCGGACATCCACGCCGGCGGACGCACGTTCCCGATTTCGGTGCGTTATCCAAACCATTTTCCGTATTCCCCACCCGTGGTACTGCCGCGCGGCGCTCAGAAGCTGTGGTCCGCCCATCAGTACGGACGCGGAGGCGAACTCTGCCTTGAATACGGCGCAGACAACTGGCATCCCGACATTACCGGAGCCGACATGGTCGCAAGTGCACATCGCCTTCTGGAGGGCGAGACGCCGTCGGCTGGTGAACACGCGGCGGTTGCTTCTCGCCATAGGACAACCGTGGGGCAAGAGTTGCGCGGTACCTGGAAGCGCCTCCTCATGACTGCTGGGCTCGCCGAACAGCTAGGCAGAATTCCAGGTCGGTCCGTGCTGCCAGCAATGCTGGCGGCCATCTTTCACGAGGAGGCTTTGGTTTACTTGGTAGCGTCGATCGGAGAAGATGGGCCGCAGAAATGGACGGACGCAACCCTACCCTCCCATCTGATCTACGAAACCTTTGAAAGACGCGCCGTTTTATTTCGCTGGCCAGAAGATGCTCGACTTCCCTCCAGCGAGAGCGTGACGGAGTTCCGCGCAGCCGTCGCCGAGGCTGGATTGCCCCTGCCCGACTCTACCAAGCACGTGCTTGTCGTTCAAGGATCAGCGCTGCATGGCTTGTATCTGAACGAGGACGATACTGAAGTGACCGAGATAAACGTGATCGTGCCTGAGGAGCAGCGCACAAGGCTCGACCAGGATCATGCAAAATTGGCGGCGCGCAAGGTGGCAATTGTAGGTTGCGGGTCGGTTGGAAGTAAGATCGCAGTGATACTCGCGCGCTCGGGCGTAGGAAAATTCCTGCTGGTTGACGATGACGTGTTCTTTGCCGGCAATCTTGTCCGCCACGATCTGGACTGGCGTGAGATTGCAACTCACAAAGTAGATGGAGTCGCACGCAAGATCCAGCTGGTGAATCCTTCAGCCTCCTGCGATAAACGCAGGCACAGGCTTGGCGGTCAGGAAGCAAGCGGGAGTATTGAGTCGCTCATTGAAGGAGTTGCGGGTTGCGACCTGATAATCGATTGCACCGCGGACCCGGTGGTTTTCAATTACCTGTGTGCGGCGGTGAGTTTTGCAAAGAAACCCTTGCTGTGGGCTGAAGTATTTGGCGGAGGAATTGGAGGGTTAATTGCGCGGCATCGGCCGTTGCAGGAGCCGGACCCGCCCAGCATGCGTCAGGCAATTGAAAACTGGTGCCGGGAACGCGGCAAACCAATCGAACGAGCGGCGATCGACTACGGAGGCTCACCTAGCGCGCACTTGATTGCCGACGACGCAGACGTGACGGTTATAGCATCTCACGCAGCCAGGATGGCGATCGATCTGCTCATTCCGCGCGATCCTTCCGCATTTCCGAACTCCGTTTATCTTATCGGGCTGGCAAAGGGATGGATTTTTGACGATCCGTTCGAAACATATCCGATTGATCTAGGTCCACCGCCCGTGCCCAAAGCGGAAAAGACGATAGACCCGCAGGAAGCCGTGGCGGAGCTGGCGCGAATATTCCAATTGCTTTCGAGACAAAATGCAGCTTCTCCTGACGCCCAAGATACTCAAACGCCTTCGACGTGAGCTCCGGCGCGCCGGAGAGCGGGAAATCGGAGGACTATTAATGGGCGAGCACGTCCGCGACGAGACGTTTCGCGTGGTGGAAATATCCGTCCAGCGAGCCGGGGGAGCGGAGGCTTGCTTTATTCGCAATCCATCCAGCCACAAAAGGCAGCTGAATAAATTCTTCGCGCGTACCGGCAAGGATTACACTCGATTCAATTACCTGGGCGAGTGGCACTCACACCCAAGCTTCGATGCGGTGCCGAGTCCGAAGGACGTTCTCACAATGCAGGCGCTGGTGGGCGACCCCGCGGTAGGAGTCACCTTTCTCGTTTTGATGGTGACGAAACTGTCCACCGACAGCAGAATTGAAGCCAGCGCCATGGCGTTCACGCAGGCCACGCCTCCGACAGTAGTTCCGATTGCTACCGAGGGCCCAAGCCAGAGCAGGCAAAAAGGCGGTGTACTTCAGCGGCTGCGAAATGTATTCAGGATATGAGCGTGCGCACACCGAGATTCTTGACCAGCTTCCGAATCTCGTGACAAACGGGGCCCAATCGTGCGGCCAACTCCTCTGGTTTACCAGGCTCATATGACACAAGGGTCAAGCCGTGAAGATCTGACGGAAGTTTCAGATCTTTTACACGCGGATGGACCAGTATCGCGCGATACCGGGTCAACCGCCCCAAGAAAATGCCGAGTTCAAATAGGACGTTGTCACGCAGGGTCGGTTGCCTGGTTCCCCTCGACTCCACGATGTCATCGGGCTGAGCTATAGCGACGGCAAAATCCGATTCGCTCACTGCCTTTTCCAGGGCCTCAAGCGGATAGCCCCCCGCGAAGAATGCCCCCTGATCCCACACCGCACTGAAAACGTCGTGCTGCAACTGGCTCTGTATTTCGTGAGCCACGTCAAGGGACTCTCTCGAGGAGATGATGAACAGCTTCGGATACTCATTTGGCGGCGGAATAAGATCGTTTCGCTGGAACAATCGCCGGGACAATTCGCGGGCAATGGGCAACCAGATTTGTGGAAAGTCTTCGCCAATCGAATTGAAATCGGCACTTTTCAATCTGAGCGCAACCACCGTGTCATGAGCCACGATCGTTGCGGAGCGCTTTAGCGATGGTTCAATCGCGGCCATTTCTCCAACATGCTGCCCTGCCTTGCGCGCATTTATGTTGCTTCCCTTGATGATGACCGCCACCGACCCGGTAAGGAGCAGGTAGATGTCGTTGTCCTCTCCTCCCTCAACAATTAGCTTGTCACCCTTTTGATATTCTACGAGCTCGCCGTGCTTAATTAGGGCCTCAGCAAGTTTCGCATTACCAGAAACGAACTCCTGGCGCTTGAGAGCATCTATCAGTTGCGGGCGGCCATCTTTTTCAAATCGTTCTTTCATTGCCACATATTCATAATGCAGGCATTTCACATTTGCAACAACGATCCCGATTCTGCGACTGACCGTCGGGCCTGCGTATATTCCCCTTTTTCATGGCTTCGACACTTGGTTATGTGCCAGGTGTGTGTGCGGAATAGCGAGCACCAAAACCGGGAAAGGCATCGCGGCTCACATCACAGAAGCGCGTTTTACTAGAGAAGGACCACTGGCTACTTGGCGAGACCCAGTTGCTTCTCCACCAGGGGCAGTATCTGGGACGGAACGCGATTAAGGGCCTGGCACAGGTTGAAAAGAGCGCTCAAAGAGGGACTCTTTTCGCCTCTTTCCAGTTGGCCAATGTAGTTTCGGTGATATCCGGTCGCATGAGCGAAAGAATCTTGCGAGTAGCCCGCCTTCTGTCGTAGCTGCCGGAGGATCACTCCAAACGCGACCTGCGGTGTTCGAGTCCTCCAGTTGCGCCGTGCCTTTTGGGGCATGGAGCAAACATTCCTCTATTGACCACAATTGTGCGACCCACCTATAGTGTGTATTCGGTGGCCCGGCGAACCGAGCGTCATCATGGGGTAACCGGTGAGTTCCTCTCTTACAACCAGACTCCCGACGCTTGCAGCCTCGAAGGCCAGTACCACGGAAGACGAACAATCACGTGGTCGTCCAGAGGCGGGGCAAGAAGTCTCAGACGACGCTCTCATGTCCCTCGTTTGCGAGGGCAGCAAAGACGCACTGGCATCGCTATTCTCGCGATATGCGCGTGTTGTCCGGGGCGTAGCGTATCGGGTTCTGCGAGACGCGTCGGAAGCAGACGACTTGCTCCAGGACATCTTCTTGTTGGTCCATCGCCTTTGTGGGACATTTGACAGCTCCAAAGCCTCAGCGCGGTTCTGGATTCTTCAAATGACCTACCGGCGAGCGATCTCCCGCCGGCGTTATCTGACCTCGCGGCACTTCTATACTCGTCTGGATCTGGACCAAGCGGCAGACCGACTGGGTGGTGTGTCGTCGGAGTCACGCAATGGAAACTCCTTGGATGGGGTGCTCGAAAGAAAGCAGGCATGGGACAACTGGTTGGCCGAACTATCCGAAAGCCAGCGGCAGACGCTGCATCTATTTTTCTTTGAGGGCTACACATTTGAAGAGATTGCCTCCAAGACGGGCCAGACCGTAGGTAACGCCAGAAATCACTACTACCGCGGTCTGCAAAAGTTGAGAAAGCAGATTTCTGCTGGCAAATTGCCGGGCAAAGAAGCAGTATGATAAAAGACCTTAGCCGTAGGAGCGGGTGCGTTGTTGCCAAGCGGACCCCATGACGAGTTTTTAGAGCTCTGTGCTGTCTCGACCTCAGGCCAGCTCAGCGAGGAAGACGACAAGCGGCTCCGGGAGCATTTAGCCCATTGCACTGAGTGCCGTGATGCTCTCCGCGACTTCGAGTCTGTAGTCCACGACACCATCCCTGCCATTGGCGCGGAACAGGTATCAGAACAGTCCTCGCGCATTGATCCAGGTCCCGGGTTTTCCCAATCCAAAGCAGAAAAAGCCTTCTTCGAGCGTTTGGCAAAAGAAGAAGAGCAAGAATCACCCGGTGCCGAGAAGAAGAATGGCGTGCAGGCAGGTTTACGCCGAATTCTCCCCATCGCTCCGGAATCAACCTGGCGCCACGTATGGATGCTCTACGCCGCCGGGATCTTGCTTTTCATCACGCTGTGTTTCTCCGCATATTGGGTTGGTGTGCGCCATGGGACGGAGGAAGCAAAAACCACCCAACCGGCTGCCACTGCCCAGCCCCAGGTAGCGGCACAGGCCATCCCTTCTTTGGAAGAGGAGCTGAGCGATGCTGCTCACGAACGGGAGATTGCCCGTGCCCAGATCGCGGAGCGTGACAAGGCGCTTGCGGACCTCCGTCAGCGACTACAAGAGCAGTCAGCCGAGATTAGCCGGCTGAAAGAAGCTGAGAACCGCTTGGAAGCCAACCTTCAGAGTGACCAAGTCGACAAGCAGGACCTCAATCAACAACGAATTGAACTGGGGCAGAAGCTGCAAGCGGCGCAAGTGGAATCTCAGGCACTTCAGCAGCAGGTCGCTTCGCTCGCGCAGCAATCGACCCACGAGACGGCGCAGGCCAAGGCACTTGGCGCGAAAGTCGATGATCTCTCCCGCCTGCTTCAGGACCGTAACGCCTCTCTGAGTCAGCAGGAAGAGCTTCTGGCTCACGACCGTGACATTCGGGAACTCATGGGAGCGCGTAATCTCTATATCGCGGAAGTGTATGACACCGACGAGAAAGGGGCGACTCGCAAGCCCTACGGTCGCGTGTTCTACACGAAGGAAAAATCCCTGATTTTTTACGCCTACGACCTCGATCAGCAGGGCAGCAAACCTGCCCGGACTTTCCAAGCATGGGGTCGGCGCGGGCCCAACTGGAAGCAGGCGGTCAACTTAGGCATCTTCTACGAAGACAATGCTTCCAAGAAAAGGTGGGTTTTGAAGTCCGAGGATTCCAAAACCCTCGCACAGATAGATGCAGTTTTCGTAACCGTAGAACCGCACGGCGGAAGCGAAAAGCCGAGCGGAAAGCCCCTTCTTTTCGCCTACCTCCGGGTAGATCCCAACCACCCCTAGATCCTTCGCCAGACTCTGCGGAGAAGCCAGGTACGCTACCCGACCCGGCCTGCAGTCGTCATCTCCTGCTCTTCGGCTGCACCCCAATGAACGGCGACACGCGTCAAAGGCGTAGGGGAGTACAAGACATTTCGTCCCAGTTCGTCACGCCGCACAAGCTGGGACGATTGCATCTCACGCAGTACCGTATGCAGGTTTTGGGACTTCTTGCGCAGTTCCGCGGCCAGCTGTGTCAGCCCGATGCTCCCCCGCTCGAACACAATGCGTGCAATCTCGGGCGCATCGCTATGCTTGATTAGAACCTCGGCTGCAGACCGGGGCATCTTTTGGTGTCTCACCATTTCCCCTAGCTCGGCAATCGCGTGAAGTTGTCCCAGGTAGTAGCTCGCGTCCCGGCGGAAGTCTTTCTGCCCAGCCCCCGCAAGAACGGACGCGGCCCTCCGCACGTGCATGAGAAAGGGTTGCATCCGATCCGCCATGGGCTCGGTAAATACGTTGATCAACTGTACGTATACGGCTTTCATCCGGTCCTGCAGTTGATCCAACTGGGTGTCTGATTTTTCCTGTATTCCTTCCGAACTCAACAACGCCAGCAACGTTGCCGCCGGATCCGCCATCTCTGCACGCAAGGAGTCTGCCTCGGAGACCTGTTGACTCACGACCTGTGGGTTACTCGCCATATATGCCTCCAATTCACCTTCTATTGTATAGTTTAAGTATTCTTTGTCAACACATAATTTATACATCACGGGAGGCGAATCTGAATCCGTGTAAAGATATCCATTTCTATAACTTACGAGGGAGTCTCAAATGGCAGAAACCCGCGGAGATCGGCTTTGGTGAGAAGATGTACCCTGCCAGCAGCTCCGGGGGCGTATAAGGGGGTGCCAACGAGCCCAAGACTGCAGGAATCCGTGGCGGCACATGGTTGTTGGGAAGGAAGGGCCCGTGAGTTGGCGACGATCACAACGCCCTCAGGGTCAAGTACCAACTGCGAGCTAGTTTGGAAGAAACCCGAATTCTGGTCGAGGGCGCCGGCCATGACCGGCGACAACATTAAGTTGCAGCGCAGGTTTCGGACTGCCTCGAGACCGGGCGTCTGCTGGCAGAAATCTTCACAAATCAGAACGCTGATTCTTAACCCGAGCACGGCGGAGTCGCACACTACCAAGACCCGGTGCATGAGTTCCATCTGTTCCGTCCTTGGTTGCCCCTTGAAAACATCTTTCAGGCCGTATTTGGGCTGCTCGTACCCGTACATCGTGTAAGCGTGCATCTTCCGCTGCCGGAAAAGTATGTTCCCGCGGCCGTTTAAGATCACGGCTTCGTTGTAGATCCCTCCCGTACTCGGGTCCGGGCGACCGAAGGTCCCCGCCAAAACCAAGAAAGGTGTCGCGCCGCCGCTTCTCGCGACCGAAAGCAGCACCCTCTGGATCGCCTCCAGGATCGGGTCGGGAACCACGAGTTCGGGTAGCAGGACGATGTGCGTTCCCGTGGCGCATAGAATCTGCAGAACCCTCTCAATCGCACTCACCATCGGCGCGTAGTCGCCGCTAGGCTCAACTTCGACCGCAAACTCGGCCGGCGGGCGGTCCACAATCCGCAGTGGCCCGGGAATCAGATCTGCGCCATCTACGCCAATTCGCATCCGCGTCACCAGCGGGACCACGGCGATCTTTAGCGGCCCTATGATGGGTTGCTCCGCATCATCCGCGCTTTCCAGGGCTTTGAGATTGAGTTCGTAACCAACACTTTCGGGTACTCGAACCAGGTTGTGAAAAAGCCGGTGATGAAATTGACCGCGCACCAGAGGTTCCAACCAGCCGGCAGAGACCGCAGCCCGCCACCAGTCCGAAGTGTCCAAGGGCGGTGGTTTGAGAACGACCCGGCGTCGTGGATCCAAGTTCAAGCCGTTGTGATGGTCGCGCAAGAACATGCGAACACCCGGCCACTCGCGCCCGCTCAGGCCGAAACTGAAATAGCTAAGGCCGGCCGCCACCTCGTCGATGAGCCGGAGCACGGCGAGAAGCCGAGTCAGAAAGCCTTCGCTTTCCAGGTCATCAGCCATGGCAAGGTCCCAACCTTTCGCCGGTGCGATAAAACCCAACAGGTTGGAGGGAATTTTTCCGTCGCCTGCCACGAGCAGATCACGAAAGCGCAAACTGGCCAACTCGACCGTCACTGACGCGAGGTTCGGGTATTTGTGCTCGATATCCACGGGCGTTACCCGAGTCGCAATGAAGTCATACCCGATGGCGAACAGATCGAAGAGCCAACGACAATTCCGGATCTCGGTCTTGAATGAATCGGTATCCATTTTCTTCGGCAGCCTGAGCTATTTCCTCTTTCTTTCGGTTCGCTTCAAATGCTTAGACACTTCGCGGAAAAGAATTCGGGGTATCTGGTGCGCTCAGCGACACAAGGGACGTCTTTGGGGAAGTCAGAGAGTATGGCCAGTTACAGGAGAACCCTTACTTAGGGACTCCGGCTTGGCCACTCCTCAGTTCGGAAAGATAGTACCCGACACGACGAAATTGTCAAATAAGCATTGCCCTCCAGTACCAGCAGCCGTTCGAATGTTCAGGAATGCAGCTCTAGAATATGTGCTGATACAAATGGCGGGGTTCCCTGCGAACAAGTAAAGAGTGGCTGAAACTCATTGCTCGCTGGAGAAATCAGTATGCGCTTCCCCCGGATTACCGCGTTGTCCCTCTCCCTCGTGTTGCTGACTCTCCCTGTCGTGGGCCAGTCACCCAACGGAAATATCAACGGTCTGGTTCTTGACCCAACCAATCGAGTCATCACCGGCGCCGAGATCGTTGCCGTGAACGATGTGACGGGGGTGCAGTTTACTGCCAAGACCAACGATGAGGGGGTATATGTCTTGGCGAATCTGCCCCCCGGTCCCTACCGGGTGCAAGTTTCGAAAGTCGGATTCAAGACAATCATCAAGCCGGACATCACCTTGAACGTCCAGGATGCCCTTTCCATCAATTTCACTCTGCCGCTTGGCGCGGTGTTAGAAACGGTGACGGTAGCGGGCGGCGCACCGCTAGTTAATACGGAGAATGCCACCGTAAGTACGGTTGTCGATCGGCAATTTGCAGAGAACTTGCCCATGAATGGCAGGAGCTTTCAGACATTGATTCAGCTCACTCCCGGAGTCGTGGTTGTCCCGACCAACGTGGTGGATGCAGGCCAATTTAGCGTGAATGGACAGAGAGCTGCCTCGAACTACTGGACGGTCGACGGTGTCAGCGCAAATGTCGGGGTGAGTTCGGGTGCGGTTCCGGGGAACGGCTTCGGAGGGACGCTTGCATCCTTCAACGCTCTAGGTGGCACAAACAGTCTGGTTTCCGTAGACGCCATGCAAGAATTTCGAATTCAAACCTCGACTTATGCGCCGGAGTTTGGACGGACCCCGGGGGCACAGGTTTCAATCCTGACTCGTTCGGGCACAAACCAGTTCCACGGAACACTATTCGATTACTTGCGGAACGACGTGCTCGACGCCAACGATTGGTTTGCCGACAACGCCGGCCTGGCGAAGCCAAAAGAGCGCCAAAACGACTTCGGAGGGACGTTCGGTGGGCCCATTTTCAAAAGCCGCACGTTCTTCTTCTTCAGCTATGAGGGGCTTCGCCTTCGGCTGCCACAGATTGCGCTTAGCACAGTACCTGACTTGAGTTCTCGGCAAAACGCCGTCGCCGCAATGCAGCCCTACCTCAACGCATTTCCGCTACCCAACGGGACCGATGATGTAGCAACCGGTGTAGCGCAATTCAACGCTAGCTATTCGAATGCCGCTACCCTCGACGCCTACAGTATCAGGATCGATCACAGGCTGAATGCGGCATGGAATCTTTTTGGGCGGTACAACGATTCCCCATCTCAGATCGTGGGCCGAAATGGGGCAGGATTTGAGGCCTTGAGCGTGGTCAGTCCGGCGCGCGTCAATGCACGTACCGCGACAATCGGTACGACGTGGGCTATTTCTCCTCAAGTAGCCAACGACCTACGATTTAACTACAGCGACGTGCACGCATCGAGCTACTCGCAACTAGACAACTTCGGAGGCGCTGTTCCACTTAGCACCCTGCCATTCCCGCCCCCATTCGACGGTGCGAATGCGGCCCTCAGCCTGAATCTGTTCGCACTGACCGGTTCGGAACTCTTGGTCGGGGCCAATGCTCGAAACTACCAGCGACAATTCAACATTGTGGAGAGCCTGTCGGTGCAAAGGGGGCCACACAGTCTCAAGTTCGGCGTGGACTTCCGACGTTTGTCCCCGCAGACTACGCCAGCCGCATACTCCCAGGTAGCGTTCTTCCTTGATATGGGCGCGGCCGAGACCGGTAGTCCATTTTCTGGCTACGTGAGCTCCGCTAACGGGCCCACGTTGCTCTTCCGTAATCTAGGGGCATTTGCACAAGATACGTGGCGCGCCACGTCACGCATGATTCTCACGTACGGTGTCCGCTGGGATCTGGATTTGGCGCCGTTGTCGCTTCGTGGCCCCGGCATCCCTGCAGTGTCGGGCTACAATTTGGCGGATTTCTCTCAACTGGCCATAGCGGCCGAAGGGACCCCCGCCTTCCGAACTTCGTACGTGAATCTCGCCCCACGGCTAGGTCTCGCGTACAACCTGCGTCAGACCCAAGGCCGGCAAACAGTGCTTCGTGGCGGCTTCGGCGTGTTCTATGACCTCGTTAGCTCGGAAACAGGAGGAATTATTTCGGGCTTGGCCCCTCCTTTCGGAGCGTTTCAGTCGCTTTCCGGAAGCGCCTTTCCCTTTGATCCTGCGCTGAGTGCTCCGCCCGTGATCTCCCCTGTCGGCAGCATTTCTTTTCCCGTTGCATACAATCCCAATTTGAAGTTGCCCTGTACGTTCGAATGGAACGTCTCGTTTGAGCAAGCCCTCGGTGGACAACAGGCATTGTCGGCGTCATACATTGGCGCTTTGGGGAGACGGCTGTTGCAGACGACTGTCGTCGCATCGCCGCCAACCAATCCCAGCATTCTCTCTGGAAGCTTCATAGACAACACGGCGACGTCAGACTACAACGCTCTCCAGATTCAGTTCCAACGCCGCCTCTCGAGTGGTCTCCAGGCCTTGATCTCTTACACATGGTCGCACTCGATTGACACGGGCTCGGCAGGTTCAGCGCAACTCTCATCCAATGCGGGGACCGGAATTGACTCACAAGCAAATCGAGGTCCCTCCGACTTCGATGTTCGTCATGCAGTTTCTGCAGGATTGACTTACGACATTCCGGAACTCAAGGGACACGCGTTCGCGACATTCGTCCTCGGCGGATGGTCACTGCAGAGCGTTATCCAGGCCCGATCCGCACCTCCAGTTGACGTTTTTGATGCGAATTTCTTCGGCGCTCCATTCGATACGGGGATCAGCGCGGATCTCCGACCGGATGTAGTTCCAGGACAGTCGTTCTACCTGTCTGGGTCACAATATCCCGGGGGAAAGGCGTTCAACCCCGCCGCGTTTACTGATCCACCGACCGATCCGAATACCGGCAATCCCTTACGGCAAGGAACTCTTCCGAGGAATGCTCTGAGAGGTTTTGGTGCCTCCCAGTGGGATTTCGCGATCCATCGAGATTTTCCGATTCACGATGCTCTTAAGCTGCAATTTCGCGCAGAGATGTTCAACGTCGTGAACCACCCGAACTTCGGTCCCCCTCTTCACAACTTCGGAGAAAGTGGCTTCGGGGTTTCGCAACAGATGCTCGGCCGCAGCCTTGTTGGTTCCAACAGCTTGGGTGCTGGAGGACTCAACTCTCTGTATCAGATCGGCGGACCTCGCTCGATCCAATTCGCACTGAAATTGATGTTCTGAAGCCTGCTTGCGCATGCATGCAGCACATGCCTGAACGTGATGCGTGTCTTCGATGCCGCCCAGCACAGGTCCACGCTAATGTCGCGTATTGCCTGTCGCTGGTTCAACAAACATGACGAGTGGAAGAGATGATCGCTCACAAAACTCCAATAATCCTGACCATCTTTTGCTCGCTTCTGATGCCATGCTCCTGTTTGGGGACCACCGGAAAGCGCCCCATCACAGAGGAAGATTGTGTTCGCACACGAAGGATCGTCGAGCAGGAGGTCCGACTTTCTCCGCGCGGGACAATGGTCGCTTACATTGTGAAAGCGCCTGACTTGACGGGCAACCGGAATCACTATCGGCTCTACGTTCGCGACCTGGCAAAGACCGGAAAGCGCGAAAATGGGCGGCTTCTGCTCGACGCGGATAAGCTCTCCGATCTCCGCTGGCTCAATTCAGGAAAGATTGCCGTTCGAGTTGAGGAAAGAACACAAAGTCATGCGCACAAGGCGAGCGATGTTGATATTGTCGATCCTGAGAGTGGCTCCTTTGAGACGATTGAGTTTCCCGTGCAGATGGTGGACTACAGCATAAGTGCCAACGGTGAACTCGTAGTCTTCTCGAGTCCTTCAAAGGTTCGGCCTGAATCGTCAGATACACAACACAGCCAGAAACGACGGGAAGACCGTGGTTACCGAATTCCTTATGGTGCCGGGTCGGGCGGTGGCATCGATCAGTTGCCTCAATACAGTCTATACGCGGGACGAAAAAAGAGAACGGGAAGTTGGGAAGTGAAGAGACTGTATTTCAGTGGCCCTGGGAATGCGCCCCGGAGACTCTCATTAACCTGGGTCGAGGGACTCAACTTATCGCCGGACGGGAAATATTTGCTGCTGAACTACAGCGATGACTCATTGCCAGAAGGATGGGCGAACGAGCCTCTGGTCAAGCAGTTGATAGGGTTTGGAACACGTGCGGAAACGCACGTCCTTGGCCTCTATGAGTTGGCGACTGGCCGGCTTCGCGTAGGGTTCAACTACCCTGGCGTGTTCCTAGTCGAGACCAGATGGTCAGACGATGGTCGCGCTTATTCCGTCGTGAGTCCTGCCCCATTTGGCACTGCGGACGCCAGAGAAGAAGCCCGTGCTGCTGAGGCATTTGGCAGCATTTACCGCTACATGTACCGTTTCAAAGATGTGTTCGCCGTCGACGCGAGAACTCTGAGGGTCCAGAAGGTATTTGGTCGGAACGTCGGAGAACAGGAAGCATCTGAGTTTCGCGACAATAGTCCACTCTATTGGACCGGCACCGAGATGCTTCTCAAGGCAGATGCACACTCACTAACGCGCCTGGCTCTGCGCAATGGAGTGTGGCAGGAAACTGACCGGTTGGACCTTCCCGATGATGGTCGATTTGACTCGTCTCTCGCTACGAACGGAAAGGTGTTGGTCGCGATTTCACAAGCACCGATGATTCCGCCCGACCTTGTTGTATGGGATCTCCACGCAAAGCAACTGACACTGCTTACTGACCTTAACGCGGACTACCGAACGATCGAGCTTGGACAAACCGAACCGCTTGAATGGACGAACCGCTACGGCTCGAAATGCTCAGGCCTCTTGATCAAGCCCGCTGGATACGAGGCGGGGAAGCGGTACCCGATGGTTTTTCTTGCGGCTCCAGTGACGCATGATTTCATCAGCGATTCCCGATACACAACGGCTTACGCGCCGCAGCCGTTGGCGAATGCAGGCTTCATCGTGCTTTTGGCGCAGTACCCTCTTGACAACGAAATACCGAAAGCTCTGTTCCCAGGCGAGATGAGCGACGCCTACAACTGGATGGCGATGGTGGAAAGTGCCATAGACCTCCTTCACGATCGAGGGATTGTGTACGAAACCAAGATCGGGATTGGAGGGTTCAGCCGTACAAGCTGGCTGTCTGGTTTTACGATAACGCATTCCTCGTATGGTTTTGTTGCGGCGTCCCTGGCAGACAGCGCACTTTATGGCTACGAACAATACTTCAAGTACAACAGCCTTCGGGCGATCCAAGGAGCCGAGAGCCAGATTGGGGGACCGCCCTATGGTCCGACCTTCGACTATTGGCTTAAGTATGCCAGCCCGTTCAATGCGGATCGGGTAAAGGCTGCCGTGCTGATGGAATTTACTGCCCCAATCGAGGACGCCTACGAGTTCTTTGTGGCGCTGGCTCGGCAAGGAAAACCGGTGGAACTTTACTGCTATCCGAAGGGCGCTCACCCGTTAGACACCCCTGCAGAACGATTGGCCTCTCTTCGACGAAACGTGGACTGGTTCCGGTTTTGGATACAGGGTTATCAACGTCGTGAGGCGGATGACCCCGAACAGTATGATCGCTGGAGTGAAATGCGCTCTCGACGGGACCTAGAGGGAATTGGAGTCGTGCCCGATATCTCTCTACGACCCTGACACCGGTCCTACCCTCGTGGCCTGTGTGTCAGATTTGCGGTAGTCTCTCAAACCCCGTTTGGCGCGTGTCCTGCCCGCAGGAAAAAGGGCTGGAGGCCAATAAGCGCTGACCTCCAGCTGATTGACTTACTCGTCGGCTTCGTATGCGCCGTTGGACGCTACCGGGTTCTTCGGGTCACGGTCCGCAACCAGGTGGATGCTCTTGTTGCCGGATTCGATGGCCTTCAGGGCAGCCGCGATGACAGCTACTTCTGGCTTTTCGTATTTCATTGTTCTCACCTCCTTTCGTTATGGCATTCGTCTTTCTGCAGTTAGCTAACTGAACTTTTCTGAGGAAGCTCGCCAGGAATCATTTGTTCGAGTCGCGCAGGACTCCTGACTCGCGATGGACGGCCAATCGATGAATGCTTCTTGGCTAACAAGACCTCTCAGCCAGAACTCGACACCAATCGTGCGCATAAGGGTCACGATCCGAGATGGCTTTCCTTGGCGGGCATCGCTGAACGCTTCACGGAAGCGGTTCAAGTTGACGATCCCAAGTGAACTCGTGACCATCTGTTGGTTACGCTCAGACAAACTGGCCCATTCAGCGGAGATGGCGGCAATCGGTGATCGGGCAACAAAGGCTTTCCGCCTTCTATTCAGGACCTCATCGGGAACGATGCCGGCGAGTGCGCGGCGCATTAGGGACCGGCGCTGGCCAGGGCGCACGAGTTGTTCGCGCGGGACAGCAAAGACGAACTCCAGCAGGTCACGGTCAAGATAGGGATACCGGGTTTCCTGCGGAGGATCAGAGAGGAGGGCAACACAATGCAGCTGTCTGCGCAGTCCCTCCAGCGTGCTGAGGTTCTCCTGAAAGCTTGGGAAACATTTGCTCAACCTCACCCGAGACGGATAGCCCGTCAGCGCGGCGTGATGGCGTTTGACAAACCCGCGGCACAGCCAGGGCGCCGGCCGCATGTAGTCCGGGACGCCTGCCAGAGCGGGGGGAAAGAATCCGCGCGCGGCTTCCAGGAGTAGATGGACCCATGGCTTCCTCTTGTTCAGTGCCCATATTCTCAATTGATGGGCAAGCGCCACGAATTGCGCCCTTGCCAAATGATCCATCAGTTGTGGTATGGGCGACGGCACTCCTCCGAGGATCTCGTCGCCGCCAATGCCGGAAAGTACAACGCGATTCTCCTGTGATGTCATTAGGGATGCCACTTGTCGACTGACGTCATCAGGGCCGCGGCCACCAGAGTTTGGAGCGACCGTGAATTTGGAGCCCACGCGTTCAAAGTGGACTGGCGCCGGCGAATTGACGTTAACGTGGCAGCCGGCACGGCCTCGTCTCTCTTCTACCTTGGTGAAGTAGGGGCGTTCGTTCCAATTGGGCTCGGAATCGTCGTAGTACGAGATAGTATCGAGCCGAGGTACGTCTACGGTTCTGCGGGCAACTACATTGTCCGCCATGCAGACGATAGAGGAGGAATCCATGCCTCCACTCAGTTCGGCGAGGACGGGGCTGCCCGAACGGAGTCTCCGTTGAACAGCTTCGGCGAAGACAGAGCGGAAGTGCTCTTCATATTCTGAGTCGCTGTTGTAACGGATTCGCCCGTGCGGATTGAAATCCCAATACTTGCTGACGGTGTGCGTTCCGTGTCGTATCAGCACTGAAGAGGATGGCGGGACAGAGTGGATGCCAATGTAGGGTGTTAAATGAGTGGCGGGGAAAAGCGAAAACCAGCCGGCGATGTACTCTTCACACAGGGAGAAGGTTCGTCCGGCAAAAAGGATGAGCGGATCAAGGAGTGTGCTCCATGTGATCTGGTCTTTGTCGAGAGAGTAGTAGAGATGGCGCGTGCCTATAGGGTCCTTGGCTAGGATCAAAGAGCGCGTGTTGGGGTTCCAGATTGAGAGAGCCCAATCTCCGAGGAACTTGGCGAAACAGCTAGATCCCCACTCCTCGTACGCGGCGGCGACAATGGCAACATCCGCGGAGCTAACGATCAGGCCGTTTTTCAGCAGGCCTATCAGTTCAGCACGGTTGTCCAATCGGCCATCCCAGGTGATGACCGCACCCGAATCGGTGGTATGCGGTTGTTTCTCCCGGCGGGATTCCGGTGTGGTGCAGAAAGCACAATAGAGCATACCTACGTTGCCTATTGAGTAAGAGCTATCGCCATCTGGACCATAAGGAGCGAGGGTTGCCTTCACCTTCCCGAGATAGTCCTGATCGACCTCTTTGCCATCCAGATTCCATCTTCCAAACTGAGCGCTCATGATAGGCTCCATTGCCTGTTCTTCCCGATCGATTCTCCAAGGTGCGGCTCGAAATTCTCTTAGGCATGAGCCGGAGGTATCGATCGCGCACGGTGCTCACCGCATTAGCAGAACATTCAGCACCTCTCGAGCACGGTGTATATCTCTGCCATATACGGCTTGTCGTTGACCACGTGGCGGTCGACCTCAACCCATGCGTGGGCTTTGAATGGCATCTGCTGGACCCCAAGGATCATTTGCGCAGGCACTCCGTAGCACTTCAGCAAACAGGTCGTTGCTGCCGAGCGCTGGAGACACAGCACTTCTTTCCAGTACCAAATGCATGCCATGTCAACCGCGGAACAAACCTCTTCCACCCGGTTGATCGGAACCGTCCCACTTCTGATCGGATAGCCCCGCACCTTGTCATACAGCGCATGGAAGTTTCCTCTCGCAAGATAGAGATCGAATTGAATCAACCTTAGGTAGGCGCGGAGCACGAGAAGAGACATCGGGAAAATCCTCCACTTTCACACATGCAATCCCAACTGGTCGCAGAGAAATGCCATCCGGTCCGCGAGCCCTTCGATCCGTTCTCTCAAGGGCAATACCGGGGAATGTCCGCGATGAGGGTTGTAGTCGAGAAATATTGGGCAGCAGGAGGCGTTGGCCGCCTGCAGCCGCGCCGTCATTTTCCGCGCGTGCAACGAATTACAGTTTTGGTCCGAATCGCCGGAGACGATCATCGTGGCTGGATATGCGGTGCCATCGTGAACGCTGTGATATGGCGAATAGCGCAGGAGCGCTCGAAAGTCCTCTAGATCTTCTGCGGTCCCGAACTCGTCTTTCCATACACGCGCATTATCGAAGAGGTGATAGCGAAGCATGTCGAGCATCGGAACCATGCAGACGACCGCACGAAACAGGTCTGGCCTCTGGGTCATGGCGGCACCGACCAAGAGTCCAGAATTTGAACCGCCAAAGATGGTGAGCTTCTGGCGATCGGTCCGCCCAGTTTCGATCAGCCATTCCGCCGCCGCGATAAAGTCATCAAATGCGACCTGACGCTGGCGCCGTTTGGCGGCGTTGTGCCATTCCGCGCCAAATTCTGAGCCCCCACGAATGTTTGGCAGAGCAAAGATGCAGCCTCGCTCGATCAGAAAAGCTACGAACACGCTGAACTGCGGCGTCATGGGAACACCAAATCCGCCATAGGACGTCATGATGGTCGGATGTGCGCCAGGTTCGAGAATTTCGGCGCGTCCCACCAGGAACATCGGAATCTGTGTTCCGTCCTTTGCGAAGTACCAAACTCGTTTGTGACCAAAATCGTTCGACCCAAAGGGAATCTTCCGCTTTGCCCAGACCGTCACCTCGGGTTTGAATTGGTGAAAGATGCATATCTCGTTCGGATTCGTGAAGGACTCTTGTTCGAAGAAAAGCTCTTGGCCATCCTCGGAACTCCCTAGGAGGCGAGCCGTATCGCAGGTGTTGACTGGCACTTGTCCTATGCGCTGGCCCGACAGATCGAACGCTTCGATCAACGTCTCGAACCGCCGAAGATAAGAGACAAAGATCCTGTCCTCATTTGCACACCAGTTCTGGATACGCGCGTCGTTGTTTGGGACAACGTCGACGAATTCCACTTCGGAGTCTGTCTCGCGCCGGACCTCAACAATCTTCAGGTTCGGCGCGTCCCGATCCGTAATAGCCAGGATGCGATCACCCTTCAGGAAAATTGGCCCGAACAAGTACTTCGCGTTGCAGATCATCGCCTCCGGCTTATCCGTGCTCCTACACCGCCACAGATAGAAGCTTGAGACGATGTTTTCTTCAAACCGGATGACGAGAAATCCAACGGCGTTTTTCCCAGGAACGATATGAAGCCGGACATTTTCGCCCTCACCGGCGAAAAAGACTTCCTCATCGTCGGCAACGCTGGTGCCCAGAGTGTGCTTGTAAGCTGCTCGACGCTGTGGCAGTTGGTCACCCAGGGCTTCGTGAGAGTAGTAGAAGGCATTCGAGTCAGGAGCAAATGCGAAGCCGCGGAGATAACCTCGTGGAAGCGCATCCGGCAACTTCTGGAGTGTTTCAATATCCAGCAACTCAAACGTTCCTGTGCGCTCGCCGCCCTGCTTAACCTCATAGAGGATCAAACTGCCATCCGGTGAAATGTGAAGAGGCCGTACCGCGGTGTGCGGTCCCGTCCCGCG